>TARA_R110000824_G_scaffold158227_1_pt1 | contig 12799 bp, 13 predicted proteins | sample TARA_R110000824 | Tara Oceans TARA_R110000824 (sample SAMEA4397747) | marine metagenome | biome: Polar Biome; feature: [MES] marine water layer (ENVO:01000295) within the mesopelagic zone...; material: water (ENVO:00002006), including particulate matter (ENVO:01000060) such... | reverse complement strand
CCCAGTCACACCACCGAAAAGTGATTCCGAGAATTCTTGTATCGTTTGGTTTAAGTTATCAGCCATTATACTATACTAACATACATGTCAGGGTCAATCGATGAAAAGTTAGTAACAAAATTTTTATTAAATATTCTGTACCCTTGTCCTGTGTAGAACTTTATCTTAAGAGCATCATTCATAGTTATATACCTTTGTTTTCCGTATCTTGAAATTAATTCACTAACAAGGAAAGGAGCTAAGGCATCTAACCTAATTGCTGCGAAATATTGCTTACCTACTTTAGTAGTCTTTCTTGGTGTCTTGAGGTACTTTCTCTTCCTTGCGTAGGATTTTGAATGTGTAACTTTCGAGGTTTTAGTAAAGTGGTTAGTCCTCATATTAAGAGCGTCATAAGGTTGAGCTGCTTTTGTAACAGAAGTGGGTTGTTCAGGAGTGTAATCGAAGTATTGGCTTTCTGTGCCCTTTCTCTCCACTAACATAACCAATGCTGTATCTTCCTTAGATTTTGGACCAGAATAATTGAAATAATATACGCAAGATTTTGTTACTCTTCCCAAACCAAAAATGGGTAAAGCCCTCCTAGTAGCTACAAAATTTTGATATTGTGGTGTAGCAGTGTATAAATCTATTTTTTTTGCTTTATTAATGTTTTCCATTTTTAGAATTCTCCTCTATTATATTTATATAATATAAGAATAATTTTGGAATACGATATTGAATTAATTGAATTTATGGACCAAGTAGACTTCTGTCTATCTTTAAGGTTTAAAGAAAAGTGGAGACATAAATATAGTTCACACTTTATTAGGGTGTTTCAAGAAAAAGTACTTAAGTCTTTAGATACTCAAAAACCTGTAAAGAAATCTTCGTTATATACAACATATACTAAAAAGTATAAATACAGTCCTGATGTTGTGTTTGATTTCTTTAATTCAATAGAGATAGGTTTATATTATCCTATAGTGTATGACGACCCTAAATTTCTAAATATTAGGGCTGAATATAGAGACAGTATTAAATAAACTACTTATTCTTCTTCTTAGCTTCTCGTTCCGTCTTAGCCTCTTCAATAGCTTTAGACAATACACCTGGAGTAGAATTAAAAGAAGGACAGATATCCTTATAACCACACCAATTACAGAATCTGTTTGTAACAGGTGGAAAGTCTGTAGTCTTCTTTTTTCTAATTTCCCAGATTTTAGTTTTTAGCTCTCCACGAACATAAGCGTTTACTTGAGAAGTAGGGTAGCAGATTGAGACTAATTTATCTAAGTGTGGATAGTAGTGAGCTACTGTAATATCACCAATAGGTACATTATACTTCTTGTGGATAGCAGCAGCATACATTAGCATCTGAGGGTCACGGAATAAGTCCCTTTGTGTAGAAGCCCTTTTACTAGTCTTATAATCAATAACCAAGTATTTGCCTGTCTTCCCTTTGATTACTCTATCGATAATTCCATTAATGGTAAAATCATCTGTGATACATTCGTTAAACACCAACTCTGCACTGACGGTTTCCCCTAATTTAGCATTAAAATTAAAGAAGTTAGTTATGCACTTTCCGGTAAGCTTTTCCTTTTCAGGACCAAACTGATACTTAGAGCGTTGCTCTTTGGCTATTGCCCATAACTCATCCTCACTTTTTGCCTCTACACCCAATTCGAAAATCTTATGGATGTAGGAACCGAAGTGCATGGCGTCTTTCGACGAGTTTGCGTTATACTTATCTGGTACTCTGTCAATATATCGAAGTTTATACTTCAATTTACACTCGTCGTACACTTTAATCTTACTGGGAGACACTGTTTTTATGAACATAATTATACCTGCTAAACTTATTAAAGACTACTTACGCGAAAAGTTCCAAGACTTTCGGGAAAGAAATTCGGAACTTCTCGTAAATTCGGTCTTTTATGAAGATACGAAGTACCACATGTCTATTAACATGGATACGGGATTGTGGCAGGATTTTAAAATCCAAGAAACTGGTAACTTTTACCATCTTGTGTCCTTCATAGAAGGGATTTCCTATGCCGAGGCGGTAAGGGCGATAAACAAAAAGATTTTTAATAATGCTCCCGAGTTCCTATTTGCTCCCCCGCCCACGGAGTCTCAGGTTGTCCTTCCTAATAAGGTATCTGATGAGTTCAAAAATTTTAAGAAAATAAACGTTAGAGAGTTTTATTGGTCAGATGTTTTATATGAGAGATTAGCAGCTAGGTTTATTATAGACAGAGGATTGGAGAGAGCTACATTTTACTACGCTACTAAGGGAAAGTATTCTAATCGCATTATCGTGCCTTACTCTAGGAATAACACACCGTATTACTTCCAAGCGAGAAAACTAGTATCTAATGGTATTAAATATATCAACCCTACGAAAGAACAGCATGGGGTTAAATCCTCTGAGGTTCTGTTTCCCTTTGATAAAAGAAAGAATTATGTTGTGATTACAGAAGGTCCTGTTGATGCTTTAACACTCCAACTTAACGGTATTAATGCTACTTCCACGCAAGGATGCCATATTTCTTATGCCCAAGTGGATATGCTAAAGGGTAAAAAATTAATTTTTTCTTATGATAATGACTTTGCAGGAAGAGAGGGTCTTTTAAAAGCTAGAAAGGTATGCCTAGCCCGGAACATCTCAACCCTGTACACTTGTTCTCCACCAAGTAAGTACAAGGATTGGAACGATTTTCATATTGATGTTAACGATAAAAAAATAATTTTTAAAGAGTTTGAACAAAATATCCAAAAAATGGATTTTGAGTATTTTGCTATTTCACAATTACTTTAAACTTCTTACTGTATATTCTATTGTTTAATACGTCTACCATAATTTGCACTTCATAAATTCCCGTAGGCGGACCAAAATCTGTGTTTGCTACCGCTATAGTTTTTAGTACTTGGGTATCAAAACTATACAGTACGGTATCGTCTCCTGTTACTCTTACTACTCCTGAAGTATCGGAAAACCCGGAAACTTCAATTTGTCCTGTGTACCCTACCAATTCGTTAAGTTTAACTACTCTAACGGCAGCATTCTGAATAATGGATTCTCTAAAGCTATCTCGAACTTCTACAGGAACATCCCTGTTTTCAGAGGTGTAAGTGTTTTGGAAGGTTAAATCTATCTTAGACCCCATCTCAATATACTTTTGTTTTAAGTCTGTATTGACGGTAAGGGTAAGAGGCTCTGTAGTGGTTACCCAGACATCATTTTTCAAACGAAGCTTGTTGCTGTAACATGTCCACGCTCCGTTTTCCGAGTTTTGAACAACCCACAAATCAAAGTATTGCCCTGCTGAACTAGCTTCATTGGCTCTTACAGCAGAAGTTTCGGGTTGTATACCACTAGCACTAGGAACCATTACGACATGAAACTGTCCTTCTCCTGTCCTATAAATACCACTTGCACTGGAAACCCCTCCTCCAAAATTACCCGCGCTAAAGTCGGCAGCTATAATATTTCGAGAACCAAAGCCTGCATCCCAATTAATGTTCTGGAACGTCATTACGGCGTCTTCTACGATACTTAGCTTCGGAAGACCATAACGAGAGGAACTAGCATCCAAGTCTAGGAGAGGTTCTGGAATGCCGTTTGTTCTGTAGTTAAGCTCTGCACTTGACGCAGCCGTGTCCTTAAAAACGTACACCGCTGAAATGGCATATGGGTCAGTGTAACTTCCGTTGTTATAGAAGTTAAGCTCTAAATCAGTCTTAGTTTGGACTGTAGGGCGATTATGACGTGGAATTACTACTATGTTATTGAGCTTCATTATACTTTATTTATTCTTGGCGCTCTCAATTTGCTCTCTTTCTCTTTCGTTTTCTTCCTTTTTAAGGGTAAGATACCTTTCCCTCTCAAATCGGGGAAGCTTTAAAACGTCTGCAAAAGAAAACCGACAGTGCCTTATTAGTATATACGCTTCTTGTTCCAAGTTGTCGTCAGCTAATCTTTGCTTTAGCTCACTGAAAAAAAATTTTCATTCAACGTAAGGTTTGTTTTGTTATCTTTTCTACATCCCCCACAAGGATATAGGATTTCACTTTCATAACCTAAGGACAAATCAAATATTTTATTTCTTAACGTTGTAACGTCTTTTACTGTAGTTTTTCTAATGAATGCAAAGATAATAGCCTCATCGGATATTCCTTCAATAGATGTTACAAAACGATTGATGCTGTCTACTAGCTTCTCCGGGGTATCTAAGTGAGGCTCATCATTAACTCTAGGGAATCTAATGACTGCAGTCTTTTGCGAGTCCGGAAGAAATACTCGAGAGTACTCCTCGTAATCTTCTTCAAAGTAAGATACAGGAAGAGAAGATAGCTCTAAACGTAAAGTATTGCTTGTGCCACAAGAATCACACTTACCTATGATAGGATAATTGCTTCCATAAGAAAGCTCACGAAGCTTAAACAAAACATAATTTTTATCAAAAATAGTTAGTGCCTGTACAGGGATACCATCTATGCAACTATCAAGGAGGGTTGTAATAGCCTCATTTCCCTCTGTACCCCGTGCTGCAACTCTAAGGTTTCTTTCATCCTCAAAGGTAAAGGGCTTAATACGTACACTGTCCGTATTGTAGTTGGGGTAACATTTTCCTAAAGAAGGAAGTTTTACTGACACCCAACCCTGTTTCTCGGTAACGTTCTCTAACAGGGATGCCAAGGCATCATTTACGTTGTCGTTATCCGTAACTCTTTCAACGGAGTTTGGGGTAGCTGCGCGTGTGGCGGGAGATTGAAGGGGAGGAGCTTGTGTGGCTTCCAAACCTTTTTCCTTCATCATGTCTACAATACCTTGTTCTTCTTTCATAATAATTATCTAGGGACTGTCTCTATTATAGGATTTTTTTATCAATTTAATAGGAAAACTTTACTTTAATATATAAATCATATGATAAACATACATGTAGGTAACGTAACTTCCACCTTAAAGACTGAGAATAAGAAGCTTCTTAGTATATTAGGGAAAAAGTATACCAAGAAACTTCCGGGTTATCAGTATAGTGCTGCGTACAAACGAAGCGGTTGGGATGGAGGAAAACAGTACTTCTCTCCCAAAACAGGAAAATTTGGGTCAGGCTTGCTTTCTCATATTATCTCCGATTTAGAGTACGCAGGGTTATCATATACAATAAAAGAAGAGAGAACCCTTTTTCCTTTTGCACCTTCAGACATAAAAGACCTAGAGCTTAGAGAGTACCAGTCTCTTATAGTAGACGAAGTATTAAAGAAACGAAGTTGTCTTGTTAAGGCACCTACCGGTTCGGGGAAGACTATTATTATGGCTTCCTTACTAAAAGCGTTAGAAGGAAGAACAGGACTCGTATTCTTTACAAAAAAGCAACTTCTATATCAAACCTATAAATTCTTAACTAAACAGGGATTAGATGTAGGGGTTGCCTTTGGAGACGGGGTTGAAATAAAACCTATTACTTTGTGTACTGTTCAGTCCATTCATAAGGTTCTAGACTCCCACTTGGACACCTCTGAATTTATTATGTTTGATGAGGTTCATGAGTTTTCTAAGGGAAAACTTGCAACCAAAGTGCTTAAATCGTTTCCTTTGGCTTCCTGTAGGATTGGTTTTACTGCTACTATTCCAAGTGAGGAATACGCTAAACTAAATTTAATCTCATATTTGGGAGAGGTGGTAGAGGAGACGGATATTAACACCTTAATAGATGAAGGGTTCTTAACTAAGCCCGAAATTAAAATATTTGATATTCCTGATAGAGGAGATGTAGAAGATACCGAGATTCCATATAGAGAGGTGTATACCAAATACATTACAGAGAACGAAGAACGAAACGGTATTATTGTAGACCTATCTAAAAAGATACTACAGAAACCAAGTAAGACTTTAATACTGGTAAAAGACCTTAAACACGCGGAGCTTTTATCCAATCTAATTCCCAATTCCTACAAACTGGAGGGAAAGGATTCCCTTTTACATCGGGAGGAAACGCTAGACCAGTTTAAGAAAGAGGAAGCATCAGTTATGATAGGAACAACTATCTTTCAGACCGGGGTGGATATACCGGAACTAACTCACCTAATAAACGCACGAGGGCTTAAATCTGAAATAGCTACCATTCAAGCGTTAGGGCGAGCATTACGGATTCACGAATCCAAACAGAAAGTCTTTATCTACGATTTCAAGGATAAAGTCCCTTACTTGCAAAAACATGCAAACTTAAGAATAAAGTCCTATAAAAAACTAGGGCTTGAGGTAACCATAGTATGAGAAAAAAAATATATTTTACAACAGAAGAAGAGAAGATTAACGCTGCGAATAAGTTTTCAGATGAAGACGTAGAACAGCTTAGGCACTTTTCCGAAGAACTAACATCCCTTAAAGAGAATGGAACCATTACGATGGAAAACGTACAGAAGCTGGATAACCTAGTTAACCAGCTTCTTATTATGCGTTCAAGACACGTATTCTCTTTAATGAATTGGCTTAAACAAAAGTTTATTGTTGACGCCTAGACGTCAGTATCTTCTTCTTCATCTACTTCAGAGTCGAGAGCCTTAAAATCCAAGTCTTTCATTAGACCCTTCATATCAGAGACGAGGTCTTTAATCTCATTATCTGACAAGGCACCTGCTTGTGCTGCCTCATCCTCTGTTTCTTCTTGAGGAGCTTCTTGTTCTTGAGGTTCTGGAGTGGTTACTTCTTCTTTTAACTTCTTCTTAGTTTTAAAGATAGCCTTCTTCTCAGAAGATATCTTTTTGTCTACATCATCGACATCACCATCCCCGTCTTGGTCTCCATCGGAATCATCGGAATCGTCTTTCTTTGAGCGTTTCTTTGGCTTGTCGTCATCAGAATCCTCGTCGTCAGAGTCTTCGTCATCCTTGTCTTTTCCTTTTTTGCTTTTAGAGTCGTCATCGTCGTCATCGCCATGATTGTTAACTGAACCTTCTTCCTCATCATCAGATTCAATGTACTCATCGTCATCGCCTCTATACTGATTTCCGCCAACGTCTGAAGGCATAGCACCTTTCTTCTTCTTTGCTTCACGCAAGGAGTACTCACTAGCAACTGCATCACCTAGTTGTTCCAGGTCAAGGTGCTCGTTAAGCCACTGGTCATATTCTTCACCGGCATCGGAGAAAGCCTCAGAGATAAAATCAGAGATATCCAAAACTTCAACTCCACCTTTATTTTTGATAAAGCAGGAGAATTCATGAAAGAATTCACTTAGTACCTTTTTCTCTTCCGTCATCTTAGAAAGAGCCTCAAACATTACAGATTGAGTCTTTGCAAGATTAGAAAAGGAAGGAATGAACTTTAGATTGTTTACGTTAATACCGTAGGTTTCATTTAGAGTACTAATAAGAATTGCTTTAGCAGGCTTCTTAACTTCAAATATGTGTGCTACAAAAGAACGGATATCCTTACTAGACACAGTTCCTGGATTAGTAACTTCATATACTGAAGTGATAACCTCTTTAATATCGGACTTAGAAGCTAATGCAAAATAGGGAACATCTCTAATGGTTTCCACGATAGCTGCTTCAGTAGCTTCTTTATCTGAGTAAATACAAGAAGCCAATCTAGAGATAGATTCGTTATCTGCCCAAAGGGAAGCGAAGTTTCTTTTAGATTCTAGAAGCTCTTTATGAATAAGCTCTTGCTTACATATAGTTTCATATAGAGTATCTTTTCCTTGTTTCTCCACCACGACATTTTCCAGTACAGGAAGCTCATCTAAATCAAGTCGAGGTGTTTTGTTGTATGCGGTAGATAAAGCCTTGCTTAGCTTTAACGCATTAGATACATCAGTACAAGAAAGTATTTCATCTAGGTTCTCTTTAATGAAAGAATAAATAGGAGTTTGCATTTCTTGGAGTTTGCAATACTCTACGGTGTCTCGCACAGTAGTCTTATGGTCAAACCTACTCATCTTCTTGTAAATCTCTCCACGCACATCATTAATCTGACTGCGGTAAGAGAAAGCTTCTACAATCTGAGAAAATGAATTTTCTGCAGAATCGTACTTGTTAGTGTTTAACGCTCTAACGAGGCTTCCTACATTTTCCTGAACGAAGGCATCCACCTTTTCGTCAGAAAGAATATCCTCGGAGTTCTCTACTTCAAAGTTGGATAATGAAATCACATCCTCTTTAATTTGATAAGTAGCGCCTATTAGGTGACCGCTCTCAGAAAGAAAGGTAGCCTTTTGTTTGTTTGCTATTACATCAAACACGACAACGTTCTCACGTAAACAAGTGCCCAAATAGTCAGCAGCTTCACTAATACGTACAAAAGTAGTATTACGGTTTTCAAGTAAATTTTTAAGTTCCATTATGTTTCCTGTATATTATATATAACTTCTAAAAAGCCTTTTTATCTAAACTCTAAGTTTTATTGGCTCCTGTTGCTTCTCTAGAGTCGGAGAAGTCGTCAAGTACGTCCCCGCCCATGCTTTCGCCTTCAGGAGGTACGCCTTCTCCTTCTACTGGAGCAGCTATTGGTCCACCTGCCATAGGTGCACCTTCTTGAGCTAAGGCTGCTTCTTGTGAAGCCTCTTCCTTAACTCTATCTTTCATATCTTCTACTTCTTCGTCTGTCATACCAAAGTACTCTTTATATAAGTATTCCTTATCAAAAAGCATTAACCCCTGAACACCTTGTACAATACGAATTTTAGCTTCATCAATTTCCAATCTGCGTTTTTCGTGCATATCGGAAGGAGGACATAAAGTAACTTTAATATCCATTAAGAATCTCTTCTCAAATCCTCTCAGCATAAGGTGACGACGTACTAAAGTCCCAACACCAAGTTCTACATCTTTCTGTACTCTGTGTACTGCTTTAGCAAACTTAACGTCTAGCTGACTGAGGTTAGCTTTTCTCTCAGGAGACTTGTCCTTTTCTACAATGAAATCCTTAGGAATCTTCATGGCAGCTAAAAGCTTATCTCTAAAGTATTTAACATCATCTACCTCTCCCAAGTTTTGAGCACCTGGAAGAGTATCAATTTTAGTTCCTTGTCCATTTCTCATAGGAACAAAGAAATCCTCATCAGAGGCTAAAGGATTATAGCGTTCATCAATTCCCGCTCCTGGGTTATAAAACTTCTCTTTTTTAAACTTATCCTTAACACGCTCCATGTAGGTTTCTACCTTAGTTGCAGGCATGTTACCTGTCTCAATATAAAAGGCTCGTCTTTCTGGAGCTCTTTGAACTCTATAGATAATCATTGAGTCTTCCATAAGACGTAAGGATTCCCAAGCTCTTACACCCATAGCTGCTATTCCCTTACCATACGGGTAAAAATTAGGGTCTGCGGTTCTACGTCTAAAGTGTACTACTTGATTTTTATCAAGTGTTATGGTGTTCTTCTTACTTAGTGGGTTAGCCTGCCCTGCATACATCGCTTGTCCCTTTTCGGGAATCTCTTGCATGAAATTTTGTAGGTATCCGTATTGGTCTTCTGCACGGTAAATAAAATTAGGATTAAGAATTTTAATACGTTGAATTCCTAAACCTGTGTTATTAAGGTCCACGATGTTCTCTACAAAGCAATCTCCATACTTCACTACGTTACGAACAATATCCCACATAAAGTAATCAAGTTTGATATTTTTAAATAACTTTTCAATTTCCTCTTTAATAAGTTTGTCCGTAGTATGGATAATAAATGCATTTTCTTTAATATCCTCTTGGGTACTATCATCTGCATAAATATCAAATGCGGCGCCAATTTCAGGATATTCATCCATCTGCTCAAACTTCTTATATCTGCGAGTACGTTGGTTTTCAATAGCAGGAAGTTTGGCAAACCCTTTAGTTACACCTACTCCACCTGCACCATCAAACACATCTCCCGCTAAAGGAGTTAAGCTATCACCTTCTAAGGCTTTTGTTGAAGCGCGGGCTGGTCTTCCAGGACCTTTTTGCTTCTTTAACCCAAATGCACTCCTAAAGAAAGCAAAAAACTTCCCTGTGAATAGTTGGTTATTACTAGAATACCCTATAGGTTCTGGAAACTCAGTTATGTTTTCCTCTAGTACTTCGTTGTTATTGTTGTCGTCTACTTCAGAATCCATGATAAATAGTCCTTTATTGTTTCGGCTCCCTTCTTATCATATTTAGCCATCGAGCCAAAAAATTCAGGGGCTTTCTTTTCGTTTTGTCCTTTACTAAGCTCTATAGGGCTTTGTGCGATAATTTTTTCTGCGGCATATGCTCCTAAAGCTAGGCTCATTACCAAATCATCATTCCTTCCCTTATCCGCTTGTATCTTTCCTCCATCAGTAATAATGAAGCTTGTAAGTTCGTTTACCGTACGTTCAGAGTTTATTCTAATTTTTGAAGTACGGACTGCAGTTTCCATACAATTCAAAATGATATCTCTATTTTTTGCTGAAAGAAGTAACCCTAGGTCTCCTTTTTCATCTTCCCACATATTCTCGTATTCAAAAGATTCGAACAGGTCTTGAATCAGTGCTAAACCAAGACCATTTCTTTCTACTACTGCGTAGGCTAGATTATACCTATTTCCCTCATCGTTAATAATTTTAGCGAAATCCTTCAATGAAATCTTATTAGAATAGAATTCTGCTACTTGTTCTCCATTGTAAAGGTTGATTATATGGAACGCGGAGTTGTCCTTGTTGGTTCCGTAAGAAGCATCCGCACATAGTAAGTAGTTACAATAAGGTTCAGGGTCTTTCCATACTCTCATCATATTAGTATATTTGGAGTAGTACCCATTATTAGTACATTCTATAAGTTGTTGCAGGGTACTTCTGTTTAGGAATGTATCACCTGTACCCAAAAACTCACATTCATACTCTTGTATCCACGCACGTTCACCAATATTAGGTCTTATTTCTTCCGCCCATTCATCTGTGTATTCAGGGTGCTCTCTCCAAAAGATATCGATTGGATGAAAATTATTTTTTCCAGCCAAGGCTTCCGTATATAACTTGTAATATAGGTTAGAAGTTCCGTTAACTGTTGAAAGTAGTACTGCAGCACCACCGGTTGAGATAGTAGGGTATACTGCAGCCCAGAACTCATCCATGTTATCTACGAAAGCAGCCTCATCAACTATCAATAAGGAGGTAGACTCACCACGTCCAGCGCCCGCAGGTTGAGATTTAATCTTACTTCCCGTAGAGAATACGATTGTGCTCTTATTTTTCTCTGGAGTTTCTGGCTGAAGGAAAGAAGGCAAGTCTTCGTACATGGCAGTAACCCTAGCAAGGAAGGCTTTGGACTCTCTATCTCCAATAGATACTACGAGAATACTTTTGTTATCTTCAAAAATAGCAAGCCACAAGGAATACGCACACATAATGGTGGTTACTCCCGCCTGTCTAAACTTCTTAATAATACTAAATCTATGAGAATCTATCTCCTCCACAATTCTTTGCTGAAATCTGTACAATTCGAAGGGAATAACACCTTTAATAGGGTGTACAATGTTTACGTACGTCTTAATAAAGTATGCAGGGTCTTCCTTGCATTTTTGATACTCTTCGATAAGTTCGGTACGTTCCATTAATAATATTTAAATATGAAAAAATTAGCTTTTATTCCCACTCGTGAACAAAAAAATTATCCCATTACCTCTTATTTAGAGGACGCGGGATTTGAAGTACATCTTCTTGTTAACAAAAAAAGTATCTTTGATGCTTATTCTGGAGCCCTTCAAGAGTTTTCGGTTAAACCAGATGACATAGTTATTCTTTGTCACGATGATATTCAAGTCCTTACGGATAAAAGTATTTTTAATACGATTTTAGAAACAAAACTTGAAGATAAAAATATTGGGTTTGTTGGTGTTGCAGGCACTCAAGTATTATCTAGAAGTGGTGTATGGTGGGAAGCCGCTGCTCATATAGGGATTCGTCATACTCTTAACCCTCTTAGAGGATGTGTCTTCCATGGAGAATCTATCCTTGATTTACATCCTACATTTTATGGCTCTTTTGGACCCGTCGTTGTTATGGATGGTCTTTTTCTTGCTGCTAAAGGGAGAACACTCTTTACTGTAGGGTTGAGCCAGCCTGATTATCTTTCCGGACCCTGGGATTTTTATGATATTTTATATACGTTTAAAGCTTTTAAACGAGGATTAACTAATTTAGTAGTTCCTCTTCAAATACTTCATCAATCTCATGGAGAAGGAATAGCAAATGATTCTTGGACTGTTAATAGGGAAGCTTTCGTTAATAAGTTTACAGACCACCTTCCCTCATCAATAGGGTAATTAAAAATCAAGTATTAAATTTATTGGCTCGTCGTCCCTAACACTACTGGAAATTGAGTTAACAAGCTTTATATGCTTAGAGTCTTCTCCTTTCGGAGAGTTTACTACTAAGATTCTATCGGAAACTTTCATAATGTACTTGATAGCCTCTTCTATGTTATGGGGTTTTCCTTTAAAAGGATTTAAGGTATCGAGAACAATTATGTTTTTAGCATCTAAACAAGCTTGGTTTACTAGTAGTTTGTACTCGGGACTAGGAATAGATACGAAATCCTTATAAGGAATAACTAAAATATAAGGACAATTCAATACATTTAACAAAGCAAGGAACTCCAAGCATGTTCCTGGAGTAGGAATCATATACACGAGCTCAGGATTAAGCTCAACCATACACCCAGTTAACCTAGAAAGCGCTGTTTGTCTTTTCTTTTTAGCATATCCTTTTCCTAGACGTGGAAATGATTCTTCCCCGAATACTCCTAATATTTTTTGTCGTGTCATAATGGTCATAAGTCACCTAAATAAAGTAGATGTCCCACGATAACAGT
>TARA_R110000824_G_scaffold16478_9_pt1 | contig 12803 bp, 19 predicted proteins | sample TARA_R110000824 | Tara Oceans TARA_R110000824 (sample SAMEA4397747) | marine metagenome | biome: Polar Biome; feature: [MES] marine water layer (ENVO:01000295) within the mesopelagic zone...; material: water (ENVO:00002006), including particulate matter (ENVO:01000060) such as...... | reverse complement strand
AGAAAGATCAGTATCAATAGAAATAAAAGCTTCATCTACGCACCTTAGTGATTTTACAATTTTTAGTCTATCCCCTTGGGCCATAAAGGGTTTCCCCTTTTTAAGCCTAGCCTGTTCATCGTTATTAACAATTACTACTAGTTTATCACCTAGTTTTTTTGCCTCTTCAAGATACTCTATATGCCCCACATGTAAAGGATCAAAGTACCCGCTCGTCGCGACGACCGTAAGCTCTATGTTCATTAGGCTGTTCATTATACGTCGGAACTTGGGATCATCTAAATATTTTTTATTTATTTTCTTCATCACGTTTTGCCCGATGCATTATCAAATGACAGTTGGCGCACAAAACAATACACTTGTCTATTTCTTTCTGGACTGCTTCTTTATTATACCCAGACGATATTAGCTCGGCTACAGCTTTCTTTTTAGTGTTTGGGTCTAAATGGTGAAACTGAAGCGCGTGTGGGTTATCAAATCCACATTCTTTGCATTTTAAATCTTTTTTTATTTTATCTACGGACTTTCTGACTTTATTTTTCTCACGAGACCTAATCTTACCATAGCAAGACTGGCAAGATCCTCTTAGGTGGCTCTTGCGATTTTCTCCAAAACCAAACCTGATCACAGACAACCTTCTCTTGCACTCTCTGCATGTTTTTCTTTTGTTTCTCAGAGTGGGCCTCCTCTTAATAAATTACGTTTTCATCTTTTTAAGAAAACTTGTAAGTCTTCTGGGGTTCCAATGCCCCACATTTTTTCTACATTAAAAATTTTAATCTTTTTACTATCTTCAATCGCCTGATTAAATACAGGACAAACATAGAATTCATTGTTAACACGAACATCTTTTGTGATCATGTCTTCGGCATACCTTATGTAGTCAGAACCTTTTCTCCAATAATAAATTCCAACTGTAGCAATATCACTAATAGGTTTTTTTTCTGCCACCTCACAAACAAACCCATCATCCCCAAGTTTAGCATAACTCCATTTAGGGTGGGTTGATTTAAAAGTCAAAATACCACCGTCAACAGAGTCGCCAGTCATTGAGTACATAAATTCATTACTATCCCAATCTACATATTGGTCAGAGTTCGCAATTACTAAGGGTTCATTGTCGTTTATATATTCTTTGGCTAAAAGCGTTGTACAAGCAGCCCCTTCGGTAACCCCTTCTACCTGTACAATCTTACAGTTGGTAGAAATGCGATTAAGGGTGTCCTCTAGGTTGTATTTTTCATAATGAGATTTTTGTACAATAAAAATATGCTGTGCATCAATATTGAGATTATCAACCACAGTTTGAATCATCGGTTTTCCCTCAACATCAATTAAGGGCTTTGGGAATGTATAGCCAGCCTTTTCAAAACGACTACCCGCCCCCGCCATTGGTATTAAAACTTTCATATTACCTCCTTGCCATTTGGGTTTAAATTTATGATTATCATTAGCTTTGTCAATAGTTTCTTTTATGTGCTCGTAAGTAACATCGTCCACATCCCTAACGGCGCACAAAGTTGCGCCAGAGCTTTGTGCCGCCCTCCTGCCGATATGAGAGTCTTCTACTATTATTGTTTGATCTGGGTTAACCCCCGCTTTGATCATACATTTTAAATATATTTCTGATGAAGGCTTGGGTTTGTTTACATCCTGATTGGAATAAAAAAAGTCTATGTATTCCAGAAGTCCTTTGCGGATTAACATCATTTTAACACTATTTCTAATTGAATTAGAAGCAACAGAAATTATATATCCTTCAGATTTTAGCTTAGACAAAATCCCCCTAAGCCGCTCATCGTATGTCATCTCCTCGTTAATTATTTTGTAGGTAAAATCCTGTTTGATTTTCCATACCTCGTCGTGAAAAGCTTCAGGAAGGTCCTTTTTTTTCGTCAGGGTTTCTAATTTTTTTTTGGTTGGAAGTCCGTCATAAGTAGATAGGTGTTCTTCTCTATCTATCACGTAGCTTGTACCAAAGACTTCTAAAGCCCTGTTTAATGCTTCGTAATGCAGTTCGCGAGCATCAACTAAAACCCCATCGAGGTCAAATATTACGAGTTTAATCATTTAAAAAAATCAGTAGCTATTCTCTGAATTTCTTCGTAATTATCATTTGCATTTACCGTGTCACGGATAAGGCAATGCAGCCCCGCTCTGTTTGGCCCAAGATTAGATAGGTGGAGCGAACAGTCATGATCCATAGCCGCAATAGCAATGGCAATTTCTATATGTAAAAATTTACCCCTAACAGATTCGCTACCGCTTTTATAATAGCCCTGTGAGCATCTGTTCAAAAACCTTTCAGTATAATTTAAAAACGATTTAGTACACCCCGTGAACAATTTGCCTATTGCGTCGGACTTGCCCCATATGTTTTGATCCCCGCAAAGGGGCATTCCGTTAGAAATTTTTAAATAATCTACATATATTTGATTTAGGTCTTTTGCCGAATGAGTAAGGGCTCTTAACCCATTGTTAATATATTCTGACCTATCTTGTAATGTAGACGGTTTGTATGCCATATCTGTTCTTATTCTAAATACCACATCATATTCAAAGTCGTGCTCCTGTTCATAATCAGCTTTGCTTTGGGCTACTCTCTCAGAAGAAACTAGCTGTCCTATCTTGTATTTTACAAATGAGATATCGCTTAGAAATTGATGCGCTGGTTGAGAGTTTAAAAACGGCTTTGTTTTTTCAATACTTTTCCATAAATCTACAAATTTTTGGGCTTTTTTTGTAAAACTTTTGTCTTTAATTGGATTACTTATTTTAATGCTTACTGGATTGTAAAGGTCTACGATCCTTTTTGATAGACCAGCGACTTCTAGGGTTTCCTGATCTTCGTGCCCGACTTCATAAATTTGATTTATCTTTTTCGGGTCTACCATAGTCCAGCTATGAAAAAAATAATCTGTTTCTATCCCTACTTCAGAAAAATCAAAAAAAGGCTTAATAAATTCAGCACCTTTTTCCAGCTGCCTCGGTTGGCCGAAAAATAGTACAGCTATTCTTTTCATTTTAGGTGCGGGTAAAGTTCTCCCAACTTTAAACAATCATCATAATTACCAATTCGACTTAGGTTAGATGGCTTATTTTGTTTCCTGTCATCTAGAAAATGGTATTGTATCACCCGTTCAAAAAGTTCATCTCTTTTTACTTCTATGAAATCACAAATTTTATTAAAATTTTCATTGCGACCCCCAGCATCAGGGGTATATAAGTCTTCGTAATAAAAAGATAATAGATTGTTCTCTTTTATAGTCTTTTTAATAGCACATTCCGAAATAGCAACCGAGTTGTATATATACTCCGCACTTGCCAAAAGCCTATCGCAGTCTAAATCTGTGTAATCAAAATTATCCAAGCGTTCTCTTGTATCTTCTTTCCAGCCCCAAGACTTATGCTGTAAGGAGACAGCATTAGAGAGCGTTGCAGCTAATATGTTTTTCCGTCTTAGGTGAATTACCTTAATCTCGTTCTTATCTAAATACTCTATGAGCGGAATATTAATGATACTATTACAGCTAGAGAAAACATGTTTGATACCGTGATACTCTTCGTACAGTCGATCAAGGAAAGAGTGAACCCGTTCTCTCCCCCTAGGAAAAACACCGTCTTTCCCGCCCAGAAGATTTTTCGGAAAAAAGCCATACTCCTCTTGCAGTTTCTTTAGGTATTCAAAATGTAAAGCATCTCCCGATTTACGCAGGAAAGGCTCTTGAATTACTTTCTCATAAAGAATTCCACTAGCTAATCCCGCCGCAAGATTTGTGGTTCCAGAGCGTCCTAACCCATATATTATAAATTTTTTCACTTATAGCAGCTTGGTGGGAGTAGGGTGTTCTGTACTATCTTTTTAATTCCAATTAAATAATTAGGACCATTTATCACTTCGTACTGACCCTGAAAAACGTTCATAAACGCGCTTATTCCAAAAAAGCATGAATCTAAATTGAACTTGCTTTCATACATGTCCATGCCAAAATCATCCAAAAGCATATAGCCCCCATTCTTAAGAAGAGGCCAAGCCATGATAAGGTCAGACAGTATAGCTGTCGAGTAGTGAAGGCCATCTAAATAGATAACATCAAATTCTGCATCACAGTATTTCCTTAATGCTCGGTCTGAGTTTTCTCTGTGAAAAGTCACCTTATCTTCGCCATACTTATCAAGGACATTCCCCTTGAAAACTTCATAGATTGTTTTTGGGGTTTTTCTTCTTAACGGGTCTTGATCGGGGTCGTGACCCCAGCCCTTTCGCTTGTTTTCTGCGTTGGGCTCTTGACCAAGGGGATCGATACAAACTATCTTTGAGCTTGGATCAGTTAGCATGTTTTTGAGAAAGTAGACTGTTGATACCCCCTCAAAGCAACCTACCTCCATAAATTTTAAATTAGGTTTATCCTTGTACTCTGTAACCAATCGGTTGAAAATATGATGGTAGACAAGTCTTGACACATGAAAGTCAGAGTAGGACTCTACTCCGTCTTCCGAGGTTAGCCCATACTGTTTGGCTACTTCTTGTTGTTTTAGTTCCATTTCACTTGGCATAATTTGCGTACTCCGTAACGTTTCCTAGGTTTACTATTTGGTCATTAAGGATGGGATTTTTCATAACTTCTATAAAATCTTCAAATTCTTCATGATCCCTCTTCCAGATTGCATGTTTTTGATACTCTTCTACGCTCCACGTTCCCCAATCACTCACTAAGGAAAAATAAGACTGATCAACATTAAATTCTTTGCAAATTTTTACAAAATCTGGCATTTCCTTATAATTAGTTTTCTGCACTACAAAGTCTAATCTTAAAAATTTAATTTTATTTTCTTTTCTCAGTTCTGATAGGTTCTCGAGATTTTTCATAAGAGCGTCCCAGTTCCCGCCCCTCCTGACTATATCATAGGTTTCTTTGGAAGCTGCATCGAGAGACACTAAGACCGTACTTATGTTGTCGTGTATTTTGCTCATGCTTTCCCAGTATTTAGGGGTAAACATTACTCCGTTCGTTTGGAGGGTGATTTTAACATTTGGATACTTGCTCCCTTCAATGCCGAAAAGTAAGTCTCTAAAAATTTTTGATCCAAATGGGTCACCAGAGCCTGTTACATTTATTTTGCAATGTCTATCGTGGGGCTTTCCGAAGACTTCATTAATTATCTTTTGTTGTATTAGTATCTTTCTTTCATATATTGGCCCCTCCGTTATATAAACTTTGTTTACCCTACAACTTGGGCATGATAAATTACAGGAGGGATCATAGCATAAATTATACTCAATAGGGGTTAGGCCCTTTACTTGATTAGTGTCTATTATCTTTCTGTGCCTTGGATTGAGGATCGAATCTGAATTCTGAAGTGTATCGTTTTGAATTATTGGGCAGAGTTTGTGATTGCAGTATTTAAAGCTTCCGTCTAAAATGCTCTTCCTGATCTCTTGATTAATTTCAGAGTTGAATGCCTCATCAACAGATTGCTCAGTTAATTTGCCAACACTAACATTTAACCACGTTGGACAACAGACAAAAACTTTCCCGTCGCCTAAGTCTTGGGCTTCAAAAAAATCAAAAGGCTTGTGACAAAATTTTCCTTTTAAATCCTTATCTTTATTAAGGGTCTTTTCCGACTCTCTTTTACCGTCCTTCCCAGAGAGAAGCGGCCTAAGAGCAATTTTACCATGATCCTTGCTCATACTAGATCGGGGTTGTTTGATTTCATTTTCCTGTTTAAGATGTTCACTCCTCTTTGGTGAAGATTAATAGCTGTTTGTGTGCTTATTTTCATCTTGTTTGCGATTTTAGCCCAAGGAGTTTTCTTCGCGGAACTAAAATATCTTAAATTAAATACTTTTTTTATCCGTGGGTCGTGGAGTTTAGATAAGATTTCAAATATATAATCTATTTCAATTTTAAGATTATTCGCTGACTGCTCCTTCGTTTGAAGCTCGGAACATTCTAAGCTCACGTCTGATAGAAAATCTATTTTTTCATTTTCAAGCGAAACCTGCTTGTTGTTTCCGTTTATAGTATTGAGGCAATGATACCTAACCTGATTGCCCAGCCAAGTAGAAAACTTAGCTTTTTTACTTGGGTCATAAGAAAGCGCAGATTTGTATACGAGATAGTCTTTCTCGTCGAAAATATCACCTAACGATACGCCAGAGGCACTTAATGCGGGACTATACTTTTTAGATATATCAATGCACAAAGCGGAGTGCCTGTTGATTAAAACTTTCAAGCTTGTATCGCAGCAATTCTCTTGCACATTCTTTACTAGATCTATGTCTTCCATTTTTGATTTTTATTTGCCCAGCTCAAAAAGCTTTCTACTGCAAAATTTATTTCACTGTTAATTTCGTTTTCGGTAATTTTTTCCTCTATAGTGACAGAGTAATCCGATGCCTCTTTAACTAGCGGATCGTGTGTTTTTTCTTCCTCGTTGTTCGCCTCTAGGAAGCAATTCTCCTTTGGTATGAACCTATTAATATAAACAATTATGCCGCCTTTCTGTTTTATCCATGAGCACTCATCATTATCATAAAAATTATACCTAACATCAGTTATACATATAACATCATATGTATCTTTATCATCTTTAATTTTTTTCTCCACACAGTTTATCCAATGTTGCCCTTTTGACATCTCTCTTCTGATTGAGGCATGAGAAATTAACATGGGTCGAATAAAGTCTTTTTCTTTACGGGAGCAGGTAAGGGCATCTATTCCATAATGGTTAGCTGTCCAAGGGGTGACTTCTTCCTTGAGGCAGTCTCCAAACGAGTATCTTTTAACCCTCTTGGATTGCTCCTCTAGTGTTGATTTAAGGTGCGAAAAAAAAGTATCTTTTCCACTCCCTGCTACCCCTGCAACTCCAATATATAGAGGCTCACTCATTAGTTTTTAGAAGGGTCTGTCTGGTTAGTCTTCTCGTTTATAAGTTGATAGCAAATCAAAAGTAAATTATCAATATCTTCAGAGGATATTGAGGTCGGGTCAGACTCTTCCTCCTTTACTCCTAAAACGTCTCGAAACGCATTAATTAGCTGAGATATTGAATGACATGATTTTGGGGAAAGCTTTATCTCCTGCTCGAATGCGCCAAAGTTCTTTTTCAAAACCCATATTTTTTCTCCTGAGATTTCAGTAGATTTAACCACCTCCATCTGCTCAAACTCCTCAAGGGCGCACTTAACCGCAGCCTTATCAGACTTTGAATGTTTTTTAAGTAATTTAGAAATATCTTCTTCTAAATCAAATTTATCATTTTGATTAAACCAATCAAAAAGTTCTCCTGAAGCCTCTAAAACTGTCATCTTTATATTATGCACGTTTTAAATAAAAAAGCAAAAAAAATTTGACTTAAAAATATAAGATAGTATAATTAATTAACATGAGCGAAGAAATCCAAAATGTCATCGAAACCCCTGTAAAAAAGCGTGGTCGCCCCTCAATGAACATTGAGTGGCCGTCCGAAGAGTTCACCCCTAAACAGCTTAGGGAGAATCTCAAGGACTCAAATGTTAGATTATCTAACGTTTCTGTTCAGCTTAAAATCAACCAAGCTGTCAAAGCAGGGGTCCTAACCAAGACTGGCTTCTCTAAAACCAGCATTGGTCGCCCAACCGTTGTTTACAAGAGAGTCCCGAAGATGTAAGTGGCAAACAAGAAATCAAAAAGAATTTCTTGGCAAGAGTATGCCTTAGAGCTTGCCAAGGTAGCCTCTAAGAGAAGCGAAGACCCCTATTTAAAAGTAGGGGCTTCTGTTTTGCGATGGGATAAAAGCGTTGCGGCTCTCGGTTATAATGGAGCCCCACCAAATATAGAGATTGATTGGAGCGATAGAGATGAGCGAAGGAAAAGGGTCGTCCACGCAGAAATTAACGCTCTCAGGTATATCAGGCCAAATGAGTGTTACCTTCTAGCTTGTACCCATCTCCCCTGTAATGACTGCTTGAAATCTATAGCCTCTTACGGAATAAGAGATATAGTTTTTGCTGAAATTTATGAAAATGATGTATCTTCTTTAGAAATTTGTAAAGATTTAGGTATAAACTTAACAAGTATTTTATCCATACAATGAATATAGGTATTGTAGGCAATGGTTATGTCGGGAAAGCTACTCAATGCTTGGGGGGCCTGAAAAATAATATATTTGTATATGACATTGACCCCTCCAAATGCGTACCCCAAGGAACCGTAATAGGTGACTTAACTAGGTGCGATATTGTATTTGTTTGTGTCCCTACCCCTGCAAATAAAGATGAGGGCTGCCATACTGGAATAGTTGAAAAGGTGATAGGAGATTTAAGATTTATTGGTGTTAAAAATATTTTTGTTAGATCAACTGTTCCGGTTGGGTTTTGCAAATCGTTGGAAGTCAATTTCATGCCAGAATTCCTAACTGAAAAAAACTGGCAGCAAGACGTTAGAAACTGTAATAATTGGATTGTAGGACTGTTGGACCTCGAAAACCAAGATGTTAAAGACAAGATAAAAAGAATCCTTCTTAACGCTAGGAAAGAAGAAAAAATAAAAAACGTTAAAATTTCCTATTGTAAAACTGAAGAGGCAGAGCTAACAAAGACTGTGATAAACTCATTCCTTGCTACAAAAGTTTCGTTCTTTAATGAAATTGAAGAGTTTTGTAGAAAAAAGCATATTAACTATGAAAATGTTAGAGACTTAGTATCTCAAGATAAAAGAGTCGGCCATAGTCATACTTACGTCCCCGGCCCTGATGGAAAGAGGGGCTTTGGCGGAACGTGTTTCCCAAAAGACACCGCTTCTTTATTAACTCAAATGATTGATTGTGGATTAGTATCATATGTTCTCATGGCTGCTCGAAATAGGAATATCGACTTGGATAGACCAGAGAAAGATTGGGATCAGGATAAAGGAAGGGCTGTAATTTGAAAATCAAAATTAAAAAATCGCACCCAAACGCGCTAACCCCGAAGAGGGCAAAAGATGGAGACGCTGCTTATGACCTGTTCTGTATTGAAAGGATTGTGATTAAGCCCTTGGAAAGAAAAATCATACCCACAGCAATTTCTATCGAAATACCAGCAGGATACTACGGAAGAATAGCTCCAAGAAGCGGGTTGGCTCTTAAAGAGGGGGTCGATGTCTTGGGCGGCGTAATCGATTCTAATTATAGAGGTGAGATCGGCGTTATTTTAATTAATTTAAATTTACCGGAGTTTTTATATGCGAGGGGAGAGAGCGACAGCCTTGACCTTTACAACCACCTGTTTGACTCAGAAAACTCTATAATTCTAAATCAAGGTGATAGGATTGCCCAGTTAATAATCGAGCGGTGTTACGATGCAGATTGGGAAGAGGTAGACGAGCTTTCCGACACAGAAAGAGAATCTGGTGGATTTGGAAGCACTGGAGCTTGACATTTTACTTTAAGTAAACTATATATAAATATGAGCGTTGTAGCTAAAGTTCAACCGATAATGCTTCTTATGCTGACTGATTCAGCTAATGGGCAAAAAGTAACCGTAAATACCGAAAATATAACATATTATCATGTTATGGAGGGCGCGGGAACATCTATTAATTTTATTGGTGATATCAATTTAATTGTTAATGAAGAGTTAACTGTTGAGTGGTGGAACGCAAACACTTGATGTGTCATGGATAAAAATTATAGCAGATACCCTTTCACTTGCAAAAGAACAGGTGAAGTTGTCGGTAGCTATAGCGAGTATCTAGAAAGTAATCACTGGAAAGATAAGAAGGCTTGGTATTTTAAGCTAAGACTACCAAAGGGTAAAGCCTCCCGCTCTCTTAAAAAGCACGGTAGAGTAAATATTGGAAAATGTAAACTTTGTAAAAAACAATGCTACGCTTTAGACATCCATCATCTAACTTACGATCATCTTGGTAAAGAAAGACTACAAGATTTAGTTCATCTTTGTCGTGTTTGTCATGACCTACAACACCTAGAACATAAGAGGCTGCCAAGTCTGTCTTTTGATGAAATTTTTAAAATCACAGCAAAAAACTACCGAAAACAAGAAAAAAAAATAACTTCTAAAGGTGTAGACAAAGTAAGAAAACACAATAAGGGCGTTAAAAAGACAAAAAATAAAAAATCAGTTACTAGTAAAAAGAAAAAAAATAACTTTAAAGGCCCTAGTGAAAATGATATACTGATGATAGCTTTCGGAAAGAAAGAGTTTCTTAAATAAAAAAAGGTGACAACCCTTTTAATCTCGCTGAGAGAAATCAGTAGAGTTTTCCTAAGACAAGTCAAATTAGTGGCTCGGGCGAGGTTTACGCCCAAAAAGTTAAGGGATGGCCCTCTGTATAGATACCAGAGAAAAAAACACTTGGTTAATTACCAAGGCATGGCCCCGCGTGAGCGGTACGCAGATGTAATCGGAGTTTTTTAAGTCGCAGTTTCTCCAGCCTTTTAGATTTATTTAAAAGGTAGTCTGTGTCGAGTTTTATACTCGATTGTATTTGTGTCGTGGAGTTTCAAATCCCCTCCACTTTAAATAATAAAGGGGGCGAAGAAAAGTTCCACATAAGATACAATATCCCCCTAGTGGGGGTATTGTGTCTATTTATGTTGCGAGAAAAGTTATCACATCTTTAAAATAATTTAAAATTTTACCAAATTAAAGAGTATAATGTTTTAGATATCATGATTTACTTGGATTTACAGTATGAAGTTTTATTAGTTTTTAGTTGTTCAATCACCTCTATTCTAACTGTATGGTATCTTACCAGTGCTTTTACTGAGTACACAGCGATGTTTGGCTTAAGTAAGTTCTTATTGGTAGAGAGATATAAGGAGTATCTAGATAGCTCATCAAACTATGAAACTACTTACCCTCAGTTTCTAAAAATACATAGTGATAGTTTTCTTTTTAAAATATTAGAATGTCATTTTTGTTTCGGGTTTTGGTTATCAGTCATTTGCTGTATAAAAATAGGATTTGTGTATTTACCTGTCCTATATTTACTTTCATTACTACAGTTCCTTGTCATTAAGAAAGTGTCCCAGTGATGGAGAGAACATTAGAAATATCTACATTGGGGCATCTTAGGGAAATTCTTCTAAACATGGGTGTGCCTATGCACATGCGTCTGATGTCTGATTACTGCGACATAGTAGCTGGATTAAGTGGCGGTTGTAGTTGTAACAGAAAAAAAAGAGCTGACGAAGCTAAAAGGATATTCACAATAATCGCTACCTCCTTGACCCCGGATCAAAAAAATAGTATAAAACAAAACCACTCTGTGGATAGAGTAATTCTAAAATTAGAAAACAGTATCATAAATGAATTCTGAAAATATTGAAATTAACAAGAAAATGATTGGCAAGCGTGTCCTAGTCATTTGTAATCCCAGCAATTACACTGGCGTTGTTGTTGATGCGGTAAGCTCTAACCTGCTTCAGGTTAAAAGAGATGACTCTAAAAAAGTCTTAGATGTTGACATCTACGACATAAGATCACTGTGACGACTTTTAAAAAGGAGCCAGTAAATGAGTGGGGGCAGGAGAATACATCTTTTACCGAGAGCCATTCTTCTGGAAAAATAAGGTTAACAGACCAGCCCACCTTTAGCAGTCACAGGAGTGGTTGGAATTATGCGATACACTCTCTTTCTAAACTTCACAATGAAGATGGCGTCAGCTTTCATGGTTTCTTAGAAAATGAATTTAGCTGGTTTAAAAAGGGCAACATAGAAAAAGGGGTTATCCCGATAAAAAAAGAATGGGTTGGATTTTTTCACAATCCGCAAAGCCCCCCTTGGTGGTTTAGCCCCAAGACATCTCCGTTAACCATGCTTCAGTCTCAAGAATTCACAGAGAGCTTAGAGACGTGTCGTGGACTATTTGCCTTATCTGAGTACCACGCAGACTTCCTTAGAGAGATGACAGGGAAACCTGTCGAAGTATTATTCCACCCCACTGAGATTCCAGAAGTTCAATTTAACTTTGATTCTTTTTACGAAAATAAAGAAAAGAGATTAGTAAACATAGGCTACTGGCTAAGAAAGGTTAATTCAATTTACAGCCTCCCTATAACTGACGATCTTTATATAAAAACGAGACTGCTACCATACAGAAAAGATAGCCAACCAGCTAATTTTGTAAAAGAGTTAAGAGAAAAAGAATTTAAATACGAGTATTCTTCCATTGAAGAGATAAGAAGGTGGCACAGGGAGCCATTTATTAATATTGATGAGATGTATAATATCTCGAATACAGCGTATGATCAGCTCTTTTCAAAAAATATTATATATTTAGATATGTATGATTCTAGCGCGAATAATGCAGTTATTGAGTGCATAGCTAGAGCAACGCCCCTTTTAGTTAACCCCATTCCAGCAATAGTCGAGTATCTAGGGCCAGCATACCCATTTTACTTTGAGTCATTTGACGAAGCAGTTGATAAGCTCATGAACATTGAATTGGTGTATTATACCCACGAGTATTTAAAATCTTGTCCCGCGAGAGAGAAAATGAAGGGGGATCAATTTTTAGCAGACTTTCAAGAGACAGAAATCTATAAAAACTTGTAGTGGAAGATAAGATAGGTCAGCTTAAGGCGCATTTTAAAAATACCTATTTTAAAATTTTTGAAGATTCTGGTTTATATTTTTGGATTGCCTCTGGCTCAGTAAGAGATTTCCTTGCTGGCGAAAAGCCAAAAGATATAGATTTCTTTTTCCCAACTCCAGAGAAAAGAGATGAGGCTAGTGAGTTCTTAATTTCCAAAGGACTTAAGAAAATACAAAACAAATTCAAGTGGGAGCTTGGCGGTGAGCATGAAAAAT
>TARA_R110000824_G_scaffold8714_1_pt1 | contig 12807 bp, 28 predicted proteins | sample TARA_R110000824 | Tara Oceans TARA_R110000824 (sample SAMEA4397747) | marine metagenome | biome: Polar Biome; feature: [MES] marine water layer (ENVO:01000295) within the mesopelagic zone...; material: water (ENVO:00002006), including particulate matter (ENVO:01000060) such as...... | reverse complement strand
ATTTGTCATGAATTAGCACATATGATTTTAATGGTTTACTACCCAGATAAACTTACATCACAAAGGTATGATGATTTTTATGGAAAAGCAGGTGATCAAAGAAAATTCTTTAGTTCAGAAGTACATGATAGAGCTGTGGAAGGTAAAGTAAAACAGTTTAAATGCCCAAAAGCATGGAAGCGTTACATAAAGTTTGTTGGTATAGATATATCCGACATAACAAATTCTAGAAAAAAAAGATCTTTCTAAATAGTGGTTATTCCAGAAGTTGTGTAGAATATTTTAACTTTATTTCTTACTAATCCATTACAGCAAGAACATCTACGTCTTCCAAGTGTTTTTGTTTCTTTATGAGTATTTTTTTTAGGAATGTATTTTGCACAATTTTGACAATAGAAGTTTCTATCTCCTACTTTTCTTTCGTATCTTGAACAGGTGTTATTACACATATTTTTTCATATAATTGGTTCTATATAAGTCATTTGATGAGATCATTTATGACAGAACCACCAAGCAATGCTTCTTCTGATAGATCTTCAAATATATCTCTAACGTCATCTGGTGTAAGTTTTCTACATCTTGTCTTTAAAATTATATCTACATCATGTTTTTCTTCTTCTGTTATATTTACGTCTTCCACATTAATGTCTATTGGCACACCGTCTTTATTGATTCTTTTTCCAATTATTCTTAAAGTCGATAATGTTATAAAATGATGTATGAATTTTTCTCTATCTGTTAAGGTCATAATTTTGTTTCCCCATATAATATTTCATGTGCCTGTAAATATCTTTTCAATCCATCATCATTTCTTTTTTCTAATTCTTTTTCACTTTCAACGTGAACTGCTATAAATAATATCTTTTGCAATTTCTGTATTCTTTTTATAGCTTTATCTCGTTTAAACAAGTGTACCCATTACTAGATTTTTAAATTGCCTTATAACTCTTTCGCTTCCTATTTCGGCGTTTGGCACACTTATTATAGATTTTGCACCGAATATATCTTTCATTGATTCATGAACCCATAATCTTGGATTCACAACCACAAATACAATGTTTGGTGTTATTCTTAATGCTTTCTTGTAAGATTTCTTACATATATTATAATAATGGTTTCGTTGCATATGTACATTATTCTTCCAGAAATTAGGCATACCATCAGTTATAATAATCATGAGTTTCTTTTGTCCCTTCATTTCTCTCAATGTTTTTGCTGAATATTCAAGTGCTACGTGTGTTGGTGTACCATTGTAATTTTGATCAACTTCTATCCTTTCTACTTCTGATATTTTGTTTATATCTGTTAAACCAACATTACCAATACCATCACTTCCCCAAACATTTCCTCGTAATTCTATATTATCTATACTTTCCAATGATTTATAAAGTGTTGCAACAAGTTTTCTTGCTATCACTATTCTATCATATGATTTCATTGAAGAAGAACCATCAACTGATATAACAAGTGACCCACCATTTGCGTTTTTCATGTTTGTGAAACTCTTTCCTAAATCAATACCTTTTACAAAGTTATTAATGTATGAATCAATGTTAACATCATGACCTTCATAATCAACATAAGGTTTCATACCCATTTTTAAATGCTTAAACACTTTGTTTAATCTGTTTGCAGTAGCATAATCAGGGGTGGTTTCCTTTGACGTTTTTCGTTCTATTCGTTTTATATAAGAAGGTGTATTATCATATGTTGCTGCTTCTGATAATATCTTTTCTTGTATTGCTTCATATTCTACTTCCCCTCTTTCTTTTGCTTCTTCTATAATTCTTGTCATGTCTTCATTGTTTAAGTTTCCTTCTTTTTGTTTCTTCACATCTAACATTATGTCTATTGGAATTATATCATCTTCATGTTCTGAAGTGCTTATATGGTTTCTTTCTCTCTGTGCCTCTCTTCGGTCTGCACTACATTCATTTCTCAGTTGTTCTGCAACTGGATCATTATCGTCTGAAGGTCTAACTGAATTGTCTTCATTCCTATTTATATTTATGCGTTGTTTTCTTTGCATTAAATAATCATCTAGTAGTGGTTTTATTGTGATTAATATTCTTAAAGCACCAAATCTATCAGTACCCTCAACATTAATCATCGCTTCTTCTAATATTGGGAAGTATTCAGTTTTATGAACTGTGTCACTTCTCATACATCTTATTGAAAACAATATCTTTAATGGACTAACTTTAAGTTCCCCATCAAGCATATCTTCGTTAGGTATTTGTGTACCTAATCCTCTTAGAGTTGTGTTAAATCTTTTCTTATAAGCAAGATATTCTTTAGTTAGATGAGATTCAATTCTTTGGTCTTCTAGTAAATTATAAACATTGAAGAAAAAGTCACTATTAGTCCAATTTTTTAATAGTTTATCAACAGCACCAAATGGACTTTGATAAAGAATATGTGACAGTTCATGTAATACTGCTGTGTATTTTGGTATATGTTTGACTGTTGGTGTTGCGATGTTAATCAAATATTTTGATTCTGGTTTTCTCACACACCAATTATCTCCTTCTTTGTATTGTATTTGTATTTCACAGTCTCTAACATATTCTACTATACTGGAAGATTTTTCAAATAGCTCCTTTTCTGGAAGTAAGTCTAGATCTCTAGGCATATTTATCTCTCTTCACTAATATCGAGAATTCTTCTATTAACTTATCTCTTTGTATTATTTTTCTCATAATCCTTTTCTTGACAACATTTGAATCCCAACCTGTTCTTACAAGTAAGTCAACATCATCACATATTTCAAATTCCACATCACTCCAAGCTCCCATTATTTCATCTTCTTGTTCTTTTTTTCTATTCAACCGTATTCAGCTCCACATTCATGGCATACATAGAACTCATGATAGTCACCATCATCATAATATTGTCTATCAACAGATAGTGGTATATGACAATGCTTACACTCTATATCAGTCATTTCGATTCCTCATAGTGTTCATTACATTCAGGGCACGATGAAAATTTATTATCATGCTGCCAGCCCACTGATTTAGTCCAACAGTGTAAACACATACCTGAAGATGTGTCTTGTCCATTAAACAAATATTCACCATAGTATTTTGCTTCTGGCGAATCATTATCTGGAAAGTCTATTTCACACGCTTCACATTTCATTTCAATTCTCTCCTTCTTCGTGTTCTATTTCTTGCACTTGAAGATGGGTGTTGTCTTGCACACCCATGACAACAAGGACATAATACTTTACCACCAAGTTTATTTTTCTCTAGTATTTCCTTGAGAAAGAATTTATTGCAGTTCCTACAAAATGCGTGTTTATCATAAACAAGTTCTCCCCTACAATGTCTTAATTCGTGGGGAAATGTTTGGCATGAACCACTACATGGATTTTTACTCATTATACTCCTACCCCAAATGTATCAGAAGCACGTATTCTAATAAATTCTCTTTCAGAAGGATCACTGTATTTTATCAAGAACACTTGTTTTATTGTATTTTTCAATGTAGTGCTATCTATTGATGGGGTAAGTGAGTCACCGAATGAATTTCTATATCTTGTTCTATAATGATTCACGAATTGTGCTATGTCTCTTATTGATAAAGCATATTCAACTTCACCCTTTACTCTCATTGCATAAACATCTTGTACAAATCTTAGAAGGGGTGTTTTAATGCTTTCAACAGGTATGTTTTCCCAATCAATTACCTTTTCTATATCTTTTGAACTAGGATATGCCCATGCTTCACCAATGAATCTTGATCTTAAATCTTCTGTCATTGTGTTAATACCAGCATATGTTATAGGGTTAATTGTCCAAACAATAGATAACTTACATCCTTCATTTAGTCTATAAGTTACACCATTTGCAACAACACTTGCTCTTCCATCACATATACTATTCCACCATCTTTGTATGTCATGGTCTTGTGCATTTGCTTCATCACCATACAATAATGCGTGTTTGAATTTGTTAGCAACACATACTGCTCTAGGTAATAATCCTAAATTAAATACTGTTCCATCACGATTGATTTCTCTATTTCCAATCAAGTCATATTTACTAGTTCCACTACCAACAGGTTCAGTAACAAGTGCTATATTATTTTCTTTACAGATAGTATGTACAAGTAGAGTTTTACCTTGACCTTTTTCAGATTCTATTAGATATGGTGTGTTACCATCTACTATTGCCTTTTCAAGTTCTCTTCTCTCACTACCAATTTCAATATATTTGTCCCAAATAACAATATTCTTTGGGTTATATTGTTCATAGTTTATTTCGGCTATTTTTTCTTCGTTCATTCTAATCTATAAAATGTTCCTCGGATATATGAATCTTTAGTTAGAGTAACTCTTGCTATCATTTTAGCACACACTTCACTTCTTCCATTACATAGGGTACTACTTCCATCACCATATTTAACTTCATAGTTGACATTTTCTAACTTTAATCCACTACATCTATACTCTCTTACTTCAGTTTTATTTTCTAATCTGAGAATGAGATTACGTGGTTTAGATAAAAATCTATTATACCTCATACTTATTTTACCTTCAAATCTTCTCATGGCAAGTGATTTCATACCAATACCACCTATGCCACCACCAGCGAGTCGTTTTATTCTCGTTCTTCTAGTAATAGTATCTGATGTCATTAGTAATCTATCTCCGTTTTATTCATACTATCAGGTATTAAGTTGCTGCATAACATAGTTCTTGCTGGTTTACCAAATATCTTTTTCTTTTTATTACTCTTTACAATCATGGTATTCCACTTAGATTTAGTTAGTACACCTCTACACTCATGTTCATCAGCACTAGAAGCTATAAACCAATCACCCTTCAATGTTTCAACCATATCTAACAATGTGTTATAGTATTGTGGTATAGATTGATCACATACGAAAAAGTCATTATTTGTATAGATTTTTTTTCTCCAAGGTGGATCAATCATAAAGAATGTATTCTCTGAATCAACAGCTTGTATAGTTTTCTCATATGAAACACCTGTAATTATTGCCTCAGGAAATTCCTTTTGACAGAATTCTTGTGCGTGAGGTGACATATCATTAAGATACACTTCACCACCAATTATTGTTCCATTACCTATATTCTTTAACGCTTCATATGTTCTAGCTTTACCAGCAAATGGTTCACAATATACATCATATGTTTTAAAACTACCACTTGATAAACGATTAAATGATAGTAAGTTTAACCAAAGTTGAACTATCTGATCTGCTGTTAGACCAAGACCAGCAGTTCCACCTAGTAATTTTTTTCCCCAAACACTAGTTCTTTTATCGTTCATATCGCCACTACCAAATTGGTTAGCCCATTTTTTAGGTTTGGTCATAATCCTAATTTTTCCAATTTTTTATGTAATTCTACTCTTGATTCTTCTGGTAATTCATCAAAGTGTTCCATGAGATAAGTATATGCTCTAGCGTGTTTTCTAAACATATAATACTGTACTCTATCTTGCCATAACTCATGATCCATGGTACAGTATTTTCCTTTTTTCATTCTACCTTGACCAACTTCTATACAATCACAAATTAATTTCTCTCTCATGATTAATTCCATTCTCTTACCATTTTCTGCCCATTCCTGATTAACTATTGGTTTTTCCATTCCACCTTTTTTATTATTCATTTTCATTGTTCACACCCACATAGACAACAGTAGTCGTCATTATCGGTTGATAATATCTTATTACATTTCATACATTCATTTCTGTCTATGTTGTTAGACTCACCACATTCTACACAGAATATAGTTGCCATATCAACTTCAACTTTCATAACTCTACTTAATCTACCTTGTATTTCTTTACCTTTCATTAGAAAGCGTCTCCGAAAAATGATCTATTTGGATCAACCTTACCATCCCATTTATTTGGTATTCGTTTTCCATTAACTCTTACTTCGTGATTACTAGGCATAGCACCCCATTCTTCAGTTCCTACTCTAAGTAATGTGACATAACCTTCATGTCTTTTACTGTTGTAGTTTCTTACTTTACCAATCAATTTATTGGTGTCAGAATTCCATATCTCACCATTTATTTTTTCAATCATTCTTCTATTTTCTCCCCTCTCGACATTTTAACTGCAATCACATGATAACAATTTAATGTGTGTTGAAATCCTAGACAGTCACAATCATACTCTTTATTTATTATTTGAACTGTATGTGTTTTTGACTCGTCACTTTTAGAAGGTAATAACCAAGTTTTCTCATCAACAGTAGTTATCATACCTAATATAGCTGTGGCTTTCTTCACTTGTTGTACACTCATAACGCTTTAAGCTCCTTCATTTTTTCTTTTACTTCAAAGATTACGTCTTCTGTATCTGTAAATTCAGCTAAATTTTCTTTTATAGATTTAACTGCTTCAAACAAATCTTCGGTAAATTCTTCTATGTCTCTCATTTTTACCATTTACCAGTGTTCATAACAACATCCACACTCTAGACAACAACCAGCTTCTAATTTATTAATGTGTTGATATTCCCAAATATGAGCATATTTAAATTCTTGACATTCTTGGCATACACATTCTTCCATTGGCATATACCATTCATTAAAATTATATAAAGAAGTTTTATGAATAGATTCAGGTCTAACATTCTTAGAAGGAAGTGTTTGTATTATATCAACTTTCATTTTTACCACTCCACAGAGCAATCTTTATCATTAATTACCCAATGCATTTGCTTTGTTTTACTTGTCATAATTTTATATCCTTTTTCGCTTGGTGGAAGTTCCATATATAAACCATCTTTAAAGTCATGAATAATTATTCCTTTTTCGTGCTTATGATTACAGCTAACATAACATTCAGGGCATTTGAATGTCAATCTAAATCATTCCTTGATTCTTCATATGCAATACCAGCTTCATTGGCACATTCTTCACACATATTATTGTCATTTGTATGTTCAACGGTTTCATTACAGGCTTCACATATAGGGAAGTCATGGTGCCACCTAGGGAAGTCATGTTCATAATTAGCGTTTCTTGTTTTATCCAATTTTTTTCTATTGATTCACCATTGTTTCCTTAATATGAATTGTATTATATTATTCATTGTAATTAATATCCCTTGACGAGTAAATCCCCATTTAATCTCGCCAAGAGATGTAGTCATGACATTAGTATGTTTGCAATAGCTGACTAATCTATTTACCATAATTTGTTTTTTATTCATCTTCATCATCACAACAATATCCTCTTTTTGGAATCCACATTCTCTTTTTCATCTTCTTCATACTCTTCCATTTCGCCATTCCCATATATTGTTTAAGTAATCTTCAGCTTGTACTTTCCAATTACCTTTTGCTATTTCTGTTTCTTCCTTAAGATTTTCATTATGACCATATAATACTGTATTCTTTCTTGCACAGGTTTTACATATCCATTTCTGAAGGCTTCCACCACTAAACACAACTAGTGATTTTTCTTTTTTCTTTTGTTCTTCTTCACAAGTGTAACAAATGAATGTTGGATTCATGTTATATGTTCTATTCATTCTAATGATCTCCCTATTTCCTTAAGTGTTCTTCCATCTTCCAAGTTTTGATAAATATATTTCGCATATGTTAAGGAAAATCCAGCAGTTCTAAGCATTTTTTTTACTGATAATCTAGCAAAATTAGATAAACCTAAGTTAGGATTTGTTCTAACTGCATAAGCTGTAATGTATCCTAACTCATCACTAAGAGCTAGATAAGGACAACCACATGACCATATTTTATCATCAGCTCTATACAATACATCAACTAATTCTTGTCTTTCACTCATAATGCTAACACCTCTATCAATTGTAATAACAATGCATCATGAGAATGAAATTCCTTTTTCTGTTCTTTATCTTTTAATTCTTGTTTTGCTTGTAGTTTTTCTTGCATGAATTTAGCAAAGGAATCATAATAGATAGGGTTTTCTTTTAACCAAATTGCCATTAATTTTGGGACACCTTTACCTAATCCTTCTTGATTTGCAATTAGACACTCTTCACGTTTTAATATATGATCGCATTGTTCACATAAATGATATTCTGTTTTATGCATCGATACCATCATTGCTTTGGCAGTTGTATAACATTTTGGGCATAGATAGTGTGTTATTTTTGCATAACTGTCTTTTGATCTAGTTGTTCTTCCATCAACCTTATCACCACTGAAATTCATTTTGATTTATTCTCCATATCTTTCAACCAATAATTACCTTTTCGTGAATTTGTATCTTCTTCAATTGTATTATAATCCGAAAATACTGCCATTACATTATGACAATATGAGTCCCCATTATTCTTAATTTCTTTTAGGGTTTTTGGATAATCTTGTTGTATTCTCAATACAACTTTCCTACCTAAATCATATTGATAATTTGACCATTCCATTTCATTCAATACTTTTGTCCAATCTGTCATACCGTTAGTTTGCCATTCTTCATTTGATTTATTATCTACCATTGCGTATAGAATTCTATTCAATCTGTCAACTTGTATTTCATCAGTTTTAATAGAACGAGTCATGTTTCTCTTTACCTCTTTAGTAATTTCTTTAATAACAAATATTCCTTCTGGATCTTGACCAAGTAGGTTGTGTAACATTTTTGTTATACTTAACTTAATATTTCCTTGTAAGACCTCAAATTCTGTTATATACCCAACCTCTAATGATAGTGATTGAATTGGATCAGGTGTTAATTTCTTTCCTTTATTAATCATTGATTTAACAGCCATGATTAATTCTTCTGGATATTTATATAAATACCATGTCATTCTATCTTCGAAATATATTCTATCAAAGAAGTAGTTAAGAAGGGTTGTCAATTGTTATGATCTCCCTGTCTTTCTAATTCTTGCATGAGACACCATTCTTGCCATGTGTTATAGTTTTCCAATGCATCTTCAGGTATTAAAGGCATTTTACTATATGTATCCTCGTAATCGTCTAAAGTAGCCTTGCTTTTCTTGTGTTTGTTTATTGTTCTTTCCATTATTTCCTTTTCTACCTCGTCTATCTTGTTTAGTTTTTTGCTTTCTTTCTCTTTTTGCTTTCCTACGTTCTTGTCTAGTTTGGATAATGCGTTCATCTTTTGTTCCAGTTGATCTATCTGTTTTGATCGGTAGTTGTCCTGAAAAGAACTATTATAGTGTCCACCACCATAGTAATTTGGGTATGATGTGGTGTATGATTGCTTCTTCTCAAAGTTACTATTGGAACAATCAATTTTATCTACTGTTGTCCAACCTTTACCAAATGTTTGTATTCCTTTTGGTGTTAATACACATACTTTCTCATCAATCATTGATAAGTAATTCATTCCCATATAACGTACTAACCATGCCATAACCCTACTATCAGATACATCACCATCAAACAATTTAGCTTTTTGTCTATTCATTAGTAACTTCAATGCTACTTCTTTATAGTCTCGCCATATTCCATTATGGAATAATACACCTTCTGGATCTCTACCTGATGATAATGTTTCATCAATTTTACCACTAATTGCAAATGGGTGGCATAGTGGGGTGTCAATAGCTCCATGTGTTGCTATTCTAAAGTGAACAATGATTGGTAGTTGTATTTTCTCTTTCTTTATTATATCCATGATAAATACACTAGTAACGTGCATACCTTTTTCCCATCTAACATGACCATCTTCTATCCATGCTATTCCACCACCATCTTTATTCATATCTTCTGCTTGTTCTAACATTTCTTTCTTTGGTAAAGAATCAGTGAACTTCATTATGACACACATTATACAACATCTCCTCTTCGCATCTCACCAGCAGTTCTTTCATCCATTTCATTATGACCCTCTTGCCAAGCCAATTCATTTAATATGGGATCGTCAACAATTGGTTTTACAATGTTATTAGCCAATCTTTTACCCTTTTTAGGTTCATAATCAATTGTTAATGTTATCGTTCTATCTTCAGGTTTCAAGAATTGTTCATATATGAATTTCATAAATACACCCACTTCTTTTACATATAATTTATATGCCCTATTACTCATTGGTCTGTTTATAATTATTGTTATACCTTTATCTGTACCTTTTGCTGCTAACCATGCTATGTTAGGACAACAAGTTTCTGAGATATAGTTTGGAAGATATACTAGTTCATCAGTACCCCAATTACTAATAGCTCTATTCATATTCTTTCTTGAATATTCCATTTTTGGTGTAAGAGTAGAAGACGTTGACAAGAATAATGCATCACTCGTAAATGCACTAATATCATAGTTTTTGATGTTGTTATTTTGCCATCGTGAATGTCTAGTCATATCTTGTGAATATGATTTGAAGAGATCATGAAATAGTTTTGATTTAAAGTATATCTTTACACCTAATCCATCTCTCATTATTCTAACTTTTGCTATTCTCTTAGAATGATTCAATATGTTTATTTCGTTCATTGTTTCTGTGTTATTGTTCATTGATTGTATTTTCCTATTAACGGTGATATTTTACCACTAATATCAAATTCTGTTTGTATGTTTTGTTTAGTTGATTTAAACTCTGCATGGTTGGTTATATAATCACTAATGAAATGTGTACATTCATTAACAGCTTCTAAATATACCCCAGCACTACTAAACATTGGTAGAATTCTTACTTCCATTGTTTTATGTTTAAAGTAATCAAAGTTGAAATGACAGTATCTTTCACCTTGACCAGATAATTGTTGTTCAGGCATATGTTGAGGTCTAGCATAATCTACTCCTTCTGTTTGGCTTTCAATTCTTTCTTTTAATCTATTCATACCTACTCTATTCAATCTTCTTTTACCCCATTTTTGTAGATGTTCTATTAATCCTTCATACATTTCATAATCCATTGCAATGTCATAAAATCTCATATCTCTAAAACTAATATGAAAATGACCACCACAAGTTCTGTTAACCCATGTTGGATATGAATTCCATATTAAATCTTCTAATTCTCTTAAATATGGTTCTTTGAAAACTACTGGTTTAGTTACATATTCACCAATATATGTATAATCTATATTATCTGGATTTTTAACAGAACAATCACCACGCTGTGTTAATAATCTGTGTGGTGTAGGATATTTATCCCATAAACCTTCTAATTCAATTCCAATCTTCCATATTGGATTTTTTATATAAGCTCTTGTAGAATTATTAGTAATAAATTCTGATGAACCACATTCTGTACATTTATATAAATAATGTGCAAGTGCTTTAATCTCTATATGAGTAAGCTCTCTTAAACATTCACCACAATATGTGTGAAGTCTATTTTTTTCATATGATCTATTAGATATTTTATCTCTCATAAGACCCATTGGTTGAGTAATAATTTTATCATTTCTTGTTAATATTCTACTCGGAGCGAATTTAGTATTCATTTTTATTTTTTCTAAAATAATATTGGGGATTTTCTTTCTATTGACTCACCAATAATCCTTTAAAATATGAAACGCTTTTTACACCATTCATTGTAATCCTTCCCTATTAATTGGGTCTTGCTCTTGTAATATCGCCTGTGCCTGTAATAGTTTTCCAGCACAAAATTTCATAGCTTGAATCATTTGTATTGTAGATACATTGTTTAATTCTTTTGTGTTTTCACAGCAATTTCTCATTGTTTTCATTAGTAAAAGAGACAACCTTTGAATAGTGTCTGTTTCTTTATAAGTTGCATCTATTAGATAGTCAGATAATGACCATTCATCAGCCATTTTAGACATTTCTAACATAAATGGAACTCTATCCATTCCCATATATTTTTTGTTTTTATTCATTTTTTATAAATTCCCAATATATTTTTATTTGTACATAATCTCTTCTACAATGTTCACATTCACATAGTTGATTCATTGTAATATACTCCCAATAAATAAAACCATGGTCATAAAACCACCACCTACTAATAACCCTGCAATATATGGTTCTAATTGATGTAATACCTGTCCATCTTTTGCTATTAATTCTAATTTACGATTAATTCTCATTTATATTACCTCAAACAACATATGACCAAATCCACATTTCTTACATAACCAATAATCTCTTTGTGATTGTTCATATTCCTTGCTTTCTTTCTTATTATAATAATCAGAAGAGGGGGTTATACTGGACTTATCTATGTCCCCCATGCCAGTATTATCAAGTGGTGTGATGCCATTGGATAAAATTTTCACTTGATAACTATCATTTCTTCTTATTTTTCTATATGTTATAACATCTTGTGGTAATAATATTGGTTGCATTTCCTCATAAGCAAATTTAACTAATTGATTTTGTATCATATAATCATTAAATCCTTCAACCATACCATTAATCTCATCTAATTTATTCTGATCAACTGTTATAATTGTTTGGACTGTATCTCTAGATAATGATTCACTAATAGATACAGCCATAACATTTAATTTTTTAATTCTATCCATTTGTGCAATATGCATTTCATCTCTAATACCTTGCTTACCTTTTGTTTGTTTGAATAGTTCAACCTTAATCTTATATAATTCATTAATCGTGGACAATAATTTACGCTCATGATTATTTCTTGGGTAATTAATCCTTGCTTTCCTACTATCATATAATTTACCATACATATCATTTAACACATTATTGCGTTTTGCTCTTGATATTCTTTTATTTTTAGTCATTTATATTACCATCCATATTCCTTCTGGGTTTTCTCTAGCCCAACCTAATAGTATTCTAATTGAATAACCAGCATTACCTTTAGTTGATTTCCAATAATCACTATTACGTCTATGACCTAAATTATTTAATATTTTTTCTAACATATTTATTGTATCTT
>TARA_R110000824_G_scaffold3154_8_pt1 | contig 12810 bp, 17 predicted proteins | sample TARA_R110000824 | Tara Oceans TARA_R110000824 (sample SAMEA4397747) | marine metagenome | biome: Polar Biome; feature: [MES] marine water layer (ENVO:01000295) within the mesopelagic zone...; material: water (ENVO:00002006), including particulate matter (ENVO:01000060) such as...... | reverse complement strand
CATAATATTGGAGGATGGGAGTATGAATTAGAAGGAGATGACGAATGCTAACCGAACCAGTTGCCATACTACAAGTATCAGTTAAGAATATATACGGAAGAGATGTTGTATATCCGGAGTGTGATACCTCTAAGCTATTGGCACAGCTATCAGGCCACCGAACTCTAACAGGGGACGCAATTAGTATACTAAAAAAACTTGGCTATACCTTTGCCCCTATGACAAAAGAAATTTAAGATGCTGAGAGTAGCATACCTAGCTATCCTGATGGTACTTAGTACCCCTACCCTTGGGATAGCACCAACTATTGAAGAGATATTTGTCTACGATGACTTGATTAAATATCACCCTCAACATTGGGAGGAAGATGGTTTCCCCCCAGTATTAATATTAAGGAGATAACAACATGATTGAAGACCAAGCGCAAACAAACTTCTGGCTACGTGAAAATGGAGACAGGGCTAACCTTGCTGAAGAGTATGCAGAGAGTATACTATCTACCTATGTTAGGGGGGATAGCACTAAGCTATTAATCTTAACTAACCTAGTAGAGCTTTCTCTAGGCAGGGACACCCAAGTCTTTGAGTGGCTAAGACGCTACGACAAAGATGAAAGAGAGTGGTTGTTACGCCACCTACAAAAAGAAATTAAGAAAGTAGTTGACTAGTAGTATACCGTATGATATTTATAGTTAAACTCACTTAACGCAAACTACCTAACCAACCAACCAACTAAAGGAGAATACCCTATGTACTATAATAAACGCCCACTCATTGAGATGTTACCAGATGGACTTGACTTTGATGTAGAGTTCGAGGACACCAAGGTGAGAGATAAAAAATATGTTATCAATGGAGAGACAGGAGAATACCTTGGCGTAGTCGGTTCAACCTTCCGCTGTGCTAACCACAATGATTTCTTTGGTGGTGTATATGATACCGTCACTGAACATCTTGGGGAAGCTGAGTGTAAGGACATGACTATCAAATGGAATACAGCTAAGCAGAATGCATGGGCTATGATGGACATCGTCCTTCCTAATGTAACTGCCCGTGTTGAAACAGAGAAGCATTCCACTGACATTGCACAGCGTATCATTGCATTGCATGGTATCGATGGCTCATGTTCCAATCAAACATTCTTCGGTGCTATCGATTTCTTTTGTACCAATGGTATGATTACAGGAGAGCATGACAAGATACGTAGGAAGAATACAAGTAACTTCACTATGGATAAGTTTATCCGTGACTTGAAACAATCTACTCAATCTTTCTATGCACAGTCAAACCAACTACAGCAGTGGGCAAGGCAACCTTTACAGGTTAGTAATGTAAAGACTATGCTTGAAGCATTGCTGAAGTCTGACCACCTCTCTGATAAGATGCTAGAACTATACAATCAAGAGGCAAGTGTGCGAGGCAACAATGCATGGTCATTGTATTCTGCGTTCACAAACTATGCTACCTATGCTGATGACCAGAATGGTTTTAAACTTCGTAACACCGGCAAAGATACGACAGCTGTTACTATGTTTAACCGTGAGCAAAAGGTATCGCAGTGGATTAGTAGCGTACCCTTCAGACAGTTAGTAGCTGCGTAATGAAAACCATTAACGAATTAGTTGATGTTTACTATTCATCTAACAACTTTAGTATGCTGAGAGAGCGTAGTCAAAAAGACTATAGATACTTTCTCAGTGTACTAGTTGAGGAGTTTGGTGAGTGCGACTATCAAAGTGTTACTAGCAAACAGGCTAAGCATTCCTATGAAGCGTGGGTAAAGCGTGGTATTAGTTTTGCTAACCACGTTTGCACAGTAGCATCTTTGGTATATCGTTATGCAATCGACATGGAATACACCGTAGTAAATCCCTTTGCTAGTGTCCGCAGAAAGACACCTACTCAACGTAAAGTTGTATGGGCAGAGGCAGACATAACTAACTTCCTTGATACCGCATACAGTCAATTTGAATGGCGGAGCATTGGCCTCATTGTTCACATGGCATACGAATGGTGTCAACGCTTAGGTGACATGCGAATGTTACAGTGGAGTAACATAGACTTAGAGAACAGTAAGTTATTCCTTGAGCAGAGTAAGCGTAGAGCACAGGTTACCCTGCCTATAGGTGAGGACTTACATGAAATGCTCACTCAACAGGAGCAAGACTTTGGTTTTCAAGACTACGTAGCACCCCGTGTGTTAGCTGTGCGAGGTGCGTATCACCCATACAGTGTAGAGAGACTATCAAAGGTAGGTAGGCTTGTCATGAGGGAAGCAGGACTTGATGATACACTGAGGCTTATGGACTTAAGAAGGACAGGAACAACACAGATGGTGGAAGCAGGCGTACCTATGGGACAAATCATGTCAGTCACAGGCCATAGTAATCCACAATCGGTGAAGCCTTACATGAAAAATACATATGCTAGTGCAAATAATGCATTGACTACTAGGAAAAGCTATGTTAAAAACAATTAGAATGTTATATAGGAAGGTGATGTATACATGAATAATATATATGATACTATAAATGATATAGACCTTGGCAACGGTGAGACAAAAAGAATAAACTGTCCTGCCTGCCAAGGGTACAAGACCTTTACTATCACTAATAATATGGGCAGCATGATATGGAACTGTTACAAAGCTTCATGTGACCTCAAGGGTGGCACTCGTGTTCACATGTCGGTGGATGATATACGTGCTAACTTTGCCGGTGCAAAGGAGCAGGCTGATGCTGTCTTTGTTATGCCTGATTACGTTGTACCTCACAGAAACAATCAGGACATACGTATCTGGTGTGAGAAGTGGGGACTAATAGAAGATGAATTAAATCTTATGTATGATGTAAAGGAAAACCGTGTGGTCTTTCCTGTTATGCATAAGGGAGTTGCTGTAGATGCTACAGGCCGTTCATTGGGTAAGCACATTCCTAAGTGGAAACGCTATGGAAATAGTAGCTTGCCTTATGCACATGGTTGTGGTAGTGTCGCAGTAGTTGTTGAGGACTGCGTGAGTGCAGCCATTGTAGGAAGTGACGTTAGGTTTGTAGGGGTAGCCGTGTTGGGAACATCGCTTTCAGAATCACACAAAGCCTATCTCACGCAGTTCTCGACAGCTGTTATAGCTTTAGACCCTGACGCTGCCCCCAAGACCCTGTCTATAGCTAAAGAATTACGAGGGCATGTAAAGAATGTACGTGTCTTAAGACTAAAGGATGACATAAAGTATCGACACCCCGATGATATGGCATTACTAAATAACCTTAACCAACAAAGGAGTAAATGAAATGGAACTATCCCTACTACGTAGTCTCATGGACAAACCTTTCTACGATGACCATCGTGGAGCAAGATGTCCTGATAGACTATTCAGCAAAGATGTAAGAAAGATTAAGAAGATTGTTGACCGTGCTATGGACACATACACACGTACTGTTACACCAGATGAGGTGGAAGCATTGTTCATGTCAAACAATCGCACACTTACTACTGCTCAGAAGCAAGCATACTCTAGTCTGTTTCTGCAGATTAAAAAAGAAAAGCCTATGGGTAGTGACATAGCACAAGAAGTATTGTCTAAACTTTTCCAACAGGTTGTTGGTGAAGACATTGCTAACCTTGGATTTGATTATGTGAATGGTGACAAGACTAACCTTGAAGCACTACGTAACATACTAGAACAGTATGGTGATGACTTCACACCCAACTTAAATATTGAGTGGGATGATATTACTATTGAGACATTGATGGCTAAGGCTGAGCTTGAGGCTAAGTGGGCATTCAACATTGCACCTGTTACTCGTAAGGTAGAGGGTGTATCTGGTGGACAACTGATTGAGGTAGGTGCTAGACCTAACACAGGTAAGACATCCTTTCACGCTAGTCTTATTGCATCTCCCGGTGGCTTCGCTTCACAAGGGGCTAAGTGTATTGTCTTATGTAACGAAGAGCCTACTCACCGTGTTGGTGCTAGGTATCTGACAGCTGCCTGTGGTATGTCTGCCCGTGAGGTACGAGACAATATGCAGAAGGCTAAGATGATGTATCAACCTGTCATGAATAACATTCAGATTAAAGAAGCATCTGGTAGGGACATGGCATGGGTAGAATCAGTAGCCAAAACATATAAGCCTGACATTCTTGTACTTGATATGGGTGACAAGTTTGCTACGACTAGTGGCTTTGCTAGACAGGATGAAGCATTGAAAGCGAATGCTATATATGCACGACAGATTGCTAAGACACATGATTGTGCAGTGTTCTATATGTCACAGCTATCTGCTGAGGCAGAGGGTCGGACACAGTTAAATCAATCCATGATGGAAGGCTCACGTACAGGTAAGGCTGCTGAAGCTGACCTTATGATACTGATTGGTAAGTCACCGGCAGTTGAGGGACAGGATGAAGATAGTCCGTTACGTCATATCAATATAGTTAAGAACAAGTTGACAGGTTGGCACGGCATGGTAAACTGTGAACTAGATTACTTGACAGCGAGGTATGAGGGATGAAGTTAACATTAGACGTAGAGAATACAGTTACGCATCGTGATGGTAAGCTACACCTTGACCCCTTTGAAGCTAACAATACTTTAGTTATGGTAGGTATGCTTACTGACAAGGGTGATGAACGCATCGTTACCTTTGACCATAGTGAGTGTGAGCCTGATGACTTTGGTCATACTGCAGTACAGGAATGGTTAGATAAGACGACTGTTCTTATATGCCACAATGCTGCCCATGATTTGCTATGGATATGGGAGAGTGGGTTCAAGTATGATGGTGATGTCTTCGACACTATGCTTGGTGAGTATGTACTACAACGTGGACAGAAGGAACCTTTGTCTTTGGAAGCCTGTGCTGAACGGTATGCATTGGATACTAAGAAGCAAGATACTTTGAAGGAGTACTTCAAGAAAGGCTATAGCACTAGGGACGTTCCACATGCTGAGCTTTCAGAGTATCTGTCTGCTGACCTTCATGCCACACAACAATTGTCTGACAAGTTATATGGTAGGCTAGATGAAGATATCAATGCAGGTTTGTTAGGAACTATGGAGTTAACTAATAACATATGTAAAACCTTAACTCGCATCTATCAACGTGGCTTTGCTGTTGACCTTAGTAAGCTTGATGAAGTGCGACAACTGTTTGAGCAAGAGCGTACAGACTTACAAGATGCGCTACAGAAACACATAAGGCAACTGATGGGTGACACACCTATCAATCTAAATAGCCCGGAGCAACTGTCTAGCGTAGTATACAGTAGGCGTGTGATTGATAAGCCTGATTGGGCCAGTCGCATTGACCCCTTCATGGGGGCTAGTTCGTTTCGTACTATGGTTAACACAGGGACAGACCGTGTATACAAAACAATTGCTAAGCAATGTACTGAGTGCAAGGGAAGCGGAAGGGTCTGGAAGAAAAAGAAGAATGGTGAGAACTATGCAAAGCCTAGCCATTGTAAGGTGTGTGATAGTAAAGGGTATACTCTTTCTAATACTAACATGGTGGCAGGGCTACAGTTCAAACCGCCTAGTGCTAAGTGGGCTAGTGCTAATGGCTTCTCAACCTCAAAGCAAAAGCTAGAGTTACTTGAGACTGCAGCACGTTCCAAAGGTCTAGTTGATACACAAGACTTCCTGATAAAAGTTCGTAGGCTATCTGCCATTGGTACATACCTAACTTCTTTTGTGGAAGGTATTGAGACACACACTAAGGCCGATGGGAAATTACATGTACGGTTATTACAGCATCGTACTTCCACTGGCAGATTGTCTGGTGCAAATCCTAACATGCAGAACATGCCACGGGGTGGTACGTTTCCTATTAAGAAAGTATTTGTGTCTCGCTTCACTGATGGTAAGATACTTGAGGCTGACTTCGGACAGCTTGAGTTTCGTGCTGCTGCCTATCTATCACAGGATGCTGTTGCCATTGAAGAAGTGACTACAGGGTTTGATGTTCATGCCTATACTAGTAAAGTTATTAGTGATGCAGGACAGAAGACAAGTCGTCAAGAAGCTAAGGCACATACATTCGCACCACTATATGGAGCTACCGGCTATGGCAGGACACCTGCTGAAGCAGCATACTACACCCACTTCACACAGAAGTATCAGGGTATTGCTGATTGGCATGCTAAGCTAGCTAAGGAAGCTATCAACACAGGTAAGATTATCACACCCTCCGGGAGAGAGTTTTCTTTTCCTGATGTGAGACGTAACTCTCGTGGTAAGGTATCTCACTTTACACAGATTAAGAATTTCCCTGTGCAATCATTTGCTACAGCAGACATTGTACCTATAGCATTGTTGCACATAGAAAAGCTACTAACCGACATGCAAAGTTGTGTAGTAAATACTGTACATGATGACATCATACTAGATGTTCATCCCAACGAAGAAAGGAGTGTACTAAATATAATTAGTCTCACTAATAGAGACTTGATACAATTGATTGACACACGATGGGACCTGTCATTCAATGTGCCTCTGGCACTAGAAGCAAAAATCGGTCCTAATTGGCTTGACACGAAGGACGTTTCGTGTTAGAACTAATAACCTTTGAAACTCAAATGATGGAGTATAATTTATGGAACTAACAACTATCGACACAAACAACTACAAAGCAATGGCTAAAGCAATGGGCATTGCAAATGAGGGTGGTACTCAACGTAAGAAGGGTAGCACTCTTGCACGACTTCGCATTAATCATTCACCTGTAATGGGTGAAGCTGAAGTTAAAGGCAAGACGGTCAACATGGAAGTTGTATCGGGTGGCACATACAAAGTAGAAATGCCAGACGGTCCAACCTACTATGCGGAATCAATTAAGATGCGTCCTTTCCTACAACGCTTTATGTATAAGCGGTTTATACGTGGGCTTGATGGAGCAAAGAACCGTTACGTTAAGACTGTCATGGCAGATACATTAAACATTGACTTAAAGGATAATGATGGGGGCTTCAATTGTGGTAAGCCTGCAGGTTATATTGCTGACTTTAAAAGCCTACCTGAGAAGACACAAGAGTTGCTTAAGCAAATCAAGCGTGTTCGTGTAGTGCTTGGTACAGTTGAGCTTGTCAATGCTACTGATGTAAATGGTGTTGAAGTAACTACGGAAGAAATCCCATTCATCTGGGAGATTGATAACCGTGATGCTTTCAAGACTGTTGGTGCTGCCTTCACTCAGTTGGCTAAGATGCAACGTCTACCTGTACAGCATATCATTACTGCTACTACAGAGAAGCGTACTATTCCTACCGGTGCAGTATTCTATCTACCGGAGGTGTCTCTCGATGTCACTAAGACTATGGAGCTTACCCAGAAAGAACAAGGAATGTTTACAGACTTCCTACAGTGGGTACAGAACTACAACGAATACATTATTAATTCATGGCAGGAAAAGTCTACGCTGCGTAATGATGCTGATGATAACGTAATCGTTGATGGCCTTTCTGAAATTGAGTTAGATGAAGGGGTAGCATAATGAACCATCCTGCTGAACTAGCTTTACATCAGTACATGGAGAATGCTGTTAAAGGCAAGACCACTATGGCTGACACCACCATTAAACAGGTGGCTGATGACATATCTGATGCACTTAAGCGACAGTTCGGTAGCGGTAAGACAAGGGGCGACTTCAGACTGAGAATGTCTAACGTGGGTCGCCCCACTTGTCAGCTGTGGTTCGAGAAAAATCACAAGGAAAAGGCACTGCCGTTCCCGACTACATTTATAATGAACATGATGCTTGGAGACATTGTAGAAGCTGTCTTCAAGGGGTTACTAAAAGAAGCAGGAGTACCATATGAAGATGAAGGACAGGTTACACTTAGTCTGGATGATGGCACAGACATCAATGGAACATACGATATTGTTATCGATGGTGCTGTTGACGATGTGAAGTCAGCATCTAATTGGTCGTATCAAAATAAGTTTGAGTCCTATGAAACACTGGCTGCCAAGGATGGCTTCGGCTATGTAGGTCAGCTTGCCGGGTATGCTAAAGCATCTGGTAAACGTGTCGGTGGTTGGTGGGTGGTTAACAAAGCCAATGGTCAATTCAAATATGTTTCTGCTGCTAACATGGACCTTGACGAAGAGATAGGTAAGATAGAAGATACCGTACAGACTATGAAAGATAATAAGTTTGAGCGGTGCTTTGAACCAGAGGAAGAAACATTTAGAAGAGAACCTACAGGAAATACAGTACTAAATAATAATTGTATATTCTGTGCATATCGATTTACTTGTTGGCCTACTCTTGAAGAACGTCCGGCTCTTGCATCTAAAGCAAAAGAACCAAAGATGGTTCCTTATATAACCATAGCAGAGGAGTATAAATAATTGCGTAACTATTCTGCATATAGTAGAGCACGCCAGTATGGGTATCGCAGTGGGCTAGAGGTAAAGCTTTCTCAGTATCTTGATGACCTCAAAGTTAAGTATGGCTACGAGAGTATTAAGATTGAGTGGGAAGACCTAGCCTACCGCACCTATACACCAGACTTCATACTGAGTAATGGTATTATAATTGAAGCTAAGGGCTTGTTCACTGCCTCCGATAGACGTAAACACTTAGCGATAGCTAAGCAGCACCCTACTCTTGACATTCGTTTTGTCTTTGAGAATAGCAGACGTAAGCTAAGCAAGGGTGCTAAGTCTACTTACGGAGAGTGGTGTACTAAGCATAAGCTTCCATACTATGATAGAATTATTCCTGAAGATTGGCTCAAAGAAAAAGGAAAGAAGACTAATCATCCAAAGCTTACACCGTTTAATGGCACTAAAATAAAAAGGAGATAGCATGAAAACATTTGACAAAGATAAGAACGCTTCAGCACCTAGGAAAGAAGACTTTAATATCCGGATTCGCCCTGCACTAGATGGAGATACATGGACAGGTGAGATAGATATATCTGTACTTGCTAGTATGGACGCTGACCTAGATGAAGAAAGCTACAATCAAATTATGCACTTTTGTACTATGATGTGTGCTACTGTTCCTCTTATGGAAGAAGACGAGGAAATGAGAGAGTACATAAACGATTACGTAACGTCAGAGTTTCATAGTAAGGGAGAGAAAATACTTAAGAAAGAAGTTGACACTTCCCCAGAATATGATAATGTTATTAGCATGAACTTTAAAACTGGTAAAGTAATTCATTAAGGAGGAATACACATGGCAAAGAATGTACACCGTAAGCCCGGACAAGAGTGGAGACAGGCAAAGAAACCTGCAGGTTGGGCTTTCGCAAAGAAGCTTGGCGTAGAACATCCTACTGAGGACATGGTAAACCACCCGTCACACTACAACTCAACTAGCCTTGAGTGTATTGATGCTATCATGGCTGCTACTGATGAAGGCTTTGAGTACTACCTACAAGGAAACATTATTAAATACCTATGGCGATACCGATATAAGAATGGTATGCAGGACTTAGAAAAAGCACAGTGGTACTTATCCAAGTTAATAGAAACAGAAAAGAGTAGAGCAGATGATAGTAAAAGTTAAACTATTCCTTACTTTAGAAGTTGACACAGATGAGTTTCATGGTCCTGCAGATGGAGATGTAGGTATAGAATTAGAGGATGGCCTTTACGAATTTCTACATGAAATTGAGGGGGTTGAAATTAAAAATAGTAAATCAATTACGGAGTAAATCATGAACAACATTTTACCAACGGACTACCAGAACTTCATTGCCCTTTCACGTTATGCAAGATGGAAAGAAGATGAACAGCGAAGAGAGACATGGAGTGAAACTGTGTCTCGTTACTTTGACTATATGACAAAGCATCTTGCGGATAAGCATGGCTTTAAGATTACTTCATCCTTACGAGCAGAGCTAGAGGATGCTGTACTAACACAGGAAGTTATGCCTAGTATGCGAGCCTTGATGACCTCTGGCCCTGCTCTTGATAGGTGTCATGTTGGTGGATACAATTGTTCTTACGTACCTGTAGATAGCCCTCGTGCCTTTGATGAGACTATGTATGTTCTCATGTGTGGTACAGGAGTAGGATTCAGCGTAGAGCGTAGCAACGTAGAGAAGTTACCCACTGTTAGTGAAGACTTTAACCATACTGATACAGTAATAAAAGTAGGTGACAGTCGTCCGGGTTGGGCAAAGTCTTTAAAAGAATTGATAGCCATGTTATATACAGGGCAGTTGCCTAAGTATGATGTTAGTGAAGTTAGGGCTGCAGGAGCTAGGCTAAAGACATTCGGTGGCAGAGCATCAGGACCACAACCGTTAGTTGAGTTGTTTGATTTCTGTGTAGAAGTATTTCGTAAGGCAGCAGGACGTAAGCTATACCCAATAGAATGTCATGACTTGATGTGTAAGATTGGTGAAGTGGTTGTCGTAGGTGGAGTACGTAGAAGTGCTCTTATCAGTCTATCAAATCTAAATGATGACCAGATGCGTAACGCTAAGGCAGGACAGTGGTGGGAGTACGAAGGACAACGTGCCTTAGCAAACAACAGTGTCGCATATAAAGGTAAGCCTGAGATGGGAACATTCATGCGTGAGTGGATGTCTTTGTATGACAGTAAGTCTGGTGAGCGTGGTATCTTTAATAGGCAGTCAGCACAGAAGCAAGCTGCTAAGAATGGTAGACGAGATGCTGATTGGGCTTTCGGATGTAATCCATGTAGTGAAATTATACTACGCCCTTATCAGTTCTGTAATCTCAGTGAAGTAGTAGTGCGTGATACTGATACAGTAACTACACTTAAGCGTAAGGTAGCTCTAGCTACTACACTTGGTACATTCCAATCAACACTGACTGACTTTAAATATCTACGTAAGGTATGGAAAAATAATACAGAGGAAGAACGCTTACTAGGTGTATCACTAACAGGCATAATGGATAGTAAGCTTATGTCAGGTAAGTCTTCAACCAAGCTTGAGCCTATGCTAGAAGAGCTAAAAGAAATATCGGTACAAACAAATGCCACTATTGCAAAACGTCTTGGCATCAATCAGTCTACTGCTATTACTTGTATCAAGCCTTCAGGTACTGTGTCACAACTTACTGATGCCTCATCAGGTATTCATGCTAGACATAACCCACATTACATTCGTACTGTTAGAGGAGATAACAAAGACCCACTCACACAGTTCTTAGTTGATGTAGGTATCCCTGCTGAGCCTGATGTAACTAAGCCTGACAGTACAACTGTATTTAGTTTTCCTATGAAGTCACCAAGGAGTGCTGTATGTAGGGTTGACATGACAGCTATTGAGCAGTTAGAATTATGGCTAGTATATCAGAGGCATTGGTGTGAGCACAAACCTTCAGTAACAATCAGTGTTAAAGAAGATGAGTGGATGGAGGTAGGTGCATGGACATACGAACACTTTGATGAGGTGTCAGGCATTAGCTTCTTACCATTCAGTGAGCATACATATAAGCAAGCACCCTACCAAGATTGTACTGCTGAAGAATATAAAAGTATGTTAAAACAAATGCCCAAACAAATTGATTGGGATAAGCTACAGGAGTTTGAGAAAGAAGATACAACATCAGGTGGCCGTGAACTTGCCTGTACTGCCGGAGTTTGTGAAGTAGTAGACTTAACCGCAACTTAATAGTAACAACAGAAGGAAACGTACAATGAAAAATCTAGAGCCAAGTACTGCTAACCGTAAGAAGTTTGACCTTGACCTTGAGTATGGTAAGGTACGAGAGAAACTTGTGGCGGATATGTTACAGGATAAGAAGATTGAAGTTAAGTCAGAGAGAGATGTCTGGCAGCGCACAGGTAACATTGCTATTGAGTATGAGTCATACGGCAAGCCAAGTGGTATCAATGCCACTGAGTCTGACTATTGGTTTCATAACCTGTGTATAGGGGAGGAAGTATTCGCAACACTTGTGTTCAATACAGATAGCCTTAAGCGAATCATAGATGGACTAGACCGTAAGAGGTCTGTGTCTGGTGGTGACCACAATGCATCTCGTATGTACTTGTTAAACCTTCAGAAGTTATTTTCATCTGACGTAGTTAAAGCATTCAAGGAGGGTGGGAAAAGTGCCACAGCAGCCACAGAAAAGCAAGCCAGTTAATCCCGGCTCAGCTAATGCAATAGTAGACTTACAACGTGAACTAGACGAATGGATAGAAAGGAAATATAAAGGTATGAAGTTTTCAGAATATGAGGAGGCAGCAATTTCTACTGCTATTTATCCCTCGTCACATAAGATTCTGTATCCTGCGCTAGGCATGGCAGGTGAGGCAGGCGAGGTAGCTAACAAAGTAAAGAAGCTAATTCGTGATGGCGTAGATAAAGCACCCGATACATGGCGACATGATATTGCTGCAGAGATAGGGGATGTGCTTTGGTATTGTGCTGCACTAGCAAATGATTTGAACATACCACTAGCACAGATTGCTGCACAGAATAAAGAGAAGCTAGCGACACGTAAAGAACGTGGCACTCTAGGTGGTGCAGGAGATACAAGATAAATGGAATGTTATCAGTGCAGCGAAGCCCTCATTTGGGGAGGGGACCATGACTGTGAAGAAGGGGAGAGTGTGGAAGAAGATACTCACACAATAGTAAGTAACTTTACTTGTCCTAACTGTAACAGTTTTACTTTAGTTTATCATTCATAGGAGAACGACATGACACAACCAGAATCAAGTATGCTACCTGTCCTAAGATTAAAGGAGGTACATGAGTTAATGACTAGGCAACGTCAGCTAGCTAGAAGTGGCATCAGTGTTAGTACAGCTAACATGCGACAGATTAGGGATGTATCAATGGACCTGATTAATATGTCCTATGAAATACA
>TARA_R110000824_G_scaffold207771_3_pt1 | contig 12811 bp, 9 predicted proteins | sample TARA_R110000824 | Tara Oceans TARA_R110000824 (sample SAMEA4397747) | marine metagenome | biome: Polar Biome; feature: [MES] marine water layer (ENVO:01000295) within the mesopelagic zone...; material: water (ENVO:00002006), including particulate matter (ENVO:01000060) such as...... | reverse complement strand
CCTGTCAAGGTTCCTGGTCAGGATGCGTGGGAATGGGAAATCGTTCTCTCGATGCAGATGTACTGTGATCGCCTCAACGCTAACGGTGTCGTCTCCGGCACTGCAAACCCGTAAAGGAATATCATTATGTCTTCAACGAGAACTATGGGAATGGGCGTCACTGACGTTCATGTTGCCTACTCTGCAACTGATGCTTCTTCAGGTCCACAGCTTCCGCTTGGGTTCCAGTATCACCAGCCTGCTTCAGATGATGATAAGGGCGAAAGGGTCTGGATCTATGTCGAAGCGTCTGAGGGTCTGGTTGTAGGTAGCGTTTGCTCCTATATCGAAGCCGCTACCACGGTAAAGGTCCGAAAATCGCTCGCAAATACCCACGCTGGTTCAGTCGTGGGTGTGGCTCAGCATGTCATCGCATCAGGCTCGTTTGGTTTTATCCAGCGATCTGGTGCGGGCCAAGTTCTTGGTGATGCCGGTGGCACAACTGAGGATCTCGGGCTGATTGTTGGCGATGCTGTCGGTACTGCTGATGCTGCTGCTGCTGTGACTGATGCCAGCTTTGGTATCGCGCAGGAGTCGCAGGCCAGTGCGCTGGCTCCCGCATGGCTGAATTGCCAGGGATAGTAAATGAACAAGGGTGAAATCCGCACCCGAATTCTTGAACAGGTGGACTGGTCCCCGGATCAGTCCACCACGTTCAAGGATAAAGTTGATCGTCTGATCAACAGGGCCTACCAAGTCATGAGCTTGGAGGCCCCATTTACTTTTTTTGATGATGAAGCTAGGATCATTACAGAGGCAGACGTAACGAGTGTTGCGGGAACTGCTGAAGATGCTCTACGTGTCATTCCTACAGATACGAATGTACTAGAGCGCCGATATCTGGCCTCTACGAGCCCTGTTCCACAATCCTGGGCAGATGGCCACGCTGGTAGCTCCGTAGGCACTGGTCGTTGGGACGGTCGCACGATTGAAATTACGGATGGCACGATTACTTATCGCCGTAAGATTCGTGAAGTCTGGTTGGACAGCTCAAGTGAATTGGGTGCTTTGACTGTCCATGATCGAATCTCTCTGGATGTCCCCTGGATTAATACTACTTCAGAGGGGATGTCATACCGAATTTATACGCCCGAGTATGGAATTCCGGCTGATGTTATTGAGATGCGTTCTGCGCGAGTTTATGGGGATACGCATTATCCGCTATCGATTCAGAATCAGTATTACATGGAGCGCCACGAATACACTGATTACCAGGGTGATCAGACTGGCCGCCCTGAAACTGTATTTCGCGGAAAACATTTTCAGCTCGATGCGCCGACACAAGCCCCTCGAATTATTCCCTACTCAGCTACCAAGGGGCTGGGGGTGATTGGTTGGACTGGGCCGGAGCCGATTGGTTCCTGGGACTTCTGCTATACTTGGTGTTGGGGATATCTTGATGAGGATATGCGAACCCCCAAAGATCACTTAGAGCCCAGGTGGGAGAGCGCCCCGTCGCCAATCTCAGAAATTGTAACGCACGATGGGAATGCTGCTATTCGCTACGATATTTCCGTTCCTAATATTGATCATATGACAGACTACTGGACCCAAGTTCAGGAGGATGGAACGATCACACAGCCAGCGAGTTCGGGCCGCTCTGGGCTGTACGCACGAGTTTATGTCCGTCGCCACACGACAGCTAATATGATGCAACACCACGGCATCACAGAAGAGAATATTGAGCAGTCCCCCAAGATTTTCTTTCTTCTGAATGTGGCTCATTTGGACAATACAACCCAGAAGATTGTAGCAGTCCATCGCGGAGAGCGGCCAGACTACTACACAAGGTTGAAGGAATCACATGGATACCAAACGCTGCGATTCTGGCCGATGCCGGATGCCCGTTATGAGATCGATCTACGAGTCCTTCGTCGGCCTCAGCCTCTTGTTCATGATCACGATGCGCCTCGTATTCATGAGGAAGCAATAGACGCGCTGATCGAACGAGTTTTGGTTCTCTTTTATGAGGTGCAGGGGATGACTCAAAATGCTGAGTTGTCTAATGTTCGATACCAAAATTTGCTTCAAACCATTACAAAGAGATATGGGAACATTAGCGGAATGCGTATCCGTAAGAAGTCGGCTCGTGTCGGTAAGCAGGCTCGTGAGACTCGTGTTGTTCCCTTCGGCATCGTTGATCCCTAATCGGAGTTAAAATTATGAAACCTACTCGTCCCATGTCTGATCGAATTCGAACTCCTGCGCCGGATCCGAGTGTTCTTTACTACACGAAAGATCGAAAGGATGGAAGAACAGAAGTCGCTACCCTCCAAGATCTTACTATCTTTAATGGCGAGGATGCCTGGAGAGGGAGGTTTCTCATTCCAGGTTTGGCCCCTCTCTTCATGGATCAGCATCACAATGACTTGTCTGAATGGACGGCAGTCTTTGCAGTTACTAAGGAAGACCTTGCTGGGATCGTCGAAACCGTCGCACAACGAGTAGTTGAGATTCTTGCTACCCAGTACTCTTCTCCCGCTGATATTGTCGCAGCAGGAATGAAAGTAGTAGAATCCGAGACAGTCGAAGAAGCAGTTGATAAGGCTGTGGAAACTACTTCCCCTAAAAGGAAGAAGAATTCAGTCAATCCGTAATCGCCTGGAACGGAGAATGGTGTGTCCAATCCAAGCGCGAGGCTTACCTCAGATCCGCTCATTCTGCGGAACGAATCCGGGAGGCTGATACTTCCCCAAGAAATTGCGGCGAAGCTTCATAACTTTGAGCTGACTGAAGAGAATACTCTAATTACTCTTCGCGGCCCTTGTCCCATCATCCCTAAAGGGCCGAAGAATACATATCCGACTGAATACAGTTCCTATATGCCTGGGCTGTATCATGCTGTCCTTCGAAATGGAACTCGTGAGATTCTATTGCTACATAGTGGCGATTCAATCTATTCCTTCGAAGGCTGGAATAATGACCCTGCTGGATTCTCGCCTTGGAAACCGATAATCGGGCCGAGTTCTGCTAGCCCACAAGTAGAGATGGAGCTTCCAGAATTCTCTGTCAGCTTTCCTACGCAGTTTGAGACAACACCTTTGGGCGTTGTAATTGTCCCACAGAACGAAGTTCGGGCAGTGTTTTACGATGGGTATTGTGCCGCTCCATTTGGATACGATACGACTCCGACACCCCCTCATGGGCATGGACCTGCATCACTCCCTACGGGTGCAGGAGCCACTAATACTCTCGACATCGCAAATGATGAGGGCTTGTGTATCGACGCTTCTGGGAAGACGGGTGGTGATCGCTACATTCTGCTGACGGAAATGGGTAAAGGTCGCTTGGGCCATACTGAAAGTGTTTCAGCATCTTCCCAAGCTGGAACGGGTACACCAACAGAATACTTTGGCCAGCTTCGGCCCGGAACCTACCAAGCTGCGGTTCAGTGGATTGATCGCTGGGGCAATTTTTCGGCTGTATCAGGTCGCTCAAATGAGATTCGATTTGAGGCTGAGAGAACAAAGGTCAAGGACGATACGCCAGATCGACTCATGAAAGAAGTGATGTGGACAGGGATTGATCCTGGGCCAACACGAACAGTCGGGCGCATTTTGTGTCGTACTCGGGATCTCCTTCATGCGGGTGATATGGGTCTTTATGTAGTCCCTGGAAATGTGGGTGCTGGTGTGTTTGGAGCTTTCGCCACCATGCCCGACAACAATTCAGACCGATTTACTGATAACTGCCCCGACGCTTGGCTGGTTACGAACCCATTAGAGGTGATTCCTACTCCTATTTTCAAGCTGTGCCGCTTGGCTTTCGGGCGTTTGTGGATCGCAAACATTTCTGGTAATCCTGGGGTTTTATTGCCCTCACTGCCCGGTAGGTATGGAACATTTCTAGAGAATAGTGAAATCTATCCAGATCCTAGTGGGGGTGAGATTACAGGTCTTTGCCTGACAGAGACTGGTCTACTTGCATTTACTGCCACAACTAGCTTTATGGTTGTGCCCAACTCAGATGGTGATGGCTGGGTCGTTCAGACCATTCACAAGACAGTAGGATGTGTGGCACCATCTTCCATCGCTACGATTGGAGATGGCCGAGTTCTGTGGTTGGCCAGAGATGGTTTCTATCAATTTGGGCCAAACGGCATCGAATTTATCGGTGTGGATATTTCTACCACTACCCGCAGAATAAATAAAGTTCGAGCGCGGCGCAGTGTTGCGGCTTTTGATCCGAAGAGTAAGGAATATCGATGCTGGGTTCCTTTGGACGCTTCCAAGGAAAACAACATTTGCTTCATCTACGACGGTGATGGATGGCGGCAACGTAAGCGGACACCCGCTCAGGCAGTCTGCGTTACCCAGGATCACCATCAGTACATGCTAGCGACTGGGACACAAAGAATCCCAGGGGGAGGCACAGAGGATGGTGTGTGGGTACTCGACCATGAAGCTCAATCATTCGAATCTTTGAAAGTAGATGGTGAGCTAGAAACAGATCGCACATTTCGATCTGTCCTGGAGTCATCGTGGATTACTTGGACATCTTCGCATACCCGGAAAAGTGTAAAGACGATTTATCTGAATTTTCGGGAGACTAGAAACGCTACAGCGAAGATTAAGATCTACCGCGATTGGCGAATGACTAATCCGATCTACACAGATACGTCCAAAGCATCTCTGTTTAGTCCAGAAGATATTCCGCCCTTCTGGGGGGAATACACTTGGGATTCTACTGACGATCCGAATAAGTATTCTACTCGTCGCCCTTTCTGGAAGCGTGTCGATGTAGATGTCCCTAGCTGTGAGGTCTATAAGATTGTCATCGACGTATTCACTACCAGCCAAGATGATCGATGCGAATTCGTCGGCATGATGATCGATGAAGAGCCGAAGCTCGGTGGTTTCGGAACACGGGTGCCCTAATGTCGTTTGTTTTTCCTCGTAATAACGAACGTGGTAGTTGGGCCCTTGATCTAGAGGCTTTGAATGAGAACTTTCAGCATGTTGTGTCAGAGATTCAAGGCAATCTTGGAGAGCATAATTGGAAGAAGAACAGCTTCAGTAATACCGATGATCTAGAGATTAGTGAGAGTGAGTCTCCCATCGTCTGTCGGAATTCCTATAAGGAGGGATCTGCTTTCGACGTAGCAGGGACTTCAGGTTTAGATGTGCCACAGACTTCTCCTGCGATAAGGCAGTGGAAAGTTCCGAATAGCTATGATTGGACTACTATCGGTGATGGTGCTTCTCTTGGAATTCTCAGCCAGTCCCTGACGACTCGTGGTGGACTTCTTTGGATCTCTGCCTCTTTTCAGCAGCACGGGCGTTGGGATTCCTGGACAGCTACAGAAGGGACAGAGCTTCCGGGTGTTCGATACTCGATCTGTATCGATGGTACTATTATCCATGAGACTATTCCTGGTTGTATGGACACAGGAAATGATCGTCTGGGGTCTGCTATCGGTGTACGAATGGCTCCTTATCTAATCGATTTGGTGTATCCGATTACTCCGGGCAATCATTTGATTGAAGTGAAAGCTTGTCTTGGCCAAGGGCTCAAGGAACAAGCTTACGACCAGAAGACAGATTTTTATATGATTGATTCTCGCGAACTCATAATCATTGAGCTTAGATAATGGCTGACTACATTCCGATCTCTAATGGCGATCAGATTCGAGCAGCCTCGATTACAGATCGTTTTACAGAGATTGAAAATGAAATCAACCTGCTGGAAGAGACGGCTATCCAGCCACGATCTCTAGATAATCAGCATTTTGAATCCCAAATTCTTCTGTCGAAATCTAAAGTATTTTCTGGGGTGGGGACTATTAACGACCCGAATTCTGGGCTCCATTTCTATGCGAATATGGATCCTAATGATCTCCATAGAATGACAACCCATCCCTTTGAGACTTCGCCCGGATGGACGATTGTTCGAAGAGGGGGCCAGTGGGCCAGTCTTATGGGCGGGAATGCCCAAACTGGCGATGAGCTTACGCTGATGTTTGGATCAGGGCATTCTTACCAGCCCGGAGATGTTGTCAAAGGAGTTTCTGGAATCCTAGTGATGGTAAATCTAGAGGTTCGAAAGCTCGGCCCAGCTAAACTTTTTAATGCAGCCCTAGGCTCTAGTCAGCACGGAACAGGTTGGTTGGGCCGTTTTGGTATCCAAGCGAGGAATGCTGACAGCCAAGTTTGGGAGCCATTGCCGCATACTTACCGTTTTCTTGAGGCTGATACGCTGACTCAGCATGATGCTACTAGCGGTAATCCGGCTCGAACTATTGGTGGCAAAAATTTCGATGTAGGTCTGCGTACTCTTCTCCCAGATCATTCGCACGAATGGGATGGTGTTCGAGTTGTTACCTGCGTCCGAAGGACACATAGCGTGGGAAGCCAGTCTAAAGATCCTGCTGCCCTGGGCTTGAAGAACTGTTCGATTTCTCTAGTCGTATTCCACGGCAGTAGAAGAACCTAATGTCACTTCTCAGTATTTCTTCGCTGGTGAATGTGCTTCCGAATCGGGTAGCCCGTGCGCTGAACGTGATGAAGGCGTTCTATAGCGAAGGGATGGGTAACGATAGCCTTGAGATTATCAATGGCGGATTAGATGGTATTAATCTCAAAGAGGCTAAGCCTATAGGCATTTCCCAGATAAAGCGGAATGCCTTGGCCAATGGTCGAATGATCGGCTTGACTGGAAATCTGGATTATTTCGGTCGTACATTTCCCCGAAGTTTAAATGATGCTGGCGCTTACACAGCAATTCCGGGGGCTTCACAAGAGTTCTTTTTGCCGCATGACTGTTCTCTAGTGATTTTTACTTGGATGATCACTGCGACTAATACTTTGAACTACAATATTAGCGGCCCTGTAGATACGGACGACGGCAATCTGCTCCGTTTCGTACTTGATGGAGCATATCAGCCCAACACAGAGCGCACGCTTGCTCTCGGGCAGGATACGACTAGTGGTGGGAGTCCTGTTCAGCACCATCGAGCACGTTTGTGGTCAGGGCATCATATCGAGCAGACCATGGCGCAGGGGTGGCACTCAGCGCAGGTTGAAATTTTCATTAATGCTGACATGTCTCGGGTTAGAATTCGAAATATGAAAGTACTGTGGTTTAAGTAGGAGACTCTTATGGCGAGACGAGAACGAAAAGCAAGAGAGGGCGGGGGAACCGGGGCACTGGGGTTTAGAACCTCAGAGGAGAGGCGGTCAGATAAACTCGCGGGCTGGGAGCGGAAAGCCCAAGAAGGTCGTCTTGGTACTCGAAAGATGACCAAGCTGGGGATGGCTCAATCATCCCAGAGAGCAGCAGCACTTGATAAGCCAACCACCAGGGCGGATTATCGAGTAGCACAAGAAGCGGCGACAGCAGATATAGGTGCGCTTGGCCAGGGACAGATGGTTGGGCAGATGGACCTTCCGGGTCAAATGGCCGGTCAATTTGTCCAGGAGCAGATGCAAAGACAGGGGGCGTTGAGCGCGGATGTCCTTAAGGGGGCTACTTCAGAGGTTGATTTGGTAGAGCAGATTGCTGCTAAGAAACTTGCTGCGGAGGAAGCCAGACTTCTACAGCTAATGGCCTTGAAGAAGTCTAGTAGGAAGGGTGCGGCAACAGTTGCAGTCGGCGCTACTCAGGGCGCGGCAACAGTTTAGGAGAAGAGATGGCAACGAGACAAGATTTATATCAACAGGTACAAGATGTTCAACGGGAGCGTGCCGGGTATGGAGCCCGACGCGGCGTTGAACAGCTACGCCGTACTGCCGCTGGTGCGTTGGGTCAGTCCTCTCAACAGATTCTTGCTGGTACGCCTGTCGAATTTCAGCCCGAAATGGGGCAGAAAGAGCGTCTACAACTCCAGGCAATGATTGCCGAGATGATGTCTGGAATCGGCCAAATTGAGCAGCTTCGAGAGCAAGAAGTATCTGTCTCGCAGCGGGAGATGTCTAATACGCTCGCACAGTTGGCCCGGACACAAGCAGATTTGGTGGGGAAAGTTTATCAGACTAGAGGTGGGCAGAGAACAGCACAAATCAATTCTGCGTCGGTAAGATTCGCGGAGGAGATGAAACGAATCGAGAAGATTCGAGATACTGCTGGCTACCACGGGAAATACACCGCTGGTGACCGTAATGATATGCGGCAGCAAATCCAAGAAGAATTTTCATCGTATGTCAAAGCAAGAGATAATCCGAATACTGGTGAGACTCAACTGGTAATCATCGAGGAAGATCTGGCGTTTGGCCGAACATCAACCAGGATGGGAGAAACTTTCGAGTGGGCAAAAGACTCTGGTGGTGGAAATCAATATCAAGAGATTGGTCAGATATTTGAGGAGGTTTTTAAGGGGTTACCGGAAAGAGATCGCGCTCTCTTTGTAGCAGAATTTCCTAGTGCTTTTAATGGTCTATCTGTTGAAGACTTTTTGCTGCCAGAATCAAGCATGTACGACTCTGGGAAGACCGATAGAGAGGCGATGCAGGAGCAGCGAGCAGGGTTGAAAAATGTTGGAATTGAGGTCGGCGCTCTCTATTCTATGTTTGACAAGGCTGGAGCAGATCTCGAAGAGCTACACGCTGCTGATGAAGCTGCCAACGAAATGGCAGAACGAAATACTCAGGCTCTTCTCAGTACTATGGACATGGTTGGAGTTCCGCAGGATCTAATGGCTGGATTCAAGGACATTATGCAGACAGCCGAAGATGTTGCTAGGGGCAATATCGGTAAGAAACAGTGGGCGGGTCCACCCCCTCCACAAGCTTCAGCGCAAGAGAAGACTGCATGGATCCAAAAAGAGGTTGGTCCTGAGTGGCTGGTGACAGAAGACGGCACGATTGGTCAAGCTGGTCCTGGAGGAGAATTCTTTGCTGCGGACGATGGAACTGGAAATCCGGTGAATTTTTCTGCCATTGCGCCAGCGCCAGATGCGGGCCAAGGAGGACAACTTGCTGCGGGAGAGGAGTGGGAAACGGGAGGCTCACTTACACAGCCTGAAGACTTTACGTCCGAAACTGCCTCCATGCTCCAAACGATGTGGAAGGAATTGCAATCTGGCGCGAAGGGTGGGGCTCTCGAAGAGTTTATGAAAGAGCCTGCATTCTTGCAGTGGGCCAAGGAGATGCAATACATCGATGAGAATTCTTCCGAGAGCGAGAAGCGATGGGCTGCAAGGCAGCTAATCGGAGAGGCTCGAACTCATCAACGACAAATGCGTGGGGAGCGGGGACATCAGCGCGATCTGAACATCCTTTCGGGCAAAGCACTCTCACGACCAGGGCAGAGGCGGAGGGCAGGACGCCGAGTTGAGCGGAATAAATCGGCTATTGCGCGGAAATTGGGTCGGATGGTAGATCCTGGAACTGATGCAGCCGGAGTCATGGGTGCGGGAATTGGTGGTGATGGTGCAGCAACATCGGTCGCTCCTGGGCCCGGCGTTACCGAAGCTGATGCTGCGGCGGCTGGAACTGCTGCTGAAGCGGCCTCGACTCCTGCGGCTGCTGTAGAAGAGGCTCCTGTAGATTTCGAGTCTAATATTACGAGTAGGGAAGAGGGAGATGCTTTCCGCGCTTGGGTGAATGAGAAGCATCCAGATGTCGCTAAGGATCTTGATCTAGATGCCTCGGGCAATCCTGATAATTCTTACATAAGAGAAGCATGGGATATTCTTGGCGAGGGGTATGAGCAGGAGCAAGGTCGAGCAGCCGAAGAAGCAGCCGCTCCAGAAGTCGCTCCTCAATATCAATACGATCCAACAGATGTAGCAGCTATGGAAGCTGGAATGATGGATCGGGGAGAAGATCCCATTACGCCTCCCACTCCAGGAGAGGCTGGATATGCCCCCTCTGAGCAGTATGAGGCAGTGGACACGGGCGAAGAAGGCATCAGCCAAATCTTTGGTGGCCATGAAGCCGGTGATCTCATGGGATCGATTGCTACTGAGAGGGGAGAAGGGAGACGGCCCCCCGGTCTAGTATCAACTCCGACTGAATTCCATGCTGGTGCATCTGATGTTCTTGCAGCTAGGGGCGAGCTACTAGATCCGACCGTTCGGGAAGTTCTTGAGGGCGCATTGAGAGATGGAATTCTTAATCAAAGTCAATACACCGCACTTCTAGATCAAAAAGATCCGAGCGATTTGGCTGAGGCGATCTGGGTTACAGCAAAACAGGCAGGAATTACACCCTCAAAAGAGTATGCAGAAATTCTGAAGAAGCACATTCGTCGTACAGAATTTGCTGAGGATCTTGGGACAGAATTTGATCCGGGCAGTGGAACATATTTACGCCCACTAACTATGCCCGTTGAGGAAGCGGCAGGCGGGTCTATGGGTATTGAAGCAACAGCGCCTCTCTCGGCACGAGATGACCGCTCGCTCCAAAAGAACGCGAATCGTAAGGCTGTCTTTGATCAACTGGTTGCTGAACGAGAGGAGGAAATGGGCTCTCAATTGGCCCTCTCAGACCAAGAACAAGCCAACCTTGAGGCTGGCTTCGAGATGGGCCAATCTGGTACTCCATTCGACGAGCCTATCGAATCAGCCGCCTATGAGCCTCAATCCCGCCAAGAGAGGAGGACTGCTAGGAAACTAACGAAGATACCTCGGGAAGTTAAACAAGGAGATCGTCAGAGGCTCAAGGGCGATGAAAAAGCAACTAAACAAGAACAAAGGAGAAAGAAAAGGAGCGATAAAAAAGAGACGGAAAGATATCGAAAGGAATTGAAGGCTAATGCCAAAGCGAGTCGAGAGGGGTCTAGGTAGTGCCCAGAGATTCTAATTACTGGCGATCTGTTCGCGAACGATCACCCAAATCAGTCTCTACGGAATTAGTTCGTGAGCAGATTGAGGGAGAAACGCTCGATCCAAAAAGGTCGGATCAAGCGCGTGAGGAAGCCGTTGCTCAGCTTGGTCAGATTGATGTAGACAAAGTGGCCGAGGGGATGGAGCCAGATGAATATCGAGTGATGAGTGGCTCTGTGTACGACAAGGAGCGTCCTCATCTCGCATCTGAAGGGGATATTGAGCAAAATGCTGCGATTCGTCGTGGGTACCAGAAGCTCAACTATGTAACTTCTAGCTTCCGGGAGGCTGAAGAAGATATTGAAATTGAGCCCTCACCAATTGATCCCCCCGCCGCACTCCAGGCAGTGCGTGATGATCCGCTAACTGCCTCCGCTTATTGGGGGCCTAACGACGAGAAGGGTGTCAAGCAGGGCGTGACGAATGGGGTTTTGGTTGCAGATCGTTTCAAGGTTGCACCAGCTAAAGGATTCCGTTGGGCCGAAGAGCCGCGATCAGGCAAGGTTCTGCCTGCCCTCGTCCGAACTTCAGAGGAGATAAAAAAAGGTCAGGAATATCCTGACGCATTTGATGTAAAGCGGGGCGGAGAAGAACGAACGGCTCAGGACAGATTTTGGGAGACGATGGAGTTGGGCCAGCAATGGTCTAATATTACTGATCCAAATGCTCGAATGGATCTAATGCAGCAGGAGATGGATTCTCAACTAGAGGGCCAAGATTGGCTGCGAGCTTTGGAAGAGCGGCGAAGCATGCGTCCCCATCCTCAACTCCCGCCCGCTAGTGTTTATCTAGATGTTGATGCGTCGGGTCGGCTAACTCCAAAGTCTAAAGATCCTGAGATTCAATCCGCGATAGAGCAGAAGGAGAAAGAAGACACATCTTATTGGTGGACTCGTTGGGCCACTCATAGTGATCAGGTAGACGCTGAAGTCAAAAGGCTCATAGATCTCGGTTATCCAAATGCTGCGAAACGGCATGCCTATGAGAGTTATCACCCCGCGTTACAAGAAACGGGGCTTGATCTGCTGGATGCGGCAGTTCTATTCGCGGAGGGGTGGGCTAAGTTTGGCGCTGCGTGGGTAGGGGAACCTGCCAGCCAAAGAGTCGAGGAATTTTTCGATAAGTGGGCCGAGGATGAAGAGAGAGATGTATTTCGCGCTCTTCGGGCTGATACATGGGCTCGCCTGACTGACGAGGGTAGAGAGCGAGCAGCTACTGATCCTGCATTCTTTCTTAAAAAGATGTATGAGCAGCGCGAGATTTTTGTTCGGACAGCCGTTGAGCAGGCAAATCTTGTTTCAGCCGCTGAAGAGTGGATGCGCTCTCGGCCTGAAGACTTTCCACCAGGGCGGCTCAAGCGCGAACCTGAAGTTCCTTTCTACTCTAAGATTGGTATTCATTTCGGAGAGTTCCGGCAGCGTAGAGTGGAAGATCTGCTGTCGGAAAAGCTGGCTCAATATATTGAGCTTGATGACGACGGTAATGAAATATATGTCTACGAGGGTAAAGAATATCCGATTAGTGGTCCGACACTTTATAGTCTTCTGGGCAGTCTTCCCTCGCCCACACAGCAGAGAATATTGGATGAGGTCCATCTTCAATCCAATAAAGAAATATCAGAACTGTGGAATCATATTAAAAGGCTGGCAGATGATGCCAAGTGGAATGCCCACGCTGAAGTCGAAGGATTTCGGATAGCTGGATCAGGTATCAGCTTTTATGATCCAGATTATCTGCAAACGACGGCTAATATCGCCAAGGGAGATGCTGGCTGGTTCCCTTGGATGAAGGATATTCCAGGAATCGGCCCGCACATTGAAGGTTTTTTGCGTCCCATGCGGGCGGGGATGGCGCGAACACCTTCGATGCACATGAACTATTTTCCAGGGGATTGGGGCTGGGGTCAGCCCATGTCAGGGCCGACCGAGTTTGAGTTTCGCAGCCGTCGTGGTGCAGATTGGCTCTTAGCTGCGTCTGGTACGACTTGGGGCGCAGGAATGATGGATCCTG
>TARA_R110000824_G_scaffold39916_2_pt1 | contig 12817 bp, 12 predicted proteins | sample TARA_R110000824 | Tara Oceans TARA_R110000824 (sample SAMEA4397747) | marine metagenome | biome: Polar Biome; feature: [MES] marine water layer (ENVO:01000295) within the mesopelagic zone...; material: water (ENVO:00002006), including particulate matter (ENVO:01000060) such as...... | reverse complement strand
TCAGGTTCCAGATTTTGAAATTCCAGTATTAGATTTAGAAGAATACGAGGTTCCAGAAGAGGAACATGATGAAGTTGAGAATGAACATGGAGGGGCCCTTGACTATGCTTTTTTAGGCTCAGGCCAGGCAGGGGGAAGAATCGCTGAACAATTTTATAAATTAGGGTATAAGAAAACATTATGTTTAAACACAGCGGCAAATGATTTATCAACTGTTAATGTTCCAGATAGTCAAAAATTTATTTTAGATGTTGGCCAGGGGGGCGCCGGAAAGAATATGGATAGAGGGGAAGAGGCCGCTCTTAAATATCAACAAGAAATATATGATCTTATGAGAAAGATTTTTGGTCAAAAAACTGAACATATTTTTATTTGTTTTGGCGCAGGGGGAGGTTCTGGAGCAGGTTCTTCTTTTGCTTTAATTGAAGTAGCTAAAAAATATTTAAGTTATATAGGCATTAAAGATGTAGATAAGAGAGTAGGCGCAATTATGACTTTACCAACAGGAGGAGAGACCTCATCTCCTAAGGTTGCTGATAATACTGTTTATGTAGCAGAGCGCATTTCTGAATATGCTGAAAAAGGATTTATTTCACCTACAATTATTATAGATAATGATAAAATTAAAAATATGTATAAGTCAGTGCCTGTTGCTAAGTTCTGGCCTACAATTAATTCAACAGTAGCAGGCCTTTTTAATATTTTTAATATCTTAGCTAGTCAAAACTCACAATACACCTCTTTAGACCCAACTGACTATTCAACTATTCTTACTTCAGGTGGTCATATGGTCATGGGAGTCACCACTGTTAAAGAAATTGGCAGCGAAACTGATATTAGTAAGGCAGTAAAGGGCAATTTAGAAAAAACTTTATTAGCAGATGGCTTCGACCTAACTTCAGCTAAAGTTGCAGGGTGTATTGTTGTAGGAGGCAAAGAAATGTTTGCTAGTGTAGCAGGCTTAATGCAGTATATTGAATACGGTTTTGATACATTAGCACAGTTAACGGGTAATGCAACAATCCATAGAGGAATCTATGAAGACAATAGAGAAGTTCTCCGGGTGTATACTATTATTGGAGGATTAGCAGCTCCTTCAAAAAGATATGCAGAGTTAAAAAATAAACATAATAGCGAAAAAGCTGACTTATACAATTAAGCGGAAGAATAAAGAGTTTTAAGTGAATAGTTATTTATTAGCAACGTTTATACTTCGAAGTGAATTATTAAACACTATTACTTTAATTCAAGATGTTTATTCAATATTAAATAATCGAATATTTGTATTAAAAGAAGTTGAAGTTGAACAAAATTTAATTTTAACTTATAATATTGAAGTAAGTAAAAAAGTAATTTTTGATCAAATTATAGTAAATACAATCCGAGTACATCGTAAAAAAGAAACTAATACTCTTTATTCAGTTAACGCATTAAATGAAATTGTAAAGTTACAGAACAATGGTATTTTAGATAAAAACTTTATGATAAACTGGGAAGAATATAAAAATTGTATTTTAACAATAAAGAATGGATCATTAAAGAAAACAATGACAAAATTAGAGCGCATAATTAAAATATAGGAGTTTTAATGGAAAATAATCCAATGGTTTCAGTAGTATTATTAGGAGAGGTTTCGCCCCCCGAACAGATTAATCATTTTCTCACACAAATTGTTGATGAACAAACACATAAAAATTTAGATATTTTAGTTGTTACTACCCCCCGACTAGACTTAGAAGAAATACATAATGAATGGAATGAAAAGGAAAAAGAATGTACTGTTCGTTTTTTAGAGGCTAGCGCAGGTGTTGATTTAATTTCTATGGGTTCTGATTCTGCCATGGGAGAAATAGTTTTTTATAAAACGTGTGCAGGCACTGTTTGGTACCCACGTCATATTGAAGTTCATGTAGAAGAATTTAGAAAAAATAAAAAAGCAAAGTGGAGTCTGAGTCATATTGAAAAACGCGATGTAGATAGGCCTAATGATTATTTAAATCTTCTGGGCTGGAGAATAGATAGTCCTCCTGAAATTCCAAGTATTATAGTGGATGAAATTTGTCATAGAGTAGAAATAAAGCCCAAATGGGATTCAATTATGGTAGAACAAGACGGTCAAGTTAAAATGGTCCCGGGCATGGTTCTTCGTAGTTGGACAGAAGACGAGATTCTAGGATGCACGCCAGATGAAATTACAGTGGTTCAATGGGACAAGGGCCCTTCTGCAGACTTTATTACTCAGCCTGCAAAACCCGCAGATTCCGCTGAGGAAGTTACTGAAAAAGATAAAAAAGGTGAAACAATTCAATATACAAAGTTTCCCACTATTGTTGGCAATTCGCAGCTTAATGGATATAATGAAATCGTTCGAAAAGCTATTGGAGATTATCAGCCCAAACGCATTGCTATTAAACGAACAATTGGCCTTGGTGACGTTATTCAAGTTGAGCCAATTGTTAAAAAATTAAAAGAAAAATATAATAATCCACATATAACATTTTTTACATCTAAGACGAGAAGTTGCGCTAATGTGGTTAAATATTTTGATGGAGTAGATGCAATAGTTGAATTAGAAGAAAGCGCTCTTTTACATGATGTGATAGGCTCAGGCCCTCCTAAGACAGAAGAAATTATTGAAACTGAAAGCGGCGATTTAGAAATTAAAGAAACTATAGCTTGGAAAGATGATTTTGAATTGCGCTTTGATTTGGACTTAGCGTATGAATCTAGAACAGATGTAACTTTTATTGGTGGATATTGTGATGTAGTAGATCTTTCCGAAGAAGAAGTAAATAAGCCAAACTTAACATTTACTTCTAAATGTCCTGATAGTTTAACTGGTAATAAATATGCAATTTTATGTAATGAAGGTTCTGGCTGGGCTGGTAAAGAATGGAATAACGAAGGGTGGAAGCGTATGGCAAAAGTTGTACAAAAGTTAGGTTATACTCTTGTTGAAACTGCACAAAATAAAGAATATCATTTATTTGAAAATTCAATTAAGACAGATGGTAGCTTTGATCAATTTTTACAATATTGTCAACACAGCTCTTTATATCTTGGTGCAGATAATGGTACTATGCATGTTTGTGGAGCTTTTGATGTACCTTGTTTTGTGGTAGCTGGTGCTGCGCTGCCATCAAAAACATTTCCTAAGGCGGACATACATGAGGTGACTGCACCTGATAACGATTTAGTGGGATTAAAACATCGATTCTTTTACAGGACAGATGGCCCGACATTTGTTCCAGCCGGTCAGGAAAGATGCTTTGAGGGCCTAACTGTAGAGCATGTAGAGGAGGAATTAAATAGTTTTCTTAAAAGTAGAAAATTATAAATGTTAGCAAATATTGAAAAATTAGGCGAATTTTGTATACACATTGGCGGCATTGGAGATGTTTTTTATGCATTATCTTCTTGCTACGATAAAACAGATCAAATTACTTTTTTAAGTTATGCAAACAATCCTGATATTATAAAAGAACTATTAGGTAGTTTTAAAAAAATTAATCGTAAATTAGTATTATTAAATGAGGGTAATTATTCTGATATGGCCCAAAGTATGTCTTATGCTAAATTTACTGGTCACTTACCTCCTAACTTAGATTATATGAGTTGGGCAAAATATAATATTTTTAGTGATTTTAATTTGGTTCAAACTTCTTGGATAGAAGAAATTCCTAAAAAAAGGGTTAAAAATTCTCAGGTTTGCATACAGCCCATGGGCAGTGGAAAGGGAGGACATCCCAATAAGCATGTTTGTATTGAACCTCAGTATTGGAACAATATATTAGAACATTTAAGACAAAAAGATATGGAGCTTTGTATTTTAGGAACACCAGAAGATATTGAAAACTATCCCACGCCAGAGGCAGAAAACTTTACGCATTTGAATTTGTGGGAACAAATGCAATTAATAAGAGGATGTGATTTGATGATTGGGGCAGATACTTGGGGAAAAAACTTATCTTTATTTGCAGAGATACCAACGATTGTATGGAAAAATAATTATGTAGATGAAATGAAGGGGTTTGAGGAAGACCCTGCAGATCCTATTTTTGTCCATCAGTGGAAAGAAAAAGGTAATTTAATGGTAGTAAGGCAAAATCAAGATGACACTTTAGAAAAGTTTAAATTACATACCTCATAAGTTAAACAATTATATAATATGAAAAAAAATCAATTAGTTTCAGCCTGCATGCGCGTGCATGAAATAGGAGATTGCCTATCTAGAACAATAGAGTGGCTAATTGAACATTTTGAAGAAGTTAATATTGTTGATAGCGGTCAAAGTACAGACAATACTACGACAATTTTAAATAGCTATAAAAATCAAATTAATTTATATACTCGCCCTTTTGATAATTTTCAAAATCAAACTAACTTTATTCTTGAAAAAAATACCAAGCCGTGGTTTTTGGCTATTGATGGCGACGAAATTATTTATAGCCAGTGGACAATGGATCAGATTGTACAGTTGCTAGAAAAACAAGATAAAACATTAGCGATTTTTGATAGAATTAACTTTCAAAAAAATATTTACCATAAACAACCCGTTCGATCTGATTATCAATATAGATTGTTTAAGGGCTCAAAGAGAGCGACAGGACAAATGCATGATTTATATGATATATCAGTAGAGCGGTGTATGCTTATTCCTAAGGTTTTAATGCTTCACTGGGGCCATATTCGTAGTCGAGATCGCTTGATTGAAAAAACACAAATTTATAAAAAATTTATTAATATTGATAATGCTGATGGTAAAATGATTAAAAAACATGATGACTGGTTTGCTCAGCGAAATGTAGAATGGGATGCTAATGCAATTAAACTTGTTGATTCTAAATTAATACAATATGTAGAAAAGTGGGATGCAATAAAGTGAATTTAAATTCAAAACTAGAGCATATTCTTAAATTGGTTGACGAATACATAGAAGAAAAGCATTTACAAAAAAGCTGGATCCCGGGAGAAGACTGGGTTCAATATGCAGGACCCTACTTTACGTCAGATGAATACGTTAGGTCAGTTAAATCTTTATTAAATGAATGGTTGGTTCTGGGAGACGATGCAATAAAATTTGAGAATAAGTTTTCAAAGCTGTTCGATAAGAAGTACGGTATTCTTACAAATAGTGGCTCTAGTTCTAATTTACTTATGATGTCAGCGATGACATCTAAAAAATTATATAATTTTTCTAAAGGCACAAAAGTAATAATTCCCATAGCCGGGTTTCCAACAACACTTAATCCTATATTGCAAGTTGGCTTTGAACCTATTTTTGTAGATATAGAACTTGATACTTTAAATTTAGATTTATCACAAATGTCTAAAGTTATAGAAACCACGGGAGCAAGAATAATTACATTTGCTCACGTGCTGGGTAATCCACCCAATATGGATGAATTAATGGATATAGTTGATAGATATAATTTAATATTTCTTGAAGATTGTTGTGATGCTCTTGGTTCTAGTTACGATAGTGAGCCTCTTGGCAGCTTTGGAGACATGGCCAGCTGTTCTTTTTATCCAGCACATCACATAACTATGGGAGAGGGTGGATTTGTAGCTACAAAAACACAAGAGCAAGAGAGGGTCATTAGAAGCTTTAGAGAGTGGGGTAGAGATTGCTATTGTGTAGGGCAGAAAGCTAATTTATTAAAGAATGGTACTTGTAAGAATAGATTTTCTTGTTGGTTACCTTCTTTGCCTGATTATACTTTTGATCATAAATATGTATATGGCGAAATTGGTTATAATTTAAAACCTATAGAATTACAAGCTTCTATGGGACTAGCTCAAATAGATAAATTGCCCAAAATTAATAGTATTAGAAGGTTTAATTATAAAAGGTATATGCGAATATTTGAAAAATATGAAGAATACTTTTATTTGCCAAGACCAACAAAGAAATCAAATCCAAGCTGGTTTGCCTTCCCTTTAACCATAAGAGATAGTGCACCTTTTACTAGGTGGAATATATGTGAATTTTTAGAAGACAATAAGATACAAACTAGGCAATATTTTGGAGGTAGCTTATTGTTACAGCCTGCATATACACATTTAATGAATAAAGATAAAGTAATCAAAAAATTTCCTAATGCAAAAAAAGTAACAACTGACACTTTCTTTTTAGGCACTTCCCCTGTTTTAGGCAGAGATAAAATAAATTATGTTGGTGAGATAATTGATAGATTTATGGAGAAGATATGAAGGTAGTTTATATAACAGGGTGCCTGGGCTTTATAGGCTCTTATATAACCAAAGCGTGTTTAAAAAAGGGATGGCACGTCAGAGGTGTTGATAAAATTACTTATGCAGCAAATAAGGATTTACTTAATGAATTTTCTACATATGAAAATTTTAAATTTGAAAAAAAAGATATTCGGGACTTAGATTGGTTATATGATTGCGATTATATTATTAATACAGCAGCAGAAACTCATGTTGATAATTCAATAGTGGCAAGTGAGGAGTTTATTCGATCAAACATTACAGGTGTGCATAATCTACTTGAATTAATTAGAAAAAGAAAGCATTATAAAATGCCCGTTCTTTTACACTTTAGTACGGATGAAGTATACGGCGATATTTTAGAGGGCAAACACACAGAGCAAGATTTATTAAAACCAAGTAATCCTTATTCTGCTACAAAAGCAGCTGCAGATCAATTAATTTTAGCCTGGAATCGAACTTATAATGTAGATTATGTTATTGTTCGCCCTACAAATAATTATGGAGCAGGCCAGTATGTTGAAAAGTTAATACCTAAAGCATGCAAGTTTTTAAAAATAGGAAGAAAGCTTCCCTTACATGAAAGCGGCGATCCTACTCGAATTTGGCTGCACGCTAAAGATACAGCCAATGCCATTGTTACTATTGTTGAGAATAATGTATGCAATGAGGTTTATAATATTTCTAGTGATTTTGAACAAACAAATACTGCTACGATCAATAGAATATTTGATTGTTATTTTAATAATACATCAGCAGAGCGGAATATAAAAGATTATGTAGATTATAACTTTGTTAGACCGGGTGCTGATCTTCGTTATTCAATAGATGATTCTAAATTAAGAAAGCTCGGATGGGAACCTAAATGTATTTTTGATGATGAAATACAAGAAATTGTTGATTATTATAGGGAAATATTTATATGGTAAAAGTTAATAAAGCAGTTATAGATTATTTAGTAAACAACAGATTAGACACTTTCTTTTTTGTTACAGGAGGTGCTATAGCGCCAACTATTGACTATATAGGAACAAAAGAAGGAATCCGGTATTATTGTTTTCAACATGAGCAATCTGCTGCCATGGCAGCAGAGGCATACTATAAATCTAGTGGTAAAATTGCAGTTGTTTTAACTACAAGTGGCCCAGGCGCGCAAAATCTTATGAACGGATTGTGCGGTTGTTGGTTTGAATCAATTCCTTGTTTATTTATAACAGGTCAGGTAAGTACTAATGAATTATCAGATTCTATAGAAATGAATCCCAGACAACTGGGGTTTCAAGAAACTTTAGTTGTTCCTATGTTTAAAGAATTTACAAAATATTGTACAAAAATAAATTCTGTTGATGAGGTTTATGAAGTATTTACGAAAGCCATAAAATCAATGACAGAGGGCCGATTTGGGCCCGCATTAGTTGATATCCCCGTAAACATACAGACAAATGAAATAGAAGATTTTTCAAAAAATATAGTAAGTAGATCAGATGTTATATTAGACGAAAATTTATATGATAAGCTTGAATTATTAAATAAATTGATACAGGAGGCAGAAAGACCTTTATTTTTATTGGGTAATGGAATACGTTTATCTGGTGCAATTAATAAAGTTAAAGAACTAATAGAAAAAACTGGTTATCCATTTGTAGTGTCCTGGGGTGGATTTGATTTGCTGCCACATGATCATCCACAATTTATTGGAGACATTGGTGTGTATGGCAATAGAGGGGCTAATTTTACAGTTCAGAATTGTGATTTACTTATTGTATTGGGCTCAAGACTAGATACTCGACAAACCGGCGGAGATTTAAAATTATTTTCAAGAAACTCTAAAAAAGTAATGGTTGATATTGATAAAAATGAGATATACAAAGGTAGAGGATTAAATATAGATTTACCTATAATAAACGACATTGGGAATTTTTTAGATAGGTTTCTTAATTGTGTAAATGTAAAACTTTTGGATGAAAAATGGAGTATAATAACTCAAGAATGGAAATCAAAAGTTTATGATAATAGTTGGAAACTTAATAAGGCATTAAGTTCATATAAATTTTTAGAAGTTTTAGATACATATATACCAAATAATTCAATTATAATACCTGATCAGGGTGGCAATTTGGTGTGGTCTATGCAGAGTTTGAGGGTAAAAAAAGGTCAGAGAATGTTTTCAAATTTTGGAAATTCGTCTATGGGATACGCACTGCCAGCATCAATAGGAGCTTCAATCTCTTCGAATAGGCCGGTTATATGTATAGATGGTGATGGTGGTTTTCAAATGAATATTCAAGAATTACAAACTATTGTAAATTATAATCTGCCAGTAAAGATTTTTATTTTAAATAATCAATCTTATGGCATTATAAAGCAATTTCAAGATGCATACTTTGATTCAAGATATATAGCAACGCAAGGTAAAGATTACTCTGCACCTGAATTTGTAAAGATAGCAGAAGCTTACGGCATCCCAACTTGTTTTATTGATGAAGACAGCGATTTAAACACATCATTGTCATATGTATTTAAACAAAATGGGCCTGTTTTATGTGAAGTAATGATAGATGTTAATCAAAAATTAACACCAAAATTAGAATTTGGAAACCCCCTAGAAGACATGTCGCCATATATGACAGATAAAGAATTAGATAATAATATGATTGTTGATATGGTAGAGCGCAGAGATAATTCTAAAGGTTGGGTTACATTAAAAATGGATAAATAGGAGATAAAAATGCCAGCAGATAGTAAAACAAAAACAACGATATTAAAATTAAGAAGACATAAAAGAATGGGCGAAAAATCTGTTTTAGTAACCGCATATGATTATCCACAGGCTTTGATAGCAGATAAGGCAGGTGTGGATGCTATTCTTGTAGGTGACTCTTGCGGAATGACAACACACGGGTTTAAATCAACAATACCAGTAACTATGGATATGATGATTGTGCACGCAGAAGCTGTTGCTCGGGGCGCCAGCAATGCTTTTTTAATTGGCGATATGCCTTATATGTCATATCAATCATCTAATGAGTTAGCGGTTGAGAATGCTGGTAGATTTATAAGAGCGGGTATGGATTGTGTAAAAGTTGAAGGTGCTATGGTGGAAAGAGTTAAAGCCATTTCTGATTCGGGCATTATGGTTATGAGTCATCTTGGACTGACGCCTCATACAAGAGCTAAAATGGGCGGTTATAGAGTCCAGGGTAAAACTGCAAAGAGCGCGGAGATAGTATTAAGTCAAGCTAAGTCACTTGAAGAGGCAGGCTGCTCATTTTTATTACTAGAGGCAATGCCAACGGAACCGGCAGAGATGATCGCAGAAGAATTATCAATACCTGTTTATGGTATTGGTGCGGGTGACAGAGTTGATGGTCAATTAGTTATCTTACACGATCTTATTGGATTGTTCTGGGAGTTTAAATCAAAATTTGTAAAGAGATATTGCGAAGCAGGACAATTAATTCAACAGTCACTTGAACAATATAGAGATGAAGTGAAAAAAGGAGTGTTCCCAGCAAAAGAAAATTTTTATGCAATTAAAGAAGAAGAATTAGAAAAACTATTGGGAGATTCAGGTTGGAAATATGAAGATTTGAGAGTTGAAAATCAAGCCAAACCATCTCATAGTGCCACGCCGAGAACTACTCAAAAATCAGAAGGCAGTGAAACAAAATAATGAAAATTTTAATTACTTTATTAGTAAGTGGTTTGTTTGCTAATTCGTTTGTGGTAATAAATGGTAATACATACCACCACAATGTTACTGAATATAATTATTGCAATAATGATTGTAACAGTAATAACTGGGGTATAGGTTATGAAACACACGGTAACAAGAATGAACTGATATATTCAGTAGGTACATTTATGGATAGCTGGGATAAGTTCTCTTGGTATGGTGGAATGGGTGGTGAATACTATATTAATAGATTTACAGATTTTGGATTTTCTTTGGGTATAATGAATAAGAACTATTCGATCACCGAAGAAATAACTACACTTTATATGTTTCCTTACATGGCGCTACACATTACTGATTATGTAACTATCAGTACAACAATTATACCAACAAGTAAGCTAGTTAGAGGTTTGACTGGTGGTAATAATTGGCCAACTACATTGTTCTTTCAATATAAGGTTCGGGTAACTAAATGAGATTAGTACTATTATTAATAAAATAATGAAAATTTTAATTACAGGATCAAATGGCTTTATAGCAACGGAGATAATTGATAGGTTAAGTAAATATAAACCACATTGGATCTTATACCCAACGACTCGAAATGCTTTAGATATTGCAGATACAAAAGCTGTCGATAGGTTTTTTGATGTTAATAAAATAGATATTGTGATTCATTGTGCAATTAGCGGGGGTAGAAGAAATCAACCTGATGCTCCTGTAATAGTTTATAATAATTGTTTAATGTTTGAAAATTTAGTTAAACATAGAGATAAATATGATTTAATGTTAACATTCGGCTCTGGTGCAGAAAAGGACAGAACACAGGATATCATGGAGTGTGACGAAACAGAATTTGGCGTTCAAAACAAAAGTATCCCGAAAGATTATTATGGGTTATCAAAATATATCATTGGAAAAAGAATTGCCGATATTAATGATAATATAATAAATTTAAGAATTTTTAATGTGTTTGGCGAGTTTGAAGCAGAAGATCGAATGATAAAAGCTAATATCATACATTACGTTAATAGTGCACCTATTGAAATTTATAAAAATAGATACATGGATTTTGCAGGCGCAGATGATTTATATACATTAATAGATTACTGCATTGAACAAGGTTCTTCTGCCGTGCTAGGGCGCGCAATTAATATTTCTTATCAAAAAAAAGTTACTTTAGTTGATATTGCAAATATTATTAATAATTTATCAAGCCACAAGAGCCAAGTTATTGTAAAAGAAGAAGGCATGGATCCAGCTTATTGCGGCTCCGGTTTAAAATTAGAAATGTTGAATTTAGATTTAATTGGATTAAAAACTTCTATTGAACGTGTTTATAATAAATGGAAAGAATAATGAAAACAGCTTTTATATCAGGAGGGTTGGGCGACGGGATCAACCAGTTAGCGAAATTATTATATTATTGTAATAAAAATAAACTTCGGCCTGACAAAGTTGAAATTACATATTGTAATGACGTTTACGATAATGAGATTACAAAACAATCGATTGCAGATAATTCAAATTGCATTGAAGGTTTTCCTTATAAAGATTATCTTGGAGATATAGCTCAATATCATAATTTTCATTATAAAACAATAATCGCAGATCAAATGGTTGAAGCTAAGTCTGATAAATATGATATAGTTTTAGGGCCTAATATGAATTATGATTTAAAAATTTGGGAAGAAAGAAGACAGGCAAACATTGGATGCAGACCTTCAGAACTACAAATAATTCCGTCAAAAACAATAGATTGGAAATATAAAAAAATAGAAAATGTTGATATTGCAATACACGTGAGATTCGCTGATGAAAATCCAACAAAAGAAAAAATTAGTTTTCAAGATAAGGTTGAATTGTTAAAAGTATTAAAAAAAATAAATTATGAAAAAAATACAATACATTTAATAGGAAAAACAAATCATGATTTATCTATATTTTCAAAAATTGTTACTAGCCATTTAAATGAATCTTTTTTAAATCAATATAGTGTACTTTTATCTAGCAAGCTATACAACATAACCTTTCCAGGCTTTAGTTGTAACCTATCAGTCTCGGCCGGTAAAAAAACATATCGAAAGTTTTGGGATGAAGCAGAAAGACAACTGCAAATGGCACCAGAGTATCATCAATATTTTACAGAATTTAATGAATTTAATGACTTATTTAAACTTATAGGAGAATAGTATGGATTATGATCTGATGGCCGACCTTGAGAAGCAATATAAAGAGGGTAAAGTAGTGTATGAAGGAGAGTCTGTTACTAAAGGTTTTCGATTTGATACTCCGTTACCGGTTGAATATTTATTGTTTACAATAGCTAGGTATAAATTTGCATTAAAATTTCTTAGTAAAGAACATAACGTATTAGAGGCCGCCTGTGGTAATGGCGTTGGCTTAAAATTTATTTCGCCCCATTGTAAAAAACTAACAGGATTAGATTTAGATCCAGAGGCGGCGCATCATTGCAATACGATTTGGGGCGAATATGCTAATGTAAAAGTAGGCAATGTTTTAAGTATGCCTTTTTCTGATAATGAATTTGATCGTGTTATATCTTTAGACACTATTGAACATGTTAAAGAGCATGAAGGATCTCTATTTTTAAAAGAAATTTGTAGAGTTTTAAACGATGATGGTGTTGCAGTAATTGCCACTCCCCGGAAAAGTGAACTTGCATCTTACAATAGAAGGCTGGCCCATGCAGAAGGGCATGAATATGAATATGAAGAATTCGAAACACTTTTAAAAGATCACTTTAAGCATGTATTTGTTTTTAGTCAAAATGATGAATTTGTAGGAACTCAAAATCCAAAATTAGCATGGCATTTTATTGCCTTGTGTATCAAAGGATAATATGGTTCCATTAAGAGATGTAGATGGGTTTTTATATAAGATAGA
>TARA_R110000824_G_scaffold101327_2_pt1 | contig 12820 bp, 15 predicted proteins | sample TARA_R110000824 | Tara Oceans TARA_R110000824 (sample SAMEA4397747) | marine metagenome | biome: Polar Biome; feature: [MES] marine water layer (ENVO:01000295) within the mesopelagic zone...; material: water (ENVO:00002006), including particulate matter (ENVO:01000060) such... | reverse complement strand
ATCGACGAGATGAGAGAGGGCCTCTAATAGTTCTTTTCTGTCTTCTTCGTTATTAATCGGCCGATTTTCACCCTTCAAATCCCTAACGCTTCTATCCGAGTTAATTCCAACAACTAATTTATCCCCGAGAGATTTAGCAAATGTTAATAATCCCAGATGGCCGCTGTGCAAAATATCAAAAACTCCATTCGTAAAAACCACCCGTTTCTTTGTAGAAGATAATTTTTCTACCCGGGCGACATGGCGCCCCTCACCAAAATCCGTTCGCAACCAAAGATTTAGTATTTCAAAGTTTTGTTTTTCAGAGGTACTCCAGCTCCCCAAGCACAACACATTTGAATCATTGTGTTCGCGGGATTTAGGCGCTGTCATGACATTGTGAACCAAAGCGGCCCTTACTTTGTCAAATCTATTTGCAGCTATGCTCATTCCAACACCGGTGCCGCAAACAAGTATTCCTAAATGTATATCTTCATTGCTTATAATTTGGCACAATTGATTAGCATAATCAACATAATCTACTTTTTTGTTCTTGTGGTAAGGCCCTATATCTATAACAACATAATCTCTTTCTTTCAGATAGGCCCTGATTTTTTCTTTTAAAATAACTCCGTTATGATCCGACGCCAGTCCTATAATATTGTTCATCAGCGTATCGATTCTGTATTCTCTTTTGGAGTAATTATCATGTACCCCTGGTGTCTTAAGTCTTTCTCTAGTGTGTGCGTCTCCTTAAAGGCATTGTAGATGAAGCCCGCATCTGTTAATAATCCCAATTCTTCTTGGAGCCAGTCATATTTCCACACAACTCCTTCTTTTATGGTTTCATAATCCCCTTCTTTATCATAGAGGACCAAGTCATCAAGAATAAATACATCTTTCGATGTATCTCTGTGTTGTCTAATAAGGGAAACCTCATCTTCCAGTGGAAAGGCGTCTTTTCGAAATTTTCTAATCGATTGTTCATATGATATTTTATGAAAATCTGCGCCAGGAAAATGCGCATCTAAAAAAAACAACACTGGTTCTTCGGGACTCAATGTTGGGACATACTTTTCAATCGCCAATCGCGAATAACCAGATATTAAAGTTAAATTTGAATGCTGCTTTTTTAAAGGAAGCGCCTTTTCAGTTAGTTGTGGATCTATATCTATAGAATAATATTTTTCAAAATTGTATTTTAAGGCATGTCGTAGGCTAATTGCCTCTCCGGTTCCTGTTTCGAAATACGTTTTCAATCCATATTTGTCCATATAGGGTTGCAAATCAAATGCATATAAAGCTCCCATTTTGTTTCTCCTTTAGTTGTTTTCATTTTATATAAGTCCACTTTTCACTACAATGATCTTTCATATAACTAAAATCGTCATCAGCGTGGGCAAAAAATTTGGAATATATAAATACGTTTTCAAGATTTAATTTCTCCAGTAAATAATGTACCCCGCACTCCATGGTGTGTATTTCATGAGCGTTTTCAAATAAGGTTAGCCAATCAAATAGACGTACATCATCATAAAAATCCATATATACATTTTTATAATTGTTATTTGGCTCAACGTCTTCTCGTGTTAAATAATCAGGGAAAGTGCCATAATTTTTGTTGACTATGTTATACTTTTCATTAATATCTACGCCTAATCTTTCAACTAAGGCCTTTTCGCGATCATAATTGCGTTTAAAATCAAAATAATCTTTCCAGTTTTGGCAAGACATATTACAAAATTTGTACTTCATGTGTCCGTGTGCGCGTGGATTAGGCAGCGTAATGACCCTATCTGAAGTAAACAAGGGGACATACACCACATCATCTGTTTTATAAATCTGAAGATAATTGGAATGATACAAATCCTTGTGCATGAAATCGTCTTGTTCACTACAAAAATCAATTTGTTCAGTACCCATGTATTCGTTTAAATAACTATATTGTTGTACGACGGGCCAAATTATCTTATTATAATTTCCTTTTGACAAAACTAATTTTGCTATCTTCTGACAAAAGAAAATATCTCCGATACCTGCAGGCTGTTTTATTAAACAAACTTTTTCCATAAAATTTTCACCTTAGCCATTTCTCGTATATTATATCCTCAATTACATCATATTTTAAAGCACGATTAAAGTTGTCCTCAATGGCACCCATGCGCTTATAATATTCTTCTTCATTCAAGGACGCCACATCAAAATCATCATTTAATAATATGATTCCATCTTCATTGAAAAAATCAAATATGTCAGGGGATCCATAATAAACCGGAACGGTACCTGTCACGAAGCAATCCAGAATCTTCTCTGTCCAATAAGTTAGATAGCTGTCGTTTTCTATAGTCACGGAAAACATATAGTCCTTCAGCGCTTCTTCCTTCTTTTCTACTTCTTCAAAGCCGCGGCCATATAAATCGACCTTGTCTTTTAGTTTATTAACCCATTCGAGCCTGTGAATATGTCCTTTGGTCATTCTCTTGTTTGAACTAACCATCGATACTAATTTGGTTTTTTTGTAAATTTCTGGTTCTTCAGCCCAATATCCATGCGAGGGTGTATATATAAAATTGTCAGCCAGATCATATACATCTTTGTCGTGAGTAAACAATATTTCATACTCTTCTGATATCTGCTTGTAATTGTTAATAATTTTTTCGGTTAAGCCCGGGTGAACATCGCGGGATTCTAAAACCCATGCTATTTGATTTTGACAACTATGCCGCCCCAAATTTTGCATGATGCCCCAATCTACAAAAAATGTTGTCGGCATGCATACATTTTTAGCGAAAACAAAATGTTTTGGCTTTTTCCACAGTGTACTTGAAAAGGCGTGTTGAAATCCTCCCCCAACTAAACCTATCTTCTTCATATCACTCATAGTCGTCGTCATCATCATCTTTTACGTAAAGAGCGTCGCCCCATGTATTGCCTTGCCAGTTTGTGGCCACACGAGAAAAGTCATATTCAGAAAGAAAACTATCTATCTCCTCTACCATAGCATTATTTTCATAAAGCATGTCTCTATTAACCTCAGTAAAAATATAGTCTACATGGTTTAAATATTTTGAGCCGCCGCGGAGCACTTCTAATTCGTAGCCCTGAACATCCATGTTTATCATATTATATTTTTCAAGATTTAGTAGGGGTAATAAATCATCTAATCTAACCATTTCTACTGTTTCCTTTTCATCAAATGTTATATGAGGATATTGTTTTAAATGTAAATTTGGCCTGAGAATTGAACTAGATTGCCCTTGGTTGGCGCTCTCTACATACATTTCTACCTTTCTGGTTTGATTTCCCAAGGCCTTGTTGATGAGAATTGTCCCCTCTTCTGTTGGTACATTTTGGGTTAGAACCTTAAAATTCTCTTTCAGCGGTTCAAAAAATATTATGTCTTTTATATTATGTCTTTTATATAATTCATATTCTTGTCCATAATGAGCCCCTATGTGAAGAATGCCTCGTATATCAAACTTATATAAGCTCTTAAAGTAATCAAAATTTAGTAACATTAAACGTCCACCTTTATCCAATCATCAGGTATTATATCTTGAGTGTCCTGCGGACCATCGTTACCAAACCACCTACTGGGTGTAATAACTTTTTTACTCTGATTTGTATTTAGCCAAGCGCCCCACCAACTAAAACTGCTATTAGCAATAATATTATTATTACATTTAGACATCAAGTACATGTCAATATAATCTTCTTCATTATCGACAACATAAAACTTACTACCAGCAAAATTGCTCTTACACCATTCTGGATCATCGCTAAAAACAACATATACTTCCGTGGGAGCAACCAAAGATATGGCCTTAATATAATATTCCTGAGTACACTGAGGGTGTATGTTGCTGAATTTTAGATAATCACCTCTTCTTATGTGGATGGAGGTGGATATTTTATTGAGAATGTCGTCATACTTGTCCTGTAGATAAGAGCTTATTTCGTCCGAAGGCGCAAAAAGCTCTCTTATTTCTTCTTTACAATCAGAAAAGTATCTCTCCGATTGAAAATAACCAATCAAATATAGGTCTTCCTTATATTCTATTTCAGAAAAATGATGAGACTCTTCTCTGTAAGTGTTTTCAAAAGAGTGCAGTGCGTTATTAATCTTAATATTTCTAAATACGCTGTCTATATAATTCTTGGCTTTTCTGCCCTGCAGTGGCAAATAATGATTTTCAAAATTAAACTGAGGAATTACATTATTTCTTAAAGCCACACCATATGCTGCAGCAATCTGAAACATTTGGTTACCTAGGCCGCCCTGTAGTTGCGTCGAAAGCATTTTATTCTTCTCTCAAAACCATTCTTTTAAAATCGGCGATCGTCTTTTGGAGACCCTCATCGAGAGCTGTTTTAGCCTCCCAGCCGGTATCTCTTTTAATTTTTGAAGAATCTAAGTATTGATTATTGATTTCCGGAAATGCTCTTTCTCTGTATTCAATTTCTATGTCTGTAGACATTTTTTCCAAAATTTTTGTGACGAGGGCGCCAATTGTGATTTTTTCACCGCTGCCTATATTATAAGCGTTTCCTTTGGTAATGTCAATGTTTTTAATCAATGATAAATAAGCTTCCGCGGCATCCTCAACGTATAGAAATTCCCTAATGAATTCCTGCGCGCCGCTCCATATTATAGGGGATTTTTTACTCAGTACTCGTCTTATAGTATTAGGTATAACCCTAGAAAAATTTGTGTCTGCTCCGCCATATAGATTGGAACAGCGCGTAACAACAACTGGTAAATTATAATTATAAAAATATGACCTTGCTACCAAGTCCTGACAAGACTTGGATACCTCATACACTCCCTCTCCATCTAACGGATTTTTCTCGAGATATGGAAGTTTGCCGCGGCCATAAGCCTTGTCTGAACTGCTAACAATAATTGCCTTTACATTCCCATAAAGCCTGATCACCTCTAATAAATTAACGGTACCGCCGATATTTGTATCGTATGCCAGCTTAGCATTGCTCTGACATTTTCTAACTTCGGACAAGGCTCCCAAATGTAGCACTGTATCAAATTCATATTCATTGAACAATTTCTGCAAAAAATCAAAATCTCTAATGTCACCTCCTATCAAATTAAGCTTGTTCGATTTAATATCGAGAAGATCTATAGATGTGCGACTTTTTATATTTGTTGTTACCACAGTGACAAACTCGATATCGCATTCGTTAATCAGCTTTCGCACTATGTGTGAACCTAAAAAGCCAGTGCCTCCCGTAACCAATATTTTTTGCATTGCTTATTCCTTACTATAGACGTGTTAATGGAGAATACTTTTTCATATTTCGAATTTTTTGCTCCATTTTAAGCTGCAAACTGTTATCCAATTTATCAACATTTAAAGGATTTTGTCTATTATAGACATATAAAATATCCTGAATATGGTAAATCTTTTTCCCGGCTAACTCTATCAAAGGAAACATGTATGCTAAATCCCAACAGTTTGCAAAGTGATTGCCCTTGTCTATAACATCTGGTTCAACAAAAGAACGCTTTTTGTCGATATTTTCCCAAAGGCCGTGCTTCCAGGTTTTTAGATGGCTCGTCATCCACTGGGCCTCCCTAAAAAGATTATTATCAACAATTCTCAGCGGTACTTTGCGAGCAAACTTTCCTCTTATTTTAGAAGGAAATTCCATATAGCTACCGTAAGTCAGCCAGCATTTTTCTTTTTTATAAATCGCATTTAATTCCGATAAGACCTCTTTGCTTGCAAACCAATCGTCTCCATCCAAAATAACAACTACATCTTGAGCCTTTGGCTTACATAATCTTAAAGCAGTACAAATGTTCTCTAATACATATTTTTTCTCTTTATTAGATATGACCGTAAATCGATTATCCGTCGCCACGAGTTTATCTATAGTCTCGCATGTTTTATCGGTTGAAACATCGTCAATTAAAATACATTCAAAATTATCATAATCCTGTAAAAGAATACTTTTAATGGTGGCATTAATCCATTTTTCTACATTATAGAAAGGCACAATAATTTTAAAATGATTATCCATAACAATGTTCCAACACTGTCTCTGGGATATCGTGGCGTTTTTGGCGCATCACGTTGATTAAATCAGGGCCTTTTTTATCAAACCACTCTTCGTAGATTGCACCTACATTTTTCGTTGTCTTGGTACTCATGCCCATCATCCTGGCCTCTACTACAATTCTTGAAAGCGTTTCTGGTGTTTTTGGAAAGAATACAAGCCCTTTGTGTTTCCCCAGCTGAGAAAGAAAGTCATGATAAGAAGTACTATTTATTATATTATATTCCATATTTGATGATTCACAATATTTTACGGCCGCGGCAACATTTTTATGCATATGTCCTGAGTTTACTATGGCGTGACTGTTTTCCTTTTCTAACTTACCTATTTCTTCTAACAAATTTAGACTCTCTAAAGACCACAAATTTCCACTCAAATTTACTAAATTGTCTACTTGCAAATTTTGTTTAATAATTTTTAAGTGGAACAGGGACTGACAGAATACAGCCCGGGCCTTCTCATAAAAATCACGATTTATAATTTGTCCTGGGGGGGCTTTATAATCCGAGTATGGGCCAGGGTCACGAGATTTTAAGTATTTATGGTCATGCTCGTATATAGCATAGGTTAATCTCGAAATAGTCTTTTTGTGATCCGGATGCAGATTAACAAAATTAGAAACTATAAAAATTTTGTCCTCATTATTTTCAATATGTTCTGCTTCAACCAAATGTGATTGAACCTTTAGCACCTCTAAACCGCGGTCACGTAAAAGAAGAATAAACTCTTCGTTGTTTAATTCTGCTCCGGCGGAACCATGCTCAGCAAAAAAATCAGCAATAAAAACAATTTTCTTACTCATGTTCCAATACTGTATCTTCGGCGAATATTTCAGAAAGCCACTTATCAACATCTGCTCCGCCTAAATATTCTAATACCGATTCGGCAAACAGTTTATGTTGTTCTTCGTGTGAAAAGTTTTTTAATACATATTTTTTAAGTTTGCTGGCTGCGCTTTTAAATCGAGGATAGTTCTTGTATACTTCTCGTAATTGCTGCTTATAGTCCCTTTCGTGAGGATAACACCACATTGTTCCTTCCTCTATGACTCCGGCCCAAACAACTTCCGGTGGCACTGGCTGTAACGTATAGCCTACTTTGGCTATCATCGGGCGAAGCTTACCATTTTTATTGGGGGCGCGCAAAAAATCCACCTGGCCGCTCCAAAGCGGTGCCACTATGGGTAATCCGTTATAAGCCGCCTCAAATAAAGGCAGGCCAAAGCCTTCACCGTGTGTTAGAGATACCATGGACTTAATTTTCTTATGTTTGTAGAGCCATGACATCTGTTCTGGTTTAAGCTCGCCATGAAGCAAATATATTTTACACTTTCGTTCTTTGTGTGGTTCTACTAGTGACAATACTTTTTGTGTTAATATCTCTCGGTCTATTATACAATCTTTTGCCAAGTTGGCTTTTACCACAAGGCCCACTTCTTCATCTTTAAATTCTTCTAAAAACCACGTAATTGTGTTTTCTAAATTTTTCCTGGGGCCCCATTGAGCGACGGCTAAAAAGTTAAAATCATAATCTAATTTGAAACCTTCTATCTTTTCTTCTTCAAATTCTCGTACTGGATAATGAATTACTTCTATCGAAGTTTCACAGTGATAATCATTAACTTCGTGGCCAGTGGCCTCATTTCGGGCTATGCACGTGCTGGTTTCATATACCTGTTTGGCGTGTTCTGAAACAACAATGATTTTATCAACTTCATTTCCTTTAGCCAACCACTGGGGCGACACTTTTGTGACCTCTATTCCGGCAGTGATTCCAATATTTATGGGCGCTATCTTTTCCCATTCGTTTGGTATAGTAACTTGTGCCGACAAATCGAACTGGCCTCCCGATTGACCATATTCAATTGTCTTTTGTAGTATGGAATCCATCCAGGCGCGGAACTCTGTTTCCTCTGTAAAAAACCCTGTGTGTCCCCATGGTATGTTTATCAAATAAATATCATAATTTTCTTCATGCGGCCTCAAGGATCTTAAGAGAAACCGAGTGTGCTCACCATATCCGGACCGCGAGAAGGCCGGGCCTTTAACTAATATTTTCTTTTTCATGCGATTTCCTTAAAGCTGTATGGCAGGTAGCCCTTACGAGTTTCCCAAGAACCGCTATTCGTATGCACCGCTGTTAAAAACTCATCCCACTGGGTAACGTAATTATTAAAATTATAATTAGCATTTACGTGTTCGGCGCCTAAGCGGCCCATTTCGGCGCGTTCTGGCACTGTGAGATTATAAAATCTTTCCAATGCATCGATAAATGTCTCTTTTTCCAGCCGATCTTCATAAATATATGGTACATCTTGCGAGCCTATAACCGCCCTAGAGCATGGCTCAAGGCCTAAGCCAAACCAGTTTTCTCCATCTGTTACTTGTTCTTGCAAGCCACCGGTCATATTGACGACAATTGGCGTTTCACAGGCCAACGATTCCAGGGTGGAAAGCCCAAACCCCTCGGCGTCCGATATATTAATAGTACAGTCAGCCATATTATACATCATAGCCATTCCTTCGGGTGGCAATTTTTCACGTGACAACAATACTTCGCCATTGACCATTCCCAAGTTGGCCAATATTAGCTCTAAATCTTGTCCATGTATATCCTTTGGATCAGTGTGCATAATTAAAGTTGCTTTATCATGTCCGATTCTATCTAAAAATTCTTTAAACCAAAAAATCAGCGTGCCACTTTGTTTACGGCGAGCATTGCGATTGTTCCAAAAGAATAGCATGCTATCTGGCCTCTTGAGATGTGTTATGCGCGCTGCTTCGATTTCCTCCGGGCTTTGTTTTTTAAAAATATTTGAATCGACTGCGTGCGGAAGATAAAGAGATTTTACATCAGGACTCACTTTTTTCACTATATCGTGTGTCACTTTAGATATGCAAGCTACATAATCGTTTGAATCATAAAACTTTTTATTAAATGTGGGATATGGGTAATTGTCCCAAACATGATAATAAATCATAGGTACATTGGCTCTTATTTCGTTTTCTATTTCCCACAGCCATCCATAAAATCTCGGATCTGTCATGAACCATAAAATATCTGGCCGTGTTTGTCGCAGAGCAGAACGAATCTGATCTTGAGTTCCATAGCCATCAACTGGGAATATAAGCCAATCATCTCCATATTGTTCTGTTTTTTGTGGGTTATAATCATGATGTTTCATGGCCCCCCCAAAAGAAATAAATTGATATCTGCCAGTATTCAGCATTCCTTCAACCATATATCTCGTTTGAGTTCCAACCCCCGAAGGAGATAGAGGGTGGTCACTTAATGTGAGAATTTTTATTTTTTTATCGGCCATGCTGCTTCCTTAATTTAGGGACACTCTTTTGTCATATTAAAAGCACACTTATAACAATTGCTGCGCTTTTTAAGATATCGTTGCTTTTCAATATTATAAAGTGCCATGTGTAATAATTTAAGAGCGTTCTCGATTTTTTTTGCTCCGCTTGTGACGCGAAAAAATTCAACTTTATTTTTATTAGCTGTTCTCTTAAGAAGAGCGAAGTGGGTTTCTACGTTTTTCAAGTCTATATTGTGTTTTTGACAAAAGAAATATTTATATAATGTCAATTGATAAGTTACAATAGGATCGCTTCTTCGGTGCGAATTCCACCCCCATGATGTAGTTTTCCAGTCTACAACATGATATTTTCCATCATTTGTCTTAACAACAGCATCGATGAATCCTTTAAAATTTATGTGCTCATTAATTGGCACCATTAATTTCTCTTCACTCGAAATTATCTCATAATTTTTAAAATATGCGTCGAGCGCTGGTTCGATTTCAGGCAGCAGCGCAATGCCTTGTGGTACCATCTCCATGGCCCTCCCAAGGTCAAATTCTACTTCGTCATCTTCAAGGCGTTTAAGGGCTTTCTGAAACCTTCTGGTGAATGTCTCTTCGGCATCAAAATCTTCCTTAAGAAGTTTCTTCTCGCAAACATCATGAATAGCGTTTCCAAACGCTGTGTATTCATTTCCCTTAAAAGCTTTAAGGCCTTCAATGTGTACTAACTTGTGATAAAACGGGCAGAAATCCCAATTTTTAAGCTCAGAATAAGATATATGAGGCAATCAAATATTGTCGCTTTCTTTATGTATAGTGTCTAACACATTATACAATACCGGACTGACTTGTTTTACTAATTTTCCATCGCCCAGATAATATTTTTCAAAGCCGTTGGCAAAATATTCCTTCAATGATGTAGCTCCATAAGGCGATATAAAGAGGCCCATAGTTAAACTCAACAATGTTGGGTACCCGACAACATCTGATAAGAATCTATCAAACGATTTCGAATATTCAGTATTTAAATAATATTTTTCAGGAAATGTATATCCTTGACCATCCAAGATAGATTTTAGTCTTTCTCTTTTCCCAATAAATTCATGTTGTAGTCTATCGTTACCATATATGTACGGTCCACTAAATTCTTCTACAGAGTGTGCTATTTCATGAATAACATTTTCCAACATATCATGTGTTGTTAACTCTCTATTGGTAATGTAAATGGCTGCATCTGCATAGGCTGCGTTTCGATCTTGAAGAGCTGGAAATTCTCCAATATATATCATTTCTATATTTTGCAAAAGATGAAAAGGCAACTTTTCTTCTACAGTATTAATAAAGTCTTCTATGTCTACTTCTTCAGAATGTAATTTATCCTTAATGATTACTGGAATAATATTATCCGGGCCGGCCTGAATACTATATTCACGCTTTTTCTTCGAGGCCTCAGCTATATAGGAACGTAAATTATTCATCTTTGTCGTCTGTCGTTTCTAATTGTTCTTTTTCATGAGCTTCTAAGTCGGTAAAAGCTTGATGGTATCCACGAATAAAGTTTTCTTCAGCAATTGCCATTAAAAATTCCGGAAAATCTTTTGCAAATACCTCAACTATCATTTCAACAGTAACCTCTCCATCTTCTGGTTTTAATACATCACCTACATATCCAACTACAAAATTTTTCAATTCATTTTCGGCCTCAACCACTTGAGTTAAAGTAAGGTTTTCTTCTTCTTGCATTTTTTTCTCCTACAAATATTTAGCAGCGTATGTAGCTACTTTGGAACGTTCTCCACGAGACAAAGTAATATGGCCGGCCAATTCAAAATCTTTGAATTTTTCTACAGCGTGAGTAAGACCGTTTGTCGTTTCATCGACGTAAACATTGTCTATTTGTTCTATATCACCGGTCAATATAATCTTTGATCCCTCTCCTACTCTTGTTATTATAGTCTTTAATTCGTGAGTTGTCAAGTTCTGAGCTTCATCTATTATGATAAAAGCATTAGCAATTGACCTCCCTCGAATATATGTCAACGCTTCAATCTCTATTCTACCACGATCCAGGTACATGTCTAAAGTAGTTTTGTCATTTCCCATGAGAAATTGCAGATTATCCTGTATAGGTGTGAGCCATGGTTTCATTTTCTCTTCGAGCGTCCCTGGCAGGAAGCCCAGATCCTTGCCCAGGGGCTGCACAGGACGCGATACGATCATTCGGGTATAGTGAGGGTCCCCATTGACCATAAAATCGTCTACAGTCTGTTGTAGGCCCGCTGCTATAGCACAAAGGGTTTTTCCTGAGCCGGCCTTTCCAATCAACGTAATAATATTTATATTGCGGTCCATTAAGAGGTCCATCGCAAACTGTTGTTCCTTATTCCGAGATTTGACTCCCCACACTCCCTTACTATATTTGGTTAAACGCTTTAGGGGCGCGAGAGGCGATATAAATCGAGCCATGGCGGTCTTTTTTTGATTGGCATTGGACACCAGCATTAAAAACTGATTAGAATGATATTTTACTTCTTCTGGTTCTAAGTATATGTCTTCTCCCTCATAAAATCGTTCTATTACACGGTCATCGACCAAATGAGAGGCAAACCCGGTATAAATACTCTCGCTATCTTTTACAACCTGATTGTTAATGTAATCTTCGGTTTCCAAGCCAATTGCGTCGCAAATGACGCGCATATTAATATCGCGTGATATCATAATAACTTTGCGAGTTGGATATTCGTTCTTAACCGATAGCGCAGTGGCAATTATAAGATGATCTGGAATTGAGGGGTCTAAATCCTTTGGGAGGCCGCTTTTTCGCAGTCCTTCGGTGCCCCAGGCATACAGGAGCCCGTGTCCTTTTCGTAACCTAACACCTCCGAACAATGAGCCTTTTGATCGTAATTCATCCAAAATACGAATAGTTTTACGAGATTGAACCCCGACACCATCTTGGCGTTTTTTGTGCTTATCAATTTCCTCAAGCACTTTAAAGGGAATTACTAAATCATTATTTGCGTAACTATAGATACAATCAGCATTTGTCAGGAGAGCACTAGTATCTAAGACATAAATCTTTTTTCTGCTCATCTAATAATAAATAGCAATACGCTGAAATTCTCATTGTTTTTGTTGCTAATCACGGTGATGTGTCGCCAGTATAGCTAAAGGCGCCCAAACTAATGAAACCAATACCAAAATAACCTGTACGCCGAAGGTAGGATCTAAATATCCCGTCATTCTTAATGAATTGGATATGTTGGCAATAAAAACCCCATTAAGAATTACTACAAAGAAAATTAACCCGAGAGTTAAAAATGCATAAACTAAATCATATAATACCGTTCGTAATCTTTTAAAATTCATGATGTTGCTTCTTTCTCTTCTGGTCTATATAAAAGCTCATTTACAACAAATCCACTCTTGCGTCCTTCGCGATGTTTAGGAAACCAT
>TARA_R110000824_G_scaffold145914_5_pt1 | contig 12830 bp, 19 predicted proteins | sample TARA_R110000824 | Tara Oceans TARA_R110000824 (sample SAMEA4397747) | marine metagenome | biome: Polar Biome; feature: [MES] marine water layer (ENVO:01000295) within the mesopelagic zone...; material: water (ENVO:00002006), including particulate matter (ENVO:01000060) such... | reverse complement strand
GGATAGCTGCGTGTCCTCGCGGGTGCTGTCCATGTAGTCCTTCCACACCAGCGTCGCCCAGAACCACTTGAAGGCCAGGGCGCTGGGGCTGTACTCGTTGACCTTGGAGCCCCGCGTCCAGCGCAGGATGCGGCCCCCGGCTGCTGGCACATGTGCGCCAGCGCGGAACAGGCACGCCATGTAGGTGTAGTCGCTCTCGTTCTCGGTGCCCTGTAGTACAGAGACAAAGACGGGCACGTCGGTGGGGTCGGTGCCGTTGGGCTTCTTGGGAGCAGCCGACAGCTTGAACGTGTAGCGGGTGCCCGTGCGTAGGCTCACGACGGTGATGGTGGCGTGGCCGCCCAGCATGTAGCGGATCGCGTCGCCCGGTGTGGCGAGGCGGCCACGCATCACGCCAGCCTCTGCGGCATAGGAGGGGTCAGCGGCAAGCTCGGCGGCGCTGGGGGTCAGAAGCTCGTGGCGGTCAATGGCTGCTTGGGTCGTGCTGGTCATGGTCGGTCTCCGGTAGGCTGCCCCGTGGGGCGGGTTGTCCCTCTGTGCGTTCGTCGCAGACTGAGTGTACCATAGCCTATCGGTATCTTTACAATTCTTCACATTTAGGACGCATCGGTTTTTTGGGCCGACTGTGCCTCCGTAGGGTAGCCGCGCTCTGTCCACGCGGCCCACGCCTCACGGGCGTGCTTGGTCACGGCCACGCCCGCCATTTCGCGGTTGAGCCAGACGGTCTGCACGTCCACCGGGTGCATGGGCTGAAGCATGTTGACGGGGCGCGTTAGCTCGTCGGCCATGCAACGGCGGTAGTTGTCCAGCCCGGTCCACGCCACCCAGACGTAGTCGGCGCTGTCCGCGAAAGCCCTGTTGCTCATGTGCGCGATGAGGTCTGGTGGGTTGTGCCGCCAGAACGGCGCACGCGCCCCGCCACAGAGCACGCCCTGCCGCATCAGACAGACCACGCTGCGGGCCTCTGCCAGCCCTTTCAGTATCCACTCCATGAGGTTGGCGAAGGGCGGGTTCATCAGCACGTCCTCACCCGCCCACGACGCCCGCAGCCCGTCACCCTGTGCGACGCGGCCTCCTGTGGCCCAGCCCGCCAGCAGCGCCCGGTCTGCATTGACCTCGATGCCTCGCATGGCACCGTCCATCAGCGCGCCGTCGCCCGCACACGGGTCGAGCGTTGGGCACGGCAACCACGGCACCGTGTGATACAGCGCCTTCACGCACCACGGCGGTGTGCTGTAGAAGTCCGTCGTGGGGTCGCGGTTCTTGTCGGTGCTACTGCTCACGGCGCGGGCACGTCACCGGGGTCGTCCGCTACTAGAGCCAACTGCCGGGGGTCGGCCTCCTTGGTCTCCTCGGTCTCGTGGACGACCTGGGTGCCCGCCATCTGCTCCCCCTGCGTGGCGTCGGAGAAGTAGTGCCACGTCAGCTTGCGCTTTTTGAACGGGTCGTATGCCACGTTGATGGCGGGGAACAGCGGCGGCATGGCCACGGATTGCCCCTGTGGCCCCATGGCCCGCAGGGTGGGCGACGGCATGGCGTAGCCTGCGACGCGCCCGCTATCGGGGTTCACGTCGGTGACCCAGAACAGCATCGGGATCGACGGCGTGCCGATGAGGTTCACGTCGCCCCAAACAAACACGACGCGCTGCCCTGCGGTCGGCAGTACCTCAGGCGCTTGGGTGTCTACTGTCTCTGTCGTCATGGACGGCATGGCAGTCGGCACGCTCTCATGTACGTCGTCACGTTTCCGGTTCTTCAGCGCATCGCCTAGCGTGCGGTTGCGGTTACCCTTTCCCATCTGTCACCTCCGTTGGCACCCGTGGGTGCACATTGTTGTGGGCCAAAAACTCGGCGCACAGGGCGAGCCACTCCGCTTGGGGCACGCGGCCCCCGTGTGCGGATCGAGCTACCCACCCTCGCATCCAGGCGCGCTCAATCAGCGCACGCAGGCGTTTGACCTCCGCTACCTCGGCTGAAAGCTCCGCGTTGAGGGCGAAGCTGAGATCTCGCAGGTCTTGCATCACCGCTGTCACGGCGGCTACCTCTGGTGTCGTGCTCATGGTCCGTCCAGTGCGTCGCGCCATGCGTCGTCAAGCTCGCCATCGGGGTCGTCCGTCAGGCTCGTTATCTGCACCAAGGGTACGCCCTGCACGCGGTGCTTGGCGTCGGTGAGCCGCGCGCGGCGCTCCTGGCCACGGATGTGTGCGCTCACCGTAGCGTGCGCCATGGCGACCTCGTGCATACACCTGCCGCACAGGTAGATCTGTCCACCGTGGCTGATGTGCGCCTCGATGCCCATACCCTTGGGCAGCGTATCGCCGCAAACCTTGCACGACGCCGCAGCCCGGTTGTGCCGCTTGGCGTCGGGGACGACGAACGTGCGTGCCGTGCAGAAGAACGGCAGCAGGTCGCGGGTGATGGGGCCTTTGATGCCGACGCTCACGACGGCTCCTCGTCAGGCGCGAAGCCGTCGCGGACGAAGTCGGGCGGTGCGAACGCGCTGATGTCGGTGCCGTCAGGCACGACGACCTTGACCACGCTGGGCAGCGTGCCCGCGCAGACGATCTTGCCGCACTGCTTGCACTCCTGCCGCAGCGGGCTGTTGTACACGCGGCATGAGCAGCAGCCCCAGCCGGGGGCGAGGCTCGGGTGTTCAATCCATCGACACATGTCAGTACCTCCGTGCGTCACAAGTAGACGCCGTGCCTTGAGTTACTCACAACAAAGACCATCGTGTCTAGTTTGTGACCGGGTATTTGAGCGGGTCTGTAGGGGGGTCTATTTCGCTCAGTAGATCTAGGCCCGCTGACAACCTCGCGCGGAGGTGTCCCGCTAGGTTCCTGATGCCAGCCTTGCGCCGCATCTGGACGATCCAACGGTGGGGCACCCGCACCGCGAGGCGCACCGTGCCTGCTGGTCGGTGCATGGTGGTGGTCTCCCCGTGGAGGATCGCCCAGCGGACGACGGTGGCGCGCGTGACCGGCCCGCTCACGAGCACACCGTCCTGGGCCTCCAGGGTTGGCATTAGCTGCTCGGCCCGCTCCACGTCTGCCTGGGATAGCCGCAGCACAACCGTTGGCCAACTCATGCGGCTCCCTCCAGCGTGTGCAACTGAACCTCGCGGCATTGAGTGCAGATTGCCTTGCGGTGCGTTTCAGCGGACGTGTCAGGCGGCCACAGGTCGCTAGTGTCAGCCGCCCACTCGTGTGTGCAGGCGCTCGCCTTGCGGATGCGGCTGCGGAGCGTGCTGTAGCTCACGTTGCACATGGCCGCGACCTGCCGCAGGCTGTGCCCCTGCGCCAGCAGAAGCTGCGCGCCCGTGATGTCGATAGTGAGGCGCGGTCGCCCCCAGGTCGTGTTGGGGTCGGTCGCCACGCGCCGCGCGATGCCCGCCTTGACCCGCTCGATGTGCAGGTCGCGCTCAAGCTCTGCCAGTGCGCCAACCATTGCCAGCATCGCCTTGCCCATGGGCGTGGCGGTGTCGATGTTCTCTTGCAGCGAGCAGAACGCGATCCCCTTGACGCGCAGGCGCTCAAGGTCGTCCAGCAGGTGGCGCGTCGTGCGGGCGTACCGATCAAAGCGCCAGACGATGACCGCCTGCACGTCGCCTGCCTCTATAGCCCCCCACATCGCGTCGAGGCCAGGGCGCTCACGCTTGGCCCCGCTGACCTCGTCGGTGTACTCCCCCTGCACCAGCCAGCCACGGTCGTGCGCGGCTTGGCGCAGCGGCAACAACTGGTTGGCCACGTCCTGCCCCTTGTCCCTGGTGCTGACTCGCGCGTAAAGCGCAGTGCGTAGCCCCGTGGTCACGCCGACGCGACGTACCACACCACCGCCAGCTTGCCGCACTCTGTCAGCACCCGCTGCCCTGTGATCATTTTGTTGGCTGCCCATCGCCTGCTCTCCAGTTCTCGGCGTGCGCGCCACGCCCGCCGCTCGGTAGACCGCTTACCTGCACCGCGTGTGATCGCTGCTAGTGCTCGCAAGTGCTCTGCACGGTCTCCAGCCTCACCGATCCAGGCCAAGACGGCCCCACGAAAGCCCCGCATTTCGTCAGGGGTCAACATGCGTGTGTCGGGTGCCATGCTCGTGCTCCTGTGCTCGGCGTAGGGTCTCAGCCAACATGTCGCCGGGGGCTAGGCCCAGCGCCTGCGCCCACCAAGCGTACCCCTCCAATGGGATGCCACGTCCGCGCTCCCAGCGCCATAGGGTGTTGCGGCTGACGCCGATGCGCGCGGCCAGCGCCGTCACGTCCACACCCTGGGCTTTGCGGCGCTGCTGTAGCTCGCGCCCTACCTGTCGGCTGACGGTGTCGAGCAGCTTCACAGGTTGCGCTCCTGTGCACGGAAGAACGCATCCGGGCTGTTGCGCGTGGCCCAAAACTTCGCTGGATCGGCTCGCATTTCGCGCATCGCTTGGCCGTACCAGCCCATGCTGCGCTCCCCCCCAGGCGTCACAAAATCATCCAGTAGTTGGATGGCTGCCGTGCACGTTTCCACATAGGTCTGATGGTACGCGTGCCAGCGCGCCCAGGCAGGGTCGTCTTCGTGCAGGTGGGGCTGGAACGGGGTCTCGGGCGGCTGCGACATGTCGCGGGCTTGCCGGTGTGTCCGCGCTGCGCCTAGTGCGTCCAAAAACTCAAAGAACGCCGCACGGCGCGCAGGCTGTAGCCAGTGGCGGTGCTGTGCAATGACGGCGGCGAGTACGATAGGTGCCACGCCCATGCGTCGGGCATAGTTGAGCCGCTGGAGTATGCCGATCATGCTGGCTCGCTGCGGATCTTGTCGATCATTGCGTTGAGGCGCGAGACCTCGGTCACGCCCTTGAACGTCTTGAGCCTCACGCCCCTAGAGCGGTAGCGCGACGCGCGTGATGTCGCCCACCCACGGCGCTGCGCGAACTGGTCGTCCACGTCGTGAGGGTGCATACACCGCTCCCACGCGTCCACGAACTCATCACGGGTCACTGACCGGGCCATACGCACCTCTCTAGTTGTGAGGTGCCCATGATTGAGCCGCAGGCATGTGGTTGTCAACGCGTGACAACGCACACTGACAAAGTTGCTAGAGCGCTGGGCCGTGCAGTGGGCGGAACACATGCAGACCGATCACATTGGAGGGCGCGCTTTCAGAGCTTCCGCACACAGCGCCAGCTTGCGGTGCGTCCGTACCATCCACCCCGCTGTCACCGTCCACGTCCCGTTGGGGTTGCGCGTCACCTCGCTCGGCCCCAGTACTAGGGGGCGTGGCGTCGGCAGTGGACAGCAGCACGTCAAGGTCACGATCCAAAGCGTCAAACATCGCGCTGACAGCACCCTCACGACCAACCTCCAGAGCCTCTATCAAGGCCGCTTCCCGCTCTGCGATCATCCCAACCCGCGCTGCCTGCGTTTCGGTCTGTAGGTACGCGATGACGACCGGCGTCAGCTTCTCCAGCACAGTGACGAGCTTGAGAAGCAGCAGCGTGAAGTTTTTGCCCAGTAGGCGCTCAAGCATCCGGTGCAGCCGTAGGCGCGGCTGCGCCCGTCGCGGTGCTCACCACCTCAACCACAGGGTGCAGTGCCTGGGGAGCCTTGGGCGCGTTGGCCAGCGCGTACTTGATCGCGTCCACGATCCCCTGACTGCCCAGGTACGCCAAGGCCACAGCTTGCCAAATGTCGGGCTTGATCACGCCCATCCACAGCAGCGCGGACGACAGCAGGAACGCGCCTAGCTTCTTCGACAGCCAACGCTCTTTGAATGCTTTGCTCATCTATTCACCTTACCGGGCGTGTGCCCTCGGGTCTCCAGCACGAGCACACGACGCTCAAGCTGGGGGTGCCCGTCAATTTTGGAGTGGGTCGCCACGCTGACCTTGATGTCGGTAATGTCCCGCTGCATCTGGGCCTGCGCGGCACTGATGCCCGTCAACTGCGCCCCGCCCCAAAACGCAAACGCTGCGATCGGCCCGATAATACCGGACCACCGCAGCATGTCGCGCCACGTTAGAGACTCTGAGCTAGGTTGTGCAGAGGCAGGATTGATCATAGGTGGCGAGCATAGGTGGCGCAGCCAACCCGTGTCTACCCCTATATATGTAGTGCTATCCAGTGCACCAAGGGACACGCCGATAGCCACGGCCCGTCAAGCCGGTACACCCTCGCCTGCCTACCGTTCTCGCGTGCGATGAGCACTGTGGGGCGGGGCGTCGGACTCGCGCACGCCTCGCGTGTGGCCTGCTCTAGCCACGCTACGCGCTGGGCGTGTGTGGAGGTCTTGGTGCGCTTGCACTCGATCCAAAAGGGTGTGCCGTCCACGTCAGGCTCACACCCTCGCCCATCGGCCTGCGCGCCTCCGCGCCGCCTAGCGTCAGGCCAGACAGCGCGGAGTGCTCGCGCGATGTCGCGCTCAAAGTTAGCGCCCTTGCGGCGGCTGTTGATGGGCGGCACCTAACGGCTCCCGGCGCGGCCAGCGTTATACAAACGCACTGCCTGCTGAAGCGCTGCCGTGGCGTCGTGGTCGCCTGTGCCGTGGCATATTGCGTGGAGCGTCCAGCCTAGCTGCATGCTCACGTCGTCTGTACTGCGCGTCGTTGCTAGCGCCCGCAACTGCCGCGCAGCTAGGTGCTCCTCCAACTCCGCGACTTTGGCGAGCATTGCCACCCGCGTCTGCTCGGCTGCCTCCGCGTCCTCCTGCAAGTCCCGAATGAGCCCGCAGAGCAAGACCCGTGCAGCCTCGGTGGCAGTGTGCTGCTCCCGCGCCTCGTCGTGTGTTATCATCAGCGCAACGTGCTCTGTGTGTAACGTCGCCAGCGCGTACTCGGCCTTGTCGGCGCGCTCTGCCTGCTCCACAGCCAGCGCAAAGGACTCGTCGGCCTCGGTGGGTGTGGGTGCAGGCTCCTGCTGCTGCTGCTGCTGCTGCTGCTTGTGGCGGTACAGCTTGCCGAACTCGCGCATGGTGACGTGCTGGTCCCCGAACGTGTGCAGCACCTCGGCCATCTTGGTCCCGTCGCCGTCGAACACCCGCCGCCGTGCGTTCGCGTACACTTTGCTCAGTGTGTCGGAGTTGGGCGCATTGATTGCGCGAGCCGTCGTGGGCCACGACGCCCCGCTTGCGCGCATGGTGCACACCGTCAGTAGCTCTCCCACCGTCCATTGTCGGCGGTTCTCGTTATTGTTCTTGCGTCCCATACTGGTCACCTCGGTGTTGTTGATCTCGCTATTGTCGGGTTCGACGCCGTGGTGGTTGATGCGCGCTCGCACCTGTACCGGCCCCACGGCACCAATGGTCACTCGGCGCATGCCCTTGGTAGCCGCCGTGCGCTGTGCCGTGGCGAAGCCGCCGTGGCTCATCCAGCGGGTGAGCACCAGCAGGTGCTGCACCGGCTCGGCGCTCTTGTAGACGCTCTGCCACGCCTCTTTGCCGTGGCCGTCCCACCACCGGGTGACCACGATGCCTGCGGCTTTCCACCGCTCAAACAGCGCAAGGGACTTGCGCCCCCGGTGCCCTCCTGCGACCCACACAGCTAGCGGGGCCTCTTGTGTCGTTGCGTCCATCAGTCCATCCTCCAAAATGCACAGGTGAGCATCTACGCCGCCATGCAGAGCCGCCGCCAGCACTTGATGCCCTCAGTGCTGGCGGCGGTGTGTGTGCGGGCGCTACGCTGCGAGCGCGGGCAGGGTGCGGGTGAGCGCTGCAACGACCTCGGCGTCGATGGTCTGCGGGTGCACGCGTGCGTGCTCGCTCGTGGCGTCCAGCATGTAGCCGTAGACGCCCGTGTGAGCGCGGACGGCACGGCCCGCGCTACCCTTCTTGGTGCCCTCGGTCATGGCCTGGAGCAGCCCGTAGTGCGAGCGCCCAGCGTCGTGCCAGTCCTCGTCCCACGCCTTGAACGCGACGGTCGCCTGCTGCGGGCGCAGCACCTTGGCACCCAGCGCCATGCCCAGCATGGCGTGACCCTGGACCTCGGTCATTTCGACCTGTCGCATGGCCGCGAAGTGCGCCTGCATGTCGTCCTCGACAGCCACGGCGCTCCGCAGGGTCTCACCGATCAAGATCGGCAGGTCGGCCCACACGTTCGCCGTGTGCTTACGCAAAACCTTGAACTTGTCGCCCCACAGCATCAGGTTGCTGCACGCACCCACGTTGCCGCCGCCCGCCATGCCCGCAGACAGCGTCATGTTGTACGAGTTGCGCCCCGCGATGGAGAAGCCGTAGTCGCTGTACTTCTTGCTGTCCCAGGTGAGGCAGAAGAACAACTGCTGGCCGTTTTGCGCGAGGCCGAACTCCTGCCGTTGCGGCACGCCTAGGCCCAGGTTCTCGTCGGCCTTCTCCATGACCAACGTGATGAACGCCTCGTGCGCCACGGGGCAGTATGTGTCTGTCGGTCGGGGCACGGCCACGCGCGCTACCTCTGCGAGGTCCACGAAGCGGTCCCCCTTGTTGCTCATAATCAGTCCCATGATGCTCTCCTGCTAGTCGATGTCACTGTCACTGGTCGGCGTCGGTGCCTTCCCCATGTGCCACGAGCGGGTGAGCGCTCGTGGCACATGAGGAGCCACTGGCAGCTAGCTCAGGTTGGCCGAGAGGCCCAGGGCATTGAAGAGCTTGGCGCTGTCGCAGACAGCGCTGGACAACTCGCGGGCGGTCATGTTCGACAGCAACTCCTTGACGTAGTCGCCATCGCTGTTGACGCTGTCCACCACGGCGTCCCAGTCGTTATCGATGCACGCCTGCACCACGTCGTTGACGCCGTGGTGGCTCACGAAGTCCGCAGGGCTGATGGTATCGCACACGTCGTCCTCGCACTCCGAGATACACGCCTCGATCACATCGCTGACGCCGTGGTGGCTGACGAAGCTGTCGATGTCTATCATTGCGTACACGTCGCCCTCATCGGCCTCGACGCATGCCTCTACCGTGCTCTCGACGCCGTGGTGGTCGATGAAGCCGCTCACGCTGATGGCGTCGTACAACTCGCCGGTCTTGCCGAGCCCGCGCCACGCCTCGATGTAGCTGTTGACGTTGACGAACCGCGCGAACGCGTCACTGGGCAGGTGCTGCTCCAGCACGTCGCACTTGGTGCCGTGATGCACGTCGCCATCGGCCAGCCACGCCGCCAGGAGCTTCACGGCAGCCACAGCGTCCTGCTCCTGCACGGGCAGGCCCGCACTGAGATCAACGACCTGCATGTCAGCGGCGTCCTCCAACTCAGGGGCTGGGACCACCTCGTTTTGCGGGATGTTCAGGGGCGGCGTGGCTCCGGGCGGCAGCGAATCGTAGGTGTCGTGGGTGATCCACTCGACGTTGAAGCTCTGGTCGTCGGCGAAGATGCCGCCGTCGCGGTCAGTCAGCCGGTAGCCCTCGTGGCCTGCAAAGCCGCTCCACTCGCGGCTGGCGATGATGGCCTGCTCGTTGTTGATCCCGCTGTCGGGGCAGTTCACCAACACTTTGTCGCCAGCCACGAACGTCGCCGGGTGGTCCCAAGCGAAGGACTCGTCGGGTGCGCGGGCGGGCTCGGCCTCAGGGGTCTTGGTCGCCTCGTTGAGCTTGCCTCCCAGGGCGCTGCCCCGCGAGTTGAGGTCGTCAGCGATGGCGGCGGTGAGCGCTGCGATGGCGGCGGTGAGTTGGGGTGAGATAGTCATGGTCATGGTCCTTGTCGGTTGCAGTTTATCGGTCACTCAGGCTGTCGTGTAGCGCACTCAGTACGCACTCGTCAAGCGTTACTGTCTAGGGGCTGGGCACGAAGTTGAAGTAGTAGCGGGGGCGGTGGCGGAAGGCGAGCACGCCATCGACACCGTCGCTCTTGCGCGTGACCAGCACGAACGGCGCAGCGAAGCCGCGCACGGTGAAGTGCTCAGTCAACTCTGCGCCGTTCCAGACGTTGCCCGCCCCGTGGGTGCACTCCAGCGCCATGCGGCTGCTGGTGTCGGGGTCAGTGTTGATGTCAGCCATAGCTGCGCGGCGGGCACGCTCGGCGGCGGCACGGGCACGTCCACGGGCTTCCTCTGCGGAAGCTCGGGCATGGTAGTTGTGCTCTGCCTCGCGCTGGCTGGCGTCGCGGTCGGATGCGTTGGTCATGGTGGTCTCCGGTGCCCCCCTCGGGGCGGTGTGTGTCCCTGCTGCGCCGTGTTCGACGCAAGCGAAGGGTGCCGGAGGTTTGCCGTAAGTGCAAGGCATCTTTACAATTCTTCACATGTTGAGCACCCCCACTCAAACACAGCTTGGCCTTGCGGGCACGGTGTGTCAGCCTCCGGGGCTTGGCCGTCCTGGCCGTGAGGTGTCTGTGATGCGAAAGCTGCTAGCGCTCTGTGCTCTGTTGTTGCTGTGTGTTGGGTGCGCGAAGAAGGATCGCCCGCCCCCTGCGGCATCCAGCGACGCTGCGGTTGGGTTAGCGGCGGACGCTACGGTGACTCTCAGTGGCGATGTCACCCCGACCGGGGGCTAGGTCTGGTCGGTGACGCGGACCATGAACACGTTCTCGTCTTTGGTCACGGTGACCTGTACAGCCAGATCGTGCGTGTCCATCACTACGTCCAGGGCTGCTGGTAGCTCGCCCCCCGTCGCGGGGAGCGTGCCGTCATAGGCGTGCAGTGCAGCTTGGGTGCGGGGTCCGAACTTGCCGTCAGGGTCCAGCCCTAGGGCTGTCTGCACGAGGTGGGTCATCCGCGCGATGTCGCTGGGGCGCACACGCGCCCCCTGTAGGTAGGGGGTTGCGTGCTCGATCTTTTGCTCGTAGGTCATCAGTCTCTCCAGGGTTGTCGTGGGGCGGCTCACGCAGCCTCCCACGGGATGAGCTTGCCAGCCTTGAACCGGGGCTTGGCCATTTTGCTCCACCGCCGCATGGCGACTGCCTCGGCAGGGCACTCCACGTTGAGCACCACGGTCTCCATTTCCGCCTGCATGACCCGGCTCAACTCGCGTGCACAGGGGTCTAGGTGCCCTTCCAGCACCTCCAACAGAAACTCGTCGTGCACAAAGGCAGCGACCCGTGCCACGCCGTACAGCGGGCTGGTCACGTCCCAGTAGCAGCCACGCCATAGCGCATACGCGGCGCGTTTTGCGCCATGGGCTGCGGGGGCTTGGAACATAAAGTTGAGACCCCCGCAGTAGGTGCAGTCCCCGCGAACAAAACCCGTGGTGGGGTGGATGATCCGGTCTACGTCGTGAGAGTCAAGGCTGTCTGAGCGCCACTTGAAGAACTCGACGCTGCTGGGCCATGTGCGCCTCCACAGGTTGATGAGCATCGTGCACTGGGCCTTGGTCTTTTGGATGCCGTAGCCGCCTAGGTAGCTCACCAGTGACGCTGCGCCGAGACCACCCCAGCAGCCAAAGTTAATAGGCTTGCTCAGTTGTCGCGCAGCCTGCACGACCGCCTCGCCTGCGTTGTAGCGTGTGACGCACTCCTCGACAGGTATGCCCAGCAGCCCCGCAGCCATGATCAGGTGCACGTCCGCGCCAGCGCACAGCGCGTTGAGTAGTTTGGAGCGCGTGCCAAACAGCTTGAGCATCACGTCCGCGAGCGTGCGTAACTCGATCATGCTGTAGTCAGCCCCCACCAGCACATACCCTGGTCGCGGCACGAAGCACTCGCGCACGCCGACGCCATGGGCTGCTCCCTCCACACCGCGAGGTTGGTTCTGGACGTTGAGGCCCGTCACGGCATGCGGTGGGTCGCCCGCTTTGCGCTTCTTGTAGCCGGATGCGCTCGTGCGCCCGGTGCGTACCACTGTGGTGTAACGGACGTGCAGAGGCTCCACGGTGCCGCGCTGCAAGGGGGTCAGGTATGTGGCGGCGATGGTGGCGAGCTTCTGCCACCGAGCGTAGGTGTCCAGCAGCGGGTCCACAGGAGCGCCCTGGAGCACCACCTCGCGCTCGGTGGCGATGAGCTTGGTCGCGGTCAGCGGCACCTTAATGCCTTGACTAGTCAGGGCCTTGCAGATGCGTTCGCGGAGTACGTCCATCTTTTTGCCCATGCGCCCGTCTGGTTTGCGCTTGCCCAGTCCCGCAGCGATGAGCGCAGGCTCGTGCGTGGCCATGCCCAGGTGCACCACGTCGCGCACCTGGGCGACCATCGCTGGGTCCGTGCGGTTGCCCCAGACGCCGATGTTGTGCAGCGCCCACATCCCCCGACATTGCTCGCCCAGTGTCGGGGGCAGTTGTCCCTCACACTCCTGCATGAGCCTGACCCACAGGTCACGCGTGTTGTCAACGTCGTCCAGTGGATAATTCACAGCCTCGGCAGGCCACGCACTGATGCTCCAGGGCGCAAGCTCCCCGTAGCGTGTGCGCCACGCGTCGGCGGTTTTGGAGGCGGATAGGTCGCGGTCTAGCCAGCGCTTGCAGGCAGCCTCCAGCGAGTACGCGCCCTGCCGTCCTGCGGCGATGTGCCACAGGCGGTCCACCATTTCGGTGTCCCAGACAAGCTCTGCGTCGTAGAGCGCCACGATGGTATCGCGCAGGGCGGGACAGTGCTGCCAGAGCACCGCGAAGTCGTAGCATACATGGTGCCCTACGACGCCGTGCCCGTCACGGAGGCACGCCATCAGCGCGGCGAGTAGTACAGCTTCGGGGTGGTGCCCGTCGTCGGGGTGCCACGTCAGCAGGTGTGTGGGCTGCTCAGTCTGCGGGCGCACGAGCGCTACGCAGACGGGCGCGGGTGCCATGTCGCCTGGACTAAAGCGGTATGTCTCCAAGTCGAAGACTAGGCCGACGACGGGTGTCACTTGCGCCATTGTTGTCCTCTCTCGCGTGTTGGTGCTGGAGTTGCTCCCTACTGCTCCCCCCAGCGCGTGGTCTGCCCTTTCATTTGCCCAGACCACAGCCCCATCTAGCGCCACCGGCTGACGCCCT
>TARA_R110000824_G_scaffold9309_4_pt1 | contig 12841 bp, 4 predicted proteins | sample TARA_R110000824 | Tara Oceans TARA_R110000824 (sample SAMEA4397747) | marine metagenome | biome: Polar Biome; feature: [MES] marine water layer (ENVO:01000295) within the mesopelagic zone...; material: water (ENVO:00002006), including particulate matter (ENVO:01000060) such as...... | reverse complement strand
ATGAAGAAAACTTCTCGCATCTTAGAGCCGCCAGTTAAATCTCCATCGCGATCAAATTCTCGAATAGAACCAGTAGCATCATAACCTACAAGAACTTGTGCCATCTGGTTATAGATGTTAATCTTTTTAGCCTGTTGTGGGGTTGTCGCTGCCGATCCGCTAGAAGAGCTAAGACTGGACTCCGGGGAAAAGCCCATTGTCACATCAAAAATGTGATTTGCAGAAGAGCTTAAATAAGGATAATCGTAAACACTCTGGAACATTCCGTGTGTATAATTCTTAATATTGTTATCTGCATAAGTGCCGGAAACGATTGTTCCGGTGAGAGGTATGGCTTCATGGAGCATGCTCCGGGTTGAAACTACATCATTGTTTAAAAGTGTTTTGAAAGTACTAGCCATTTTGTTATCCTAATTAGTCTAATTTCACGTATCTTACGGGAAGATCGAGGCGATATCCTGTAGTAACGCCGGTAATAGATACTATAGTATCGATAAATTTGTAGGTTTGACCCTCAGTAGAACCGTCCATGGATCCAATAGCAGTACTACCGGCGGCGCCGAGTGTGTCAAAAAAGTAAGTGTTCGTCTTAAGGCTCATTGAAGATCCAATTCGAAACTTAATCTTTGTTCCGCGGGGTCCCGCGATATCCGATGTTACTCCGGTGGTGTTGGGGGTACCTGCGGACAAATTGTCTACATACGCAGTATCTGTGTTCTCAGTGAAGTAATAAGTAGCAATATTGTCATCGTCAATAAAACTTACCGTGGCTGCAGTGCCGGGGGTCCCGATAGCTGTATATAACTGACCGAGACGATTATCCATCTCTACTAGATATTGTGTCTCTCGGAGATCGGGATCAAGTGGTAGTTGGTCGGAAATTTCTGTAGTGTCTAATCCTTGGTCGGAGCGCATAGCGTTGTCGCTGGTGCCCACTACATTCCCATCCTGTACTCCATCCGGCATATTTTGGTTGGTTGTAATCCGCGAAATTGTCGAGGCGTCAACTCCTACAACGAAAGTCGCCTCATCTCCAGACCCAAATCGCTTGAAGCTACCTTCTGTCCACAATTTCATTATGGGCAAATAAAGCAAATCCGTGCGACTCACACTTAATAGTTTAGATTTCATGGAGGAACCATTATTAGTAAACGCTTCTAGCACAGGAGTTTGAAGAATCTGTAGATCATAATATGCCGACCCACTCGCGTTATTCTTATCATAGAGACCATAATTGATCTCATCATCTGCTAAACCAAATTTAGTGATCTTAAAGCTGCCGTCTCCTTTAGCTAATCTCATTCTGCCGGTATCAGTCAATACCGCATCTAAAATGATGTCTCCAGAGTTGTCTAAAAATGCCATAGTCTTTTTTCCTTTAATTAATTAGTATTTAAAATCAAATAATTCCACATACTTTACTCTTGATCCTTGGGATTAACCACCGGGTTTTCCAAAAATTCTAAATTTAAATCCATCTTCTTGCCAGTCTGCTTTGAAGTAAGCCTTACTTTGACCTGCTTTGGAGTGCCAGTAGAGGACCATATTCCTTCTGCTTGCGTCGTCAGTAATCCAGGAGGTGGGGGTGTATCGGTCGTGATATTGTTTGAGGTTAACCCAGTAGTATCGACAATACTTTGTGCTAGAGCAGCTCCTATCTGTAAATACTTCTTACTAGGTTTGGTGGTTGATTTTAATTGTTCGGTGACAGCATTTTGTGCGGCGCCAAGGGAGTGTAGTTCCACCACTGGAAAGATTCTACCGTTGTCATCAACTAGTTGTATCTTATAAACTGGCGATGGAATTGAGATACCTCCGTGAAAATCCGAGCACCTAAAAGTATAGTAGTATGTTTGATTGGGCTCGATGATATCATCATATCCCATGTTAACTGTGCGCTGACCCGAGGGTGCAACACCGTCCAACGACTCTAACAGTTGTCCATTAAATGATTCATAAGAGGTGGGTGGCGTAGTGGTTCTATAAACTTCAAATGTTAATTCAGTGTCATCAGAGCCAAACACGATTGGACCAGTTGGACGTTGCTGATATACTCGCTGTTGATTGTATTTTGCCAAATCTGTAAGGGGATCAATTATATAACTTTCTGGCTTAAAGGCATATTTAACGTCTTGGGTCTGCAATAAAAAGCGGATTTTATTATTCACCCCTTTAAACGGGACCACTTCCACTTCAGGGAATACAGGCGGAAGATCACGAATCTCCACCTCATCAAATTCAAAATAGGGCGCCTCAATTATCTTAAGACTAGGAAACTGGTTAACGGTGAAAGTCGCCTCGCCGGCACTTAAATCACCATCATCGAGAGTTCCGTCGATGAGGACGTCGCCGCCTGAATTGGGGTCAGGGACGGAGATCGGAGTGGTGGCAATGTTCACTCCCGGGAGGGGCGTGGGGGTAGGCATATCTACCACCTCTCCTGTATAGGACTCGGTTATAGGGGGCGGAATATCCCCCATATCCTGTGCATATTCGTTCCGAACGGTGTCGGGGATGTTGTCCCCATTCTTATAATTATAAGAATCGCCAATTACCAAATTATATGCGTATACAATATATTTATATTTTTGCCCGTATTTCACCTGGGTGTCAACATATTTGATTTTGTTTAGTTGAGCCACATTAGAAAAATAAAACGACTGGGTTGGAGTGAGATCCATATTTCCATTGGAATCAACCCTGTGTTTGCAAACTTTATATGCAAGGGTCTCATTATATGCTAACTTCCCTTCCAGTATTTCAGCATAGGTTCTTCTTTTATCCCTCGTTAGATGGGAAAGCTTCCTAACCAGTTCTCTAAATCCCAGATCAGTCATTACCGAGCGACCAAAAGCGTTGTTCAGGTACCACGATTGTCCGAGCGGTGTTGCGGGGTGTGTTGTTGCTAGCTCCGGTCTTCCAACAAACACGCCGCCGTAGATCAAATTATTATCTCGATTCGAGAAGCCATACTTACTTTGTCCCACTAGTGGGTTTGGGACCCTCTCGGCGCGTGGCGTGCCCACCGCGGTGGTGGCAGTTAGCACCGAGCAATAATTGAGAGCCCAGCCTAGATCTATAGATTTCAAATTATAGTTTCCAGTATTGGTCCAAGGACCCCCTGCATTCTGAGCAGTGGGTCCGGTGCCCCACTCGTTAGAAGAGTGCACCCAGTTGAAACCATAATAAGATTGTGTCTCTGCTGCCAGATCAGTTATTTGTGCACTAAAGGGGTAGTAAGCATCATATATCATTTTAGAATACTTAAAAAGACTCAATGGATTTGAGTCATTGGAAGAGAAGCCGAGCCCTTCGATATTTGCTAACATAATATTGTATAATATAAAATCATGCGCGCCGGGAATATCCCCCAGAAGATTTGCAATGTCTCGACTATCTCCGTCGTATCCAAGAACCCGAGTATCAAATTCTAAAGTGATATCAAAAGGAAATAATATGTCATCTCGATTTGTTTTAGTCTGGTGTCCCATCTCTGGGGCATCTTGAGATCCCCCTACTTGGCTCCAATCCGTAAGGTCTTCATATGTACCCCCCATTCCATCACTATACTCTACAAAATCTCTTTCCATTATTTGAGAAGCATAACCTATATGCTTGTTTAAATCATTGGCGAAGAAGGGACGCACCAGCTCGGCGTTAACCGAAGCAAACTTTTCTATATATGACTTATCGAATAGGGGGCTATCACTTCCTTCGCTGTTGTCTCCATATCCTAAATTACTAATCTGGTCCCGGGTTCGGGGAAGGTTAAAAGAGTTACCAAGACTGTGGTCGTACATACAACTTAATTTCGTATAGAGTTTATTCACCTGCGCATCATTTTCATCATAGTGATCAATAGAGTTTAAAATCATATAGCCGTTGGGCAGCGAACGTTCAGTAAAGAGAGTAGACTCAATGGCGGTCTCATAGCTCTTCACGAAAAAATTATAATGAGGGGTTATAGAGGCTATTTTAAGTGCGGCGCCGGCTGAGTCGTCTAGTACCGGCGACTTATTGGATATGGGGGTATAAAATTCGTGAGCATGATCATAAAAAAAGCTGTTGAAATCAGAAAGTACTCCTGTCCAGGCGACACCGACTTCGTCCTCGGGACGGACAGTCTCCGTGGGGGGCGCCCCCTCCACGTAGAAGTTCCAAGTAGTCCCCCCTTGAAGGTCGTACAGGTTGTCGTTCGCTGTTAACCCTGCTGCCTCTGCGTTGGCAATCCATGAATTTTCATCGCGGGAGATCTGCACTACTGTTTCAGCCGCGTTAGCTTGGTTTGAGGCGACGTAGCCTGGGTTTGGTTGAGCCGGCGGATACCGATCATCGAAGCTTCTTGGTGCGGAGCCAAAAGCGAGTTGCGGCTGGTGCCAATTCACGTAATTATTGATTTGACTAGCGTCTTTAATAATGACCGTTTCGTCCTTTACCTCAATCTTAAACCCCACAGCGTTTTCTAAACGAGATTGGGCGCCGCTATCACCCTCGTCTGAGGAGGGTCGTATATAGCCAAACTCGCGCCAGTTCCATTTGTTGAAGCCTTTGGTCATCCCCCAATATCGACCGCCACTAGCGCGGAAAGGATCTAAATACTGTGCCCCAAGCGCGCCATATGGAGCATAAGAATACTTTAAAGAAGGGTGGTTCCCAAATTTCTCGGGCTCGTCGCTTATTCTAAGGCGCCTCTCCTTCGAATCACCAATCAAAGCATATCGATCTATTAATAAGTTTCTTTTAGCCATTTAACTCTTCCATATTATATAGAATATTTTCCTTATTTTTAACTCTTTAAGGGGATACTTCTATCATTATACAAAATTTTAATCCTCCGTAGGAAATAATGTATAGTTCGTCACTGCGGTTATACTGAGGGCGCTGAAGGAACCGGTGGAGCTTCCTAAAAGATATTCCTGTATAGGATCGGGAGCCGAGCCCACACCGACCGACGTATCATATGAACTAGCAAAATCAATAGAATCCGCATATTGGACCATTGAAGCCAAAAGATCGGCAGGAGCCGGTGCCGGACTTACGGTGGGATTAGCAGTCGGCAGTTGCATAAATTGTTGATTGCCAGCACCCGAAGGTCCAATCAAGAAATGTTTATTATAAATCGGCAGTTTAAGTCCCTCAAAACTTTTCAACAGAGTGGAGTGTTTTCTAAGTCGACACAACAATACCTTTCCAGCCTGTTCGGCGGCTCGTACTACCTCTAGACTGAGCCCAAGCCAAACCGGCTCTTTAATTAAAGTATTTCCACTACTAACGCTAACCGCATACGACGCCAAGTATTCAGTCTTATAAATAAATCCATAACGTAGTGCTGTGAGAACAATTTTACTTGGATCTAGATTTCCTTCCTGCGCAGCTTGCACAAATTCTTCTTCTTGGGGAGCCACACTGGGGATAGCCGCCTCAGTTCTAAACTGTATCTGGCTGGCTATAGCTGCCGGTTTACCGGTGCTGGCTATTATATGGACTCCCAAATTATTAGTGCTGGTAACCACTGCTTTGGAAGCCATCTGTGCGGCTTTGTTGGTTTCCGCATATTGGGCTATGCTCATATTGTTACTTTTCAGTCCCGAGCCGGCGTTTAGACTTACGACTCCGGACGCTCTTTTCATTGGAGACGAAGACGCTAAACTTCCTTGAAAGAAATCGGTTTGTAACAAAAAGTTCCCCACGACCGAACTATTAGCAGTGATAATATTAGTACTATTGCCGGCGGACGCGTCAGAACCCTCAAGTGTTGCCGCAGCACTATTACTGCCGCTCGACGCGTCAATTACTTCGCCGGCATCAGAGACGAACTTGGACGTTGGACTCAAGGGAAGCATAGCATCTAGAGGCTCTGTTGGGTCTTCTGATGTCATGCTTAGGTTGAATGGGGTACTTGTAAACACATAGGTGATCGGACTTACAACAGAGGCGGCGAGGGTTGTCGCGACACAACTGTTAACATTCATCACTGCCGCTTTGTTCTGTGCGACCAAAACTCGGGCGTTGGACATCCCCGCCGGCGGCTTGCCCGATATCACTGTCTTATTAGAAAGGTTAATAGGGGAATTTTTAGTCATTCCGCTTTCGAGCAGACGATAAAAAGCGACTTCCAGTTCGGTCGCGACGTATGAGGCGGCGCCAGCTTCGGTCAGGGGTTTCGTCACTATCTCCTGTCTAGGAACAATGATACTATTGCCGTTGGCGTCTATTATCTTGTGTTCAGGGATAATTTGAACAGAGCCGACATTCACCGAGCCTACTTGTTCTAGATCAGATTTCTCACTCAAATAAGCGTTATAAAGATTAAGTGCCGGAGACCCCTCAATCCTCAAAAAGTTTGGGGTAAGAAAAGTTGCGTCTCCTGCAGATGCCACAACGGGATTGGTGGTCTGTAACTTGCTAGATTCTACAGTTGCAACCTGTCTCCAGGCATCGTATGTTAAGAACTTAAATGTCTGCGGAGGAACCACTGGGTTGGGTCCTATGTTCAACATGTCTATTCCCAAGTTTATCAAATTATCTGCGTCAAATGCAGTAGTGAAAAACTGTCTTATGGAAAAAATGCGGCGCTGTTGTGAGAACGCGCTGATCGGGGCTAGCGATGGAAGACGTCGATGGCTGCTGGTAGCTTGACCATCGGCGCCTAAAACAGTTCGCAGAGAAGAAACAAAATTATTTAATAGTCTGATCAAGAACTGTATACCCGTGGGACCCGACGTTGTGGGGTCAGAAATAGTTAAAAGCTCATTCATTAACGACGTCGGAGTACCCAAGCCGCCCACACTATACTGTGGACCAAACAACAAAGTGATGGCACCAATATATTTAAGGACTGCTGCGGTCCATGGTGGATCTGATGTGGTGGGATTAGAATATGTGGTATTGATTGTGGTCAGGAATTGTTTTGTATAACGATTGCTCGCCACATCATAATTTCCTTTCATCAATGACCAGCTTAAAAATTGCTCTAATTCAGCAACCAGCCCCTGAAGCCCATCGTTAGGGTCGGTCAATATATTCATTATTTTGTTTTTAGATAAATCTAAAACTTCCATCTCTATTCCGTATTCATATAAACCAGTAGTTAACTTGTCTATTTCATGGTCTGCAGTATAAAAATGTAAGATGCCCGGGTTGGCAACGCCAAGCGGGATACCAATAGGTTGTCCCACAACATCAATTTTATCATCGTATATTCTATTTGGTGAGTCTCCACCAGTTAATCGATTGAATATATTAGGCTCGTTTATTCGACGTCGTATGACCTTAAGAGATAACATTGTACAAGTGGATATAAGCTCGCTTAGAGACGTCTGACACAGAGATGCATAAAGAGCGTTATTCTTAATTATGCTAGCATAGTCTAGCGAGAAAAAGAGCTTTAAATTATTATTTTCATCTTTGGCGTAGAGAACGTCAGACAAGTAGTTCATCGACTCCTTGCGATCCGATGCTAAAGAATCCATACGGGAGCGTAAGCGCCCAGAAACACTTGAGAAGGCAGACACGTTGTTTAATCCGAGTTGCAATCTTTCTATCCTGGAGACGCCGCGGTGATCTGCTATTTTTGAATTATAAGCTATTTTAGTCGTTAGTAAGTCACCATTAAACACCGTCGTACCGGGCGCCGCGGTTGGTCCCGTACGCCAGTGGTTGTTCCTGTCTTGGTGGACTGGTCCGATGTAGAGTGTAGCCTCGGATTGACCGCTCCCCGCATGGTAGAACAAAGTTGATTTTGTATGCAGTACTGCATCTTTTATCACCACCTCTACCGCGGCGTTACCAAGCACAACGTCTGTGGGAGAGATAAAATTTATATTATCATCGTCATTGGTGTCTATAAAAGAGACCGCGAATAGACATAAGTAATCTGGATTTGATTGTCCCGGGAACACAAATGAGGTGTTAAAAGGAATATCAAGCCCTATTGTGTTTGAATATTGAGCTACGGATGCGTCTGAGAAGCCGTCTCCCATAAGATCGACTGCTTCTGAAAAAGATATTATTGTAGATTGTGTCTGTGTTGAGGTAGACTGAGTGAGGAAGGAGATCAGCTGACTAGGGTCTGATTGCAACTGTTCAGCTGTGGGACGACTCGTGGTAGCCACAACCATTATATTTAGTTTGTCGGCAAGTTCTGCGCGCGCGTTCTTAGCCCGCAAAGGACTATAGAGTGGATCTACAAATTGTTTCAAACAAACGTCGACGCCGATAAATAGGTTTTGATTATTGGCTTCAAGGGAATATGACCCGGGCGCCAATGCGGAGCCAGCCCCCACAGTATAGTCTCCATGACTTAAAGTAATGCTTTTAATATACGCCGGAAGGGCGGCGCTTGCCTGTCCTATATCAATATTGGTCATTAGTCACACAAGTCCTCTTCGGGTTTATAGATGTCTTTAATGAAGTAATCTCGGGTACTTACTGCGCCGCTGCCCGTAACTTGCCCGAGCGTGATAGGATCATTGATCCCCACCTTTTGCATTAGAGAGCGTTCTATTTCATTATCAACCCTAAGATTGAGATAATACTGAACATCTTCGGAAGTGTATGTCGCACCCCGATCATTATTAAACTTAAGTTGTTTCAGACCGCCGAGGTATTGTGACCCCGTCAAGAACACCTCAATCTCAAAGTTTTCCTTATAGAAGTCAGTGTTGTATTCAGTAAGTTCAATCACTAGATCGTCTTTCTCCACTACTATATATTTATCTCCTATCAATTCCGTTGTAAGAGATTGTACGTTGTTGGTGGTGCCGGGCTGTGTAAAAATGGACTCGATCTGATCAGAAATTAGCGAAACTCCGGAGATGGACGAATTGGTATTGGTGGTTATTCCGGGCGCTTCTTCAACATAGGTATTATATTTGACTTGTATATTAAGCTGTGGAATTTTTTCTTCTCCCACTCCATCAGAGACCACGGTACGGGCAGAGGAACTAATTTCTCCCTGGAGCATTGATAGCGACCATGCCGGATATTTATCCGTGTTTAGTCGCGATTTTCCTAGGGGTCGTGCCATAAAAGCGGCTCTATCTGCGGCATATTGAAGTTCTTCTCTATTATAAATTCCGCCGGGATCCATAAACAGAGGATCGTCTAATAAATCAGATCCGTTCGTTAGAAAGATCGAACGAATGAAGTCTGCGTTAGTGGACTGTGCGGTTTGTATTCCAGTCGACACATTAAACGGCTTAATGCTGGGGGTATCTTCCTGAATCCTACCCTCAATCTGGTTTTGTTTTTCTACTGTATGGTTGGGATTTTCTGTAGTAACACCGCCGGCTGTTAGCGCCGAGTTATATAAAACCCCTTCGTCAAAAAAGGCATAATGAGTGGGCTTAAGAAGACCGCGAGATAGTTTATAACGACCAAACGGCGTTAGCTTTATCTCCAGTACTTCTTCCTTTTTGTTAAAAAACTCCATTTTCTATCCCAGATCCAGAGGTATTATCGGGATTTCTCCGTCGGCTGGAGTACCCCCAGCAGTCGTAGTACCCGCATCGGCTGTCGTCAATCCCGTTAAGAGGGAGGCGGCTGGCTCTTCTGATGCATACTGTATGCCCGTCTCCATCTTAACTAGCTCAACAAGAGAGAAATAATCATATGGCCAATTGTAAGAATATTTTGAATCAACATTCTTGGGAATAGTATTAATGTCGGATGTAAATTGACCCTTAATCAAGCGATCATAATTCATCTTGGCGCGTTTCTTAACCTTGAAAACCATCCATCGTAAGTCGCTAGTCATCTTTCTCTTGTCATTATCAAAGAATTGTTCCGCCAAAATGGGATGCTGAATCGTTGCAACTTGTGGCTGTAGATCCTCGGCAATGGTGGGTGGCAAATTCTGCCATATGTCACTCACATCTTTCTGCGTTAATTGCGCATTAAACTCGAATACGTACATGGCGAATGGATTCACGCTTTGATGATTAGTTACAAAATCAAATCTTGGAGGGAACACGTATTTCTTCATCAAATTTACAAGGCGCTGTGTTTCAGCGGCTCGTTCGACCGTGGTGGACAGCCCGTTAGCGACACGAATGGCAGCGTTAACTTGTCGTTTGGGAAGGCGGTAGAATTTTCGTCGACCGTCGGCTGCCACGGTAAATGGAACCGCAACCACAGCTTCTTCTAGTCGTTGAACGTCGCGGACTCTCCCGATACGTTTAACGCCACCCAACTCCATGCCGACAACGTCCGCGAGAGACTGGATCTGTGTTCGGAGACCAGTCGAGTGCGCAGCAATCTGGGGTACATCAATAACCATAAAGACCCCTTCGTCACTCCCTGTGGGTAGGAAGCCATACTGATGCCACATCCCCATGGTAGCCGGGTTAAGATCGAGCGTGCCACGAGCCGCGCCGATGTTGGGGTCGACACCCACCGAGTCTTTGTCTGTTCCTTCCGGTGGATATACGGGATTGGTAGTACCAGTAAAGTTAAGTACGGGAGTCTCCCACTTGCTATTAATAAGCCAACGTGCCGATGGCGTTGCGGTGCCCGGAATGACATCCTGAACGAAGTTGGTAACATTTACACTAGAGGTTACAGTTTGAGTGGCAAATGCAATTGTGCTATATTGCCCTTGCCCTGTGGAGGTTGTACCAAATTTTCCATACTGTGACTCTTCACCTGTACGTGATGAAGAAAATTCGGTTCGCGATAATATTTCATTTAATGAGGGCTGTCCATCATACTTTGCTTCCCAGGTCAATATTGTTTCACCAATGCCATAAAAATACGCAGGAGTGGTATGAACCCACGTGGGGCGCCAGTAATCAGGATTGGAGCTGTCGCCGGTCTTGACCGCATACGGTTGGCTGAATGAGCTAGCACGATTATACATTAAAAATCGCTGAGGATCACAATATGAATAATCGTTGATGCCCATGCGCGCTTCGCTGCTGAATGTCTTTTGTAAAGTCCTAAAGAGCCTTACTCGAAGTCCATATACGCTCCCCGACTGTACTGGTTTAAATTGATCTTCTCTACGTGAAATGTAGGAATTCACTCCTGGCGTAAAAAAGTCGACTGTTTCACACAAGAAATTATCGATTGCATAACGATAGTTTTTCTTTCCATTTCCGTCCCAACCAAAACGTGCGTACGCATACTTCTTACCGGTACCGACACCGTAGTGATTTAATAAACTAGCTGACCCAATCCCGTTATCATATATATAGCGAAGTACCTTCTGTCCCGTGACTTGTCGGGTATTAAGGTATTCTTCAGGTGCTTGTAACGCCTCGAAAGGTACCGAGTCATAATAATACCCATTAGTACTGTCTGCATATCCGGTCGTTGCCGGATCATAATGACTGAGCTTTAATAAACTGCTGGTGCCGTAATAATATGCACCGTTAGTATTGGCAAAATCAGTGAATGCGACTGGGTCCTGATTTGCGGCGCCGCCGCCTGTACCGACCTTTCCTTGTCCGAGAGCGGTGAGATTGTAGGTGCCCACGCCCGACGCGTCGGCGGCTTGGGGAAATGCGATGTCGCGATCCGGTATGCCGTGGGGTACACCGGGGGCGCCAGGGACTGAGCCAATGCTAGCGCTATTTCGAACCACGAAGTTACTAACAGCAATTCCAGACTTAATAGAATTGTAGAGGATCCCGGGTGAAATGAGAGGCGCATAGAAGGCGCGCGCAGAGAGTGGCTGTACACCGATGGTCGTCGCGGTCGTGGCGTTAGCGCCGGCTTGCAGTACTAATTCGTCCCCATACGAAGCCGACAGAAGTCGAGAAATCTCTAGTGTTCTTTCCGCAGGATAAAATCCCTTATACGGCAAGAACTTTAGACGAGCGTTGCAGCGCAGTGCCAAACTACTCGGCTTCATAATCTTATTATCGATCAACAGCTTTTTATTATAGGTCTCGTCAACAACAGAAAATAGTTTCATGAAGTCAGAGTTTGAATAAACCTTAAAGAACCTTTCATCAGCACTGCTTGGAATAGTTGAGCCGGTTAGGGTAAAGATACCATCGATTTCCGTTAAATAATCCTCATTATATTTATTCAAATAGTCGTCCATAAACTCGCTAATTCTAAACTCTGGAACAATACTATAATCTTTTCCGGTTAACCGTAAGTTGTGTATATATTCATCATAGTCGGGATATGGATTCTTGCCGCTGCCTGTAGCTTCGCCCGGGGAGTAAGGTCCCGGGTTGCCCGCCTCCCACATGGTGCCTCCTGCGTACACAGGTTGAGTAAAATCACCCGCGTTTTGACCGGCGGGCACACGCATAGAGTAAACCGGACCGGGGTATATATCTCCCTGTCCGGTGTTAACATACCACGTATAAGAATTCAACAATTCTCCTGTTCCGTCGACCGAACTTGAAGCCAAAGTTGCTGCCAGATTAAGACGTCCATCAAGTGGCCAGACACTCTGGCTAATAATAGGGTAGCCAAAAGAACTTGTCGGCGTTCTGGATTTTCCTTGCCACACGGCTTTACCCGATCCTTCGACCGTCGAGGATGACAGGAAGACGGATAGGAAACGCCGATCTAGATCATTATCGCTCCAGATTGATCCGGTGGCGTAGTTTTCTCGGACGCGGTTACGTTGAAGGAAGGTGTTGTATCCAGCCGGGTATACTTTTTGCCTGTAGTTCACGTATACGTTTTCTAAGCTCTCGAACGGCGACTGGTTACTAGCGCCCTGTAGCGTGGAGTCTTTCATCAAAATTGAGTTGAGGCGATTAAAGTATAAATCTCCACGATCAGTTTCCTTCTTGAGATTCAACTTGTTGTCCAACTCAACCCGAGAGAAGTACCCAATCTTGTTGCCAAACGAACTTTCGTATACTAGCGACTGCAA
>TARA_R110000824_G_scaffold150836_1_pt1 | contig 12841 bp, 20 predicted proteins | sample TARA_R110000824 | Tara Oceans TARA_R110000824 (sample SAMEA4397747) | marine metagenome | biome: Polar Biome; feature: [MES] marine water layer (ENVO:01000295) within the mesopelagic zone...; material: water (ENVO:00002006), including particulate matter (ENVO:01000060) such... | reverse complement strand
ACCGCTCGAACGATCTCCGGGTTCTACATCAAGTCCGCGAGCGGGACCGTCACCGCCACGCTGAAGGTGGGGACTGCGGTCGTGAAGGCTGCGAGCGTCACGGACGGAACCGGCGATCAATCATCGCTTGCGAATACGAGCATCTCGGCGAACGATGTCCTCACGCTTGTCACCTCCTCGAATTCCTCTGCGCTCGATGTCATCTTCTCGGTGGAGTACACCGAATGAGTCCGCCAAACAAGTGGCTGTTCTTTCCGTCTCCGGCGGCAAGTGCGGGGATAAAACTAGAGGTCGATTTCACTTTAGTTGATGGCGGCGACGGCAAAATCGATGGATCTTCTCCAACGTGGTCTGGAACTGACGCCGGGTCGCCAGATAATTATGCTTTGAACTCCTACACATTACGATATAGGAACGGCAAAGTATTTTTACGAGTAGCGTTCGGCGGAAGCGGTGACTACACGAATCGCGGCAGTTGGATTGGAGCGAACGGCACAACGCTCGACCAGTCAACCACTGTGCTAACAAGAGAAGACGGAACGACGCTGACTTATTCGGGCGCTACAATCGGCGGAACCTCGTCGAGTACGAATTCTTTTCTTCAGATAAATTTCTCGACCGGCGGTGGCGGCGCAACTTGGATGAGTGGACTCACAGTAGGCGACACCTGCAATATCAAACTCGATTGGTAAACTATGGACACGATTCAACACTACGCGGCTCTCATCGCAAACGTGAACGCCATGCAGTCGAGGCTCAACGCGCTCGGCTACGACTTCAAGGAGACCGCACCTCGTTCCACGCTCGACGTTCAACTGATCGACGCGCTCATCGCAACATCGACGGCGATGCTTGCTGAGGCTGCGGCTCTGAAGGATGTAGCGTACGACCCGACTCCGGAAGAAGAAGATCCGATCGCACCGTGATCTGACAAAGACTCATATGCCAAATTACACCTATACCAACAAAGATACCGGCGAAACGATTCACCAAACATGGTCGATCTCGGAAATGCTCAAGCAAGAGGGTGACAAGGACGGGATTACGCACGAAGGCCAGTTCTATTACCGCAATTACACTGCCGAACACGCCAAAGCCCCCGTGGGCGGATGTGCTTCTTGGCCCATGAAATCTGATGCGGCAGGCGTACACCCCGATCAATGTCAAGAGTTTTCCGAAAATTCTGCTAAGATGGGCGTGTCTACTGAATTTGACAAAAAAACAGGTCAGGCTATCTTTACCAGCAGGTCACATAGAGCCAAATATTTGAAGGCAATGGGCTTTCACGACCGAAATGGTGGTTATGGAGATTAATCATGCCAGAAGAAAATGACGAAAACAGCCCTTGGGACATTGTTGATCCCTATGAAGCAATTGCCGAAGAAGATAAAATTGCTGCTGAATCCGAAGCTGCGGCGGAAAGTTCAGAAGAATCTGAAACTGAAACGCCTGAAACGCCGGAAACAGAAAAAGAAACAGAAACAGAAACAGAAACTGTTGTTGAAAAAGATTCTGAATTTGCGGTCACAATTGATAATGACGTATACGACGATGAGCTGGTAAGCCAGTTCAAGTCAATGCAACGTCATTACGACAGCAAGATCGAAAAATTAACCGAACAGCTTAGTTCTATGTCGGAACAAGCCGAAGTATTTGCTGCTAACCAGCTTTTCGAAGCAATAGACCAGCCCGAGAGATTCGGGATTGGTTCCGTTAAAGCTGATAGTGATGCAGGTAAAAACCGCCAACGAGTTGTCGATGAAATGGGATCTCTAAAGGCTGGATACGAGAGTACCAACCGAGAAATTCCATCCGAGAGCGATTTGGTTCAAAAGGCTCTTCACTCCGCTTTTGGAGCAGAAACAGCCGAAAGGGTAAGACAAGATTTTTCTAAGAAAATTGAGTCTCGCCACAACTCTAGGATTGCAAAGCCTAACGGTAGGGTAAGCAAGCCCGGAGACCGTGTTGTAGAGGCCACCCGCAATGTTGCGGCCCTAATGAGGGATCGTGGCCTTAGTAATTCACTAGATAATTTTGATTAAGGATCAGAAACATGACTCTTCAAGCTGAAGATATTGCTGATCTCATTACCACAACCCAGCGTGATCTTGGCAAGCTCCGTTGGACGGATCTTTCCTACGACCTTCAAGAGTACATCGCTATGCCGATGTTGCTTCAGAAGGAAAAGGTTACGTTCCAGAGTGGTCATGGGATTCAGTGGAACATCATGACCGGCACCAGTGGTGCTGCGAAGGATGTTGGACTTTACGAGGTTGACAACGTTAACGTCGCGGACGTAATGACTACGGCGAACGTGCCGTGGCGTCACCTCACCACCAACTACGCCATTGAACGTCGCGAAATCGCGATGAATACAGGCGCTGCCCAAATTGTCGAGCTGGTTCGCATTCGTCGTAACGACGCAATGATTGACCTTGCTAAGCATATGGAACAGCGTTTCTGGTCAAAGCCTGCTGACAACACAGACACCAAGCGACTTTTTGGTGTTCCGTATTGGATCTCCTATGGATCATCGGGAGAATCAGAAGGTTTTGAAGGCGGTAACCCGAGCGGGTTTACCGGGGGTGCCGCTGGTCTTCCGGTCGCAACTGTCCCCAATTGGCAGAACTATTCTGCTAATTACTCGGCCATTACAAAGATTGACCTTATTCGCAAGTGGCGAAAAGCAGCAACGTTCACCAACTTCAAACCCCCGGTTCCGGGTAACCCGTATGTGACTGGTGACCGTTACGGTTACTACACAAGCTACGCCGTTATTGGCCCACTAGAAGAAGTTCTAGAAGCACAAAACGACAGCCTTGGAAACGACATTGCCTCTAAGGATGGCAAGTTGCTTTTCCGTCAGGTTCCCGTTAACTGGGTTCCCCAGCTCGAAGGTCGTACCGGCGCTCCGATTTACGGAATTAACTGGGCATCTTTGAGAGTTGGATTCCTTTCGGGCGAGTACATGCGAGAAGAAGGACCACGAGCTGCATCAAACCAGCACACGGTTTTCCAGACGCATGTTGACACCACGATGAACCTGTATTGCAACGATCGTCGTCGCAACTTCGTTCTCGCCACCGCAGACCCCGATGACGCTGGTTGATCCAGTAGAAAGGTAATCACACATGGCAAATTTCACGATCACTTATGAAGCTGCTGGTACTTCTCAAACCCCCAGCCCTATTGTTTGGGGCGACTGCCCCGTTCTCGAAATGATCGCTGACCCCGGCGTTGGCGACCATATTTACGACAACTTCTCTCATACCAACCTTGAGAATGGCGACGTATATCAGGGTCTTGGCGACAACGCTCCTGTTTACGTTGTGGACAGTCTTGAAGGTCGCGTTTCAATTACTTCTGGTGGGACCGACAACAACCAGTCTATTCTGGGTTCAATGGTAGACATCGGACACATCTCCGATACTGCTGCTGAAGAGGCGGAACTTTGGTTTGAGGCTCGCATCAAGGTGTCTAGCATCGCTGACCAAGGACTTTTTGTCGGCCTCGCTGCCGAAGCCGACATTGCGGTCGATTTCCTTGCTGATAACAGTGCAGCGCTTGTTTCTACTGCTGACTGTATTGGTTTTCACGTCCTGACGGCTACGCCAGCTGCTGTTGGCGTTGTTTACCAAAAGGGCGGCGCGGCATATACGGCAGTTCAGACCGGCGTGCATACGCTGGTTGCCGACACTTATGTCAAGCTGGGTTTCAAGTTTAACCCTATCGCTGATACATCCGAACGCATTAAGTTTTATGTGAACGGTGTTGAAACCACTACCCCGGTTACGGGGGCCAACATTGCGGCTGCCACTTTCCCGGATTCGGTGAACCTTGCTCTTATGCTTACCAACAAGACAGGCGAAGGCGTTACCAAGTCTTTGGTTGTTGATTGGTATCGTTTCGCGCAGCGTAAACCCCGCGTGTAGTAGTTTGATGTCTAAATTGAGGGGCTTTTTTGGGAGAATCTCAAGAAAGCCCCTTTTTTTCTAAATGGGGATCAACATGGGAATTGAAGGCGTTAAAGTCGAAAAGACTACGAAGGGCGTTGTATGTATTGATTTTGACGCCAGTGGGCCAAACTGGGAACAATGGGTTCTGATAACGGCAGACAGACACCACGACAATGCAAAGTGCTTGTGGGATCTTGAAACCAAACACTTAAAACAAGCCAAAGAACGCAATGCACTGATTTGCGATTTCGGGGATTTGATGTGTTTGATGCAGGGCAAATGGGACAAAAGATCGGACACAAGCCAGTGTCGTCCAGAACACCGAGAAGGTAGATACATCGACTCAGTCATTTCGACTGCGGTCGATTTTTTTAAGCCATATGCAGACAACTGGGCTTTCTGTAGTCCGGGAAACCACGAAACAAGCATTCTTAAGCATCACGAAACAGACCCAACGGCTCGTTTTGTAGAAGGCATGAGAGATGCTGGGGCTTCATTGCTTGTCAAGGGTGATTACGCCGGGTTTATCCGTTTTCGAGCAGAGAGAAGCGATCGAAAATCAAGCCGGTTAGTCCTCGGATATCATCACGGGTATGGGGGTGGTGGCCCTGTGACCAAGGGGACAATCCAGACCAACCGTATGTCCACCTATTTGCCGGACTGCAATCTTGTAGTATCCGGCCACGTTCACGAAAAATGGGCTTTGCAAATTGACCGATCTAGGCTCAGTCATGTAGGAAAACCCTATATAGATCGGCAAGTACACCTTAAAATACCGGGGTACAAAGACGAGTACAGCTCGTTCAACGGTTGGCACATTGAAAGAGGCGGAACTCCAAAACCCCTCGGGGCTTGGTGGCTAAAATTTACCCTTGGCGATGATGAACGTTTAGACTTTGAATTTTTGGAAGCAAAATAATGGCAAGACGGCGCACAACGATGGAGAAGAATATCGACGCCGTTACGCTTAGAATGCTTTCAGAACTTCAGGAAACAGGCTGTGATGCCGTGGTGGTCATGGCAACCTACACCCAAAGAAACAAAAGCAGGCTTAGTTACAAAAAAAACGGAAACGACCTGCTTTGTGACGCAATGCTTCGGCACGCTTTTCATGTAGAAACCATTCATTACATTCAGCAAGCTGAAGAAGAAGAAGAAAGCGAAGACGATGGATCTGACGAGTAACCAAGTAGTTCGATTTCAAACGCTAATTCAAGCGTTAACTTTGTTTACCCTTCTTGTAGGAACCGCTTCGGTTTTTGTAATGATTGGGCGTAGAGACGCAACAATTGAACACAGCCAAGAAAGAGTAAACGAGCTTTGGGACATTACTCAAGAGCTAGTTAAAAGCCAAGTCTTAAGTGTTGCTAACGACGGCGACCACGAACGACAACTAGACGAGTTAAAAGCTCGCGTTCACAAATTGGAGAACAGACGTGATTGACAAACGAGTTTTTTACGCAGGCAGTTCTGCCTTGCTAGTTCTAGGACTTTGTTTGGCTGTTCAAGGATGCGATTTGCAAAAGATGGTTCACTTTGATGTGCCGGGCGATGTGCAAACCGCCATCAGCGTAGACCCAAACCCGTCGCTTTCGGATGCGGATTACGTTTGGAATCGTTGGCAAAGCTGGGTGCAACTCAACAGCGAACAACTGTCTCGCGGCATTGAAAATTCCAAAGAACGAGTGTCTATGATTGAAAGCGTGACTGCAATGGGCATTGGCGCTCTAGGAGAAGTTAGCAATTCTTTTCCCGGCGGTGCGTTGTTGTTTTCTGGTCTAAGCCTTGCGACCGGGTTGTTTCTTAAACGGCCAAAAGAAGACAAAGTTGTTGCCAAGGAAAAAGAGTCGTCGTATAACGCTGGAATTGAAAAAGGCAAAGAAATTGCCGAAACAATCAAAAACACGATTGGTTAAACAATGGCTGTAAGCAGAAGCGAATTAGAAGAAGAAGTAGGTCGGTTTCTTGGGTGGGGTCGTAACGCTCCTACGTCTGGAGATGCAGGTGATGACATTGACGCAATTGTTGATCGTGGGCTTCGCCAGTTCTATTACCCCGGAGTTTTGCCGGGCGAGACAACTGTTCACGAATGGTCGTTTCTTAAACCTGTAGCTACGATCAGTACCAATGGCCCATACTCAAGCTCTACCATTACGGTTAGCAACGGCGTTGTAGCTTTGGCATCGACCAGCCCGGCGAGTAACTGGCCGAGTTGGGCTGCGGAAGGAACCCTGTCTGTAGCTAACGAAGATTACGAAGTATCTGTTCGTAACAGCGACAACCAGATTACTTTGATTGATACATCAGTAAGCATTGCGGCTGGAACTTCTTATCAACTTCGCCACGATGAGTTAACTCTTCCTAGTGATTTCGCTGGAATTGTTGGGCCGCTGACTTACTCGCGAGACTCGCAAGAACGAGACATCCAAGTTGTTAGCGAGTCTTACATTCGAGCAGTTAGGCAAGACCGGCCACAAACCGAAGACGCTCCAATTTATGCAGCGGTTAGACCTGTTTCCGGATCAACATACGGGAACACCTATCAGCTTCTTGTTTGGCCTTGTCCAGACAAAGCGTACCGTATTAATTACCGATACAACGTAGAGGTAACAGAGACTGCAATTTACGGCGGCATTCCACACAACGAAACAATCATGGCTTCTTGCATGGCTATTGCTGAGATATACGCTCCAGAACAAAGCAATCGTCATCGGGACATTTACCGTGATCTTCTTGCAGGAAGCGTAATGTTTGATCGAAAAGCAAACGCAACCGAATATTTTGGATACAACTCCGACAATTCGGATGACCCGCTTATGATTCGGCAAAACCTTCGTTATGCCACCTACACCAACCGTAGCGGCACCACCTTTCCAACGACATAATTATGCCTTCAAGAGTCGCCATTTTAAAACCGAACCGGACGAACGAAAGTTCGTTTCTTGGTGCTGCCGTTGACGATTTTGCCCACGGATCTGGCGACAAAACTACGTCCTACTACATGAACGTCCAAAGAATGGGCATTCGCGTAGGTACACAGGTAGCCGAAGTTTCCGGGGACGGAGATGCTCTCCGGCGGTTCGAACACAGCCACTCTTTAAATGGTTCGTTCCAAATGAGCGGGTTTATGATTAGTTCTGCGGCTGTTGGTCTTACTGGCTTAGACAGCGCAACAACAAACCCTTGCGACATCGCAGTAGTTCTTGGTCGAAACGGAAGCAATTTAAGAACCTTAGCTTTCAAAGGCATCATCAAAGATGTCAGCATCAGCTGGTCCATGAGCGGGCCATTTGTGGGTATTCAATTGTCAGGTATCATGACAGACAGTTATTCGGGCCAGTCGGATCTGGTCGTTGAATCTACAACTATTGGCGCATAAGCCAGAAAGGGGCAAATATGCCCGGTCACAACGCAGCATTTTCTCTTGGTCAGGATCAGGTAGGGGTAAGTTTTGATGGCAAGTTCCTTAGTTTCTACGCAGGAACTCCGACTGCTTCCGTTTCTGGGTATGGCAAGGGCGCTCTTGCGGTGGACACCACCAACGGCAAGCTTTACATCAATACAGGGACTGTTTCCTCGGCAACGTGGACTCTAGTAGGCAGCCAGAGCTAATCTATGGCTTTTGTACTTGTAAAACCTGCCCTTGCGGGGGACACGATCTCGCGTTTGGCCTCTGGCAGCATCAATGCTGACGACGGCGGCCAAGCGCAGAGGTTTTACATGAAGGTTGGTTCCTATCAGATACAGGCTGGAAACCAACCATTCGATTGCACTGCCGAAGGGGATGAGTATCTTGACATTCGGCATCTAGGGTTTTTGTCTGGCAACTTTTCAATTTCGGGTTGGATGGTTAATCACGAGATTGATATAGACAGGCTTCGCGACACCGCAACCAACAAGAATGTCGCAATTAGCCTGACCCTTGGAAAAGATTCTGACGACAACACCATCAGAACCGTAAACTTTGATGCTTTAGTTACAAAAATCCAAATCCAATATCAAAAGAACTCGCCTTTTGTTGCGATGGTTATTGGCGGCACAATTACTGGCTCTTACAGCAGCAGCGAAGAAGTCGTCAACGAAACGAGTATTAGCGCATGATTACACCAGACGACATGAAAGAATTTCAGCGTCAATTTGGCGACGTAAAAATTACCGAGCTAGATTCTGCAATGGGCGCTGAAAGTGAGCTTTCTGATGAAAACGAAAAGTTGATTAGCAGCGAAGACCCTCTTCTTGTGGCAATGTCAGAGATCCTTTTAATACTGCAATCAATACACGAAACGATTAACAGATGAGCGCGTCAGTTTCAAAATCAGATATTAACGGATCGTCTTTGACGGTTTCGTATCGTGATTACAACAAAGACGCCGCTATTAGGCGGTTTTTTGTTGAGGCCGCCCACTCTGATGATAAAGAGGTTGTTATTGGTGCTGTTTTTGCGTCAATATCTACTCATCACAACGAGCTTACTACCCTTCCGCTCCAGTCCTTAACTGCCAGCCGTATTGGTATTGGCAAGTGGTTGGTTGTAGGAAGGTACGACAGGTCTGTAACCGCAGGTCTTCCCCTGTCGGGAAGCATCCTTACAGACGTTGCAACAGCATTTGAGTCAATGCCAATATATACAACCCTGTCTACTTTTACCGATGGTATTCCAAACGGCGAAATTCTTACAGGTTTTGATGGTTTAACTAACCCAAGTCGTTCTAGTGTTGAACGAAAAATCTGGCAACGTCCGGTCTTGCGATTGAAATGGCCCTTTGACCAATCAGCGCATCCAATGATTGGTTACAGAGACGCAGCGGGTACAACAAACAAGACCGCTTTGGCTCTTGGAAACTCTGTTGGTTTGCTGCCAGCGCAAAGCACTCGCTACGACGGGTTTGTTTGCGATTCTTATGCCACAACCAACGGGGTCAGATACCGAGGCCATCACGCTTTAACTTATTCATCCAGTGGAAATTGGAAGACCCAAGAATTGACATTTAATTCTGAATGGGAAATTAAACTTGTGCAGGCGTATGCAGCGGGAACTTGGACTTTAGCATGACACTGACACAAGAAGATTTCCGTTCTCCGTTTTCTTTTGGGTTTCGCAAAAACCTTGCGGAAATGTCGCTGGCTCTTGAAGGCATGGAAGAGCGGTTTTCTCAAATTGAGAAAACAGCAGCTGATATTCAAATGTTTTTTGGAGGAACGACCGCACCCGGAACCATGAAGTTTGTAGAGCTTCAATCTACGGGTTGGTCTCCGGGTGAGGTTGGTGCTGTATCCGCAAATCAATATGACGGACTATCGTTCAGTTTGGGATGGGACGCAGAATCACAAGGTTTTACTGTAATTGAAGAAGCCGGTTGCCAAGCTTATGATTTAAGCATCAAGCGTAACGATCCAACCCTTATGCCAGAACCCGCAGTTATAGAGGGTGCAGACGGGCTTGAAGTTGGGACTGTAGTTCTTGGAGTTGAAATCGTTCCGGGGATTGTTGCTTTTTGCAGTAACAGGCCACGACTTCGAGTTGAATGCGAGTAAGGGGTTGGTCAAATGCTTAAGCATGTTGTATTTGGAACATTGACGACAATCAACGAAACGATGTTTGCTGCTAATTCGGATTCTTTTGTTCGAATTAATTCGTTTTGGATTGCGAATACATCGTCTTCAAACGACAACCTTTATTTGCATCACGTTCCTTCTGGTCAGTCTGCTTCGGCATCTAACGCCTTGTTTTATGGAACTCTAGTTAGATCAAACGCATCAACCGTTGTAGACCCAGCCGGAATAGTCATGGAACCCGGAGACCGAATTGTTGTTAAAGCAACAAACGCCGGTCGTCTGGTTGTTCACGCATACATGGATGTTCTCTCATGAGCGGGGTTGTAGGGGCAGCGTGCTGTTGCGACGAAGATCACCCCTGTGTGGGTAACCCAAACTGTTCGGCAGTCGCCATTGTTGTTGAAGGCACCATTTCTTATGGCGTAGGCTCAACGGCTGAAGAAGGATCGCAACGAGTAATATTATGCGACAACGAATGCCCGCCAAACACTGATCCAAATGACGTTCAGGGAGACGCTTTTTCGCAATGGGACAGAAGCTTTTCGGAGGTTTTCCGCGTTCAATTTAAAGCGTTGCTAGCAGAACCCGGCTTTGGCAATACGGGAAATTACAACAACACTTTTACTAACGGAACTTATCCGCCAATAATTTCTGCGACCGCCAGATCAACCGCACAGTCATTTTCTGAATCAGAAAGCGGACCTTTGACGACTTGCCCGCCGCATAATTGCAAAGACTTTTATTCTCACAGAACCAGTTACAAAACTTTCGACGCATCTGGTGGCGGCCAATCAGATCAAGAAAAAATTACTGGTCTTGGTATACAGATTTCTCGCAAAACAATGTTTGTTAATTGCGACACTGTACACCCGTGTTTAGGCGAAATGTTAATTCCGGGGTGTTATGAGGTTTACACCGTAAATGCTACTGGAAGTGTTCAAAGCGAACATACGTCTTTAAAAACACGGGAAGGGGAAGAGCAATACTCTTTGCCATTTGGAGGTTGCGGAACAACAGACAATAGTGAACCGCCTGAAAGCTTTGTTATTACTAATACCTCAAGTTTTAAAGTTAAAGCGGAAAATTACGCAAGAATTGACGAGTATCAAGCATGTCCGCCACAAATACCGCTTCCTATTGATGCGACGGAACTATTACATCCGGGCGGTGGCTGGAACAATGATGGAACGCCTTGCAATCCAAACCCAGACTGCCCCACAACATGTTGCGGCCTTCAAGAAGGAGGACTCACATCATATTCTTACGACGATCTTGGGAGTGCAATTTTTCATCCAGTTTTTTACATTCACCCGGTTTATTGGGTAGCACTGTTAAGTAGATGCGACAAGGTTGGTACGGGAAACGGAAACTCGGCAAGCAAAACAAGCTCTGAATCTGTAGACATAAATTGCGGGGGTCCAGATAGTTGTTTCTTTGAAGAAGATACGGGCGTACCCCAGCCTGCTCCAACAAACATTAAAGACCTGAAGCGCCAAGGGAACATAGAAAGCAACCTTGTGTTTCAGTTGAATATTTCAAGAAAAGAACCCCTGTACGCAATGCCAGATCCTGCCCTTTGGCCCAATGGAGTTTAAGTGAGCAACTGCAAACATCGAATCGGTCCATTTTGCCATCTTGGGTATTTTGATGGGCGACCATCTTCCCAAGACTGTTTTGGATGCGACTCGTATTCTGGCCGTAGCCGGGGTATGGGCGACCGCCTAGCAAAATTCTTCAAATTGCTTAGAATTGAACGTGTGTTTCTTCTTTGGTCGAAAAAATCTGGGAAACCGTGTGGTTGCAAAAAACGGCAAGCTCGCTTGAATAGGGCGATGCCAACTAAGGGATCAAAATAATGGCGGTTACATACGCAACGCTTTTTGCAAGGCTGGGCAAACTGTTTCAGATGGCAAAAACCATTCGATCTCAGATGTCTGCTCTTCGCACTGAATACTCGGATATTGTTAATAAGTACACAGATGCCGATATGTACATGATTGGCAATTTGACAGAGCAAATTGAGCGGCGTATCGACGACGCCCAGCGGACGGTTCGGCTTGTTCGGATGGACTCCGAATCTACGCTAATTGAAATGATGGACGACGATCTGGTTTCTAGCAATGGCGGCGGTCTTGAACACAAAACGGTACATATTGCTCTCAGGGAACTCATCCGGCAAATGGACGCGAACAGCGCGAGCGTTAACGGCACCACCATTAGTATTGCCACCCCGTCAGCCTTTGGCACGGGCAAGGGGGTTATGGTTCTTTCCTCGCTTGCGTCTCAAGCCCTAGCTCCTGACACGGTTGATTACCCCTCAGTTAGAACCGAGCTAATTAGGGCTAAATGCGTTAGAGACGCAAATGACCCATCGGTTAGCGAGGGAGCTGAAATGTTTGATGTGATGGGCCAGCGTACCGAAGGCACGCTTGATGAGGAGTGGCCCAAGGGCAGCGGCTTGCGGGCTTTGATTAAATCTGTAGATCCAAGCAATGACCAGCAGGCTTCTCCGGGCTTTAACACGCTTCGGAATTCTTCTTTTGAGGAGTTTGTTAGCAACACCCCCTCTGGGTGGACGATTGCAGTTGGGGCTGCTGGGGCGCAGGTTTTAGAAGATGCTTCTACCCCCTACTCTGGAAGCAGTGCCTTGAAGCTCACGTCAAATGGTTCCCTTGCCATCAAGCTAACGCAAAGCTTTAATTCTGGGAACGGGACTTTTGGTCGAATTAAACCAGACACCCCGTACACGATTAGTTTTGCAGTGAAACGAGCCGGTTCGGTGTCTGCGGGTGTTCTTCGGGTTTACGTTACAGACGGTAGCGCCGTGCTTAACAACTCGGACGCAAACCGAAAGATGCAAATTGAACTTGCCTTCAACAACGCGAACCTTACAACTTCTTACAAGCTTGTGACTTTGGCTTGTATGACGCCCAAAGAAATTCCCAAAGGATCGTATTTTGTTATTGAGACATCGACCGCGTTTACTAACGGAACATCTGTTTTTATTGACCACCTTTCTTTAGCAGAGATGCAACGGCCACAGCCCGGCGGTGTTGCGGTGCAGATTCTTTCTGGAGCGACTCGATTTGCCTTTGATGACGAGTCTATTTCTCAGGTAACAAACAACAACGAAGGCGAATTCAACCTTGAGTTCTCCCGGTTCTTCCGAATAGGTGATTTCGGCTACGCACTGCCGCCTAACTACGCCGGTGGCGAATCCATCGTTGACGGTTTGATTGGATAAACGACATGGCTAAGAAAAAGAAAAAATCCGTTAGGCATATGCCTTTGATTCACGATCCGAATCAAAAGGCTGATCCAAGTGCTAG
>TARA_R110000824_G_scaffold107929_3_pt1 | contig 12843 bp, 11 predicted proteins | sample TARA_R110000824 | Tara Oceans TARA_R110000824 (sample SAMEA4397747) | marine metagenome | biome: Polar Biome; feature: [MES] marine water layer (ENVO:01000295) within the mesopelagic zone...; material: water (ENVO:00002006), including particulate matter (ENVO:01000060) such... | reverse complement strand
ATCCTTGGACGCTTTAACGGCAACCAAGGTGGCCTAGACATTCGCACATCTAATAATAACATTGTGCTGTCAGATGGTGCTGGTAATCCTAGATTGCATATTGATAGTAATGGTGTTGTAAGTAATCCAGGGGTTATTGCATGGCGTGTAAAAAGAACTTCTGGTGATGTTGGTGCAAATACTGATGTTGTGTTTAACTTAGTACAGGTAAGTCAAGGTGGTGGATACTCTACAAGCACTGGAAGATTTACAGCACCTGTTGCGGGTATCTACTTTATTAGCTTTACAGGTCGCGCCAATGGAACTTCTGCAACTCATATGTCGTTTAAAAAGAATGGCACAGAGTTTCAAGGTTTTCGTTCAACGTCAACTGGTGGAACAGTTGGTAATGTTGGAATGTCAGCAAGCTGTGTAGTTGATTTAGCTGTTAATGATTACATTCAAGTAAGAGTTAAGGATGGAACTATGAATGGCAATGAAGGCCTAGATGACGGAATGTTTAGTGGATACTTTATAGGATAGGAAAATGAACGAAGCAGAAAAACAATTAGAAAACCTACGTCAAGCACGTTTTGATTTACTAGCTGAGACTGATTTTTACGGTCACTCAGATGTAGTAATGAGTGATGCAATGGCAACATACCGTCAAGCATTGCGTGACATCACAGAAACATACACATCCTTAGACGATGTTGTATGGCCTATCAAACCATAAGGAGTAGAACATGGACGAAATTACAACAGAAGAAATCGCACAGCACTATTCCGCAATAGGCGATAGCGTTACGCTAATCAATGACATCATTGCTGGCACAGCTATGGCAGATGAAGATGCCGCAGATAAGCAGGATTGCGTTGACCGTAATGTAGAACATCTGGAAATTATGGTTGCCAAAGACTACTGGACAGATGAAGACATGACTGCGGTTAATGCGGCGGTCGCAGCAGGTAAGGCGTACACAGCATGAGTGAATCAAACGTAATTTCAATTAACGGCAAAGAGTACGACGAATCCGCTATGGATAGCCAGCAAGTGTACCTGATTAGACAGATACGCGACTTGCAAGCAAAGGCTGATTCATTTCGCTTCCAACTTGACCAAGTGCAGGTTGCTTTGAACGCCATGACGAACTCTTTAATTCAATCTGTGGAAACAGAAGAAGTTGAATCTAAGGAAGCCTAATGTTTGCTGTGTCTTCCATATCGGAGCAGCCGATAGCTACGCAAGGAATTGTTCTTCCCGCTGCGCAGACTATGGACGCGAGCTTTTCTCAAGACTCCGCAGGTAACTTAACACTTTCCGGCTCGTCGGAAATGCTGGGTACTTTTACTAAGTTTACTGTTGCCTCTGGAACAGTCCTTGGCTTCGTAGACTTAGAAGCAAGCTTTACTGAAACAGTAGCGACAACACTTATTGCCTCTGCCTCACAAACTATGGAAGCAAGCTTTACGCAGATAGCTATAGGAAATGAGGTTAAAGAAGGCACTTCTTCCCAGGTCTTTAGTTTTACTGAGACGGCGGCAGCAAACGGTATTTTTGTTGGCGTTTCTACGCAGGATGCGAACTTCACGCAAACTTCTGCGGGGACAAGAATACGCCTAGCAGACTCTACTCAAAGCTTTAGCTTCACTCAGACAACGCCGCAGACAATAATACGAACTGACTCTACCGCAATGACTTATGAGTTCGTTCAAGACTCTTCTGGCATAGTAATTTTGTCCGGGGAAAGTGAGATTCTAGGCGATTTCTCACTCGCAACTCTTGGCGGTCTACTTAGGTTCGGCATTTCAGAAATGTCCTTTAGCTTTACTCAGGCCGCGACAGGCGAGCTTTTGTGGGAGCCTATAAATGCAGGAGCTAACCCAGAGTCTTGGACACAGATAGTTCACACGGGTGATACATGGACACAAATAGATGCTGGTGGTACAATAGACCAGTGGACAGAGAAGGTAGTTTAAATGGCTAGCACATATACAACAAATAACGGAATTGAAAAGCCTGGAACCGGCGAACAGTCTGGTACATGGGGCACAACAACTAATTTAAACTTTGACATTATTGACCAAGCCCTTTGCGGCGTTGTCTCTATTTCTCTGTCAGGGACAACACACACTCTCTCCACAGCCGATGGAACTTTGTCTGATGGCATGAACAGGGTTCTTGTTCTGGGCGGCTCCCCCTCTGGAACAAACACAGTAACTATTTCTCCGAACAATCAAGAGAAGATTTACTTTGTTGCCAACAACTCTGGTCAAAGCGCTGTCTTTACTCAAGGCTCCGGCGCTAACGTAACAGTATTAAATGGCACTCAGGCTATCATATACGCTGACGGCGCAGGTTCTGGTGCAGCGGTTGCAGAGATTAAGCCCTCTCCTTCTGCCGGTAGCATTGGTACAGTATCCATTGCTGATGCTGCCATAACTACCGCAAAGATTGCTGATGACGCTGTAACCAATGATAAGATTGCTCCTGATGCCGTAACAAATGCTTCGATAGCAACAAATGCCGTACGCAGTTCTCAGATATTTGAAGGACAGGTTACCACAGTTAAGTTGGCAGATGATGCCGTTACATCAGCCAAGATTGCTGATAACGCTGTTGGCGCGGCGGCTATAAACATTTCTGGTAACGGCACCGCTGGTCAGGCTGTCACTTCTGATGGAGATGGTAGCTTCAGCTACACAACTTTAACTTCGGCTACTACTCAAACATTTGCGTGTAGGGGCGGTACAGCAGGGGTCAGAGATGGTGGTACAGTCAGTCAGGCTCTTGGTACTCGTAACACATATACCTTCACCACTGGTGCCGCAGGTAATGTGAGCGCAGACATATGGGGGCAAGGTAGCACCGCCGGTGCAAGTGCCAGTAGAAGACCGCGGCTTATCAGTTTTCAAAAAGTTGTTTTTGAAGATGTTCCTTCTGGCGCAACTGTTACCGTAACAGCCGCTGGAGGAAGATGGTTGTCAAGTAACGGAGATACAACAGGTACCACAATAGTCGATGTGTCCGGCACGGGATACGCTGCTACTATTACAGTGAAAGGTAAGGGCAACAGCGGGAGTCAAAGCAACAGCGATTTTACCCCAACTATAGCTGGCGCACAGTCTGGTAAAATTGTTTATCCCGGCGCTGGCTTTAAAGAAGGCTCTCTTGATGCTTTTGTGCATGCCAACACAACAGGTGCCACCGAGGATTGGTATGGATACTTTGACCCAATAGTTGCGGAGACTGGTGGTATTGACCAAGATAGCGGTAGTCAACAGCAGCAAGGGTTTGGCTACGCCTACAACGGCAGAAATCAAGGCAGTGGCGGTTCCACAAACAGTGCAGGCGGCGCTGCTATAGTATACATAACAGGCACGATGACAGAAGACTGATTTAGTTGGAGCAATAAATGCCGTTAACAAAGTTACAGTTTAGACCGGGCATAAATCGTGACGTTACCTCATATACCAATGAAGGCGGCTGGCGCGATTGTGACAAGGTGCGCTTTCGTCTTGGGTTTCCTGAGAAGGTTGGCGGCTGGCAGAAATATTCTAGCTCCACATACCTTGGCTCTGCTAGGTCTCTTCATAATTGGGTAGCGCTTGATGGCTCCAACTATCTGGGCATCGGCACTCATCTAAAATATTACATTGAAGAAGGCCAGACCTTTAATGATGTAACACCTATTCGGTCTACAACCTCTGCGGGTGATGTAACCTTCTCTGCTACCAACGGCTCATCTACCATCACCATTACCGACTCAGCTAACGGCGCAAATCAGTTTGACTTCGTTACTTTTTCTGGTGCCGCGAGCTTGGGCGGCAACGTAACAGCAGCAGTGTTAAACCAAGAGTATCAGATTCAAAGGTTAGTTAGCTCAAACCAGTATGAAATAACTGTTTCAGTCACAGCTAATGGCTCCGACAGCGGCAACGGAGGTTCGAGTACCGTTGGCACATATCAAATCAACACTGGCCTAGATACAAGTGTCGGCGGAACAGGTTGGGGAGCGGGAACATGGGGCAGAGACGGCTGGGGAGACGCCGCCTCTGGCGGATTAACAACTGAGGTTGAGCTTAGAATATGGTCTCATGACAATTTTGGCGAAGATTTAATTATCAACCCTCGTGACTCAGGTTTGTTCTACTGGGACAGGACTGCTGGCACAAGTCAGAGGGCTGTAGCACTTAATACACTGACGGGCACGAAGAGAAGCATACCTACAATTGCAAAACAGATCTTGGTATCAGACCAAGATCGCCATCTCATTGCTTTCGGCGCGGACGCTATCGGTGGGTCTAGTGACGAAAACGGTAATGGGGTTCAAGATCCTTTGCTTATTCGCTTCGCTGACCAAGAAGATGCTCTGTTCTGGTATCCGACTGCCACCAATACAGCGGGAGACTTACGCCTTGGCTCTGGCTCTAAGTTTGTCCAGGCGGTAGAAACAAAGCGTGAGATTCTAGTTTGGACGGACACTTCTCTTCATAGTATGAGATTTATCGGGCCTCCATTTACCTTTGGTATTCAGCAACTCGCGCAAGGCATTACGATTGCCAGCCCTAACGCGGCGATAGCTTCCGAAGATTATGTGTTCTGGATGGGCATTGATACGTTCTTCGTATATGCTGGTCAGACAGCGCAGCTACCTTGCACCGTGAAAGATAAGGTGTTCACCGACTTCAACCTATCACAGGTGGAGAAAGTTACTTCTGGTATTAACTCAGAGTTTAGTGAGGTAACGTGGTTCTACCCGTCTGCGGACTCAGAAGATAACAACAGATACGTTACATACAACTATCTAGAAAAGGTGTGGACTTTCGGTACGCTCACAAGAGATGCGTGGTTGGACCGTGGTACTCGGACCTATCCTCTTGCTACCGGCGGCGGCTATTTATACAACCATGAGCTTGGATATGACGATGACGGGTCTCCAATGGACTCCTTCATTGAGTCCGCATCTATGGACATAGGTGATGGAGACACCTTCTCATATATAAGAAGGCTAGTTCCTGACTTAACATTTACTGGTTCCACGGCTCTTAGTTCTCCGCAGGCTACCTTTACTCTTAAAGCTCGCAACTTTCCGGGCGCTAACTTTACCAGCACATCTGCTGGCGATGCAGTTCGGACATCCTCTAGCCCGGTTGAGGAGTACACGGATCAGTTATATCTCAGAGTTCGTGGACGTTCCTTCGCACTTCGTGTAGAATCAGAGGCACTAGGTTCAAGATGGAAGCTCGGTAGCCCACGGGTAGACCTTCGCCCAGATGGGAGGCGTTAATGTCTAGCAATCAGATTGCCCCACCAAGACTTCCAGAAGCACCTAACGAGTATTCAAGAGTGTATATGGCTGATTTACTCCGTGCATTAGAGCTCTTTATCGCACAGGAAAGAAACCCCGGAGGTCTTCGGGGGTCAACGATTACCCTGACTAATCTGCCAACAGCCGCGACTGGACTTGAGGTGGGGGCACTGTATAATGATAGCGGCACTGTAAAGGTTGTTACCTAATGGGATTATTTAAGAAATTTAAAGAGGCGTTGCCGGCTATAGCCGGCACAGTAGGCTTCGCTTTAGGCGGAGCTCCCGGAGCGGCTATTGGTTCAGGGCTTGGGTCCCTTGCCGCAGGTAAATCAGTCAATGATGCATTAGTGAATGCTGCTATGGGTTATGGCGTAGGTAGTATGGGGCAGGCGGCAGGGTTCACTGCTGCTCCAAAAGGAGCGCCAGGTTTTTCACGGTTTGTGCCGGGCCGTGAAATGAGTACATATACTCCTTTTGGAGATGCTATTACTAAGCCAGTTAAAAATCTTGGAATCGGTTCCGGGTTAACCCCTGACAAGGGCCTTGGCCTCGGATCTTTGTTTGATTCTGATATGCTGAAGTACGGGGCACTAGGTGCTGGGGCCTTGGCCCTGAGTGGTGGCCTTGCCCCAGAGGAAGTTACAGCAGATTCATTGTACAATGACAATTACAAAGGACAGGCTAGAGGCAAAGTAGTTGGCCCAACATCTAATAAAGAGTATAGTATAAACAGTCCTGCCGACATGGATGAGTATAACCAAGAGGTCCGTAACCTTCAGAAGTATACACCAAGAGCGGCAGGGGGTGAGTATGACCCTATCAGAGGTTACGCCGCAGGCGGTGAGCACATTGGCGGCGGTGAGGTAGACGGCCCAGGACATGGAACATCAGATTCAGTTCCTGCAAGATTGTCAGATGGTGAGTTTGTCCTGACAGCTAAAGCAGTAAGAGGAGCAGGCGGCGGAGATAGAGATATCGGAGCGGCTCGTATATATGATATGATGGCAGACTTAGAGGCGACAGCATAATGGCAACACAAACAGTAGAACAGGTGGCAAGACTAGCGCCCTTTCAGGAAGACTACCTGAAGGATATTTTTGAACAGGCAAAAGCTTTAGGTGATACACCACAGCCATTTGCTGAACAGCAGTTAGCTGGACTATCCGGTGGACAGCAGGCCGCTATTCAAGCAGCTATGTCAGGCATTGGCGGGTATCAGCCTTACATGCAAAGAGCACAGCAGTATGCTACTCCGGGCGGTGTGTCAGAGTTCTTTAATCCTTACGAAGACCAAGTTGTACAGCAAACCTTATCTGACATTGGTGAGCAGGGACAGATTGCTCAGAACCAGTTAGCTGGTCAGGGTGTTGCATCAGGTGCTTTTGGTGGTTCTCGTTTTGGTGTTGCACAAGCAGGACTCGCGGCGGATACATTGGAACAGCAGGCACGTTCTGCAGGTCAGATACGTCAGGCCGGTTTTCAGCAAGCACAGCAGGCGGCGCAAAACGCGGCTCGTCTGCAAGGTGCGCTGGGTCAAACTGCACAGGGCATGGGTGTTCAAGACATTAATACATTAATGGGTATTGGTAGCCTACAACAGCAGCAAGCGCAAAGAGGTTTTGATGTAGACAGAGCTAATCTTCTGGCACAGCAGGCGCTTCCGTTCCAGCAAGTCGGATTTATGTCTGACATCTTCCGTGGTGTTCCTCAGTTGATGGGACAACAGCAAACATCTCAGGCTCCTAGTCCTAACATGATGACTACTGGTATCGGCCTGCTAGGTGCAGGTCTCTCCGGTGGGTTCTTTAATTAGCAGAGGTATATTATGAACGGTCCTAAAGTTGGTGATGTACTTCGCCGTAAGATGTTTGCTCCTAAACAATACACTCGTAAAGATGCTGTTGGCTTAATGGCTTCCAGCCCTGAACTTGTGCAAGCTGTTCAGCGTAGAAACATGGGCGGGATTAATATAGGTGATATGGCTCAACAGCCAGCGGCCCTTGATAACGGAATGACTGCGGAAAATTTAATGATACTTGCAGGCGGTCGCAATTCTCCAAGAAGTACCACTGACACAGTAGAAGAAAATGTTACCGCACAGGTTCCTCCTATTTCTTCTCCTATTCCAAGACCTCCTGTTCCTGCAGCTGCATCTGCAGCTGCATCTGCAGCTGCATCTACAACACTTCCTGCAGTTCAGACTCAATCTCTGGAGCAGATTTTAAAGTCCCTTCAAACAAACAAAACTGCATCCGAGTTTATAGACGAAAACAAGGATATGCTGGAGAAGTATGCTCCTGTTCCTAAAGCAAAAAGACTTTCTAAAGATTATCTTACAAAGTATTTCCTTGACGTTGCTGCGGCAGGGGCCGCAGGGCAGGACATAGTTCCGGCACTAGCAGGGCAGGCTCCTAAAAACTTTGAGGACTACCTTGCCGGCAAGAAAGAAGAAGAGACAAGCGAATACCAGCGCAACCTTCTCGCCCTTACAATGGGTATCACAGACAAGAAAGCTCAAGACGCTTCAAACCAAGCTCTTAATCTCAAGATACTTGAGATTCAAGGAGACCAGCCGGAAAAGATTAAGCAGGTAAACGCTTTGGCTAAACAGATGATGGACCGTGACCCTAAGCTAACATTAACTGAAGCTACCAAGCTTGCACAGGATAGAGTCTTTGAGCCAACTCAAGGCAGAGTCAGCATGCTTTCATATCAAGGTATGTTAAACCTTGGTCACAGTGAGGCATTTGCAGGTATTTTAGCCGCCCCATCAACTTCCGACATGTTCGAGGATGCGGTCGCTGCTGAAGCAACTATAAATAGATTTGCCGGCACAAATACTCTCAGCCGAACGGACCTAGAGTTCTTGGCAGGGAAGGCAGGCCTTGATGATGAGGACACAGCGGCGGTTCTGCGCGGTGAAAGAGTGCCTTCTCGTCAAACATAACAGTAGGGGCTACTAATGGCAAAGTTATCAGAAGGTAATAGAGTTTACGTCTATAACGGAAAACGCTACGGCGTACCTGAAGACATGGATGATGACCAAGCAAGAGACGCAGTCAGGTCAATGCTTAATCAGCCTGACGAGACTAGCTCTAGGTCAGGTAGAAACAAGTCCACTAGAACTAGAATCACCCCAGAAAGATCCGTGGACCCAGAGACAGAGTCCGAGGGTTTTTATCAAGAGATTGCAGAAGGTATAGGGGCCGGTCTTATCAAAGCTGGTCAAGGGATTGGTGAGTTAGCTGTACTACCTTCAGACTTAATCTTCGACACTGACTACGCAAACAGAATACAAGACAACAGCGAAAAGCTTCAGGACTTCTTAGGGCTTGACCCCGTCGGCATACCTGCTGAGTTAGCAGAAGTTGCAGTACAGTTTGTTGTGCCCGGCGGTCTTGCGGCTAAAGCTGTTACATCAGGATCAAAATTACTCAGAGCTTCTAGGCTAACCAAGATCCCAGGTCTTGGGTTCGCGGAACGTGGTACAAGAGCAGGTCGTTATGCAGAAGCTGTTCGCAAAGGTAGAGCCTCTATCGGCGGCCCTCGGACCACGAAACTAAGTAGAGGTAATAGAGCAACAGTTCTTGCCCAGCAAAGTGCGGCGGCGTTTGGCGCTGATGCTATCGTAGCTAGTGATGGCACGACAACAATTGGTGACTGGGTTGAAGGTGGCCCTACATTAACAGATAAGAATGTCGGTTTGTCCGGCAGGGAAGAAGCTATCCGTCTTCTCGAAAACAAATTAAAGCTTGGCGCAGAGGCAGGGACCCTCACTGCAGCCGCGCCGTATCTTTTTAAAGCATTAGGTATTATGGGCAAGCCTGTTGCGGGAGTTGCCGGGGCAGGGTTAGAAGCAGTTGTTCTACCTACAGCCAAAGCGTTGAAGGTGGCAGCGGAAACATTAGGGGATTCTGCCCTTGCCAAAAGCATAGGGGACCTCCCTGTGCCGAGCATTGCAAATAAGGTGGGGCCCAACTCCACTGTTAAAGATGTTGTTCAAGGAATTCAAGCTCGGTTTAGATTCCGTGGTAACATGTCTCAGGAAGCAGCAGAAGTGCGCTCCGGTATGCAAGGCTACCTTGATTCTGTTGCCACCAAAGCAGGCATCACAATGCAGAGACTTGAGACTGAAATAGATAAAGCTTTTAAGACAGGTACAGTTATGACCCGCTTCTTAAATGGCTCCAGCGATCTTGAAAGAACAGAAGTATTCAACTCTATCTACGGCTTCCTGTCCAAGGACCCAGGATATATAGACAGCCTTGCCCGTGCCGCACAAAGAGAAGGCAGAGCGTTTGATGCCACGAACCCGGATGACTTGCTTCGCGGACTGCCAGCCCCTATTCAGCGGGTAGCCAAAAGAATGCGAAACGAAATTGATGACTTATCTAAGCAGGTTATTAAATCAAAGTATTTCAATCAAGAAATTGGCGAAGACATGCAAGAAGAGATCGTGTCTAACCTTGGGTCTTATTTGCGCAGGAAGTATAGAGTCTTTCAAGATCCCGATGCGTATTTTGGAAACCCAAAGAAAGGTATTTCTCCTTCCACAGAGTACATAAATAATAGAAAAGCTGCGGCTAATTTATTATCCGACCCAGCAAACTACAATACGACTAAAGACTTGTATCAAAAAGTGGTTAGACCTTTAGGTGAGGGAGAAGAGCTTGGCATAACAACCAACGGAGGGGTGGCACCTCAGTTTGTTGACGAGATTGTTACAAAGCTTACGAATAAATACAGAGACAAAACTGGTGTTCAGTCTCCCGATAAAAAAACAAGCGGCAGAGTGATAAGAGACAAGCTTAAAACAAGCCTGCTTAGTCCTCGGAGAGTTGACAACGACGCTCTGCGCCTACTGCTTGGTGAAATAAAAAACCCGGCTGAATCTTTTGTCACAACTATGGCGGACCTCGGAGAGTTTGTTGCTAAAGAAAGGTTCTATTCTTTTCTAGACTCAACAAAAGTAACTGACACCGCGTTAGTGCAGGGCGGCAAGCTGGCGAACGACGCAGATATTGTTGGTGGAGATGTATATGCGAGACTGTCTCCTGAAGAAAAAGCAAAGTATATAGAATTAGATGAAGACGGAACAGGAGTTCTTCAATCGAGAACAGCAGAAGGTGGTGTCACAGAAGCAGGCACTAAGATACCGGATGATGTTTCTAGACAGACATATGTTAAGTCGGGAATGTATAAAGATTTAACCAGAAGCACTTGGCAAGAAACTGCTCCTGTTATTAGACAAGTTTATAGTACATATATGCTGGGCAAAGGGTGGGCGCAGAAAGCTGCCACTGTGTTTAGTCCTGTTACTCAAATTCGTAACGTATCCTCCGCCGCTTTATTCGCTGCTGCCAATGGTAACTGGGGACGCGGCGCTAATGTTTTTGAATCTACGTCCTTAGTTCTTGAGAACCTTAGAAAAGCAGGACCGGTGCAGAGACAGCAGTATTATCAAATGCTGCAAGAGAACGGCATCATAGGAACACAGGCTCAGATCAGAGAGATAGATAGAATTATCGATGACGGGTTGCAAACAACAACTAAGAGTGAGTTCGATGCCCTCGGTGTAAACCTTGCCCAAAAGAAAGCAAGAGGCAAGGGTGGTCAGTTCTTATCCAGCTTGGACAAGGGTGCCCGTGATTTGTATCAGGGCGGTGATGACATATGGAAAATATATAGCTTTGATTTTGAACGGTCAAAAATACTTAATGCTTTCGACGGTGACACAGAAATGGCTGAAGCATTTGCTAGGTCGCAAGAGGTTAACGGGATTAAGTTTAAAGACCTAAATGAGTATGCCGCAAGCATTGTGAAGGACACAGTTCCAAACTATGATCGAGTTCCTCAGTTTGTTAAAGATATTAGATCGCTACCTCTTGGTAATTTCGTAGCCTTCCCTGCCGAGATTGTTCGTACCTCAACAAACATTATCGAAAGATCTATTAAAGAGATTCAAGAGGGCCGCCGTCTCATAGACTCAGGTGAAGTTGTTCTTGGCAGTAAGTTAAGAGACATAGGAAGAAGAAGACTTCTTGGTTTCACTACAACAGCGGCGGTTACAGGTCCAGCACTACAGAACTTTGCCATGTATATGACAGGTGTAAGTGGAGATGCTATCGACGCGCTAAGAGAAATTGTTCCTTCATGGAGTCAGAACAGTACCCTTGTTCCAACCTCCGTTGACAAAGACGGTAACATCGCAGGCTATACAGACTTCAGCTTTTTTAATCCTTACGACTACCTACAGCGGCCTATCAAAGGGATTTTAAATGAGGTCAACAAAGGTAATGAGCTTGGTTTAGATGCAACCAGCATTGCTGCCAATGCTGGTATGACTATGCTGTCTGAAATGTTTAGTCCTTTTGCTGAAGAATCAATCTTTACAGAAAAGCTTCTGGATGTTTCTGCAAGAGGCGGGGTTACTCAAACAGGAGCGAGAATTTGGAACGAAACAGATGCCACCGGAACTAAGATTGGAAAAGCTTTGGGGCACATAGCCGACGCTGCCAACCCCGGTATTGTAAGAGAGGTTGTTGGAGACCTCTCTGCAGTCAATCCTCGGACCCAGAACCTAGAGTTTAGTTCTCTTCTTGGCGGGGACCTTCCAATGAACGCCCGTCTAGCAACGGCTCTTGGGGTTGGCGCTGATCCTCGCGGTAATACTCGACAGGTTGGTGAAGAAGTGTTTAGATTATTTACTGGCTTTGCGGAGCAGAGAATAAACCCCAAGCAATCTTTGATGTATAGAAGTCTTGAGTATTTAAGAAACGAAAGACAGCCTCAGAGTCAGTTCAACAGAGCTATGCGAGTTGGCTCTGTTGCACCTCTTGTTGCATCGGATCTTTTAGGAGCTTACCAAGATCAAAACGAGACTGCATTCAGAGAGCAAAGCAAGATGTACCGTCTCATTACAAAGATGGAAGCTCTTGGTATGAAGCGTCCTGCTATTGAAAAGGAACTAAAAAATCAAAGAATACCTGACTATAAAAATCTGATGCGAGGAGTATTCACTCCATTAAACATTAGCCAGGACTTGGCTAGAGAAGTGAATGGACAACAACGTCGTTTTTATGGTGGGGATAGAGTACCTCAAAGAGAGCTTCGAGGATTAAAAAGAGAGTTGAGCAATAAACTACTTTCGTCTAAGCTGGCTGAAGGTGATAAGCCTTTAGGAGCCGGTAAGCAGTCTTTGAATCTGGATGCTAGTTCTTTTATTAGTCAGGCTCAAGCCAGCGAACTACCTCAACCAGTTGCTGCAGGTACTGTCCCTCCATCAGTGCCAGCGCAAGCGGGAGCCGTACCAGCCCCACTGACGGCTCCCGCGTCCTCTCCTCAAGTTAGTCGGGACCCTGCTCTTATGGGCAGTGACCCATTCTCTGCCTTGAAGAACATGCAAACATTTGGGAACAACTAACATGATGAAATCAACAGTGCTAAACGAGCTTCGTCAAGAGCTTGCTGAAGATGAGGGTTGCAAGTATGAGATATACTTGGACCATCTGGGCCTACCTACATTCGGCATCGGTCACCTTGTGACTAAG
>TARA_R110000824_G_scaffold54028_1_pt1 | contig 12849 bp, 22 predicted proteins | sample TARA_R110000824 | Tara Oceans TARA_R110000824 (sample SAMEA4397747) | marine metagenome | biome: Polar Biome; feature: [MES] marine water layer (ENVO:01000295) within the mesopelagic zone...; material: water (ENVO:00002006), including particulate matter (ENVO:01000060) such as...... | reverse complement strand
CCATGACGCCGTCGGGAGCTGCCCCACAACGGAGACCGCACCAGCAACAACCGCAGCAGCAGGCGCGACCCATGACCCCGTTGCTGCAACACCCACCGCAGTTAGTGCAGCGCTGACCACAGCAGCGGGAGCGGTCCAGGAGCCCGTTGCAACCGCTCCGACAACGATCTGCGCGGCGCCAGGCCAGTCACCATCGGCGAAGTCGTCCAGCTCATTTAATTCGAGCGTAAGATTCTGCGAGCCATGACCGGCAACCCGATCCGCTGCGATGGCGATCTCGAAGCGGTCCGTAGTCGCGCCCGCGGCCCAGTCACCCGTATAGGTCGCCAGGTGCAGCCCACCTCCCGAGAATGCCGCCTCATCTTGTTCGTTGGCTTCCAGCTCAACGCTAGGAGGAGTGCCAGCCTGGACACGGGAGAAATGCCCAGGCGACCCGCTAAGCGTCCGAAGCCCGTAAACTAGATCAACCCCCGCGCTCGGCACGTCGAGCTGATGACGCACGACAAAGGTGCCCGCCCCACTGGTCCATTGTGCATCATCAGGCTCGCCTGCTGGGCTGGTCGCCACCGCGAAGACCTGACCACCGGGGGACACTCCGCTTGTTACCGTGTTGGCCACGCCCGTCGTCAGGAGCAGCGACTGCTCAAAGTCAGGGGTATCGCCGCCGGTGTGCGTTGCACTTGTGAGCACCGTATCAGAGTGGTAATACGTCCGCGTGTGTTTAAGCGGGATATACCTATTGAATGCGCCGCGTTGCGACTTCAGGCGCCCTAACTTGTCGCTCTCCTCTGACGGGAGATGATCGGCCCATTCGCGCCAGCTGCGCGTACTCAACGCCTGGGAGTGCGCGCCCGCTACAGAGTTGTCGACCTGGCCCGGAGTACCGACCCAAGTGCCATAGCGGGTGTCTGACTCCGCCGCGGCAGGCCAGTCCGTATCGAGATCTTGCACCTCGACGACCACTGTGCGCCGATCCCTGGCGTATATCGGCGCCAGAATCGCGTAGGTGTCTGGCTCTGCGTAGATGGTGTGCCGAGTGCAGGGCGAGATCGCCCCACCGAGATGGGGCTGCGGACACATTGGGAAGTAGTCCGCGACCCGCTCCCAACGGCTACCGACGGGCCAGTCCCGCACGTCGTCATTACGACCGCGCAGACGCGTCAGCTCTTGACCGTCAGTGACCCCCATGGCGTCGTAAAGCGGATCGGACCCAGCCACATAGGCGAGGTGTTCGACTGACAGCGAGTCGTAGCCCTGCCATATATCCTCACGCGCCTGGCACTGGTAGAGATACCCCGCCGCATCGCCAAGCGCTGCGCGCTTTTTCCCGGGTCGGTCTCGCTTCGGAAGGCCCCGAAAGGACTTAGAGTCGATGGTCTCCCAGTCCTGGGGCGCAGCGCGTGCCCACTGGACAAGGAGGCGCATTGACTACTCCAGAGGCTACAGGATCCCAAGCAGGGTCCGAGCAGAGGCTGCCTCTGCGCTTGTGATATCCACCGCACTGGGCCAGCTCACGTCGCCACAGGATGCAATCGCATCGGCGAGATCCTTGTCAATTGGTTCGTCCTGCAGCGCCCCGACTGGAGGCGCGATCTTGCGGCTGACTTGCTTACTCCCGCCCTTGAGTGTGGCGCCCTGTAGGCACAAGTGCCTATCCGTGTCGACGGGAAAGCAAAACATTGTGTATGCGTCATGACCAGACACCTCGTTAATCACGACGTTCCCGACTGGATGCTCCCGAACCAGTGCCGCCATAACGAGGGGATACCGCGTCTTCACATCGTCCACAGAGCCCGTTGCAACATGCAGCGTCTTCACTTTCAGGGTGTCGTCATCATCGGTATCGCGGAAGCAGATCCGCAGCTCATGCACGCCCATGGGGGAAACCTCGGAGAGAGAATATTAATCGTCGAGACGGAAGACACCGCTAGCGTCCCACTGGATGGTGTAGTCGCCGCCGTTGGGGAGCGGCGGAGCCGTCAACGGGATGCGGGCGATCAGCTCTTTAGCGGTATCGACCCCTGGCGTGTTGTTGAATACGATCGCCTGGGTCGGCGTACCGGCACCGGCACCCAGGGTGGTGAATGTCGCATCGAGAGCGTCATAACCAACGCGATCGTTAGCGTCGTCTTCGGTGATCGTCCTGCCACCAAGCGCAGTCACGCGGGCATAGCCACCACCAGCCAGTTCGTTAGAGAGATCGCTGACGAAGTTGTGATCCGGATCGTAGACGTAGCCCGCCCCGACAAGAAGCACGCCGACATCGGCGCCGCCTGTCGACCAGCCAGTCGCGCCGAGCGTCCCATTAGTAACCGCCAACTTGCCTCGATTATAGACGTTTGCCATTGAAGTCCCCCGGGGTTCTTGCGCGCAACAGTACCACGCGCCTACGTGCTACGCTCGCACCTAAACGCGTGAGGATACATTTCATGGACACCGAGACACTCGAAGCCGTCAACGGCACCGCCCAGGACATCGGGGCGAAGAACCCCCGGTGTAAGTGTGGGCGGCGCGCCCATAAGTTCCCGATCCTGCGACTTGGGCACGCCGTCGCTGAGATCCCTATGGCGCTTTGCAACAAGTGCGCGAAGCCCGAGAAGGTTCTGGCCGAGTACGACGACGAACTGCATGCCGGCATCGCTGCCGAGCTGCGCCGAGCTGGTCGACCCGTGCCGCACAAATCACAGGCGCGCGTGACGATAGAGTCGATCCGACGATTCACAGGCGCCGCTAGCGTCGTCTAGCGGTTTGTTTGCTCACAGCACACACCCGGAGTATGCTGTCGGTAAGGATGGTATCATGCTCGGATCTTGCCATTGTGGCGCACCCTTGCGCCTTGGCTCCAGCCACGCCGCACCCATCGGCGCCGAGCGCGTCGTGTGTCGGTGTGGCGAGTGCGACACCTTGAACCTCTGCAGGCTCCCCGTTGAGCTACGCAAGCGCCCCATGCTGCAGGTTCGCCTCGCGATCTGCCAGCGAAGATCGCGCTAGAGGCCGCCAACCTTCGCAGCGCCGATACCGACGCCAGTGCCGACGACGAAGAGAGTGACCCCGAGAGCGCCGCCGCTGACGCGTAGCCCGGTGTTCTCGCGCTCCAGAGCGCGCCCAGACGTCCACAGTGCATTGTATGCCGCTTGCGAGTGCAGGCGGTCCCGCTCGCGCCCCTCCTGGCAGATCATCGCCCGCGGTTCCCAGTAGTCCGCCGCGGTCTCCTGGTTCAGGAGCCAGGCATACTCTTCTTCAGGCAGGATGAGGCCACGACACAGGGCGTCAGGCTGTTCTCCGGGCAGGTACGGCACCACCGCGGGGCAGTCATCCGTCGCAGCTTCCCACCCGAAGGCAGGGCGCTCCACCATGGGCGGAAGGTCGACCGGGTACAGGTTCGGCGGCGTAGCCTTTGGGCAGCCGAGCAGGAGCAGGAGCAGGAAAATCATCGCCGCCCCCGTCGCTTGTTGCCCAGCTTCGCCAGTTCCGCGGTACGCTCATCACTCGGTTCGAGAGCCTCGACCGCAGTGAGCGCTGACTCTTCTTTTTCGGTCGCGCGTTCGAGGTTCTCGACTTCCTCCACCTCGGTATGCTCGTTTGTCGACGCCGCCGGATGCTCCGCCAGCCTGGTACGCTTGCCCTTCAGAAAGAACCCCAGGGCGCCGACCAGGGCGACGAGTCCACCGACGATGATGGCTATTAGTTCCTCGCTAATCACAGCAGCGCCCCCATTTCGAGCGCCCGAAGCAGGCGCCGCACTGCCTCTATAGCGTGATCTGGGTCGATAGCCTGGTTCTCTGGCATCCGTAGATGGACATCCAGACCTCCCGCGCGCGGAGACGTGTACCACTCAAGGCTCACAGTCCCCAGCAGCTCGGGAACGAACGGATCCGGCTCACAGCCAGGCAAGAATCGAACGTTATCGGCTTCCGCCACTCTTCACCAGGGCGAACCGGACAGGCTACCAATCCGCCGGATCACCCTCGCTCTATCACTTCCCCGTCAGCACGGTGTGCGACTGCACTGCGCGGCGCGCATTGCAGTCTGGGCATCGAGACCTACCAGGCGCCCGACGCGGCATCATGACGCCATCGACGCGGTTGTGTCGCCGCCGGATGTCAGCGGTATGGCCACATTCCAGCCACAGGCGCAGGAACACCGTTCCAGGCTTGCGTCCTCGGGGCGTTAGGGCGTTGCCAGCCAACCACAGGCGCTGTCGAATGGCGAGCAGCGCAGGGTTGTCGATCTCGTCATCGCCTTGCATAGCCAGGATGTAGCCAAGCACCTTATCCAGATGGAAGTTGACCAGGCTACACCTCCGGTCACAATACATTTTTGGGGCGCCGCCCTTGCCTGGCTCCCTCTCGGGCAGGAGTCGATCACAGGTTGGGCATCGCGGATTAATTCCGTAGGGGCTCATCTTCACATCCTCACGCATTTAGGTTCTGTAAACATAACCCGCCTGTACGGAGGCGCTAGTCGCTGGGAGTATACTCCGCGCCAGGGGGGGCGTCCGCAACCACTGGCGGGCGCTCGGACTCGGCATCACTCAAGGCCCACAGGGCGCCGCCAGAGCCGCCCGCGATGGTTAGCGCTGTCGCTACGATTCCGAGCGCTTTCATCCAGAGCGCTCGCCTATCCGCCGCCGCCACAACTGCGAGTTCGTGCTGTCGCCCGCGGTCTGCTGCGTCCTGCTCGCCGCGGTGGACGATCACGTCCTTTAGGTCTGTGAACCCTGCTGTAACCGTGTGTTTTAGGCCGCTTAGTTCAGTCTGAATGACTGCCAACTCCATCGAATTGGTTGCTATCGCTGCCTGGTTTAGGGCTATCTGTTCGCTCTGGGACTGCAGCCTATTGGCGTGATCATGCTTGGCGACCTGTAGCTTTGCTATGTCTACCGCATCTTCGCTCATGACTACACCCTCGCAATTCTGGGGGCATCCTATCGCAGGGCCCAGCTCAGCGCCTACGCAGGCCAGCAGGGAGCGACGTGCAGGGCGATGCATGCCGCCTCACAGGCATCGGCAACACCCGCCAGCCGGTGATCTGGCTTGATCGTCTTGGCTCGGGACTTCGCATCCTCGACCAGGGCGACGTACAGGTCGGGCCAGAACTTCTCGACGACCTGGCACGCCATGCGCTTCCACTCGTCGCGGCGCCACTCGTCCGGTGTCATCGACGACGGCGCACCACGTCGCGCCACAACTGCGCACTGGGGACAGCCGGCCCAGTGCATCAGCGACGACTGCATCGCCGTGAACGTCTCAAAGACGAGCTGATGACCGCAGCCCGTCCAGACGACGGCGAGGCAAGTGCCCCCGTACCGCTCGACCGTGTAGGGCTGAATCTTGCGCGCTGCGCTCACTATCGGCGGCGACTTCGGAGGCTTGGAGAGCAGCAGCCCCCGACGCGCGGCCCAGATCAGCATTGAAGCCCGCCAGGGCGACACCTCGACCCGCTCGACCCTGCCCCATGGGCGCGACCCACAGGCGATCATTCCGCTGATGTAGCCGACGCTATAGCCGATAACCGCCTGGTGTCCGTGGTTGGCGCTGCTCTTCGCAGTCGGTGGAGGCTTTTCTATCGCCCACACGGCGACCGCTTCATCGCCGACCATTTCCAAGATCGCCGGGCGGATGCGATCCCAGTAGCTGCGCTCTGGCTCGCCAGTGAAGCACCGCACCGAGCGCAGCCCCGTCACCTCGGCGTCGACGACGGAGGCCAGTCCGACGTAGGAGCCCGACGGATCAACCCCGAAGATCATCTATTTCGCCTCTTTGGCTGCCCTCTTGGCTGCCCTCTTGGCTGCCTTGTCCGCGGCATCCTCCTCCGCCTGGTTGAAAAGAGCCTTCTGACGGTACTTGATCGCCTGGTTCTCGGTGTCGTAGGAGCCGTAGTCCTCGCTCCCCTTCATTCGGAAGTACCACTTCCCGCCCTTCTCGAAGACAATGGGGAGTTTGTCGGCATCGGTGCCGCCATCCGCCGCTGGCTTGGTGGCGAGCAACGGCGCGCCCGTGAATCCCGTAGCCTCGGCGAGTGCTGCAGGCTTGCCTTCCTTGCCGCCCTTCTTGGCGATGGACAGCAGATAGTTCGAAAGCTTGAGGCGCTCGCTATCGCACAGGTCATCGAATCGCAGATTATGCACCGCTGGAAGCCAGGGGCAGAAAATCACCAGGTCAGACAGTGGGCTATCCCCGGGTTGCTCTGGTCTCTCGCCCTCAATCACGGCGCCGCTTCGGTCACATATCGTCTTGGTTCCCATTGTCGTCCTCACGCATTGGATGGTTGCGCGCTCCCATCGGGGCTGTAAATCTACACCTATCGGGCGCGATGAGAAGAGACCCCAACCAGGAGCACGGGCCACGTATAGCACAGTGTGCGACTGGCAACCAAGCGACTCCCGAGCGCACGGGATGCGATAGACTTGCCTCACCCTTGGGGGACCAATGACAGCAATCGACGAGATCGTGAACGCGCAAGGGCTCCCCGCGCAGCGAGCCAGCTACGCCCCGCGAGCCAGGGCAGTCCTCGACGGCGCGCAGGCTGCTCCCCTGGGTCCAGGACTCTCCGAACGTGTGAAGCTCGGCTCTCTACAGGGCGGCCACGCAATTGCATCCATACGGGGGATCTCGCCAATCACTCCATTCGGTGTGTCGGGCGTTGACGTGCGCCTGCTGGACATTGCGGGCAACCCCCTCCCAGGGCGGCGTGTTGTCTTCTTGCGTTTATCAGACGTGCAATATGACCCGAACGCGCCCCAGCCTGGCGTTCCGGTCAGCGCGATCCTGGTCAGCAACCCAGGCGCGGACTTTATCGCGGGCGGCATTGGATGGGGCCTCCTACGCACAGACGCTACCGGCCATGTTCGTGTACTGATCTCCCGAGCCGCCAACCCAGGCGCGCGCACCGTTTACGCATCGCTGCAGACCCCACCAGCCGGCACCACAGAAGGCCCACCGCTGCAAATCGTGGCATCCCCCTCTGTTCCTGCAGTTATTACTGCCTGATCGCAGGCGCGGATCGCGTTAATCTGCTATCGTGCTCGCGTCACCTTGGAGCCTAGATGTCCCTGTCGCCTGAACTTCTGCGCGCTCTGTCCGCCCTTGACGGCGCAGGCGTATCCTCCCCCCTCGGTCCCTACGTTTCGAAAGAGCTGAAACTTGGCGAATTCTACCGCCGGATCGTTCTGGCTGGAATCACGCTCACCAACGCGATCGGCGGCGGAACCACCGCGCCCATTGTTGTGCAGCTCACCGACCACCTGGGCAACGCCATCGACCGCGAGCGTCAAGTGTTGCTCCGGATCATGGGTACCCAGTACGACCCCGCCGACGAGAATGCGACGGCAACCCTTGCCAGCGCCGCAGGCGAACCGGGCAGCGTTGTCGCCTCCGCGACCGGCTGGGCACTGATTCAGACCGACGCCACCGGCAAGTTCGAAGGCACCCTGACCAACGCCGCAGACGAGACTGTCTACGTTTCCGCGGGCACACCCACCGCAGGCGTCAGCGATACATCTAAGGCTTGTCTGGTTATCGGCTGTGTCTCTGAAGACGTGACCTGGTCGGCATAGCGCCGCACCCGGAGATCAGCCTCATACATCTCGCGCGCGGTCATCAGCCCGTATCCCGTGGCTGTTTTCCTCTCTTGGGAATAGCACTCTCGGCGCATCGAAGCGCGCGGGACATCGCAGTCGTTTGCACGCTTCAGCGCCCGACACTTTGCGACCTTGCACGCTCCCGAGCAGGTCAGCCGATGTCGTCGAGGCGCGGAGAAGGTGCCCCTGCAGTAGATACAATCTCGTTCTGTAACGGTTTCGCCGCCAGGTCGACGCCACCGAAAATGTCGCACCATGGCATCGGTGGACTGTAGATCGGCAACGGTTGGCGCGCGACCAGCTCGACGCGCGGCGGCAACGTAGTCCGGGCAGGAGACCGCGCAGGCGCAGCCATCGCACCCGCGTCCGAAGTGCAGAGCGTGCCCGCACTTACACGGGGTCATCATTTTCGCGCTTCTGCCGGTCCATAGCGATGAATGACTCGGCAACCTCGAACCAGCCCGAGTCGCCCGCGCAGCAGAGCAAGATCCCCGTAGCCAGGCGCCGCACGTCCTGATCGGATGGTTCGCGCTCCCACTTGTTGCGCAGCTTCACCCGCACGACCTGGGAGACGGTCCCGAGTTCTTTATCCCACGCGGACGACTCCGCGCGTTTAGGGGGCTTTCGCCCTCTCTGTTTCATGCTCTACTCCAATCGGTGGACAGCGAGCGCCTTCATGGGCGATCGACTGCGACATTGTTGCCATGAGAAGCCAGCCGAGCCCGACGGCGTACAGGGCGACAGCCCCTAGCCGTAGTTTCGCGCGCGTGCAGATACTCATCGAAGGCGACCCCAGGAGCGAGCTAGCCCCGTTGTAGCACGTCGCCGCCCTCATTGCGCTGTGTCCTCGGTCAGAAGCCCGCGAGCGCGCCAGCACGACCGCGCATTCTCGGCAATGTCGCCGATGATGAACCGTCGACCCTCGGCGCGTGCGACCGTCCCCACGACACCAGAGCCCGCGAATGTGTCGATCACGACTTCGCCTGGTTGCGTGCTGTTCAGGATGAGGCGCCGGATGACGTGCGGATCCTTCTCCGTCGGGTATCCCCTATCGTCGCGGATCCCGAATAGGATATCAGGCCAGCCGTTTTCGTTCAGCTGGCGACCGGTCCCCGTTGGCTTCTCGCGCCAGACCGGTATGCCGTTCGCCTTGGAGAGCGGCACCTGCTTGGCTGTTCGCTTTTCGAGGAACATCACAAACTCACGGGTCGCACGCCAGTGGTAGCCGGTCCCTGACTTCAGCTGTCCATACAGCAGCTGGAGGATCGCCGGCTCATCGAGCTGGTCATAGTCCCGCGGCTTTCCGATCGTCTTGCGAACCTTGATGTATGGGATGGACTTCCAGAACCAGAACCCCGCCGCACGCGCCGCTGGTAGAACCACGTCGCGGGTTTCCTCGTCGACGAAGAGGTAGGCGTGCCGCTTCGGTTTCATGATGCGGTACAGCTCCAGCAGCCAGCCGGGTATGCGCTCATTCGGAAAGATGGGGAACCACCGTTTCTTTAGGCGCGTCGTTGTGCCTACCACTCGGTGCTTTTCGAGGCTCTCATAGGCGGTATCTGACACGACCTGGTCGACACTCTCCGCCGGCAACGACTGCAGCAGCGTAATCGCGTCAATCAAGTGGGCCCGGTCTCGCGTCAGGTCGAGATCCGTCTGGAATAGGTCAGGCATCGGAATCAGTCCCGAAGTATTCCTCGAAGATCCGCACGGTCTCCGCGTTTTAAGCGACACAGTCACCCCTCTCGGTTCGGCGCCATCGGTGTCGGGAATAGACCCAATTGGCTACGGTCTGGCACAGCTTCGCACTCGCGGGGCACGCTGGTCCCGCTGGCTATCTGCCCCCAGATATGGACGGCGCCGCAGTTGTAGCTCTCGGCGAACATAGGGCGCGCGCCATCCACAACGGACAGATAAACGCGCTGGACCAGCTCACCCGCACATTTCGGGCATGCCGCCCTCATGCCAGGGCGGCGACCGCTGCGCGAATAAGCTGCGCAATCCGAGCCTGCGCCACGGCAGGCTCTGGACCCTCGCGTACGTCGTCCACACGATGGTCTGGCAGGGCGTAGTCAGCGCTTGCTAGACCGTCCGCCAGGCGGCGCAACCAGTCGGACGCCTCGGTCGGCCCAATGCTCTCGCCTGGTGCCATCTTTACGCCCTCTGCCGCATCGAGTAGACCCCACCACATTTGACTTTGTGCGTACAGATCATCAATATGTGGCGCGGTGGCGGCGTCGATCCTCATGTCGACCTTCATCTCGATTAGGTGATATCGCAGCTCCTTCCATAGAGCATACTGGACATCAGTGGCCGACGACGCGCCGGCATCGCTGACGTTGAGATCATGCCCATCGCGGGCCAGGTCGACGAGTCGGTCGGCCGCGTCCATATCCATAACGCCGTAAATCTGGACGATAACCGCCCCCTGCTCCAGACTCTCCGACCCGTGGGTGTACACTTCCAAACCTTCGATGGTTTCACTCATTTTCAACTCCTTACGTCTTCACGCATTCGACGCCTCTAGCATACACTACGCGACCGGGCAACCGTCCCCCCGTCCCTGACGACTTTCCCTGAGATGCACAGCGCGATGGTGAGCCCGAGATACTGTGACGATCTCTGGAGGCTCCCTTGAACGAATTGGCAACCGACGCGCTACTGGGAGGCGCGCAGCTACTGCCTACTGTTGTCGTCGCCCTCGTCCTGGTCTTTGCGATCTTCTGGCAGATCCACAAGCTGGTCGAATTGGTCCACACCACCGTTAAGGACTGTGTCGACGGCTCGGGGCAGTTCACCCTACGCGTGCAGCTCATCCCGCCGGATGACGAGGAGACGGACGAGCGTTAGAGCGCGTTATGTTGTGGCATACTGGCCACCCTGGAGGCTTCCATGAGTCGGAAAGTGACCGCAGACAGAAATGAGACCCTTGTTTTAGATGGGGTTGCTGGGGCGTTCGACTTCTTTGTCGCCGCAAACTACGCCGCCGCTATCGTCGATCCGAACGCACGCAGCGCCCGATTCAGCGCCCGAGAGAAGCCGCTGATCACCGTCACCGTCGAAGTCACCGCGAACACCAATCTGACAGAGATATTCATCGGGCCCCGCAGCTCTGGGAAGGTCAGCCCCGACACCTCGGTCGCGGCAGACTGGAACCAGGCGCAACGCTTGGCAGATGTCGACCTAGCCACCGGCGAAGACAGCGGCCCGCCTCACTATGTCAAAATGGCTGTTTCAGGACTGGGACGATTCGCGACTCAGGTGCCCTGGACGAACCGCTGGGGCGCCCTCGCGGTCTGGGCGACTGGCGTAGGTCGCGGGCGCGTGTACATCCACAGAGAACCAAGGTAATACCATGCTTTACTTCTACGTTCCACTTTTCCTCGAATCCGACGGAGTTACGACGAGTCTGGGCGAAGATGATGGCGCGGGCGGCATTGTCTACAGCGAGCCCACGCCAAGCAGCCGCGTGTTGCACCTCGACGAAGGTGTGCCCCGATTCGTGTGGCAGGTTCCGAACGGTACAGCGGCGCGACCTGGATGGATCCAGAAGACCGTCGCACAGATCAATACAGACTATCCAGGGCTGATCTAATGGCGCTCGACTGGATATGGGCATTTGGAGCAGAGTCCGCGGTAGTGCTGGAGTCGATGGGTTGGTCTTTTAATAGCACCTCCGACCTGCAGCATGAGCCGCGCACATCTCAACAGTACACGTATGCGGGGAGCCCCACACGATACTCTATGGCGATGGATGGGACGGCGAGGATGAGCGCCCCCGTAACGACCAACGCCCCAGCAGGTTGGCTCGCGGTTGCTGTTTACCATGACGTAGCCGCTAGCCCGAATAATGGAACTTATCTACTGCAGGCAATAGGTGTAGGCTTGGGTCGGTCAATAGGCGCACGAAGTCTATCCTCTGGGGCGCTGTCGCTCTATGTGGATAATGTTATCGAAGCAACCACCCCGGTTATCGACTGGGCGGGCGCATGGCGCTATGTGGCTCTCCGCTACGACTTCACGACGACGACCAATACTGGGCAGATTTGGGTGGATGGCGTAGCCATGACATCCGTAGAAACGAATACAGCCTCAAACTTTGAGACGGCGGCAACGTTTCACTTTCAGGGCACTGCCAACGGGGACCGCGGGCATTACGTGGCGCAGATCGCCGCATGGGATAATCTCGCCGATCCCGGCGAAATCCCGCGCTACATCACCCGCCTTGGCGTAGACGCTGACGTGAGCGAAGTCGGCGCCTGGACGCCCAGCGCCGGGGGTACCAACTTTGGTGTGGTTGGCGGGACATTCGACGCCGCGACCTACACGGAAGAGGCCGTTCCGTCTGCGAGCGACGATGTAATCGTAGACCTGTCCACCGACTTGGCGACCAAGCTCGGGATCACGCCCACCGCGATCGACGGAGTGACCTGCCACACGTACAGCAACGGTCTAGGCCAAACGGCCAGGGCGGAGGTGGGCGATCAGTTGGGTGCCACGACCACGACCGGCGACACGGGAGCGATCTCCAGCGGCACCACGGAGCGGCACGCCACCGCTGTGATCAAGCCCAGCGGTGGCGCCTGGGCAAGTACAGACACACCGAAGGGTAAATACTTTATTGTGACGGTCTAGGTATATAATGGCGGCAGCACAGCTACAAGGTGTGATCCTCACCGCGATGCACGATGCTCCCGTGCAGATCGCACAGCTACAAGGTGTGATCCTCACCGCGATGCACGACGCTCCGGTCCAGGTAGCTCAGTTGCAGGGTGTCATCTTGACGGTAATGCACGGAGCTGGATCTGCGGCGGGCAGTGAGAACAGCATCGGCGAGTTCAGGCACCTACAGATCGGCAACCTCGACAAGAGCCGGCCCGGCCCAATCTAGGCCAGTGGCAACCCGCGCAGCTCCAACTCGTCCCAGATGGCGCCCCGTCGCTGGTCGAAGTCCCGACCGTGATAGATCTCCTCGACGGACCCAAGATAGTCGCACTGACGGCGCGTGACATCGCGCAGACCGTACAGGGGCACGTAGCGGCGCCAGGTCACTACATCGCCCCGGCTGTGCCTGCCAGGATGGCTCCCAGCACGGTCGTCACAGCTATAACGATCACTGTCAGCCCGGCAATCGCTGCCACGAACATAAGTGCGACAAAGACTTGGGCGATCCAGAACTTCACGATCATCCAGATCATGCTTTCGATCGAGATGTCCAGATCGGACACCCGCACCGCTATCGGCTTGGGCTTGCGTTTACTCTGGCC
>TARA_R110000824_G_scaffold374502_1_pt1 | contig 12865 bp, 13 predicted proteins | sample TARA_R110000824 | Tara Oceans TARA_R110000824 (sample SAMEA4397747) | marine metagenome | biome: Polar Biome; feature: [MES] marine water layer (ENVO:01000295) within the mesopelagic zone...; material: water (ENVO:00002006), including particulate matter (ENVO:01000060) such... | reverse complement strand
GACCTCCGAGTGACCTCCGAGTGACCTCTGAGTGACCTCCGAGTGACAGCGGACAGCGTGTGCAGAATATATATATATTCAAGACGAAAAAAAGGGCGCCGGAGCGCCCCATTTTAGTATGTGAGTAAGTTTAAATTTTAACTAGCCCGTCAAGCTTTATGCTTTTCAGAATGGGAGCAGGTACAGACTTAACCTTGAACCATTTTCGAGTTTGTCCATAAGTTACCCTCCCACCCTCTTTCGAGTCGCCTTTTGAACATAAAACTGCAAACAATCGTCCCCTAAGGATTACAAAATTCTTTGCAGAGTCCTCAAATCCGGCTTGTTCCATCGCCATTTTAGTAAACTTATTGGCGACCGCTCGAACAGTCTTTTGAGATGCAGGATTTTCCGCAGGCAGTGAATTAAAATCAAATGTCATAATCATTATCCTATAAATTAAATTTACGCCGGTGTATCGCTACCGACCCCCAACAAGCTACAGCCATCGCCCCAAGCTGTCAACGGGTTTCTGGTGCGCGATCTTGGCGTGCATAATGCGCGTGAAGACACGCGAAGAAACCGCACGCATGATGCGCCCGTGACATTTCAAATTTTGATTGTCAACACTGTATGCCTATCCAGTAGGCTAGCTGCGCTGGTTCTCCTTCGACAGGATCTAGACAAAGCCTTAAAGCAATCACCAGAAAACACTACAACCCATTGAAGACTTTGAAGATTGTGAAATAATTCTAATACTTTAGAGACTAAGAAGTCTCTAAAAAACTCTGTCAACTACCGAGTCTTGCTTCCGCAAAGACTTCAAAGAGCTAAGAAGCTCTTTGAAGTCTTTGAATATCTGGGTGAGAGCTTCAGAGAGCTTCTTAGCTCTCTGGGGTAGGCAGGAGGCCATGCCACCAGTGGTATATATATACTACTTCACATACAATTTAAGGAGATTTCAAAGTGTCAACTAGGTTTTAGTGCGAGCTTTAAAGTCCTTAGTATACTTAGTAGGACTATTAAATATCTCTACTAATATTAATATATATATACCTAGTATGACCCCGGTAGGTCATATAACAGTATACAGCTTAGTTTATGATTTGTCAAGTTAAACCTTGACAAAACCCCAGTCGAGGTGTATACTACTAAAACAATGGATAAAAAAGAATTAACATTAAAACAAAAAGGGTTTCTTGACCACTTAATTGAAACAGGAGGTGATCCTAAGAAGGCAGCCGAATTAGCTGGGTATGCTCCGAATACACACTGGCAGGTCACAAAAGCATTAAAAACTGAAATTATAGACTTGGCCTCGAATATCTTAGCACAGTCAGCACCTAAAGCTGCTATAAAACTTGTAGATATAATGGACTCGGATAAGCCCATTCCGCAAGCAAACATGCGTTTACAGGCCGCTCAAACTATTTTAGATCGTATAGGTCTAGGGAAAGCGGATCGTCTTGATGTTAGTCATGAAGTAAGAGGAGGTATTTTTATATTACCTGCAAAAGAGGAGCTGATTATTGAGGCGTAAATTAAGTAGTACAATTCCTTTCGGATACAAGGTTTCTGACGAAGAGCCTGCTTCCTGTTCCTGGTTAGAGGAGATTCCTGAGCAACTAGAAGCCTTAGAAGACATAAAAGAGCTACTACGGCTAAAGGCCCTTTCTTTAAGAGAGGGTAGTCTGTGGTTAGAACATAGAACAGGCCGTAAATTAAGTCATCAAGGTCTAAAAAAGATGCTGGACATGGAACCTTCAGAAGAAACTTCGTAATGGATGAAATTGGAGGTGAAGCCGACTGGGTACTTAACCCTCAGAAGTACTTACAAGACTCTGAAGGACACTTTGTACTAAAAAAAGATGGGACACCTAAAAAGAAAGGTGGTCGTCCAAAGGGGTCTAAGTCAAGAGGGTATAATTTTCATTCGGCAACTAAAGCTAAGATAGCTGCTCGGAAGGCAGTCCGCACGAAAGAAAAGAAAATAGAGCGCACAAAAGCTAAATTAAGCAACTACCGAGAGTCTTTAAGTAATTCAAAGACTACATTAAATAAATTAGACAACAAAGGTTCTTCAAGGGTAGTAACAGAAGATAATATTAAAAAGCTTCCGACTCAATTAAAAAAAGAAGTTAAAGAAAATATCCTATTTGTACCCAACGAAGGGCCACAGACAGAGTTTTTAGCGTCAGCAGAGAAAGATGTGCTCTATGGTGGAGCAGCAGGCGGCGGTAAATCCTATGCTATGCTAGTTGATCCGCTGCGCTTCTGTCATCGATCTGCTCATAGAGCGTTAATACTACGACGCACCATGCCAGAATTAAGAGAACTGATAGATAAGTCAAGGGAATTGTACCCAAAAGCCTTCCCAGGGACTAAGTTCAGGGAAGTCGAGAAGGTCTGGAACTTCCCCTCTGGAGCAAAAATAGAATTTGGATTCCTTGAAAGAGATGCAGATGTCTACAGATATCAAGGTCAGTCCTATTCGTGGATTGGCTTTGATGAAATTACGCATCTACCAACAGAGTTTGGCTGGAATTACTTGTCATCACGATTACGTACAATTGATTCTGAAATAACGCCATACTTACGATGTACAGCTAACCCTGGAGGTGTTGGAGCGCATTGGGTTAAGAAACGCTATGTCGATCCTAATCCCCCAAATAGTACTTTCAAGGGTGGAGACGGCCTAACTCGTAAGTTTATCCCGGCACGTTTGGATGATAATCCTTATCTTGCAAAAGATGGACGTTACGAAGAGATGTTGAAAGCCTTGCCTCCTGTACAACGCAGACAGCTCTTGGAAGGGAATTGGGATATTACGGAGGGAGCAGCATTCACAGAGTTTGATGTAGATTCTCATGTCATAACCCCCTTTGCTATCCCTATCGGATGGGAGCGTATTAAGGGTATCGACTATGGCTATGCTTCTGAGAGTGCTTGTGTATGGGGAACAGTAGACTCTTCCGATGGAACTCTTATTATATACCGAGAGTTATATCGGAAGAATTTGACTGGGGTTGATTTAGGTGAGATGCTCACTCAAATGGAACTCGAAGATCCTTTTAGTGTCCAAGGCGTATTAGATACCTCGGCTTGGGCAAGGACAGGGACAACCGGCCCAACAGTAGGAGAAGCTCTGCAAAAATCAGGGCATAAACTACGAAGAGCCGACAAGAATAGAATACAGGGAAAGATCCAGATTCATGAATACTTAAAGCTACAGCAAAGCGGTAGGCCACGTTTACAAATATTTAATAGCTGCCCCAACCTGATACGCGAGCTTCAAAGTATCCCCTTGGATAAGAAAAACCCTGAAGATGTAAATACTCATGCGCCAGATCATGCGTACGATGCTTTACGCTATTTAATTATGTCTAGGCCAAAGATTAATGATCCGCTAAGTCAATTACGATTTATGAGGATGGAGCAAGCCTATACGCCCTCTGATGTGGAGTTTGGATACTAATATACATGAAAAAAAAACAAAGATATTCTAGTGGCGGAAGCCCTATAAAAAAGTATACAGATGTTTTTAGCCTAGACGGTAGTAATAAAAGGGGCATAACCACTAAAGTGACTACACCCCCTTACAAGGGTGTAAGTGCTTCATCAACCCAACACGATGGTAAATACGCCGGTTCAACTTTAAAGTTGAAGCTACCAAAAAAAGGCATGGAAGTAAATATTTCTAGTGCTAAAGATGGACATACTTCAGGAAGAGTTTCTAAAAGTTTTGGTAAAGGTAATAAGTCATCTGTTGAGGCAATCTTTAACAGACCCAAGGGTGGTGGTAGTGGTACTTATTATGGTATTAAAGTTACCCGCAAATTAGGTGGAAAATAATAGACATGGCAGAAAATAATTTTATAGAAAATGCCAACAACATTTATTTTGATGATGTTGAGGGAGAAGAAGGTAAAGCTTTGTCCCTTGACGAAACTCTTCGTAATAAATTTGTATCTCTGCTTCAAGATAGATATTCAGCAGCAGGGGACGCACGTTCTCAAGATGAGGGACGATGGATTACAGGCTATCATAATTACCGTGGCCTATATCCTAAAAATGTTAAATTCAGAGAATCAGAAAAATCTAAAGTTTTTGTTAAAATAACGAAGACAAAAGTGCTCGCTGCCTTTGGTCAATTAGTTGATGTTATATTTGGGGCTAATAAGTTCCCAATAGGCATTTCCGAAACTAGAATTTCTGAAGGCGTTGCTCAACACGCTCACTTAGACACTACAAATCCTGTCCCTGGAATTGAAACTACAGCAGCAAGAAGTAGCAAAGAAGATGAAGAGCCACAGGAGGAGGAGGAGAATCCCTTTGATGTCGGATACGAAGGTGACGGGAAAGTACTCAGACCAGGAGCAACCTTTGGCCCAGGGAAGTTCGATACCGAACCCCTCGAAAAGGAAGCAGATGAAGCAGGGCTGTTGCGGCAAGGGCTGTTGCCTACACCGCAAACGATGGAAATCAACCCCGCACAAAAAGCATCACGAAGGATGGAAAAATTAATCCATGATCAAATTGAAGAATCTAATGGTTCATCCGAAATTCGTAATGCTTTATTTGAGTCTGCTTTATTCGGCACCGGTATCGTAAAAGGCCCATTTAATTTTAATAAAACTTTAAATAGGTGGGATGAAAATGAAGACACGGGAGAAAGAGAATATAAGCCTGTAGATGTTCGTGTTCCTCGTATTGAGTTTGTCAGTATTTGGGATTTCTTTCCAGATCCAAATGCCACCAATATAGCCGAGTGCGAATATATATTCCATAGGCATAAACTTAACAGATCACAAGTACGAGCCTTAGCAAGGCTACCATACTTCGACAAGGATGCCATCAGGACTTGTTTATCAATGGGGTCAAACTATGTTCAGAAAGACTATGAACAGGAACTCAAGGATGATCAAAGAGGACAAGAATATGGATCTGGACAATTTGAGGTACTAGAGTATTGGGGTATTATGGATGCTGAGTACGCTCGTGAAGTCGGTATGGAACTTAGCGATGAGATAGATGATTTAGATGAAGTACAAATTAATGCGTGGGTATGCAACGGTCAACTTTTACGCGCTGTAGTAAACCCTTTCACACCTCATAGATTACCGTATCACTCTTTCTCATACGAAAAGAATCCTTATAGCTTCTTTGGTATAGGCGTAGCTGAGAATATGGATGACTCACAGAAGATTATGAATGGGCATGCACGAATGGCTATTGATAATCTTGCGTTATCAGGGTCGCTTGTATTTGATGTAGATGAGTCAGCACTCGTGGGCGGACAATCTATGGAAATATATCCTGGGAAAGTCTTCAGGCGGCAAGCAGGAATGCCTGGAACCGCTATTAATGGTCTAAAGTTTCCTAATACATCACACGAAAATATGATGATGTTCGATAAATTTAGACAACTTGCAGACGAGCAAACAGGTATCCCTAGTTATAGTCATGGTCAAACCGGCGTACAAAGTATGACAAGGACAGCTTCAGGCATGTCCATGTTACTCGGAGCAGCCTCTTTAAATATTAAAACTGTCATAAAGAATCTAGATGATTTCTTACTAAAACCTCTTGGAGAAGCATACTTTCAATGGAACATGCAATTCTTAGAAGATAAAATTGGTGCTGTAGGAGATCTAGAAGTTAAAGCAACAGGCACAAATAGCTTGATGCAGAAAGAAGTACGAAGTCAAAGGCTCACTACATTCTTGCAGACTGTGCAGAATCCAGCCGTAGCTCCGTTTGTTAAAATTAGTAAGCTTATTAGTGAACTCGCCTATAGCCTTGATCTTGATCCTGATGAGTTACTCAATGATCCTGATGAAGCAGCTATCATGGCCCAAATTATAGGAATGCAAAATGCTGGACAAAATACAGGCCAAGAAGCTGGCCCCCCTGGTCAACAGCCCCCAGCTATGGGAGGCCCTGGCGGAGCACCTGGAGGGCCTGAAGGTGCTGGAGTTACAGGTACTGGCGGTGGCATCGTCGGAACTGGAAATGTTCCGCAGCCAGGGGAAAGTGAATTTTCTGGTGCGGTTAGGGCAGTTGAAGGGTGAAGTTAGAGAAGCTTTAGAAAGAGAGGAGGAAGAATAATATGGCTGAAAATTTACTAGTACCACCAGAACAAGAAGGAATATCTGATGATATGCCTATACAAGGGGATATCCCTGAAGATGCTTATACGCCCGAAGATCAAATTAATGCTGAAGCTTCACAGCTTCCTGATGATGAGATGGAAGGTGATTTTGTTGATTATGTTTTAGATGAAGCTCTCGAAGAAGAGGAACAAAGTTACTTAATGGGCGCTCTAGAAGCAGACCCACGTTTAAGTGAAATATTTGATAAGGTCGTTCAAACGGCCTCAGAATTTACTGGTGAAGGGACCGTAGAAGGCCCTGGAACTGGTGTTTCAGACTCAATACCGGCTAGATTGTCGGATGGAGAGTTTGTAATATCGCAGAATGCTACCGAACAGATAGGTGCAGATAACCTGCAATCCCTTATGGATGACGCAGAACGTGCCTATGATGGTGGAGTACAGCGAATGGAATATGCATTTGGTGGAGCAGTCTCTGAAGAAGAGCGACTACTCAACAATAGTAGGGATGAAGAGATTAAGAAATCTATGCTCTCTGCTAATCGTATGCCAAGTGTTGGTAGATAGAGCCACCCGAAAGGCCCTCTATCATTTAAATTGTAACGGCTACCTTGAAGTAGGCAAGCCCCAACGATAGTTCTAGGCCAAAGAACTTATTCGTCTGGCTACCTTGTACGAGACAAGCCCCGTGAAGGAGAAGTGATGTGTCAGAAGTAGAAGAGAATTTAGTAGAACCAGAAGCGAATATGTATAATGCAAAGAAGCCTTGGCATCAGCCAGACGGCGCTCAGACGCAAAGTGCAGATTCATTATTTTACGAAGGTCAGGCTACCCCGCAAGCGGCCCCTGAAGAAGAGCAAACAGAAGCTCCTAAACGTAAAAGAACCAATTATAAAAAAAGATATGATGATCTAAAGAAGCATTATGATGATAAGGTTTCTTCGTTTAAACAACGAGAACAAGAATTCTTAGCAGACGCTAGGGCAGGACAGCCTCAGTATGAAGCACCAAAGAGTGTCGAAGATCTCGAAAAGTTTAGACAAGAGTATCCTGATTTGTATGAAACGGTTGAAACCGTTGCTCATTTGCAAAGTGAACGGCAAGTAAGTGAACTTCAAGGACAGTTATCTGCAATACAACAACGTGAGGCAGATATAATGCGCCGAGAAGCTGAAACTAGCTTGCGAGAGCGTCACCCCGATTTTGAAAATATACGAGGTGACGAGGGCTTTCATACTTGGGCAAAGGAACAGCCGGATGAAATACAAGACTGGGTATACAAAAACCCTAATAATATTGAATTAGCTTCTAAGGCTATTGATCTTTATAAAATGGAAAATGGTGTACAACCTCCTCAATCTCGAAGACAATCACAACGGTCTAAAGAAGGCTCGGCAGCAGATTTAGTTTCGACTAAAACTACAACTGTAGATACTGCACAAGGGTCTAAAATTTGGACTGAACGGGAGATTGCTGCGATGTCTTTAGACGAGTTTGATGCTCATGAAAATGAGATTAATCAAGCGCTGACTGAAGGCAGAGTAGTCAAATCATAATTTTTTGTCTAATTTGGAGTAAATAAATATGGCATATAATCAAAGTGACCAATACTTTGAGCCTAGTACAGATACTGACGCTAACTTTGCGAACTCCGTAAGTACTCAGACGAATTCGTTTTTCTTGCCAGCCGTCTATTCTAAGAAAGTTCTAAACTTCTTTAGGAAGGCGTCCGTAATTGAAGCCATTACTAATACTGATTATGCTGGTGAAATTACAGCCTTTGGCGATTCTGTAAAGATCGTTAAAGAGCCTACCATCACCGTATATCAATACGAACGTGGTGCAGATGTAACGCAATCGAAACTGACTGATGCTGAAGTAACGCTGATTGTAGATACGGCTAACGCCTTTAAGTTCAAGGTTGATGATATTGAAGCCTCAATGTCTCATGTGAACTGGCGTGAAGCTGCCTCATCTTCGGCTGCATATGCATTGCGAGATGCATTTGACGAAGGTGTTCTTGCAACGATGTTCAGCGGTGTAGCTGCTTCCAGCCCTAATCATATTTTAGGTTCTGATAGTGCTACTGATCTTGCGGCTGGTACGTTTGATGGCACAGGTAATCTTGACATTGGTTTTGGTTCGTCAGAACATGACCCTATAGATGTTTTAGCACATATGGCCCGTCTTTTAGACGACCAGAATGTTCCTGAAGAAGGTCGCTGGTTCGCAGCCGCACCTGAATTCTATGAGGTTCTATCTGGGACTGCATCAAAACTATTGTCTGTTGACTACAACGCTGGTCAAGGTTCAATAAGAAATGGTCTAGTAACTTCTGGTAAGTTGCGTGGATTTAGTATGTACAAAACGAATAACATTGCGGCAACGTCTAACGCTGCTGGTAAATGTATCGCTGGACATATCAGTTCAACTGCAACGGCTCAGACAATTACGAGTACTGAAGTAATGCGTGATCCTAGTTCCTTTGGCGATATAGTACGAGGGCTTCATGTATTTGGAGCTAAAGTACTTCGTGACGAAGCTCTGGTATCTGCATTCTATGGTATCGACTAGTAATTAAGAAGAGGAGGGGGGGTCGGATTCGGCTCCCCTTTTTCTTTTTTTTTCATTTCAACAATTAAATAAAGGAAAGAAAGTATGTCTATAGTAAATATCAGGGATACGGGCCGCAACTCAGCGAGAACTAGCGATGTTCGAGAACTTGCGACGAAGGTTCAGAAGCCCTCAGATACAGAGGCAATTACAGCGGCAAATACTATTACGGCTGCTGAGTCTGGTACTCGTTTTGTGATGAACACAGCGACTGCTAGAATCCAAACTCTACCAACGCCTGCGGCTGGGCTTGAGTATTGGTTCTATGTCGGTGCTACTGAACCTACAGGTTCTCATACTATTGTGACAGCTTCAAGCGCAAACATTATTGTAGGTAATGTTTCTTCACCTGAAGATGCAGCAGGAAATGTTGCTACTGTTACAGATGCCGATACAATTTCGTTAATAGCTAGTAAGGCTGTTCATGGCGATTATGTTCATGTATGGTCGGACGGAACGAACTGGTATCTTGATGGCGCATGTAAAGTACAAGACGGTATTACGACGACGCAAGCGAGCTAATAGATGGCTCAATTAGGCTCTGATGAAAAACCTGTAATGTTTAGAAAAGCGATTGTTAGTAAGAATAGTCGCTTCAGGAAGAACTTTGATAAAAAAAAGTATGACAAAAACTATGATCGTATTTTTAATAAAGAAAAGACTTATTCCGAAGCTATGCAACAAGAGGACTTAGAACCTATTAATGATATGCTAGCCAACCAACGAAGGCTGGGCGGCAAATAACAACACGTATAACGATAGAAGGTAATAAATGGCAACATTTCTTAATTTAACGAATGAGTTATTAAGAGAATTGAATGAGGTTATATTAACTTCTTCAAACTTTAGCAGTGCTGTTGGTGTACAGCAACATGCTAAGGATTCGGTTAATCGTGCTTATTTAGATATTGTAAATGAAGAACCTCAGTGGCCCTTCTTAGCTACGGCTGAGAGCGGGGCTACTGATCCTATGTATGGTAATGCTTATATAGAAACGGTTGCAGGAACTCGATGGTATGAACTGAAGCCCACAAGTTCTAGTATTACAACCGATTATGGTTCAGTAGACTGGGATAACTTCATGCTAACTACTGTAGGGGTAAGTAATGAGGCCGCTCCTTATACAATAAAAAATCTTAAGTATACGACTACAGAAGAATGGAAGGATTACCTACGGATCTCTGAAAATCAAGATGATGCTAATACGACACAATACGGTGTTCCGAGTCGAGTTATTCGTAGTCCTGATGCTAGAAATTTTGGATTAAGCCCGATACCTGATCAAGTTTATAGGATCTGGTTCTTTGCTTGGGATCTTCCAACAGAGCTAGATGTTTACGGAGATACTATAGTATTTCCTGATATTTATAGAACAGTTCTTTTAGCTAGAGCAAGATACTATATATGGCAGTTTAAGGATAACCCTCAAGCGGCTGCATTCGCCTTAGATGACTATAAAAAAGGCATTCGTATGATGCGTTCTACTCTACTCGAACCGACACCAAGTTATTTTAAAGACGATAGAATAGGCTTTATTTAACGTGGCAGAAGCACAACCCTATGGTGTTTCATGTAAAGGTGGTTTAAATACAAATTTAAATCAGTTTGAAATGCTTGGACAGCCTGGACTTGCTACAAAGCTAAGAAACTTTGAAGTTGATCCAGACGGTGGCTATAGGCGAATTAATGGCTATACTCAATTTGGAGATGGCACAAGGCCCAACAGTAGTAATGATATTTTTGGTCTTGAAGTTTATGCGGATGGTTTAATTGCTTGTTCAGGAACTAATATATATTTTAGTCAAGATGGAGATAGCTGGCTACAAATAAATAAAGCTAGTGTTGCTTCTGGCGGAGATGACTATACTGCCTTTACGGGACGTAGTGCGGCAGCAAGAACTTCACAAGACTTAGCGACCTTCGCAATATATGAGGGCGATACCGATTATGGCGAAGTAATTATAACTGACGAGGGTTCGGGTATTAAGCCGATGTACTTTAAGATGACAGGCACAGGGAGTGCGTTATCAAGTAGGACTTATTTCTGTAAAGAGATTACGGTAAGCGGCACTGAGTATCCTAAGTTTTGTGTGATGCACGATAAGCACTTAGTTGTCGCAGGAGCAGCAACATCACCTAATACTATTTATTACAGCGGCACAAGCGATATAGATGATTTCACGAGCACAGGCTCTGGTTCTATTAAGCTTGATGATCAAGTAGTAGGAATTAAAAGCTTTCGTGATGACTTGATCATATTCTGTGCTAATTCAATTTATAAACTACAGAATATTAATAATTCAAGCACAATTGCGGTTGTTCCTATTACAAAGAATGTGGGTTGCTTAGATGGCAGAAGTATTCAAGAGATCGCTGGAGATCTAATTTTCTTGAGTCCTGATGGTATTCGTACTATTGCTGGTACGGCGCGTATTGGTGACGTTGAGTTAGGTTCTGTTAGCAGACAAATCCAATCTATCATTAGTGATATAGCATCCGCTATTAATACTTTTAGGATAGATAGCGCAGTCTTGAGAAAGAAATCTCAATATCGTTTATTCTATTCAGGAGCAGGATCATCTCATACAACGGCAAGAGGTATTATTGGAACTCTCACTCCTAATGGATTTGAATGGTCAGAAACATTAGGAATACAGGCTCATGCAATAGCCTCCAGTTTTGATAAAGATCGTATAGAGAAAACATATCACGGCGATAAAGATGGATATATCTATGTGCATGACGACGGAGATTATTTTACGCCAGCAGGATCAGCATCTAATATTGTAGCAGAATATACAACGCCAAATTTAGATTTTGGTGATTTAGGAACTAGAAAAACTTTACAATATGCTCGTTTGTCTTTAAGTCCAGAAGGACTTGTTCAGCCATCATTAAGAGTGAGGTTTGATTATGAAGATAGAAATATTCCACAGCCTCCAGACTATGCACTTACTGCTATATCTTTACCGGCAATTTTTGGAAGCAGTTCATCAACATTTAATTCGGTTGTGTTTGGAGCACAGAACGATCCTATGGTTAGACAAGCTGTACAGGGGAGTGGGCATACAAGTAGTTTTAAAACATTTAGCGATGATCAGAAAGCACCTTATACAATCAATGGTTTTTATATAGATTATGTACCGGCGGGTAGGAGATAAATAGATGACGCAGACCTATACACGACAGAGTTCTTTAGCAGATGGGGATACAATCACAGCGTCTCTATTTAATGACGAATATAATCAATTAGTTAATGCTTTTGCGTACTCGGCTACTTCGTCCTCGACAGGGCATCAGCACGACGGTACGGCGGCGGAGGGCGGCAATGTTCATACGATTGGTGATTTAGATTTCCTTAATAAGATAGTTGCAGATAGTACTAATAATCGTTGGGGAGTCTTTGTAGAAGTCTCTAGTGCCGCTGTAGAACAATTAAGAATTTCTGATGGTGTTATATCCCCCGTAACAGATAATGATATAGATTTAGGCACAAGCTCTCTAGAGTTTAAAGACCTCTTTATAGATGGGACTGCACACATTGATACACTTGACGTAGATGTAAATGGCACAGTAGCAGGAACCTTTGGAGTTACTGGAGCTACTACACTATCTAGTACTCTAGCAGTCACAGGAGTAGTAACAGCCAACGCAGGTGTAGTGGTAGATAACTTTACGCTTGACGGAACTACTTTGGCTTTGAGTTCGGGTGATTTAACACTAGATGTTGCAGGAGACATTAATCTTGATGCTGATGGTGGTGATATAACCTTCTTAGACGCAGGTGTTGAAATTGGCAGATTTGTAAATGATTCTACTAATTTTACAATAAAGGCATTAACACAAGATAAAGATATTCTATTTGGCGGCAACGATGGCGGTTCAGCCATTACAGCCCTTACCCTTGATATGTCAGCGGCAGGTGCGGCTGCGTTTAATAATAAAGTTACTGCTACTGAATTAGACATCTCAGGCGACATTGATGTGGATGGCACATCTAACCTTGATGTAGTAGACATTGATGGCGCTGTGGACATGGCTAGTACTCTAGCAGTCACAGGCGCTATCACAGGCTCTAGTACAGTTCAAGGCACAACTATTACAGCTACGACAGCTTTCGTTCCAGACGCCTCAGATGGCGCTGCCCTTGGTACAACTTCC
>TARA_R110000824_G_scaffold108320_1_pt1 | contig 12865 bp, 3 predicted proteins | sample TARA_R110000824 | Tara Oceans TARA_R110000824 (sample SAMEA4397747) | marine metagenome | biome: Polar Biome; feature: [MES] marine water layer (ENVO:01000295) within the mesopelagic zone...; material: water (ENVO:00002006), including particulate matter (ENVO:01000060) such as...... | reverse complement strand
CGTGGTGCAACCGCTTTTGTCCACTTAGTTCAAGCGTCTGATGAATTTACTGAGGCAGTAGAGGCAACAACTAATGCAGGTGGTGAGTTGGATGAGATGATTAAAATCCAGAATCAATCAATAGCTTCCCAAATGCAGATTTTAAGAAATAATATAGGTATGATGTTTTTATTCAGAGACGCTACTTATGAAAATACAGAATATCTGAATGCGTTCCATGAAGCCATAGTTTTAACTGTACAAGATTTTCGAAACCTTCTTGTTAAACAGTTAGAAGACGGTACTTATGTTATGACTGAATTTGGAACAGCAATTCAGGTTCTAGCTATCAAAGGAATAAAGGAAATGCGTAATTTATTCCAACAACTTATACCTATTCTTGAAGGTTTTGTTTCTATGGCTACAGCAGGATTTAAACTATTTAAAATATATCTGATTCCTGTTAAGATGATAGTTAGAGCTCTCGAAATAATGGGACCTGCAATGACAAAGGTAGTCCTATCATTCCATCTGTTGTCTAAGATAATTCCTATAACTACTATAGTTAAGTGGTTGTATGTATCTGCTACGATTGCGGAAAACCACGCTTCTACTGCTGCTTTGAGAACAAAGATGGCAGACGCTAGCGCTACTCCAATGTTTATTTCCGCGGGTTTGGGCCTGATTGCGGTGAGGAAATTACAGACTTTTTGGACAAACTCCCTCACTCTTGCTAACATACGACACCATACTATTGATAAATTACAGTTTGTTTTATCACAACATTATGTTAATAAATTATTACCACAGTTGATTGGAAGGAAAGTATCTGAGACTATGGCATATACTCATTCTAATAGGATAAAACAGCAGGGAATACTCCTCACAATAAGAGAAATAGCTACAGGATGGGCGGAAATAGCCGTTAAAAAGATTAGATTTATAATGAGTAAAACAATAATGAAACACGATTGGCTTGTGTTAGGACTTAGTCAGAGCAAAAATGTTTTAAAGGCTAGAGAGGTTAGACTAGAAAACATATCTACTTTAGCGATGGTGAGAAAGTTTGTTGTATCTAAAGTTGGGTTAGCGTTTGACCAAATAAAATATGCCTTTGATATGCTGAAACTGAATCTAAATTGGTTATTATATAGTATGGGACTTAAAGAAATAGCTCTAGGAGAGCTTAATTTTATGCTATCAAGAAAATTGTGGGCAGTGAAGTTAACCGATTTTATTATAGACCAAAAGAGAGCAGCACAAAAGAAGATAAATCTCATATGGGACCGACTAGCAACAGCTCTTACATGGGAAAATATAAAAGCTAAGATGATGGAGATTTATACTACAAGAATACAAATTACTACTACAAAAGAAGAATATAGTGCAAGAGCGTTCAGTAATTGGACTAAAACTCAGGATTTTTTCATTACTGTTAAAAATACAGCTGTGGAATGGTTTTGGATAGCAGCTAAAGCTGCTGGAAATGCTGTTACAAAACTAGGAACTTTATTTTTAATGCTGGTAGACATACCGATAAAGATAATGCTAGCATTAAGGACAACAATACTTACTGCTTTAGAATGGTTGCATACAAGTGCTGTCAGTGCTCAGTATTGGGCGCAGATAGCTAAAAATATTGTGCTTGCTCTTGGTACTGTTATTATGATAGGTTACACTATAGTTCAATGGTTAGCAAATGGTGCATCTTGGAGTTTTACTTTCTCTCTCTTAGCCAATCCAGTAGTATTGATAGTAGTAGGGGTTATAGCATTAATAGTAGCCCTTGCTTTGCTGGCAAAATGGTTAATGGATGCTGGTGATTTATGGACAGTTTTCGGACAAATAGCTTCTCATACTTTAGGAGCCATTATGTGGCCTTTCAAAGTTATAGGTAGTTTGATTATGAAGGTAGCAGACGCCGTTTATGGAGTTTTAGAAGGTCCGTTGTTTATATTAGGTCAATTCTTGAGTCATCTATTCAAATTTATAATGTATTATGTTAAACTAATAGGTAACTGGTTTATGGAAAAAATAATTAATCCAGTAGTTGGTGGATTTAAATGGTTATGGAGTATTATTAAAGAGTATGTAATAGACCCAGTTGTTGGTTTTTTCGGTAAAATTAAGGAACTTCTTTCATCATTGAAAAATCCTTTATTTACCTTAAAAGAATGGTTTATGAGAGTTTTCAACCCATTGGTGGAAGTATTTCAAAAAATCTGGAATCTAGTAAAGAAAGTTTTTGATAAAATTAAAGAAATTGGAGGTAAATTCGTTAAACCAGTAATGAGTGCTCTAGGTTACGCAGAAGGAGGTTATGTGCGACCTATGGCTAAGGGAGGATTAGCTCAACATGGACCTTATATGGTAGGAGAAAAGGGTCCTGAATTGTTTATGCCAAGAGGGCCGGGCAGGATAGTTCCAAACAAAGACTTAAATACTCAGCGCGTTCATAAAATGTTAGGCTTAACAGATAGTCGCGGCCAAGCAGTGGAAAAAGCATTCCAAAAAACTGTGGGCAGTATGAAGGTAGATATATTAGAAGTTAAACAAGCCAACTTAAAACAAAGTAGAGTTGGAATAGATACCTTCGGAGGGAATATTTAATGATACCAATAAAGAGAAATCATTTCTATACGAAAGAAATAATAAGTAATGCAGTGGGGGTTTACCCTCAATTTAAGGATTTAGGTGGAGGAGGTTCAGAAACCACTATAGAATTTAAAGGTGGCTTAGGAGGAGTAAGATATCTAACTTCAGGTAAAGTTTCAGCTACCCCAGCATACAGGTCTTCAGAATTAAGAGGGGGCTTTTTACAATTCTTTGTCACAGGAATGAGTATGACTGGTAGCACTACTCTACCACAATTATCTGCATATAAACTTCAAAATGGTATATCTGTTTCTGAAGGAGGTTTTACACTAGCTAGTGGAACCACTTCTATAATTCCTTCAGGAAGTACACCAGTTGCAGGACAGATTGGTGATGCATTGTGGTTTTCATCTTCTCAATTAGCAGAAGATAATACATATTTAGAAGAATCTTTTGATGGAAGTAGTACTAGTTTGGGTAGTGCCTTTTCTACCTCTTTTGGGGGAGCTGCTGCTTATTCTCTGGATGATGCTTTTGTTGTTCCTGAAAGAGGAGCAGAGGCTATATTTACTGGTGGGGACGCCTTTTTTGGAGGTGGAGGAAGTAATAATGTAGTACATAATTTAGAAAAGTGGTTTTCTGTGGGAGGAACAGATAGAAGTGATACTCGCGTTTTTGTTCGTCCTGCTAAAAAAGGTCGTAAGCAAGGTTTATGGACAGCAGTTAATGACCATCGAGGAGAGAAGGAGAAATGGCAGATTTATGCTCCTTTTTGGAAATGGGAAGCTATCAGACCTATTTTAAAGTTTGGTTCTAAGGAACCGGTAGAAGGCTGGACAGCAGGTTCAGATTCAGACGAAGACCCGGAGGCCACAAGTCAAAACACTGTCTTTGAGAGTCTTTATGTTTCTAATTTACAAACAGGTTACCCCGGTGCAAGTTTTGGTACTCCTGACCCTAGTTTATCTTCCAAAGCTACATTAGAAACTGGATTAGGTACAGAGTCAGGTCAAGGTTTAAAGTTAACAAATACATGGATGACTCCACACTGGGAGTATAATAAAGCAAATTGGATGTCTTCTGGAGACCAAGCCTTTTTCACACACATTCCTTCCCAAACCATAGGAGCTACACTAGGTATGATACCCTATCCATTACCCAATAATATAGGTGGTATGATTCCAGATAATGAAAATACTTACCCTAATGTTTCAGGTGCAGCTTATACTGCTGGTAAATATAGAGGAGACCAGCGGGTAGTTTTTCCTGAAATTAATTTAAAGATGAGAATAGATAGTATGTTACCATCTCCTGCTATAGATTTAACTGATACTGGCATTGCAGGTACAAAACTATATACGTTTAATTCTCCCGACCATAGTGATGGAGGTGCAGCAGTTACAGGTGCATGTAGTGAAATAACTATCGCAGATGATGAAGCTGACCTCTGGCCTCATAATAAAACAATGTGGAGAGATGTAGTCATTACATTTTCTAACATAAGTCCCGCAAAGTTCACAACCTTAGATAAATTTCTTGCATATGCTCAAAACAAAGCGATGGGAAGAAAAACAGATGCATATGGTGATGTGCAAAGCTTCAATAAATTTGAGTTAGAGAATGATGGGGAAAGCCATTTAGGACCTGCGGTAGTAGGAGGTATAGTCTTTTCTGCGTTTTATTCTAATGATAAGGGAGCCACTGGAAGTCGTCAAGATGGACGTGGTAATACGCATTTAACAGGTGAGGATGTCGTCTATGCTTATAATTTACCAGTAGCTCCAATTATTTCAGGAACTGCTTATAATAAGTATAATCCAATGTTACAGATACAAGGTGACGCCACTGAGGATTTTACACCTCAGGGAGCTATATTACATCGCCCTGAGATTGCAGCTTTACGAGGTAGTGGTAGAAAAATGCCTTATGTTCCAATTCCTATAAATCGTTTTTTCAATATGAAGTTTGTTATAGACGTAATGCAACCTTGGACCAAGGAAACTTCATGGGGTTTTTATGCTGAACCTAGTGATACTTTAGCATATGGGGATTTGGACGCTCCCCATCAAGCTTCTGGAGTTCCTATGAGAGTTTATTTTGATATAGAAAAAGAGGATAACGACTCAGATACTATAACTGATGATGAAGATACAGATACAACTCTACCAATGCCTTGGCTTAATGTAGGGTTTTCAGCGGAATATAATAGTGCAGCTCGTTATTATATGTCTGATATAGACCAATATGGAGATTATCAATATGAACGAGGAAATACAGGTTATTTTCCTCATTATATGAAGATATGGGTTAATAATGTAGGTTTTGCACCTGCTTCTGGCTCTACTCCTAAGTTTTGGGGTGAAACAAATTCGTGGTTCGATTCCACCTACTGGACATCAGATGACTACTCTAGTAAATTTTCTATTCTAGGTGGTGCTAGTAATCCTATCCTTTCAGGACCAAACCCAATTGAAACTTCTATAACCATTGATAGTTTAGACCTTAAGAATTTTTCATCTGATACTACTAATATGTCTACTGGAGCAGGTATATCGAGTCGTTCTTTTACAGGATTTAGTGAAACTGTAGACTCCCCTGCCGCTGTTATTCATTCTACTGATGATGCTGATGACTATACTAAAGGTTTTAATCAACAAGGAGTATTATGGCCTCTTCTACCCGGTTTTAATGTTACTCTAGGATATAAAGATTGGGATTGGAACCCTATTGTTGAGGCTTCTCCAGCAGGAGGTACTGGAAAGGGAGCAAAAGCAGGATATCTATTATGGAATAATTTTAATACTTTAGATTTAGGTGCTTTAGATAGGGCTAAACCAGTCGTTGCGTGGATTAGTACTTCTGGTCAAGACAGTTATGTAGGAGATTATAATAGATTTCCGGGTATGGAAATGGGGGCAAAAAATACTGTAGAGTATGCTTCCGATTATGCCCCTACCCAATCAGATAGAGCTAAAGTTTTTATAACTACTGGCAGTACTTCTGCCCCATCTACCACTTTTACTAGCTTAGATGAACCTGTTTATAGTGAGAACGCTTACATATCTATGGGATATGAAGGTAGTGGAAATTGGTTATCTACTGATGGATTAACACAAAAAGGTTTTTTGAAATTTAATTTAAGTTCTGGTAATTCCGCTCCTGATGCAGCATATTCAAATACAGGTTCAGATTCAAGCGCTTTAACAAATGGTAACTTCATTCCTCGGGAAAACGTTCTTACAAGTACTAAAATATTAAGACATGGTTGGTCTCCAAAAAGAGAAAGTATAGGCTGGAGTAAGTTAGATAAAGACACTATTATGGTTGAGAATATTGATATATTCCACAAAGAGTTAGATGATGAATATATTATCTATAAAGGAGGTTCGTCTCCTCGTCCCGACTCAAATCAATTAGACCCTATAACATATGGACCTCATATAGGTACTACACTTACTGTAGCTGCTGTTTCAGGCACTCTTAAAACTAATATAATAACTGGTTCTGCTGGTGATTTTGATGATGTTGAAGTTGGTATGGCTATGAAGGGGGCTGGTTTTGGAAACTCACTAGGGGCTATTGTTATAGCTAAACCATCTAGTAGTCAAATACTAGTAAGTCAAAATTCAAGGTCAACTGCTGCTGGTACAACTATGACATTTTATAAGGCTGCTTCCAATGCTCTAGGCTATAAAATGAAAGTAAAGATGGTAGGGAAGGACATTACTAGTAGTATGGTAAAATTGAAGGTTACGAACTCAGATGGTACAGGGGATTTAGGTTTATCTTTGGCGGATAATCAAGTCACACAACTTTTCCCTTACTGGGCTGGTATTGGGATGAATGATGGAGGTCGCTTTTGGTATATTTCTCCAAAAAGATATTGGCTTAATATGATGTTTGGTAATGAATTCGGAACTAAAAGAACATATGAAAATATATGTATGATTGACCAAACTCCTGCAACAGGGAGTTTATCTACGCAAACAGGTAGTACATTCAATGAATCTAACTACACTTATAATGTTGCTAATATGACTAGTAAAGGTCTAGCGGCTGTGTTAGAAAAACCTTGGATTTTAGGAGTTACTGATGAAAGAACAGCCTTAATTGTTAATGAAGATTATGGTTATGGTTCTTATAATGAGGAAAAAGACACTGGTGGAGAAGTTGGGAAAAACGTTCCTGTACTAAACTCATTAAGTTATTTTCCTTTAAGTAAGATGGTAGAAACTGTTCAACCGGGACCAGAGGAAGAGGTGACGCTGGTGGTAGGACTTACTGATGAAGTGAGTGAAAAAATAGTTACTGTAGTGGGTGATGATACCACATTAGATACAAGTGGAAGTACTTATTATAGACCTCAATATGTGTGGGAATATTATGATGAAAAACCCAAAATAGATAAATTCACAGTATCCTCACAATTTGACATATTAAGTCCTGATGTTGATTTATATTCACTTACAAAACAACCCATTAATAATATTATGTTTAAATGGACAGAAGATGCAGAGGATATATGGTATAGACACATCCTTATAGATTCAAGTGGTAGTATTAATGATAAATATCATAGGTCTAGCTTTTGGTTACCACTCAATGAAACAAATGTAAATGATAGTTCTTATTATTTCAATTATTATTTAGATGATGTTCAGGACAAAGATACTACACAAAGACTTTATAATTATAGAGATGGAGCTACTCCTCAGATGACTATTGATGGAATTAATGGCTACACTCCTTATTTCAAGAACTCTGCTTCGAGTGGAAAAGGTCCACCATGTTATGTATTAGGTGATTGGACTACTGATACTGGTAGTTATGACGAATTATTGTATTCTATGGCCCATGAGATGGGTGGTAGTGGAACTAGTAACGCATGGGTAGATAAATGGTCTTTATCAATTCACTGTAATCCTAGATGGTCAGACGCTCTTGCACTTACTAGAAGTGAAGGTATGACTGTATGTGGGGTAGTTCAATGTGCTTCTGGAGCCCAATCTAGTCCAAGTATAGCAGTGACCACAGGAAGCCGTTCAACACCACAAGGTAATAAAACATATACAACTAGTACTTGGAATAATACCTCGACGGGAGGGTTTGACCTACTTCATGTATATATGAAGAATAGTAGAGTATATGTGGGATATAATGTTCAATATAAGTTAACTGGTGATGCTAGTAATCTTCGCCCTTATATGACTGGAAGTAATAAATTTGAAGCCCTATTACTTTCTTCGTCTACTTCTTATAAGATGGATGGTACAGAGCCTATTGCTATTACTATTGTATGGAATAAAAATAGAGGAATAGATGCTGGTTCTGAAGAAACTACTACTATTAATTCGGATGACCAATTCCGTTTATATGTTAATGGACAACTAGAAGATAGTCAGAGTACTAAATATGGTATTCAGACTACAGATGGTGATAACGTTGATGGACCGGACAATGGTGGGGGATTCGGTAGGTCTAATTACGCTAAGTTTGTAGTAGGGGCAATTCCCGGCGGCTCAGAAATGACGTTTGATGGTCTAGCCGTTTCTAATATTTATGCTGGAGTAGGGGAAGAAACTAGTTCGGGAATATTTGACTATAGAATGCAACGTAATGGTTTCCAAGGTACGATAGAAGAGATAGTTCTATATCCTTATGAAGTATATGTACCTGATAAAGCAGGAGAATATATATTAAACACAAGAACACTGGATGATTTTTCAGCTACAGGAACTACTGGTACGGAGAAGAACTATGTAGGAAGATTGTTTGCTTTTGACTATACTAATGTTAGAGGTAGAAGTCCAGAAGCAGTATCAAGTTCTAACACAGTTCAATGGAAGGTGACTGGCGTATGAGCTCAATAACATGGTATAGCAATAGTGCGGCTACTACTTCTACTACTACTGCAACCGTTTTCGATAAACGCTATGCTAAATATGTTTTTAACTCTAAGGATGTAGTTGCTATTTATACTGATTGGGGTGATGGTGAAGGACGTTCCGTAGACACTGCTAATTATCAATGGAATCAATACTTAACCCCAGTACAAGAAACAATAATTCCACACACATACACAGCAACAGGAACTTACAATATTATTACTCAAACTATTAACCAAAGAGGTTATGCTTCTAAATATTATGCCAGCAGTAGTGCTGCTGTATCAGGGAATGTATCTCCCTATGAAATTTCAACACGTATATCTTCTATAGTTGTTTCTGATGGAGAATCAACTGGTATTATTAAATGTGAGAATAGGACTGTTAAGTCAGGTATAGATAATAGTATATTTGTCTCAGAAGGACCTAAACAAATATATGCACAGATACCTCCTATACTTGATTCTACTGAGTATGGGTATTTACCAAGCAAGATTAAGCTAGGCATAACTGCGGTACTGGTGGACTCAATTAGAGACTCTACCTCTAATGAAGCTGTGGTTGGTGGAGGTTCTCGACGTGTTAAGAAATTCTATGTAGAGCTTGATAGTAGTGATGCAGGAGATGGTACTATAACTGCTCCTAAAAATATTTTAGATAGTGCGGTGGATATATCTGGTACTGCGGCAGCTATTGATGGTGCTGCTATATCTCAGATATTAAAGGTAGAATATAGAAACCCAAAGATAACAGGTTCTTATGCAACTGACTATACACGCAATGAGATATTTAATAGACTTAAAATATTCCTAACAGTTAAGAGTATAGATACATATTATTATCCTATTACTTATGTTACAGCAGGTTCTCCAATTAAATCAGTAGATGATTTATATAGATATATAACTATGGACTTTTCTCAGAGTAGAGCTAAAGCTTCTAATGTATCAAATTCCAAATATAGATATGACAATGGTAAAGTTTTCTTCCGACCATCAGGAAACTACCAGTGGGCTATAACTGGAACTAATTATTTCAATAACAATACTAGACAAGCTAAGGATGTGAGACGTGTAGATTATACTTATATGCCTCGCCCGATTGGTTTGAGGGGTAGTGCTACATATAGTAGTACAGGAACTCAAGCATTTGGAGATGGTAAATGGGTGGAAGATACTACTGGTACGGACGCCACCCCTTATGTTGTGGACCAGTTTGCTCTGGATGACTTTGGAAGATTCTATGACCAATACCATTTAATTAGGAACTCTATGCAACCTTCTAGTTCAGCAGATGCTACTGGTACTTCTGTTAGTTCTATTATAGCTAATAAACCATCTGTTTTTAGAATAACTCCACCAGTTAATTGGACAGGAGCTACAGACCCAGAAAATTCAGCTACCAAGATAGATGCACCGGGACTGGGGACCGCACAAGGTAACTATACTGCTGATTATACTTCTGAAGCCTTTAATAATGGTTCATCTAATGAAATTAGTTTTACAGCAATGAATGGTGCTACTTGGGAAGATGTAGATAATGCTACAACTAGGGAAGCTAATGAATATTTCTTATTATTATTTCCTAAGAAGACTAACAAGGTTTTCTTTAATATGACTAATTATGCTAATCAACTGATGTCTGATTGGGCAAGTGCAACGGGAGTTACAATAGCTGGATTATATTATTTAGCTGTAAATCAATCTGGGACTGTTAATCAAAGTGCAGAGTGGAAAGCTATTGAGTTTGATGATACTACAAGTATTTCCAAAACCTATCCTATAACAGGAGGTAGTGATACACTCTCTGGCTCTTATTTAACAAAGGAAGTTTCTTTTGCTAAGTCTGGTTATGTATCTTTTGATACTCCATCAGATTGGCAATCTATATCTATAAGTAATCTTTGTGGGGGATATTTTAGCAGTGATGACCAGACCTCTACAGGTAGTATGGGTATTAAAGTTACTGGTGGTACTGTCTCTGGTAATACGAGCGATGCTGCATATGGTAACTATCTAGTAGTTACTGGTTCAACTATAAGTGACCAGATGGAAACTCACTTTAATTCAGCTAATGAGGTAGGAGCTTTTAATTATATAGCTTTTCCAAGCGGTACTAATGATATGCCTTTATGGGTAGCTAAAGGTGCTGCTAATGGATGGGATGGTGATGACACTTTATATTTCCATTACGGTGAAAATAACGCAACTCATTATAATGTTGAAGGTTTGAGTGGAGAAAAGAGTTGGATTATAAGACGTATTAATATCTATGATGTTATAGATGGACCTTCTAAATTATTTAAAGGAACCAGAGTTGATAAATTACCTCCTGTAGATGCTGGAGGAACTCATGGTGCTATATCTTGGGAAGGATTCTTTCCACTTTCTTACCCAATAACTGCTTTCGGAACTGCATTAAAAACTGATTGGACAGATGATATGTATGCTTTAAAGATAGCCATCAGTGGAACGGCAGGAGTTACTGCTATACCTCAACCTGAAATGTGGAATGTCTTTGATGCTACTGAAGGACACACAGCTATTATTAAAGAAATAGATGATAGTGCTTATACTCTTAATTCACTACCTATAACTAGCGATATTAGTTTAACACGAGCTGGTAATTTCTTTACGGCAGTTTCTAAAAAAGGTAAAGTATTTATTGCCCGTACGGGAACGCCTATGCAAGAGATGACTTTTTCGAGTGTAGCTTTAGGTGATACTAGTTCCTCTTCTACTGCTTTTTCTACTTCTTCTGCTGCTTCTTCGATGTATGGTCACCTCCATAAAGTACGTAACCTTCAAAGTAATAATGTTAGAGTTTATTGGGATGAACAACAAAAAGATGGTACTTGGGTCAGGATATGGGGTGTTGTAAAAGCCGTTAATGATACATATAGTATAGGTGGACCTGCTTCAGTTACTTCTTATGGTTTTACTTTAATGATAGAAGAAATAGCTCTATTGGATATAAATGGTAACTTGATGACTGATGTATTTCCTATAGGGGGTATAGAAGATGTTAGAAGTTATACCTAAAGTATGTATAGAAGGTAGGGAGGTAGACTATACACAAGGTGGTTATAAGAATGATGGTAACCTTACATCTGCATCTTTATCTTTTAAAATACCTTTAACTTTTGGAGGTCTTAAAAAACTTTGGAATAAAGAGGTAACTTTTTTTCTTAATAAGCATGACAGTACTCCTATTTTTAGAGGTTGGATAAAAAGAGTTAAAGAAACTTTTAATGATGTAGAGATATATGCTGAAGATGCATTGGGTTATATGTTAAAGGGTGGAGAACAAACTGAAGCTAAAATATCACTTACTTCTTCTAACAATATAGATGGTCTAACTGCGGGAGCAGCAATAAAAGAATTAATATCTAAAATTAAACTAGACAGTAAACTAAAAACTGATTTAATAGGAGATACAAGTCCTTTGATAAAAACCACTGAACCATTTAGAGGTACAAAAGAAGTCTTAGAGATAGTAAAGGAACTTTTAAGTAGAGTTGTAAATGATGATGGTGACTTACCTAGACCTAATATAGGGCGCCTTATAGATGATGGGGAGTATTCTCAATTCATTATAGAATTAGAAAGTGAATTAACAGTAATACCTAAATTTATATTTACAGAAAAATATAATATTAAAAATATAGAAATAACTAAAAAAAGAATTCCCACCATTATCATAGTTAAGGGAGATAATAACAATACGGGAACTTTTATTCATGATGGGGCCTTAGATGCTTTAGACCGTACTTATTTAGAAGTAGATAATAAAGAAATGAAATCTCCGGCAGAATGTAAAGATTTTGCAGCCAAATTATTTGAAGCTAATTTACATGTACAGTATGAATATAAACTAGACCTTTTAGATGGGGCCTATTTACTAGAGAATGATGTTATTCAAGTTAATACAGAAGACCCAGAATTTAGTGGAACCTTTAGAGTAATAGGAAAGAGTATTTCCTTTAGTCCTAGTAGTTTTTCTTTATCAGTAATGATTAATAGAAAACCACCTACACTAGCTGAATATATTAGTAGTAGAGATAATTAAGTTCGTGGATATGTAGAGTCCCATATTTGTGGGCTGCCTGAACCTGAGACGTTATTAATCCTATTAACTCCCCAGTAATTTCCTTTGTTAGCTCCACCACCTTGAGATTCACCACTAGAAGGATTCATTGTTCTAACAGTTATACTTCCACTTGGCATCCACCCTTCAAGGTCATCACGGGTTTCTATTGTTCCTAGATAATGAACTCCATCCATTCTACCTTCTGGTAGTATACCAGCGTCACGGCCCATCTTGCGACCATATCCAGTTATATCTGTTTCAAATGTCATATTTAAGCTGCATCCACAACTAAAGCATAAGACCATACACTTGCGCCT
>TARA_R110000824_G_scaffold112137_2_pt1 | contig 12870 bp, 16 predicted proteins | sample TARA_R110000824 | Tara Oceans TARA_R110000824 (sample SAMEA4397747) | marine metagenome | biome: Polar Biome; feature: [MES] marine water layer (ENVO:01000295) within the mesopelagic zone...; material: water (ENVO:00002006), including particulate matter (ENVO:01000060) such... | reverse complement strand
AAGCAACATTCAGAGCTTGTCGATGTAGAAGGTGGAGTTAAGATAGGCATGTTGAATCACCACCTATGGGGAGACTTAGAAGCAGTCGAAGGTATGCGGTGGGGTATGGGGCTACACGTTAAAAGGGTGGTGCATCAAGCACAGAAAGGTCAGTACAATAATAAGTTTCAAGGTCAGATAGGTAGAATCTTTTGGCAGTTCAGAACCTTTATGCTTTCAGCTATAGAAGGTCAGCTACTATCAGGCGTTCAGGGCATGGCTCATGGGGATAAGAAAGCCGCCGTAGCTATGCTAACCAACTCACTATTCGGTGGTTTATCTTATGTAGCTTCTGTCTACTCACGCTATGGATTAGATGAAGAAAAGAGAAAGGAGTACCTAGCTTTAAATGAAATCGCTAAGGGCATGTTGTTCCGCTCAGGGTGGTTCACTATGGGTGCGCCGATCATAGATACAACAATGAAGTTCACAGGACACAATCCTATCTTCTCTCATGGTAGAAGTTCAGGCATGACTTCAGACTTCTTAATGGGTAGCCCTGCTATCGCTGTCTCAAATGCTACCGCAGGAGCGGTCAAGAGTTTAATAGCTCCTGTCTTAAACCCTGAGTATAAATTCAGTCAGGCAGATTGGAGACATTGGAAAACTATAGCTCCTTTACACAATATAATGGGAGTGCCTATGGTGCTAGACCAAGTGGGTAAATCCTTGAACCTCCCTAAGTCCTCGAAGAGTAAGAAGAAAGATGAATAACAAACCCGACTCAGATCTACTATTATCTCTAGGCAGACTTGAAGGCAAGATGGACGCTTTAATAGCTATCGCCAACGCCCACAACGACCTGATTCAGAAACATGATGAGCGTCTGCGTGAACTAGAGACCTCCCGCTCTGCCCTAATAGGTGCAGTAGCTATCCTTTCCACAGCAATTAGTGCCGCCGTAGCGTGGTTTACAAAATGAGAGGAAGAAGCCCACATGAATACCGAACAGAGAGCTTAGCTCTGAACCACAAGGCTAAGGTTAAGAAGGCTACTACAGATATAACAGCTATCAAAGCTAAGACGGATCACATATCTGTATCTCAGGCGGTGAACCTAGACACGATGGAGACTCAGATAGCTACGAATGTGTCGGCTATCCCTGCAAGCCTGTCGGCGCGTCTGACAGCCTTAGAGGCTAAGATGCAGTTTATCCCTAAAGCCTTTGGAAGATTTACTACAGTAGCCTCCCCTGCGCTGTACGCGACAAGCTATAATGTAGCCTCTATATCTCGTTCAGGTGCGGGGCAGTATGCGGTGGTGATAGATACCGATATGACTACAGCTAACTATACTGTACTGCTCTCGTTTGAGGATTCTAGTGGTACGATTATGACAGTTATATCAGGATCTCACGCTACCACAGGATTCAGTATCGCTATACGCAATGCGTCTAATGCTTTGTCTGATGATTCGGAATCAGTATCCTTTGCTGTGTTCGAGAATAATACATAATGAAATATCTCTTGCTTCTCTTTCTACTGATGTCATGTAGTTCGCTAGTACCTAGCCTACCTAACATGTCCACATCTGTGGGGTCTACCCAATCTACTGCGGTGGGTCAAGTGATGCAAGAGACTACCGATACTGTTTGGCAATGGGCATGGCTGTCCATACTCTTAGTATTCATCTTCCCCTCGATGCGCGCCCCTATTACGGCGTTCCTAAAGGCATTGTTTACTGTGTTAAGGTTACCCCTTGACCACATCATAATGCTTTACAACCAAAAGTTTAAGAATGGTAAAGAAGAAACCTAAAGATTATATCGAGCCTGAAGAGGCTATCGAAATCATAGAGAACGGTGCGCCCCATAAGGTCAAGCCCGAAGCGTCAACCGATAAAGCGGCTAAGGAAGCACAGCTACTTGGCTCTACTAAGGAGGCGATCCAACTTCGCATGGCTGAGATTCGTGGTGAGTTACTACTGCGCAAGGCAGAATTGAAAGGTCAGATAGATACTATTAAGGCTACCGAGTCAGCTAAGGAGAAGGCGGGAAAACATCTTGCGGTATTCGGAGCAGCCTACCTCACACTCTGCGTCGTATTTTTTCTCGGTGTTATGACCATGCTTCCATCAGGTGAGAGCATCGCTGTAGCCGCGACGTTAGTTACTCTTGTAGTAACCCAAATTGCTTCTATTCTAAAAACTGTGGTCGATCACAAGGAACAGAAGAACCCAACCGAACTTATGCACGACATCGTCCAACAACAATTATTATTACATGAACATGAAAAAGACTCGTAAGAAAAACACACCTCCTCCTACAGGTAAGAAACGTAAGGGGAGTTACTAATGGCTAAAGACTCACGACTAGATAGAGCAGGGGTAAGTGGCTTCAATAAGCCCAAGAGAACTCCTAACCATAAGACCAAGTCACACGTTGTTGTAGCTAAAGTCGGTAGTGAAATAAAGACTATCCGCTTCGGTCAGCAAGGTAAGACAGGTGATAAGACTAACACCGCAAGGGCTAAGTCATTCAAGGCTCGCCACGCGGCGAACATAAAGAAGGGCAAGATGTCAGCCGCCTATTGGGCTAACAAGGTGAAGTGGTAAGATGAGAAAGAAAACTAAATCTTTCCTACTTGCCGCAACGGTACTTCTTGTTGCGCTTCTGTGTATGTCCTGCGCTATCGGTCCTGTTCCTCTGCCGATCCCTATCTTCTGAGGGGGTGAACATGAGGTAATCCATGAACTTAGGATTATCGATAAGTACTTGGTATAGTACTTGGCTCAGGACATAAACTTCCTGATGCGTCATCTCTAAATAAAGGAAGTCATCTATCGCATGAACTAATTCGTGCATGACGGTGGTACGTTCTTGTACTTCACCACACTCAGAGTTAAGAGTGATAGTCATCTCGTTGCTATCCCACTCCCCAAAGACTTCATCTTCAGGATCTTCAGGCTTATCGTGGGAGACTATCAAGGGGATAGCTACTCCGAGTAGGCGTATGTGTTTAGGTCTCTCCATTACTCGCAAAGTCCATACTGAGAGAAACAAGATTGTGGTTCATCTGAATCTACTTCAGGCTGATCACACTCCAACGCCCATTTGCGTATCCCATCTATTGAAGCCATTGTGTATGTTACACCCTTATCATTTGTGTACTCAAGATCGTGAAATCTCTTGGGGGTTTTATCGTGGGCGAATAAAGTAGATACTCCATACCTAGAGATAGCACCAACACGAGCCTCCGCTTCCTTTAGCTTATCATACATCTCGTCGCTCTCCTTAAATCCATAGGCGAGTTCCCCCTTTCTACACATAATACAGGGGAAGCACCCTACCCTTGTTGCCCCTCTTAGGTACAGCGGATTAGGAGGAACATCATGCCTCTCATGTATAGCGAACACATCTTCAGCCGTCCATTGTAATAGAGGTCTCCACATTGGTGCATCGTATGCTCCTGAGTATGCCCACTCCGACATCAAAGCTCTCGACTTACTCTCTTCTGCTCTAATACCCACAACCATTACAGGATCTTCTCCGTTATCTATGAGAGAATCCATGTATATAGCCATTGGTTTTACCTTTAGTTCCTCAGTACAGAAACGCCTCCGCGCACTAGGAAAACTTTTCTTCTTAACAGCTAGGGAAACAAAGTCATATTCTCCACGTATCCTATCTATTTTAATCCCTAGCTTTTCTTCTAAAGTATCTAAGTATGCGTAGGTATCGGTGTGTTCCCACCCTGTATCAGCAAAGACAAACCGTAATTTATTGGGGAGTCCCGCCTCTTTAAGAAAGTGAATAGCCATCGCGGCGGAGTCCTTCCCGCCACTTGTGCTAATAACTAGCGTTTGATCAGGGCGGAGGGGTTCGTTATAAGGAGTCTCAGATTTCATTTAAAGGTTTAGTGGGTAAGAACAATCCTGAAGAATATTATTGGTCAAGCGTCGGTAGCTAAACTCCGCCTATCCTTCAGGTGTCCACAGGTTCATCTCACCTGTGTCTAAATTATACTCATCTCCCCTCAGTATTCTAGCTATACGAGCCTGAATTAAAGCATCTTCATAGGTAAGACCCTTCTTCTCATAGGTAGCTAGAACCTCAGACCACATATCCCCTGTAGGAACATCGAGTATTTTCTCTGCTGTCTTAGCCCCAACTGAAGGACAGCCCTTGTACCCATCGGTAGAATCTCCACATAGCGTTTGGAACATGTGGTTGTAGTGAGCTTCATCTGCTGTTACCTCATATAGCTCTCCCTTGTCGGGGTTGTAATGCTTACCTTCTACTGTTTGTAGATCCTTATCTATGGATACCATTATGTTATCAGTAGACATTAGCCCTAATAGATCGTCAGCTTCCAACGAGGGTTCACAGGTAAAGTCGTAGTGTTCCATAGCCCACTCCCTTAAAGGCTTCAAGACTATAGGCTTCCTTACCTTCTTCCTGTTATGTTTGTAGGTAGGTAGGATTATGTTTCTCCAATTCCTATTACCTGAAAAGCATAACCGCATACCGAACTCTTCAGGGAAGGCTACCTTAATCTTTTGTATCTCCTCCTTAAAAACATTTCGAGCTACCCCTAAGTCTGAATGGAGTGTCCAATGATCATCGCCCCAATCAGTCTCTACCTCCGAAGCGAAGGCTGACTTATAAAGAGTAACGTCTGCGTCTATTAGTAAGATAGGTTCAGGCATCACAGACTCTTCCATGTTTCATTAAACTTCGTAACTTCTCTATGAACCTCAAGGTTCTTCCGCATTTCTAGGCATAAATCTAGTAACTCTTCAAGGGCTATAAAAACCCCATTTTGATTTTCTAAATCTTTTAGACTTACGGATCCGTCTGACCATAACTCTGCTGTTATGTAATCTTCAGGGTGTGCGTCATCTGCGTCGTTGTATGTAACTGTTTGTGTGCTTATTATTCTCATTGTATTAGTGGGTCTCCGCCCATGTGTTTCCTATTTTATATTCTCCATCTAAGGGAATCCGAAGGCTGAAGCTTTCTCCTGCCTGTTTCATTGTTTGAACTGCAAGCTGTCCGACTCGTTCAGCTTGATCTTCCCTAACCTCTAGCTGTACCTCGTCATGGACATGGAGTACAAGTTTAGCGTCTAACTCTTCTGTGTCAATAGCTTTCATCAAAAGAACTGTAGCCTTCTTCATCAGGATCGCACCTGTTGATTGCATCAGTAGGTTCAGAGCTGAGTGTTCCGAGCGAACAGGTAAGGGTCTACCGTCTAACCCTCGTAGCCACCCGCGTATGTTCGCTACAGCCTTAACCTTAGTGATTAAAGTATTCAAGGCGGGGAGGGTGCTGAGGAATGTATGCCTCAAATGCTTACCATGTGTAGCATTACCACTAACTATCTCACCTAGTTTCTGATTGCCCCCGCCGTAAAGAAATGCGTAAATGAAAGTCTTTGCTTGGTCTCGTGTGTCAAGATTCGCCGCCCATTGATTCATGGTATGTATATCCCCCGAAAGAATCTCATGTGCATACTCTCCGCTATCCCACTCAGCCATGTAGTGTGCGAGACAGCGCAACTCAAGACCACTCATGTCTGCCCCTACCATCTTGTATCCTTTCTTAACTGTGAACACAGACCTACACTCTTCTCCATACTCAGCGCGTACCGCAGGTACTTGACTCATGTTAGGAGTGTTGTGTGTACACCTACCTGAGAGTGCGCCGTTGTGATTGATACGCCCATATATCCTACTCTGCTTCGCTAACTTTAACCACGCATTAGCACCTTCAGCTACCTGACCTATGCGCTTACATATCATCATGTATTCAGAGATCAACTTAGCTTCAGGATACTTCAACCCTTTAAGTATATCTTCATCAACACGAGGCTTACCTGTTGGTGATAACTCTTTAGGCTTCCAACCATACTTGTCAATGAAGGCTTCAGCAATTTGTTGCCGACTGTTAGGATTGAAGGGAACTTGTTTAGTTTTTAATGGACCTGCCTGTAGTCTAGGTCTTATAGAACTAGGAGCATCAGACTTAATGCGGTACTTATTACCCTCGTCATCTGTGTAGTAAGCTACAGTTTTAGTAGTAATAGTTTCAGGAGGAAAGACCTTAGCTATCTCTTTTAAGATATCATGCTTACCATCTAGTAACTTAGTATAAAGTTTAGCACACGCTGTAGTGTCAAACTCAACACCATTACTTTGCATCTTCTCTAAACATAGGAAGAAGTCATGCTCTAAATCTATGCTTCTCTTAGTTAGCTTCTCCTTCTCCAACTTATGTGCTAGACTGAGAGTGAGTAGCGCATCTTGCACACAGTAATCTCCCATATCTAAACTGTACTCAGACCAATCTGTAGTTTCATTACTAAAGTCTCCCTTAAATTCCCCAAGCCTGTAGCCCCAAGCCTTGAGTGAATGTGATCCGTAGTAGTTCTTAGGTATCTTACCCGAAGCGAAGTCTCTATCCGATAGGTTAGGGTAAGCTAGTCGAGACATGACAAGAGTATCTCGTACCCTAGCTTCTGTTCTCCACTTAGGGTATAGCTTCTTAATCACAGGTATATCAAACCCTAGTATGTTGTGTCCGACAAGACACTCAGCATTGGCTAGATGATGAAGAGCCATAGGTACATCATCTTGTGCGAACAAGGATACATCACCATTAGGTGTAGCTAGAGAGATGCAATGTATCTTGGTACACTCCTCTAACAATCCATCAGTCTCTATATCAAAGATGAACGTGTAGCTTTTATTTTCTTTTAGTTGCCCCATTGTTTCTATTAAGTCAGGTCTTGGTTTATTGAAGTCCATCAAGTCCATCTTGTATGACGGACGGAATGAAACGTACCCATCTCTCCGATCAGCGCGAACCTTAATCATTATTAAAAAGATGTCTTGTCTTGATCTAAGAATACATTTGATTCTTGTAATCGTCCTGTCTCTTTATCATATAACAAAGTACAGGTCTTGCCTGTCTCCCCACTAAATCTATTCTTCAGTACTCTGACCGTAGTTAAGTGGGAAGCTATCTCGTCTTGCATGTCGCGCTCGAAGGAAACAACAATATCTGAAAGCTGTGCAATGCTTTGACTGCCCCTAAGTTGTGATAAAGAAGTTCGCCCGCCTTCCTCATGCCCCTTACCTTCAGGTCTTTTCAGATGAGAGACTAGGATAAGCGCGATGTTTAATTCCTCAACAAGAGAGCGTAGCTTAGTCATAATATTATCTATCTCTCTCCTCTCGTCCTTACCCTCAAACCCTGACACAACAATAGATATATGATCTAAGAATATATACTCTACGTCTAGTGCCTTAACCATGTACCTTATCTTATTAGCTAGAGTATCTGAGTCCATAGATCCGAAGTGGTCATACAATACACAGTTACCTGTACCTAACGTAGCCTCGAATGCTTCGTGTAGTTTCTCCACACCTACAGTATTACCATGTATATGAAGGGGAGTATTCAGGTGGATACCCATGATTCCTAAGCCTGTACGTTTTACCGATTCTTCTAACGCGATGTACCCAACCTTCTTATCATTGACTAGTAAGTGGTGTGCTATCTCTCTACATACAGAACTCTTACCGATTCCTGTGCCACTTGTTAGGCAGACCAACTCCCCCTTGCGTATGCCATAGGTCTTATCGTTCATACCTGAGAAGGGGTAAGGGAAAGATTCTGATTCATCTACCTCTGATACCTGTTCCCATAGATCTTCACCCAAGACAACACCATCAGGTCTGAAGGGCTTGGCTGACCATTGAGCCTGTACTATCTCTGACCCACGCCCTGCCATCAGCATCTCATTCGGATCTTTCATAGGCAGTGTAGCTATCTTAGCCTTACCTATTGGTAGCATTAAGCTACACTTCTCTGATGCTTCACGTCCTGCCTGATCGTTGTCGAACATGAACACTACTTGCTCGAAGGTACTCAGCCACTCGATGCTACGAGCTATAGCTTTGTGTGCGCCTTGTGCGCCGTTGGGTACAGATACTACAGCCCACTTTAGATTACCCACTTGGCTGACTGTCATGCTATCTATCTCTCCCTCGCATACAGTAACCATCTTGCCTCCTGCTTGCCATAGGTGCTGACCGTATAGCCCCATCTTCTTAGAGTCTCCTAGTATTTGGAAAGACTTATCAGGGTAGCGTAGCTTCTGTGCTATCGGTACACCATGATCGTTACAGTAGTTAGCAATTTGAACAGGCACTCCGTTGTGCTTCGTTACTCCGTACCCCCACTTCTTACATGTGTCCTCGTTGATTCCTCTCTTACCTAAGCGTTGACACTCCGCATCTAAAAGAGAAGAGGGTAGCTTAGGTTGCACCGCTACTTCTTCTCCTGCTTGTTGTTCGTGGTATCCACAGCTAAAGCAGTATCCATGATCGTCTGTGTATCTAGCCAATGCGTCGCTAGATTTACATGATGGGCAAGGCTCGTGCTTGACGAAGGTACTGTCTGAATCAAGACATGTGTGCGTGGTGTTTGTGTTGTCCATTGTTTTTTCTCTACTGATGCTACGATGTTGCGATCATCTTCGATCACAGAATTAGCTTGGAGTACATCGTAAATCGACTTGATGTAATTATCAAGGTCAGGGTGGGGGTATTTATTTTTAGTAGTCTTAGGTTTCTTAACCTCGAAGATTACTGCAATGACAACAGCACCCTTGATGGGTAAACTGCCTTCAGCCTTCGCTTCTTTTATAGCATTCTCTATAGCAAGTGGCGCATCTTTACGATACTGAGTGTACCTCTTGCCGTAGTGAACACCTCCCCATCTTGAGAAGCGCGGGCGCGACGCAGGAATAGGGGGTTGAAGAATTGAAAGCTGAAGGCAGAACATGATTAAAAGTCGAAGGTATCTTCGTCGCTTGTATCGTCAAAGACTGTAGCTTCTTCTTCTGTTGAGGAAGTGTTACCCTCCTCTACTTCAAACTCATCGGCTGATGCACTACCTTCGTAGTACTTAACGTCGATGATCTGAACACAGCTTATCTTGAAGGTAACACCTACACCTTGTACATCGTATGCACACATGTTCAAGGCTACGCGCATCTTAGTACCCATGCCGATAACACCTTCGGGTACGAAAGGTTTTTTATTACAGTCAAACAATACAAGTTTATTGTTGTATGTTCCGCCGTCTTTCTTCTGACCCTCAGCTACTAGCTTACACTTAACAACTAAGAAGTCTGTCTCGTTACCGTCCTCATCTACATGCTGTTTAATAGGAAGAGGATTAACTTTCTTCTTCATACCAAACTCGGATCTAGCTTCTTCAAGAAAAGACTTAGAGGATTTAGCAAACTCTTTCATATTCTTTTTAGGAACTAAGAGATCGACGTAGAACTTAGCACCAAACTTAGTGTCGGGCGCGTCGGGATTTAAGGCACACCATGATGAAGTACCTACAGGGGTTGTAATTGATTGTGGTTTTAACATGTTTGTTTATGCCTTAATGAAAAAAGTATAAGGACTTGGTTAGTGAATTAAGATCTAGTGTTCCATGTTCTATGAACACCTTACCTTTTACCTGTGTATCAGGATAATGTTCCTGAACATCGTTGTCAAATGAAACAAGCAGATTATTTTTAAAAATATCTACTGCTATTTCCCTCAACATCTGCGCTAGTTTAGGCGTATCATACGCTAGTGTGCCGAAGGAGTCGTGGATCATAGCGAGTGATCCGACCCCATGCTCTTTCATACTGCCTGTAACAAGACACATGAGGCTTGCATCTAGGGAGTGGATATAGTTAGGCACGATACCTGCTAGGTTCTTCTTGAGAGACAGGGTATCCAACGTGTCTCGGTAGTGTGTCTGCTTTCTGTAGTGCTGACCTATTGCAGTAGTAATTCTTTTCCTTACTGTATTAGGGTAGGCTTGGTACACCCTAAGACCTGATGGTGCTACCCATGACACCTCTATATTATTCTTTATCAAAGGTTTAATTGAATCCTTTATCCGCTTCATAAGATCTAAAGCGTTAGGTAGTTTATCCTTTAGCACCGTCCAAGTCATAGCACCTAAAGCAGACGCATGCTTCCTCAGCTGACCGTCAAAAGATTTCTCTCCACTCTCAACAAACCTAAGATAGAAAGCGTCTTGAAATATTTTTACTATCGAATAGTAAGACGCACCATAAGGCACAGACATCACCGCCTTCTTCATCAGCTTACGATCAACACCAAATTTCAATAGGTTTAAGTGTGTAGCTGTCGGGTCTGATCGCAAGCGTTGAGTAACTTCATCTGCTATCTCTTGGTATAGGTCGGCAGGTTCATTGAGTGGTACACAATTTGTACTCGCACCCATAGTATTATCTAAAAGAAGTAGGCTCATTAGTTGTAATCCGTTACATGATCCGTCAGAGGCAAGAGGCAGATGAGATACATGAGAGATACCGTAGTGTATGTAGTCAGCGTACTCTAGTAGCCACGCTAAAAACTGAAAGGGTTTATCTGCACTAGCCCACCATGTATCCTTTAATGGATCTTGTGCTGTAGTAAGTAGTGCCTCCCTCTCTTGTGCCACCCACTCTAACCTCTTACTGTAGCTACCTTTAACACCGAACACATTAGCCCCATGTATATAGAAAGCATCACGCTGTGCATCATTAACAATAGGCTTGCCCTCTGAAAACATGAGAAGCCCACGCTCTATATCCGACCCTTGATAGTTAAACTTAGGGGTAGGATAAACTCTACCTCTAAAATCTACATGGTGTGGAAAGTAAATATGATTGTAGCCTAAATATTTTTCCGCTATTTTTAGAGACTCATTTACTTTGTAACGCTGTCCAATGTTTATGTTATTCCTTGTCCGTATCTGTTGTCTTTGTTGGTAATGATTCTTTACTGCCTCTGTTGTTGGGTCTAGTGGGTAAGGCGGATCATCATAAAACTCTTGGTTAGGTAGCCCCGCTATCTCTGAACCCTCTCGCCAAAGCGTATCCATTACGTCATACACTTGACTGTTGATAGTCCACGCTGTAGATTGCAAGTGATTAACTGCATCGAACACAGCAGGACAATCCTCTCTAGTATAGGTGTCATACTTACCTCGTGAGTTATGAAACAAACCTCGCGTCTGAAACTCCTTCAAGGCATAGCCACCATCAAAGTTGTTAGTCCAATCGCATGGCTTGTTGATCGTAGGTTCATAGGTAAAAGACTTCAATGCGTTCTTCTTATATGATTCCTTCAGCCACTCCGACATCTCTTGGGTAGGTGCAACCATGCCTACTCTCTTTCTATTCTCTAGCTTAGTGTAGAGAGTTATCATTCCTGTATGCTTCTCCATTAAGATCAACGCTAACTCTCCTACCTGTAGCTGTGTCTTAGTATCCCATACCTTGTTCATTATCCCACGCTTCCGCATCTCCTTCAGCATGATACGCTCTTTCATGTAGTCTTTCTCTGTCTCTAGTTGCGTCTGTCTTACACTAAATAAAAACTTGTGCTGTTTCTTAAAGGTTTGTAGTTGATACTCCGACTGTATCCCACGCGCTATAGCAGTAGCTATTGCTGTCCTCTTACGCGCCTTACTGATACCATTGATAACTTCTTTGGCTATACATAGGCTCGTTAGTTCCGCGTCCATCAACTTGAAGTATGGTTTATACTTACGCCCATAGCCTGTAGGTTTAGATAGCCACTCATCTAACCCCACGACTAGCGGATAGATCGATGCACCTAAAGCGATCCGACCTGTAGCTGTTGTTGATTCCCTAGCATTAGCTACTGCTTTATCCTGTTCTTTGGTGGCACGAGAGACACCCTTAGTGAATGCCTCTCGTTCTAAATCTTGTTGGTTATTCTGCTGACAGTCCACGATTGTATTCCGCTAGTATACTCAAGACTCTTTTCCTTAGTTGTCTCCCCTTGTGAGAGAGCATGACTAACTTACGCCTCCGATCTTTAGTATCGGTAAAGGTTTTAATTAGATGCTTACACTCTCCCCCTCGTGGGTGATCGTCCTCACTACCCAACACTCGTAGGTTTCTAATGACAGAGCCATGTGAAATTTGCACGAGAGCCTGTAGTTCCTTAACCAAAAGAGGATCGGGGTCGTGGTTCATCACATGAAACAGTAGGCTTATGCCTTGTGATTCAATGTCTGCCCCTGCTTCCTTACGCACTTCATCGAAGATAGAAGATAAGAGATTATCCATTACTCTACCTCCTCCTTCAAAGGCACACCATCTTCGATGAGTCCTTTGATAGCTTCCATAGCTTCAGACCAACCTATATCTACGCGGTCAAAGTCATCTGCTTCGGTGTTGAGAACGCCTAAGTCTATGATCACACTATTGACGTAGCTTTGTATGCTTGTGGGGTTAGCCATTACTCTGCCCCCATGAGTGCAATCACTCGATCAGCGTAAGCCTTAGTGTGTTCGCGGTTCATACCGTTCCACCCACCATGATGGATACGAGCAAGGTTATAGTAATCTTTCTCCTGCCATACGTCATTAGCATAGCGTCGGAAGTATCCCTGCATTATAAGCTTAGAGTATTCTTCGAGTGAGCATGAGTCATGCGTTCCCCCGATGTTTATATACTCCATACTATCTAACCAAAAAGAATATGTTATTTGGTGCATACCAATTTCTCCCGATGAGCCGACAGCTAGTGGATCGCCATCACTTTCTACCTGTGCGATAGCATCGAAGAAGTCATCGAGTGATGGCTCGTGTTCTATTAAGTTGTGATAGCTTATCCATGTGAGTAAGCCGAGTGCGATAGCTACAAGCATGTAGCCTACCGTTAGTTCTTGTTTGTTTTTCATGTTTATTTATCCTGCTGTCTTGAAGGCACAGCGACCTTAGTTAGTTGTAATTGTATCGAGCCTTTATCTGTAGAAGATACAGCGACCCAATGT
>TARA_R110000824_G_scaffold391723_1_pt1 | contig 12871 bp, 17 predicted proteins | sample TARA_R110000824 | Tara Oceans TARA_R110000824 (sample SAMEA4397747) | marine metagenome | biome: Polar Biome; feature: [MES] marine water layer (ENVO:01000295) within the mesopelagic zone...; material: water (ENVO:00002006), including particulate matter (ENVO:01000060) such... | reverse complement strand
AGCGGCGCGGCAAGAGTTCGAAGCCTTTGGCGGTGTCGGAGCGTTTGGCGCAGCCATGGGAAGCGATAGCGGATAGCTGGGCACCTCCAAAAACCTCTCGCATTTTAGCGCGTGATCTGATTCATCGTTTGATGAGGAGGCGGTGATGAAGCAGGCAGGTTTGTTTGGATTATCGGATCATTTGAAGCGGCTGTCGGCGAACGGCGATCCGCTGGAGGAACTGGGTCGGATTGTTGACTTTGAGGCGTTTCGTCCGATCCTGGAGAATGCGCTTGGCTATTCGGATGGCACAAAGGGCGGCCGTCCGCCCTATGATCCCGTGGCGATGTTCAAGATACTGATCCTGGCCGCGCAGAATAATGTAGCTGATGCCCGCATGGAATATCTGATCCGTGACCGTTTGAGTTGGCTGCGTTTCCTGGGCTTTGATCTTGGCGCTCCTACACGTGATGCCAATACGATCCGGATCTTTCGTGAACGGCTGACCGAGGCGAAGGCCATTCCACTGCTGTTTGAAGCGTTTGACAACAGGCTTCGCAGCGATTGCTATCTCGCCATGGGCGGCCAGATTATAGACGCGACCCTCGTTGCGGCTCCCAAGTAGCGCAACACGCAAGCCGAAAAGGACGCGATCAAGGCGGGCAAAACAGCCGACGAGGTCTGGCCTGACGAGTCCGCCAAGGCAGCACAAAAAGATACAGAAGCCCGCTGGACCGTGAAGTTTGTCAAGGCGCGTACCGCTGCAGGCGGTAAGCCCCAGATCGACATTGCGATCCCCAGCTTTGGCTACCAGAACCACATTGCCATTGATCAGCGCTTTGGCTTTATCCGCAAATCGGTCGTCACGCGCGGTGCGCGCCATGACTAATCGCAGTTGCGTGAAGTGGTGACGAGGAACAACACGGCATCGGACGTCTGGCCGGATATTGTATAAGCATCCCGCAGTATCTGCGTAAGCGGTGTTTTGCCCCCATCTTGCGCCGCTCGCTGAGTGGTGCAGATGCTTGTGCCATGGAAGATGACATCGTTACGAGCGGACTGGACACTGGAACTGGAGTGGGTTTGAAGCCTATTCTGCGACCTGAAGTACTGTGTGTCAATGACACTTTAAAAATCCCCACTTGTGACAAAGTGAAAATCCCCACTTTTGCGGTGCAGCGTTTTCAGCTTGTTTGATGCATGGCACCTCCATTTTGGGTGGCCGCCCGCGCCGCTTCGGTGCCTCCGGCGCTGGCGGCGAGAGATTTGCGGTGGAGCGGACATGTTCGGGCAGAAGGTCGGTGTGGCGGCGCAGGCGGTAACTTGAGCCGTCGATCTGGATGACGATGGCGTGATGCAAAAGGCGATCCAGGAGCGCCGTGGCGACGACCGGGCTGCCGAAGATTTCCCCCCATTCTGCAAAACCGCGATTGGAGGTGAGGATCATCGCGCTCTTTTCGTAGCGTGCGTTCACGAGCTGGAAGAAGAGATTGCCGCCACCGGGAATGACGGGAAGGTAACCGATTTCGTCGACGATCAACAACGCGGGTCTGCAGTAGAACCGGATCTTTTCACGCAGTGTTCCTTCACGTTCGGCCTTGGCTAACGCCCCCAGCAAGTCGGCCAACGGGATGAAGTAAACGCTTTTTCCAGCCTTCACTGCCTCGATGCCAATAGCGGTCGCCAGGTGGCTCTTGCCCGTCCCCGGCGGCCCAAGAAGATGGACGACCTCTGCGCGCTCGACAAAGGACAGCTGGGCGAGCGCCTGGATCCTGGCCTTGTCGAGCGATGGCTGGAAGCTGAAGTCGATCCCGGCGAGCGTTTTGAACGTGGTCAGCCGTCCCATCACGAGCGCCGTCTTGATCCGTCGGTTCTCGCGGAACGTCAGCTCCTCGACCAGCAGTTGTTCGATCGTCTCCATCGCGGTGATTTCACCGCGATCAAGCCGCGCTGTGCACTCATCAACCACTTCGATGGCCCGCGGCATCTTGAGGCCAACCATGCACGTCTTGATCCGGTCAAGCAGCGGTGCGGCGGGTTCTGGAAGCAGGCTGTTCATGCCGCTTCTCCCGATGCTGCAAGACGCTTGCCAATGGCGGCGTAGATATCGAGCGGTCTGCATGTGACGAGGTCGCCGTGTATCGCGGGCGGCGTAGAGATGTCGCATTTGCGATTGGGCCTTCTGTGTCCGCTCAGCACCGAGCGTTGTCGCCGGCCCTCAAGCATCGGATGTCGGGCGATCAGCAGGTCCCCTTCGAAGATCTGGATCTCGTCGGCCAGGCTATGGACCTCAACCATACGCCTGCGCGTGGCGTCGGGGACCGAGTAGTAATTACCCGCAACGCTCACCATCCCCTCATGACTGATCCGCCGTTCAAGCTTCAGAACCGATCCGAACGGGATCAGCGGCAAGCTCTGCAATGTCGCTCGTTCTTCGGCGAAGGCTTCGTTGACAACCCGCCCCGTCGTTGCATGGACCCGCGGGTTGGCGACATCGCCAAGCCAGCGTGACAGCTGCGCGTTCAGGTCATCAATGTCACGGAAGACGGTTCCCAGGAAGAAGTCCTCGCGGATATAACGGAACGGTCGCTCGACCTTGCCTTTTGTCTCGGGCCTGTACGGCCGACACGCCTTGGGCAAAAAGCCATAGTGGCCCGCCAGGTCGCCAAGCGCCCGGTTGTAGACGACACGGCCCTCCTCATCCTCGCCAATGACCGCAGTTTTCATCCGGTCATAAAGAATCTCGCGCGGGACCCCGCCGATCGCTTCGAACGCAGCCCTGTGACACGCCAGGACCGTCTGCAGTGTCTGACGGTAAGCAAAGCGGGCCCAGATCAGTCGCGAGAAGCCCAGCACCATCGAGAACAGCCATACGATCTGGACCTTGTCCGGCTTGTCGCTGAAGCGCACCTGGAACTGGGCAAAATCGACCTGCGCCTGATGGCCAGGCGGCGTCTCGAACCGCACCGCGAACCCACGCCCGCCGCCCGGTGGTCGCAGCTCTCGCACAACATCACGCACCGTGCTGTACCCACCTTCATAACCACGCTCGGTGATCTCGCGCATCAGGCGCTGCGCAGTAAGGCCAGGATAGGCATCAAGCCGCTGCTTCAGATATTCGACATGGCCATCGATCAACCGCTTTCTTGGCTGTCTTGGTCCGTAAGTCGGAATGCCGACATCCATGGCGAGATATTTTCGGACGGTCTTGCGGTCGATACCCAGTTGGCGGGCGATCATCGAGATCTTCAGTCCCTGACGGTGTAAGTCCAAAATCATAATCAAATCCCCAAAATTCTTCATTGCAGCCGCACCTCCTCGCAGGAGATACTTGCCAGAAATTTTCATTTTCATGCTGTCCGGGGCGCGCCCCGGACAGCATGAAACCAAAAGAAGTGGGGAATATTCAATTGTCACAACTGGGGCAGATTACTCTGTCATCGACACCTCGAAGCCCGGCTCCGTCAGGTCAGCGCCAAGAGCCGTCTGAGCGAGGCGATCCGCTATGCGCTGACCCGTTGGGACGGGCTCATCCGCTTCCTTGATGATGGCCGCCTCGATCTCGACAATAACGCCGTCGAACGCGCCATCCGCCCGCTCGCCCTCAATCGCAAAAATGCCTTGTTCGCCGGATCCGACGAGGGTGGCGATAACTGGGCCGTGATCGCCACGCTCATCGAGAACTGCAAACTCGTCGGCATCAACCCGCACACCTGGCTGACCGCAACCCTCACCAGCCTCGCCAATGGTCACCCCGCATCACGGGTCGGCGAACTCATGCCGTGGATTGACGTGCCCTGAAAACAGCGCTTACGTATCTGCGGCGGCAGTTGTCGCCGCGCCTCATGCAAAGTGGGGTGAAACCCCGCACGCCTTTATTGAGACCGTTCCGGAGATGAATGTAAGATCAAGCGAAATCATCGCATTTTGTCGTGATTGCCTAGCACATTTCAAGTGCCCCACGCGCGTCACCATTCAAGAATTGCCGAAAACCGCGACCGGCAAAATACAAAAATACGAATTACGTGAGAAAGCAAGGGCAGAAGAGGCAGGGCAATGAGAAAGCGAAAGTCAAGGGGCCTGTTTCCAAGACTTGCGCATTGCACCCACGACTGCGATTTCCAAGTCCCCCTCGGCTATTGTCTTGCAAGCCAAGGCATAGCCCTTGTCCAGCTCTTCGCAAGAGATTGCGCTTAAGCTCATCTTGCCGGTCCTGTAGCGACCGGCGAGGATTTTAATCTTGCAAACACCGCAGCCGCCCCCGTGACAACCCGAAGGAATCCTCTTGATGCCCTGCCTGCCCATGGCAGCAAGAACACTCTCTCCATCCTTACATAGCGTGGAGCGATCGATCTCGGGAATGGTGATGCGAAACGTCTCCATTCTACTATCCGCAGCGGACACGAACAAATCATCCGCTACGGTATCTGCACCTTGGCGGATGTTCCGTGTCAATGCCCGTCCTGATCGCTGATTCTACCTGAAGAAATATCGACCAGCACCGTACCAGCTTCAACCCTCACATCGAAGATCTCGACCGGTTTTGTAGCCGGGAGCTTGTCCGGCCAGCCGGTCTTTAAGTTGAATGCCGAACCATGGAGAATGCATTCCAAGTGGCAGTTTTCCAATATCCCCTCGGACAGGCTCCAGTTTCCATGTGAACACCTATCCGAAATAGCATAGAATTCTCCTTCCGAATTGCAGATGACAATTGCTTCTTCGGACCCTTTTGGTTGAAAACGCAATACATCGCCGTCCGAAATTTCAGTCTTTCTGCAAACTTCAACAAACACTTATTGTTCCTTTATAAAAATACCGTAAATCGATGATGTGAGCAGCTTGCGAAGACGATATGTGCAAAGTTCTAAAAATCAGGTGTAAACGCCGACAAAACTCTCCACGACTTCCTGTTCATAGTAAAACAGACCTTTGCCAAAGTTATCAGCAGCCCAAACCCGCGTCGGGTTGTCCGAATAAAAATGATAGCCGCCTGAGAAGGTCTCATTTCTGTTGCCCGATGGATCGAAGAAATAAACCGTCTGCCCCCGCGTAATTCCGTGACGGGTCGGCCCAATGTCAATCTTAATGTCGCGGCGTGCCATTAAATCCGCAGCGTGACCGATGTCTGACCAAGATTCAAGAAGGAAGGACGCGTGGTGCAGCTTGCCTTTTACGGGCGCCTTTAAGAACGCCACGTCATGAGCCTTGTTCGAACAAGTAAGAAAGATCGCAAGATTGTTACCTTCAGGATCTACGACGCGTTCGGTTACGTCGAAACCAAGCAAATCGACAAAAATGCCGCTGGCGGCCTCGATTTCATCGCCTAGAAGGGCACAGTGATCGAACCTGATAATTCGCATGCCTCGTGGTTCGTCACGCCAAAGCTCCGGATTACTGGTCATTGGGCCATTTTCGGACAGCTCCATCTCAGAATAGAAATCGATCCGATGCCCAGTTGGCATATGCACCCTCAGCCGCTCCCCTAAGCCCGGTTGCTCGCCTTGGGGGATGACTTCTGTCGTAATATCAATCTGGTCAAGCTTCTCCTTAAATTCGGCAATAGCTTGCTGGGAGGTCATCTTAAATCCCATGATATCCAAGCCAACCGTATCGGTTTCACGAAGGACGACGCTGTGACGATCGAATTCATCGTAAGCTCGCAGATAGGCTCGCCCCCCCTCAGACGAAACAAGCTCCAAGCCCATGTGGTCTCGATAGTGAATAAGCGATTCATCCAGATCGAGTACGCGCAATTGGACAAACCCGGGTCTTAAAACGGGTGAAAGCATTCTACTTCTCCTCTTCCAAGTTTACTGGTTTTAATCCAGCTGGAAACTGCGATGGCATTTATCTACCTCAGACATAGTTAGGCTCGAATCAGATCTAATAGCTGAACTGAACTGTCAGACCATAGGTCCGCGGCGGGGCAAAAGTACCAAAGCCAATGCGACCGCCGCGCTGGGTAAACACATGCGTGCGGTAAACCTCGTCAGTGAAGTTCTTTACCCAAGCCTGGACCATCCATTGATCATCAGCGGAGTTCCAGGAGAGCCTTGCGTCGCCCACTGAATATCCCGGAATGACGTCCAACGAGTTGTTGTCGACATTGGTGTATGCCAAACTTTGATATGCTCCACTGACATTGGCGGCCAAACGGCCTCGGTCTCCGCCGAGGTCAATCTCGTACTGAATGTGGCCCCCAACACTATGTTCAGGAGCTTGGCGCAGCGTGTTCCCCGAAAAATCACCGCCTCCGGAAATATCCGGTGTTCCAAAGAATTTAGCGAAAGTCGCGTCAAGATACGAGTAATAGCCACCGATCTCCAGATTGTCGGTCAACAAAGCCGTGAACTCAGCTTCAAAACCCTGAATTTCAGCATTCGCGGCGTTCTCGGTGATGAATTCGCCCGCAATTGAACCTTGAGGCTGGAAGAAACGGGTGACCTGAAGGTCTTTATAATCGAGATAAAACGCAGAAAGATTGACGCGTAGACGACGATCAAGAAAATCGCCCTTTAAGCCAATTTCATAATTGGTGGCCTCTTCGGGTTCAAACGGCGTAGTAGCGCCGACGGCAGTCGTTGCCGAACCGGTGAAGCCGCCGCTCTTAAATCCGGTTGAAACGGCCCCATAGAGCATCACGTCATCGGCGATCTCGTAATCAAGCGCCGCCCTCCATGAAAAGTTGCCCCAGCTTTCCTTACCTTCAGTCGGGGGAAAGGCGGACAGAACGAGCTGCAGCGATGGCGAAGTCGGTATTTCGTTAAATGCGACGATCTGTTTTTCTTCGTAAGAATAGCGACCACCAAGGGTAATGGACAACCGATCGGTCAACTCATAACCCGCTTGGACGAAACCAGCCACGGCCCATCCATCGAACAACATGGTTGCGATCGCGAAATTGGGATCGAGGGAGGCATCGGCCAGAGCTGTGAAAAGAATGCCTTCGGACCGATTGATCTCCTCGCTCGTAGCGAACGCGCCCACCAGCCAATTGAAGCGACCAGGGTTGGAGACAAGGCGCACTTCTCCTGTGAACTGCGTCGAATCCTCCCACACAATGTCACTGTTGTCGAAAGTAAATCCGATGCTCGGGTCGCCCAACAGCAGGTCATTGGGATTTCCGTTCGATCCCGTCAGATCTACGGGTGGCGAAGGGGGAAGCCCCGTATCGTCGTGTGTGAAGTAATAATCAGATTCCCGATACGCCCCACTAAAGGTTAGCGTGCCAAAAGGAAATTCGTTGTTGACTTCCAGTGAAGCGCCGAAGGCATTACGTTCACCGCCGTTGTCATCTTCACCCAAGTAGGTTCGAACCGAATCCGCACCGCCTAGAGCTATATCGACAGCGATCGGGTCGGATGCACATCCGCAGTCATGGAGCGGGCCGGCAGAACCAATCGGCTGGCGGTTGATGTTGCCAAGCTCTTCATCGATACCATCAAGCGAAAGCAGAACGCTCAGTGTGTCTGTAGCCTCCCACAAAGTCTGCGAACGCCAAGCAAAGAGGTTATCTCCGCCAATCTGCTCACTTTGGGCGGGGGTCCGCCAAGGTTGTTCATCCTGGCCTGGAATTATCCATTCATCATAGCCACCAAAGGCCCTTCGGCTGAACGAAAACTTCGTAAAAAGATTATCTGCTAACGGCATATTGATCACTCCGGCAGTATCGAACTGATCGTAGCTGCCGATAGTCTGGCGCAACCTTACGCGAAACAAGTCATCGGGTTTTCGAGTCACGTAGTTAATCACGCCACCGATCGCATTCTTGCCGAAGAGGGTGCCCTGAGGCCCCCGCAGAATCTCTACACGCTCCAGATCGAAAATATCGATATTCGACGCAGATCGGGCTGCGATATACACGCCATCAACCATCACCAGGGTAGAGTCAGACGCTCCCGCGCCGTCTTCTTTTGTGCCGACACCGCGGATTGAAATCTCCGGCTGACCGGGCTGAAAGGTATTGAATGAAAGGCCCGGTGTTAACTGGGCTAAATCGGTTGTTGTAGTAACTTGCCCAGCCTCCAAAGCGTCACCCGTGAAAGCTGAAATCGCAACGGGGACAGACTGAACCGACTCCTCACGCTTCTGGGCAGTAACCACGATCGTGTCAAACCCTCCTTCGTCGGCAGGCGCTTCAGTTTCGGCGAATTCACCTGCCTTTGGTGCTTGATCTTGAGCAAATGCAGTAGCGGGAACCAGCGCGGCAGGCGCACAGGCAGCCAGCAGCAGACCTCGAATCGATACAATTGAACCGGAAACATTCATTTTCATAACTCTCTCCCCTTAAAGATGGCGAGTAGCCGTTCCTCAACGGACCCTCACCATGTATTTGACCAAGCGCTCAATGAACTATAGCTTTTTATTTGTCAAGCGGGCGACCGGTGATGATCTCTCAATACCGTGTAGCCTGTCACGCTAGACTTCGTGGACATAGCCTGACTGTGAAGTCGGAACTCGGTTTAAGGCTGGCTTCAGGAGGTGGCTCTGGGCAAGCGAGTTGGGGTTTCGGATGAAGAATGGCAAGTGATCGATCAATGCTGCCGTCTGAACGCGGTCGTGCGCGCCGTCCGGCGCAGGGGAACCGTATTCCGGCACATATCCATCATCAGATTATCGAACTGGTGTTGGAACAGTCCGATCTGAGTCAGCGTGAGGCGGCCAGTGAACCATGCGCCGCGCCGGCTCAGGACGTCGGGCCACTACAATTCGATCACGCAAATCCTGTGATAGAGTCTTGGCTATCCGTACTGGCTTATTCATCGGCAGGGATCCGGATATGAACTCCAGTGCCAGGGGGGGGGGACCTCACCGCTTCAGCGGCTGTAGAAAACGCCATATTGCCTGATTTGAGACAAAGAAGATCCGGGCTTTTTCACCATAACGGGACCTCGCAATGGACCGGGCTTATTCAGGACCGGCCTCTAATTCAATATGTATGAAAAGCAGGAAGTCACGTCACATCACTGGCGTATTCCTTACGCTGCTCCGCCTTTCGGCGATCGTGAAATTCTGATTCGCGCATGTTGAGTGCAACCGAACAGAAATGGTCTGCGGCTTTTTCGAGTTGCGGTCCCGTTGTCACGCCTGTCCAGACCGGTGACCAATTGAGGGCAGCAATCAGCATAAGCCGGGAATGCTCGGAACTGCTGAAAAGGTATCCGTGGAATTTCAGTTCATTCAGCACCTGCAACCAAATCTCGCGATATAGGTTATTGAGACTCCGCAATCGTTCCCTTGATTGAATAGGCAGCCTTTTCCACTCCGAAAAAGACACTTCATGCGCGTTTCCCGGTCGTCCAGTGATAGCAGACAAATGCGCCAGTAGGAGTGCATGAAAGCGAGAAAGAGGACCCGTTACATCCGACAAACGTTCTTCTACTAGCACGAGGCCGGACTTCATTCCGTAGGCAATCACCTCTTCGAGGAGAGCTTCCTTGCTCTCAAAATAATAAAAAATGCTTCCGGACGTCAAACCGACCTCGGCGGCAACCTGCCTTACCGTCGTTCTCTCGTATCCGTTTTTGTTAAAAAGGCGTGCTGCCGTCTGCACCAATTTTTCGCGACGCTTAACATTCTTACTGTCTTCAGTTTCATTCTTCCGTGCCATTGAAACTCTCTATGCTTCAACGCCAGCCACGTCTATCATTCTTTTTCAACGATCGTATTCTGTCGGCAAAAAATACGCCTGGGGCTGCGGCAAATGGAAGCCCGGACCCGGACCCCCTGCCAGTATGCCGCAGTCTGTGCTAAGGTCTGCTGGTGCTGCTCGCGGAGATGCTCGGTTGTGCGTACTGACGGCATGCCGGTCGATCCTTTTATCTGTCGGGTGATGCTCTGCGCCGAGGATTGCCAAAGACAATTCAGCCACGAGTTCTTCGGCGGCATAGGTTGCACTGCCAAAAGTGATCTTCAGATCGCGATCGAGCCAAGACGAATGCCCTGTCCAATGGCCATTATGCCGATGTCGGCATAACTCTTATAATGCCCTGACCGGGATTATGCCGCATGGTACTCGGACAAAGCGGTTTTTTCTATGATGCTGGCGATCGTATTCGGCATAATCTTCGTTGCTCCAATACCAAGGAGCATTACTATCATGACCAATAATCCGAAGACCTGCGTCGATCTCTATCTGGACTCGTTCACGCAAAGCTTTGCCGCACCTTCTCCACTATCTGTTCGGGCGCGGGATAACGGCAACCAACCTTACATTGTGCATTCTCAAGCTGGCCAAGCGATGGGACACACGGCTGCCCCGGCAACTGCCGCCCGGTGCAGTCGAGGCCATTCTCGCTTCGGTTCCCAGCAATCTCCGTCATGGCGCGAGTTATTACGGGATGGATTGCGCACTCTGCAATGCTGTTGTCCATCTCAAGCTGACCGTCATCGAGGAAGCGGGTGAACGCTATCCATCACTTGGTGCCGTAGCGAATGACTTTGGTCATGGCTGATTTTGGCGAGAGCTGTCGGAGGGTGTCGTCGAGCGCAGCGCGAAGCGCCGTTACCAGCGGCTTCGATCGCGTAGAGCTGGTCAATCCGCTCGAGCAACTCGGTGGTCATTCCGTAGCCAGCGTCCGCCAACACGCAGCCGAAGCGTGCACCGGCACTGCGGACCCGATCGATCTCGGCCAGCGCGATCTGAGGCTTGGTCCGGTAATCCCGGCAATCCAGCGGCACACCGGCATGATCAAGCCGGGTTGGATCGCTGGTCCAGCTCTCGGGCAGAAACAGCCGCAAGCAAGCCATGACCGGCACTTCGCGAGAGGCCAGCGTCAACGACACCAGAGTCTGACAGTTGGCGTTCTTGCCCAACGTTAATGCGTATTGAGGGAGGGGCCTCACCCACCGAATGCATCCCCTTCTTCGGCAAGGATGTATCATCGATGATCAGCCAGGCATTATTCCCACTCACTTGAGCGTCCGCTTCGGCCAGAAGCACCGCCTCAAGCGGCGCAGCATCCCAGACACCGCTCGCTACAAAATGGTGAAGCTGGTCGTAGCTGACATCCTCGGCGCGGGACGCCATGGGCTGAATACTCTTGCGATCACCCGGACCGATCAGACCCGCAATATAGGTCGGGCACATTCTTGGCCGTGTCTTGTGTCGCAAAGTCGCCAGAAACGCATCCAGATCGTCCCGCCGATACCCATTCATCTCCAGCCTCCATTAAAGCTGGCTCCCTATGAATCATCAGAACCCCTCCTTGGGAATCCCAAAAACCAAAAACCAAAAACTAAATGACTAACCGGCTGACGCCGGTCGTCTAATCGAGGGTCATAATGCAAGTCCTTTATTTTAATTGCACGCCGTAAGCGTGTTGGCTGATCATGAAAGTGTATACCGGGAAGCAGGGTCGTCTTCGCAGTCAGCATGAGCCGCTGCATGATGGAGCTTCGCGGGAGGGGCCTTCCAATGTAGGTTACGCACTTCGCTAAAGCACGGTGCAACCGGCATCGCGGAATGGCCCGGCTCACGTCCCCGGCAGGGACACGACCAAGCGTTCAATGCATGAACGCCAGGACGAACTAATCAAGCTGCTGCGCCTATGCTTGGGTTAAAAAATTCTCCAGATTTCAACATGGCATGCATGGTGACGGCCAACTTGCGAGCCAAGGCGGTGGCGGCGCGCTTAAAGCCGATCCGTTCCTTGAGCTTGAGTCCCCATGTTCGTAACCCACTTTGGGCGAAGCTTCGGGTTAGGATGACCACTGCGGCCTCGTAGAGCAACCCGCGCAGATGCTTGTCGCCGCGCCTTGAGATATGGCCATCATAATCAACCTCACCGGATTGGTAGCGACGCGGTGTAAGACCAAGCCAGGCCGCTACCGATCGAGACTTTCGAAAATTGCCTGGATCTTCAATAGCAGCCATGAATGCAGTCGCCGTGATGGTTCCAACCCCCGGGATCGACATCAGGATCTGACATGCTTCGCTTTGACGCGCATCGGCGACGAGCTTTCGACTGAGTTCAGCTGTTCGCTCACGCAGGCTGCGCCAGGCCGCGAGCACGGGTAAAATGATTGTTGCCAATTCGTCCTGATCGTCCAGCAGATGACTGACATTCTGATCGAACACATTGCCCTGGCCGGCTGGGACAGTAAGGCCGAATGTCTTCATTATCCCACGAATCTGATTGGACAACTCAACCGTCATCCGTACCAGTCGAGTACGCACCGTGATCAGTGTGCGCGTGAGCATGCTATCGAAACACTTGACCCGCACCGCCTTGAAATACCCAATCTCGGCAAGCTGGGCCAAGCCATCAGCATCATTGGCATCAGTCTTGTTGGGGGCCATTTCAAGTGCTCCGGCAGCATGACGTGCATCAATGCAGATCGCAGGCAGCCTCTCTTGTACCAGCGCGTGATAGAACCAAACCGATAAAGGGCCTGTTTCGAATACGATCCGTTCTGCTGCTGGCGCGCGCTTTCGAACGAGTTCCGCAATGACCTTCGGATCAGAAGCGCATTTGCCGCGCCACACCCGCTTACCATCGCAGCGAATAGAAACTGCTGTCTCTTTCAACGATACATCAAGTCCGATATACTCTTTCATGGCTGTTCTCCGTTAGATGTCTGGGTCCGACTTCCAGTCGCGAACCCTTATCTTCATCTTATCGGGGAACAGTCGTCCGCTTCCATGCATAAATGCCGGCGAGACGACTCGCTCCCGCGATTACTCCATGTAGGTTCATGGCTTGGGGCTGAAGCCAGCTTTGTTTGGCTTGATATGCTTGTCCAGGTAATTGAGGATGACCTCGTCGGTGATATTTCCGCTGGTAGTGGAGAAATAGCCTCGTTGCCAGAAGCGCTAGCCCCAATAGCGTTTGCGAATAAGTTCAAACTCCTGCTGTATCTTGCGCGATGAGCGTCCCTTTGCCCGGCGCAC
>TARA_R110000824_G_scaffold10773_3_pt1 | contig 12878 bp, 8 predicted proteins | sample TARA_R110000824 | Tara Oceans TARA_R110000824 (sample SAMEA4397747) | marine metagenome | biome: Polar Biome; feature: [MES] marine water layer (ENVO:01000295) within the mesopelagic zone...; material: water (ENVO:00002006), including particulate matter (ENVO:01000060) such as...... | reverse complement strand
AGGGCACTCAACTCACAACCCCGCCAGCAGCAGCCGCGCCCTCCCAAAAGGACTGGATATTTGACAAGACCCTGGTAAAGCCCGATGGCACTCCGGGAGGGAAGTATGGCGATGGAATGCGCCCGATGACCTTTGCGGAGAGAAAGAAATTGAAGGGGACTGGGCCTCCAAGAGGACAAAGCATAAGAACGGTGGACCCGAACATAAAGGACCAGGCTGCACTGGCTGGTTTGCAAGCCGAGATTGAGAACCTCAGGGCGGGTCCGCTGAAGAAACGGAAGGGATCACCGGAATATGAGGCTGCTTCCAGGAGGCTAACCAGTTTGCAGAGTCAGGCGGCTGTTCTCTATAGAAGAATGAATATGAAGGTTCCCGCCTTTGAGGGGGCTGGAGAGGGCGGTGTTTCTAAGGCCACCACCACTATACCGCTGAAGAGTAGCCTACCCTTGTCTGGATGGAATAATGAGGACATGAAGCGTCTCGGGGGTTCCGACCTGTATGGGGAAAATGGCACTCTCAACGATATGATAAGCAAGTTCTCTACCGATAATACATTTATGACGCAGCCTTCGCCCGATATGGCATGGCCCACACCAGAAGACCCAGATCGGCGTATTGAGAAGGGTGTTCTTCTGGCAAAGGTGGCCGACATGTCGAGGCCGGATAGGGTCGAGTTTTTCCGGCAGCTTGCGGAAGAATCTGCGAATGGGAATAATGATGCGACTACCCTGCTGAATTGGATCCGCGTTAATATGTAGCGACGGGTAATATGGGAGATCTTCAATGCCGTCTGGTAAGGACTTATTTTCTGGTTTAGCAGTCGGCAGCGAGCCCCCACAGGATGCCCCTGCGCCACCCCCACAGGATGCCCCTGTATCTGGCAGGCGAGACTTATTTTCCGATGTCGCGGTAGGAGCCCCAGCCCCCACACCTACGCCCCCGCCAGCGCCTACCCATGATGACCCTCTTTTCGGCAGCGAGACGCCTGTTCCTCTGGCAGAGATCACTGCCGACTACCCTCTGAGCGAGGCATTTGACCTTGTGCGAGGCTCAGAATTCGCCGCAGCGGATTGGGGTAGCAAGGCGGGGGTCATTGATACGCTTGCCAATAGGCTTGTCCAAGAGGGCATCTATAGTAGGAAGTCCCTGCTGTTCCCCTCGCACCTGAGAGAGTCGTTAGAGGAGAAGGGGTTCCAACTTGGGTTCCCCATGACAAGACCTCAGATGCTAGACCAGGAGGAGCCTGGGAGCCCTGGGTACGAGTGGGTGAGTGGGCTTATAAAGGCAAGCGATGGCGAGCCTGCTGCGGTTCCCTCGGAGGAGGCCCTCCCGCAGTTGGTGTACGACCAGGACAGTGTCATCGAGGAACGCATGCGCTCGCAGCCTGGCATTACCTCAAGAGCGCCGTCCGAGGGCTCGGGGGTGGGCGCTTTAGAGTATAGAGACGACATCAACAGCGGTCTTGTTACGGCTGATGGCCTTGCTGATCAGTTAAACCTCCACGGTGTGATGCGCAAGAAGTTCATCAACTCTCTCTTGCAGGCAGACCAGGCGAATAGCCAAATTTCTGTTGATATAGCGGAGTTCAGCATTGCTGATCCAGAGAACTGGTGGGTCGCAAGGTTCATGCAGGAGATGACCATTGGCATCACCTTCCTTCCCACCGTTATTGCCGGATCTGCTGAGACAATTGGCATTGACCTTGAAAACTGGGCGATGAACTCACGCAGCCCAATCCCAGGAGAGGGCAACTCGCCAGAAGAAAAAGAAATACTGAGCGCGGTTGATGGCGTGTGGGCATTGAAGGCGATGAACTCCGCTAAAACATCAGGGTTCACTGGAGAGCAGAGCATTGTCCCCACATCAGAGGGCATGAAGAAGCTCTACCTAAATGCTGGAATGGAGGTGGTGAAGTCAATCAGTACCTCGTTTGACATGGTGGGTAAAATATCCAGACGAACAGGCATTCCATTTGCGGACGTAATGCAAGCATTGCGCGATGCAGAACGGGTAGCCGGTGGCGACGAGGAGAAGCTGTTTGAGTTCATCCGAGGATACGTGAACTCCCAATGGCGCGTCACAGCACCGGAGGGACAGGTGCTACCGCCAGGCATGATTGGCAAGTCTGACACAGAGCGCCGCATTCTCGCTGAGATGTTTGAGGATGGCCCTGACAGGTTCGGCAGCCGCATGGGCATTATCGCAAAGGGAGGGATGAGGGGCAGGACCGAGTCAGAAGACCTGAGTATCGCCAAGGAAGTGGAGATGCGGCTGGGGCGGCACAACCAGGCGAACATTATGAAAATGGCAGTGGATGGTGCGCTTGGCCCAGTGTTCCAAAACAACCCCGATGCAGCCCTTGCTTTATATGGCGAGGTGATGGGCGTCTACAAAGAGGGGATGTACGGGAGCGCGTTCCTTAAGTTTCTGGAGTTGCAGGCTGAATACATGCTCACAGAGATGCCCGTTAATGCGGCGCAGGCATTGGCTGCCATTGTAGACCAAACTGCGACTGGCCTATCTCGTGGAATATACAAGGGAGGGGTCAAGCCATATGAGACTCCATCAGAGTGGGACAAGTTCGTTCAGGCGGGCCGCGACAACTTCAGGGACCATCCTGGCGTCACAACACTGGACCTCTGGGGCACATCGTCGATAGGCGGGAAGGTGGGAAAGGGGCTCCTCAGGACGCCTGAGGCGGCGATGTGGGCAGTCTTCCCCAGCCTTAATAACCTTGGGAGAGAGGTAGGTGAGGCGATAGCTAGGGATAGACATCTTGCAATGGAGATTATGCAAGAGAAGCCAGGCATCGCCCAGAGGGTCGCGGACAGGGTGCCAGAGGCCCCAGAGTTGCCACAGATGGTTGGGGCTGCCCCGCAACCCCTCGGCGTGCGTGCCTTGGATGCCGCCATGAGGGCGGGGGCGCTTGGGACAGAGGCAGTCGTTTCGGCAGGCAAGGCTCTCGGTAGAGGAGAGACGTATACCGGGGCCTACGAGGCGGCTAGCGGCGGTCTAAAGCGTGCCGGTCAGGTAGCAGCGGCGACAGTCCTCCCAGACTCACGGGTGGCAGAGAGGTACGCGATGGATGCCCATGCGGAACTCCCAAGGCCTACCGAGATGCCAACAGGGGCGGGGCACCCAGAGGGGTTCGTGGACCGTACATCCAAGATGGGATGGAAGGATGTTCTGGCAGAGTTAGACAAGCTCGACACAAGCATAATGCCCTATGGTTGGTCTGCTGAATTGCCTGCGTTGCTGAGAAACCGCGCAGAGGCGTTTAACACGCAGAAGTCCATTATGTCGGCAGTTGGCCCTGGGCGCGATCCGAGTGGTTCCCCGCTTTTAATGGCGGATCCAAAGGGGCGTGCTCATTTCTATCCCAAGATGGGGAAGAAGGACACCGTCGTTGGAGATGCTGCCGAGGTTTTCAGGAAGTCTGTGCATGATGGCATTGTCTACGAGGCGCACCTGCGGAGAAAGTTGGCTGAGTTAAATAAAGCCCTGGAGGAGCGCTTTGATATGGTGGAGTTGGAGGCCACCACTACGGAGAAGTCCAGGGTGTTGCATGAGGAGAGTGTGGCCGCAGCGAGGGCAGATGGTCGCCGTGTTGTTGACACAGAGACGGGGTTGCCTCTTGTTCCAGAGGATCCGCTAGATCCGCTCCAGGCTGCAAAGGCCAAGAGGAGCGATGTTGACGTACAGGATGTCATCACAACCCCAGTGCTTGAGCAGGGTTCAGCAATAAGAAGAGCCGGGGCGAGGAGGGGGCAGGACAATGCTCCGCTAGCAAATGCTGTGGATGCTCTGGCTGTCGAAGTTGCTGCTGTGGAGTCTCCGCGTAGGATAGCGGGAGAGGGGTTCATTTATGGGGAGCCTCCTCGCACCGACCGTCCCTTCGGCAAGGAGGTGGGTGAGACGCCGGCAACCCCGGCAGAGATCACCCTGAAAGAGTTCAATACAGCCAGAGAGGCTGGGGGCGGCAATAAGTTTTTAGTGGAGGAGGGGCTGGATTCCGCAGTAGACGTTGCGCTCGCCACGTCAGAGGCACGCATTGCGGCAGAGAAGGGGTTCATTGATCTGGGTGAGGCGGTGAATATCCCAAAAAACGCTGGCGTGTTGGACATTGCAGATCTGGCAGCCTATCGCGCAAACCTTACCCCTCAGATGAGGGCGGCAGAGTTGGTTGCGCGAGGCATTGGCGACTATGGGATGTTCGCCCTTCTCGGCTCCGAATATGGCGCACCACTCAAGGAGGTCCAATACCTCACATGGGCGGCAAGGAGGAACAAGGCTGGTCGCAAGGGTGCGGTGGATCATGCCAGTGACTACAACAAAGCCCTGACAGACGCTGCCACGAGGGATAACTTACAACCTACGCAGTGGCTTGCAAAGAACGCCAGGGAGCAGCGTGCGGAGTCCATGATTGAGGCTGGCATATCTGAGGCTGCCATCTACGAGCAGATTGGCTTTAGCGCAGCAGAGGCGTCATCGCTTGCCCTGGCAGGGGATATCCTCCATCCAAAGCCGGTCACCGTTCCAAAGCCCCCGTACTCCGCAGGCAAGGTTATCGCTGGCACTACCCCCGCTAGGGCGAGGAAGAAGGTCAGCGCTGCCAATGCAAGGAATATCAGGTCAACGGAGGCCGCACTCGCTGGAAGGGAGTCACAAGCGCCTCGCTTTGCGCCTTCATTTGAGGCAGATGTCCGCCCAATGTGGCACGCGGTTGCCAACGTGTTCTTGGACAGGTCTGGCATGGACATGCTTGGGGGATACAAGGAGAGCCCATACGGGAGGAAGGGTCTTAGGCACAATCTCTACGCCATCACCGAGTTTATGGAGCGTCCATTTGCTTTTATTAAGGCCCCCGTCACGCTGCTTGAATACGCTGGTAACCGGCTGCGGCGTAAGTACGAGGGGCGTGTAGACGGCATGTCTGGCCTTACTAACTTCTTTGAGTCTATGATTTGGGCCTTCACTGGTCCGAGCAACAAGTTGGGGTACACCAACTTCCATGAGATAGCCTCCGCTGGCAGGACTGGTGGGCTTCTGGCAGACCGCATATCTCCTGTGTTGAGGCATCTTGCGGGTGAGGAGATCGCCTTTACCAACAAGGACTTCCAGGCTCTTGTTGAGGCTCTTGATGCCCCCTATAGGGACACCGGGTACGCTGGTCAGTACGCCTCTGATGGGTGGCAGATTGTTGGCGCTTCTGGCAAGAAGTTCATTTTCACAGACAAGTACGCAAACCGCGTTGTTGATGCATCGAAGAGGTGGGAGAAGGACTTCATCATTGAGGACGCCAACGGGAACAAGACGCGCCTTGGTGACTTCGCAGACAAGTACGCGGTCTTTGAGGGCAAGCGCATCACTGTTGATAGCCTTCAGGAGATGGTTCGTTCTGGGGAGATTAGCCTCCAGAGGGCGCAGCGAGGGGTGAGTAGGTTTGAGTACCGTCACAAAGAGGGGATGAAGTGGAGTGATCTAACAGACCAGCAAAAGAGCATCATCCTCATAACCAACAGGCTAACAGCGCCACTGGACATCGCGTTCTTTGACTCCGCCATACAGTTGGCAACGAGTCCACATAGCATGCGGCTCTCCCTTGGTAGCGGCGATATAGCGAAACTCGATCCAATCCTTCACGCGTCTCAGGGCAACATTATCAAGATGGCATCCAACTGGATGTCTGACTTCTATGACCCACGCGGTGCGTTCTCTCTTCTGGTAGACACTCTCCATCAGATGTCTAAGACAGGGATAGACCCAAGCTCGCTTGATGGGCCCCACGGCACAGCCGCTGGGATGGATGTGATGCTTGGTAGAGTCGGACCCGGTGGCGGGACAAAAGAGATATCAATCTCCACCATAAGCAGGTACCCCAATTACTTCACCACCAAAAAGCTCAAGGAGCGCCTGGAGGCGTGGAACATTGGCCCACTGACCGAGGTGCTGGATGGTATCGGGGTTCTTCCAGTCACACGCAAGCGCCTACTTGAGCTACAGCCAGAGCTTGGGCTGTCTGAGATTGTAGCGCTTTGGAGGAGCCCTAAGGCTGTTGACGGGAGAGGGGTTCACTTCAGGGACGGTCTTGGTGGGGGCAAGGGTCCGCCTGCGTATGCTGAACGCTACTACAACTCGCGGATATGGGATAAGTATCTCACCTACGAGGAGAAGTTGGACTGGGGCCTGTGGGACCTGCGTGAGGCTGCCTCGAAGGCCTCTCTTGACATGGGAGCCGCCCTTTCCCACCAGAAGCTCATTGTGGGGATGCGTGAGTCTGGGATGCTGCTTACGCACTCTGAGTGGGGTTCACTGAAGCAAGACGCGGCCAAGGATGCTGTGGCTGTCTTTGGTAGGGACTCTGAGGGGGCGAAGTTATCTGCGGAGAGAATGGAGAGGCTCTCTGAGCAATACGTCATCCCTGGCGAGGGGTTTGGCGACATTGCAGGGCCGAAGGTGTGGGAAGATCTTAAGACCGAGTTTGTGATGCACAAGGCGATACACAAGCATGTGTTTGATCAGGCGAAGATGTTTGAGTCCATGAAGAGTGGGTTGTCGAAGGCCCACCAGAACATCAAATTGGGTCTTGTGTTTGACCCGATTGGTGGGACGCTATTGCGTAACTACTTCTCCAACAGGTGGATGATGGGCCTGATGGCTGACATTCCCTGGAACCAGAGGTACAACAAGACCGCGAACAAGATGATTGAGGACTTCTATGAGAGGGGGGTTGTGGACCCCTTGTACATGGAGATCCGACAGGGAGGATACGGGAAGGCTACGGCTGCGCATACAGAGTTCCAAACGGCAGAGGCATTCCTCAAGCTAGACCTGGAGATGTCTGATATGTCCGCAGGGCTCACTGACGGTCTGCTAGGGGCTGGCATGTCACCCGATAAACTACAGCGGTTTGGCGACATGCTGTGGTACGGGTCTGGGGCTACCCGCGCACGGAGGCCAAAGAGGAAGATGCTTGGGGAAGGCATTTCCCCTGAGGAGGTCTTTCTCAGGCAATTGCGTATGCACGAGCAGAGAACTCCCCTCGGTGACTGGACAACCAGGGGTGGCCTTGAGGGCACAAGGAAGGCGTCAACTGCGGAGAGGATCAAGGGCAAGGCTGCCAAGGCCAAGAGGTGGATGGTTGAGCAGTACGGCGTTATTGATGACACAGCCAAACTCAGCTACATCCTTCAACTAATAAAGGAGAAGCATTACTCTGTAAGGGAGGCCATTAAGGCGGCAGACAAGGCGTTTATGGCCTATGATGACGTAGCGCCAATGCTGAACCTGCTCAGGAATAATGCGGGTGGCGCGTTGCTGGCTACCCCGTTCGCCGTGTTTGCTGCCAAGGCGGGGGTGAAGTCTATGACATTCCCGGCAGAGCACCCAGGTAGAGCATTTATCGCGTCTAATCTGATGCAGGGGTACGTTCATGCGGTATCAGCCCTCATTAACTACGACAAAGAAGAGATAATGAGTTTGATGCTGGGCGAGGATAAGATCTTGCTGCCTGCAATTGGCTCCCAGAAGACGCTGCGCAGGCGCGGGAAAAGCAAACGCACCATCGACCCCGGCAAGATGATAAACGAAAGGGACCTGTCCCTTATTGAGAGCGGTCCAAAGGCTACTGACTTGGGCTTGTGGAAGTTCTGGTTTAGGCAAATAGCGGACGGAGAGCGTGGTGCCAAGCAGGTTGACTCCCCAATTATGAAGGGGCTTTCTATGTTGAGCGCAGCTACGGGCGGTTCTGCCCCCGCTTTGGAGGCTGCCGCGAACGCCCTACAGCCAGAGAGGATGAAGAAAATAGATCGGCAGTTAAGGGAGGAGAGCTTCAGGGATCCGGCGGGGTCCACCATTGAGAGCGTTGGTCGCCATGCGCTGAAGATTCTTGATCCGGTCATGCCGTCTGCCTATCGCTCAGGGGCGAAGCTCCTGAGTGCCCTTACGGGGGAGAGTGTGGGTGGTCAGCGGGGTAAGTTGATTGAGCGTGCGTCAACATTCACAGGGGTCAAGACCACTGTTGTTGACAAGAAGAAAGCGTTGTTTGAGGCGGAGAGGCAGATCACCGTAGCCCTTGACGCTCTCCTCGCTGAGTATCGTGCGCTTAAGGAAGATGATCGGGATTGGACACGGGAGTACGGAAGCGGCGAACCATTCCCGCAAAAGGCCAGACTACGTGAGTTGGAATGGGTACACACCAACAGCAAGCACATCAAGCGCGGCATGAAGGCACCGAATAATGCCAAAATGATACTCAGTTATAGAGAGTGGTTGCCAAAGATGTACACATTGTTAGAGGATGTCGATGGGATGGCTCTTAACACTGCACTGTCCCGCATGGAGAAGGGCACGGACAGGGAGGACCTGTCGAAGAGTGAGCGGAAGGCGCTTGACACCCATGAGGAAAGAGAGTCCATGCAAGCGGCGCTGCGGGGGATTGGCGCAATCGCCCAAGAGATCGGGATCGGTGGTAGCAAAGAGGCTGCCCTGCCCTACCTGTTTGAGGAAGCAGCCGGTGGCCCACAATAACAATTAGGAGAACGAGATGCCTGACTACGGACGAGACTACAACCTCCCTGGATACTCACACAATCCCCTGACGGATGCCGCCAAGGCGTCTGACTCCAAGTCTGAGCCTCCTGCTACAAGCTCTTCTGGCAAGGGTGGTGGCAAGAAGAAGGCGAAGAAGAACAATCCAAAGAAGGGTAAAGGCGGGTATTAGAGATGGCCTTCAATCATCAAAGAGTCCTGGTATCCAATCTCGGTGATGGGAACTGGGGCGACGGTACGGAGAACAACCTTGATACCGCCGCTGGAACGAGCATCTACTTCCCTCCAGGGGCAGCAAAGGGCACGCAGCCAACCCAGGCAGAGTGCTTCTTTGGCAGCATGAACTACATCGGTTGGAACAGTAAGACCAACTGGATGGTGCAGATTGATGACGCAACAGGTGCTGCCCCTTATGGGTGGAATGGCGCGAGTGTCGACGTTTATGTTGGCCGTCCCACCGGGGTGGAGGAACTTGTTGTTAACAATGCAGGTGCTGACTTTACGTTTGGCGGCATTGGTGGTGAAGAGGTTTACGGCCCCATCACTTATATCCGGTTCTACGTAAATGCTGGGTCAGCCACCCCGACAGGTCTTCTTTGCTTTGTCACCGCGTGGAATTACGGCGACATCAATGACGACACTGCGGACACAATCTCACGTCCATAGTAGGAGCACTTATGAGAAGCGATGGAATGCCCACTAACAGACCGTCTTGCCTGGTTGTTGACCTGTCCAAGATGGAGTCTCAGGTTGCTGCCTTAGACAAGAAGGTCGCCACCCTCCAGGGACAACTCGTTGACCTCGCCTCTGTGATGTCCACCTTGTTGGCCCAGCAGAAGGCTGCTGAGAAGAAGCCTGCTGAGAAGAAGGCTGCGCCTCCCAAGGTATCTGCTCCACCTCCAGCCCCCAAGCCGGTAGCCAAGCCGGTGGCCAAGAAGAAGGCTGGCTCTAAGAGGAAGCGATGACTATCAAAGGCGTAGCATCACACCCCAGTTCTATCTGGGTGACTCTTATCGCTGCCGCTGGGGCCATCCTCACCGGGTTCTCTGAGAACAAGACTACGGTGGAGTCCATCAGTTCATTTTGTCACCAGGCAGAGGACTCTAGCTACCGTAGCTTGGATGATCTGCGGGATAAGGTGAACTGGATCCACATGCGGGTGAAGACCAATGAGGAAAGGCTCGCCTTTGTATCGTCGCCCCCTGGCGGTCCAGCGCAAGAGACTCCGCCTACCCCCACCGAGGAGGCTGCGGAGCCGGAGAAGCCCGAAGAGACGCCTCCTGAGGTGCAGGAAGACAAGAAGCCTGTACCACTAAAGGATGATGGGACCATTGACTGGGCACCTATCAAGCGTCCTGGTGAGCAGACGACATCCCCGCCAAAGTAGGTTGTCATGGCTGATCGCATTTCAGACAAAGGCTTCCAGTCTATGAAGGGGTCGCAGTCCGCAGTGGGCTCTGATCCTGAGACAAAGGCAGAGATCGACGCCATTCTTGCTAGGCTGGATACCGGTCAGGATGATGGCCCCACCACAATAACGCTTGGCGATGAGGACTGGGCTGCTGACTATTATGACGCCGAGGAGGAGAGCGTTGATGACCTTAGCGCATTCCTTGCTGGAGAGCCCATTGGTACTGCGTATGACCCATTCAGTGAGACAGATCCGGCTCTCTACGAGCAGTCCGTACAGGACCAGTTAGCCTTTCAGAGAAACGAGGAGGCGAACAGGATTGTTGAGGCCGAGTCCAGGCCAGGCAGCGGTCACCAGGCGCTCAAGAACTGGTTGCACACCCTGCTACCAAGCGACACCACTCTCAGCGTTGAGGACATGATAGTCCCTGTGGGTGTTGGGGGTGAGGCGGATGTCAAGGGTGCTCTGCGCATCAACATCTTCCCTCGGGTGGGCCAGGAAGACCACGAGCACTCCTATTACAACGAGGCGATGCTCTATCAAGAGGATCAGGCACGCGAGACACTCAGGACCCCAAAGCCTGCGATGGACCTTGGAGGCACTGAGGGTGTGGATTTTGCCACAAGGCTGAGGGAATCATTCCTCAATAGGTAGGTTGCCGTGGCTGACAAAGATGACTATGAGAGCCTATATGACCTGATTCCAAGCGGGCTTCTGGGGGACAAATCCGAAGAAGAGCAGCGTCTTATTGGGGAAATGTTGCAACGGTACAGCCAGTCCTATGGGTCTGGCGCTAGCCGAGAGGCTTGGATTAACCGTCTGGCTTTGCAGGATGAGGAGATGCTGGCTGCGATAGAGGAGGGGATCCCCGTATCCCAATCCGTACTTGAGTCCACTGACTACACGCCTGCCCCGTACCTTGAGTACCAGACCCCGATAGATCATATCCCCTACACGCCGCCGCTGGGGGATGCCGCTGAGGAGTATTACGATGAGCGGATTGCCCCGGTAGTGCTCAGTGCAATCCAGAAGACCCCGATAGACGTTGGCTGGACCCAGGGCCAAACCATCTCCCCGAGGGAAAGCGCCTACCGGGATGTGGTACGGTACGCGGGTAAAGAATGGCTGTCCCGCAAGCCAGGGGATGCCTACGGCATATACGGCCCCTCGTTAAAGAGCTTTACATCCGGTCGCTCCGGCCTCCGGGGTAGCGAGCTAGGCGGTGAGGAGCAGTTTGGCGTTGTGCTAGGCCATGAGATGGGCCATGTGATGGATAACGTAATCACGACGGACCTTCCGTATCCATCCAAACATTCGCGCATGGCGGGGGAGAGGCATTGGCCTGAGTCCCGTACTCTGGATAACACACCGCCAGCCCTCTCTCGTGGCATTGCCCAGATGGCCGGTCCGGGTCGCCTGGACCTGGAAGGTACGCCTGGAGGGTTTCGCCAGAAAGAGTGGTGGCATACGAACCCAGATCTCGAAGGGGGCATCTCAGAGATGGTGTCAGGTGGTGACCCATCGGCTGCCGGTGAGGCCTGGAATTACGACAGGCTACACCGCGTGTTCCCGTGGCTTGCCGATACGCCGCCAAGCATTAAGGGTGAGCACTGGGCGCAGCCGTGGGAGATATACGCAAACATCATTGATCTGCGGACGAGGGCTGGGGGGACGATGAGCCAGACGAACGAGGGGTTTGGGGCGCGGCTCTCGCCAGGCAATGTAAAAAACATGATTAAAGGCAGGGCAGATGGAAGTGGTTATTTCCTTAGCATATCAGACGAAACGATACCAGCAGAGGTGACTGAGGACCTCAGACGGGCGCTGAGGCACTCTCTGAAGGAGTGGCGTAAGAGGTACCGCGATTACGAGGGTTCCGAGGAGAAGCTCGATGAGATGTTCTACCAAATGGCATCGGACAACCTGAATGAAATATCTGCCGTAGACCTCCCCGCCCCAGACACACCAGACACCAGAGGACTCGCCTAATGGGACAATCATTTCTTAACAACTTCATTGCCCACCTAGCCAAGCGCATCGAAGAGGACTCTAACAAGTCTGAAGAGGCGTGGATGCCTACGTTTATATTGACTATTTGGCGTGAGTCTCAGCTAGCAGATGGGTGGGAGGATTCACTCGCCAACTTTGATGCTGTGTCGATCAAGATCATGGACGGTGTTAAGCCATACGACCACAGGGGTGCCGAGTCCATGATAGCCAAGCTAAAGGGCTCGCCGATTGATGTGCATGGCTGGGGCTACCACTACTGCCAGGAGCCTGCTAGAGCGAGAGATGAGGCCATTGCTGTGGCTATGCGGTGTGAGGAGCTTGGCATCACCCACTACCATTGGAACGCAGAGCGTCATTGGAAAGAGGGAGTAGGCACCCCATCTGACAACGCGATTGTGTTTGCAGAGGAATTAAAGAAGCTAGCGCCAAGGGTTATGCTCTACGCCAATTGCTTTGTGTCTCTTACAACAAAGGAGATGGCAAAGCATTTCAATTACTTTGAACCAATGTGTTACGGGACGAAGCGAAAGACGATAGCATCCAAGGTAGGCAAGAGGATGAGTGGCAAGCCATTCCCTGCTGTGAGAACCGGGATCATGGTAGGGACAGGGCGTGTCAACAGTAAGGTGTCTGGGCAGTACTGGGGGTACATCTCACCACCCGGCAAGGAACAGGAGCCGCTTGGCCTCGCACAGTTAGTGAAGGTTCACTCCCCTTGCTTCGTTAATTTCTTCCGTGCAGGGAGGATTGACGGTCAGGATATGGGGATGGTTGGCAATGAGGTGAACCCCAAGCTGTCTGATCAGGTAGGATTAGTCCTCGACCACCTGGGTCAAGCACAGGTATAACCATGACAGTGACCAATGCAGGAGAGCCCTTTGTGAGTGACAGTGAGGCCAAAGGAATG
>TARA_R110000824_G_scaffold118226_9_pt1 | contig 12882 bp, 15 predicted proteins | sample TARA_R110000824 | Tara Oceans TARA_R110000824 (sample SAMEA4397747) | marine metagenome | biome: Polar Biome; feature: [MES] marine water layer (ENVO:01000295) within the mesopelagic zone...; material: water (ENVO:00002006), including particulate matter (ENVO:01000060) such... | reverse complement strand
ATCAATAAATATTGTGCAGAAAAACCGGTAGATTGGACAGCTTCTGTGTGGGATTTGGATAGTTTGGATTTCTTGTTGAGATACGATACTCCTTTTTTAAAGATTCCATCAGCCTTAATTACTGAGACAGAACTCGTAAGCGAGTCCGCTAAATCGGGTAAACCGATGATAATATCAACCGGCATGTCAACGCTGAAAGAAGTTGATAATGCAGTCAATAGTGTGTTGAAACATAACGATAACCTTGTAATTATGCATACAAACTCCAGTTATCCTACTCCTAAAAACGAATTAAATTTGAGGCTAATACCAATGTTAAAAGAACGATATAATTGTGTTGTTGGCTATTCTGGTCATGAAGAAGATTTAGTACCGACAGTTATTGCTGTATCTCTCGGCGCTCAAGTTATTGAAAGACACATAACTTTAACGCACGATATGTGGGGAACAGATCAGAAAGCTAGCTTAGAAATACATGCTATGGACATGCTTATAAAAAGATGTGAGGACGTAAGCATCATTCTCGGTAGTCCAGAAAAGATGGTAACTGAAAGCGAATTACCAATTAGGAGAAAACTAAGAGGTGTTTGATGGCTGATAACAAACAAATTTGTATTTTATGCCGCGGCTCCTCAATGTCATACGCAGCAAAATATTTTCATGATTTAGGCAAAGACATGATAATTGTAAATGAATTTAACGAAGAACTGAAGAACGATTTTGTTGCGCGTTTATTCGAGGAAAAAGATATTGTGCATATGGTAAGTCGCGACACAGGCTTAAGCGATTTAAGACCAGAATATTATAGAAGATATAATATCACAAAAGCTGTTTTAAATATTTTTGAAGATGAATATAACAAAAGATCTTCAATGCGGAATTTGTTAGAGTACAATGGTCTAAAAACCTCATGTCTACCTAATACAATGAAGCCTTTTCAGAAAGAGGGCGGAGGATTTCCAACAACTGGCATTATATCAATTGTATATTCTACAATTGTTTTGGAAAAAAAAGATATTCATATTGCCGGCATGGATTTTTATGAAAAAGATTATTATGTCGATATAAAAGCGAATGATCACCAAAAAAGAAAAGGAATGGTCATGAAAAATTTTATAGAACCTTTTATGCAAAAATTTCCAGAAGTAAATTATACCTTTTATACTAATTCTTCTTTTAAAAGTAGCTTAAACAATGCTATAATAGTGAATGAGCAACGCAGGAGTATACATTGAAAATTGTTTCTTTAACATTAGCTAGGGGCGGAAGCAAAGGTGTGCCGAGAAAAAATATATTTCCCATTGATGGAAAACCTTTATTAGCGTACGTTTTAAAAGCAGCAAAACAATCAAAGATCAGTGAATCATGGGTCAGCACCGAAGACGATGAGATTTCTAAAGTTGCAATTTCAAACGGTGCGTATGTAATAAAAAGATCGGCAAATATGGCGAAAGATACTTCGAAGTGTGAAGAAGCACTTCTGCATTTTGCAAAAAATGTGGATTTTGATATGTTGGTTTATATACAAACGACGTCGCCGTTGGTAACAAAGGAAGATATAAATAAAGGCATCGCGATGATGCAAACAGGATACTATGATTCTGTTTTTAGTGTTTACAAAGAACATTGGATTCCTCGTTGGACGCTAGATGTTAAACCGATTGATTGGAATACTAAACATCGACCGAGACGACAAACGATAGAACCAAAATATGTTGAGAACGGTGCATTTTATATAACAACGAGAAAAAATTTATTGGATTCTGGCTTGAGATATAGTGGAAATATTGGTGTTGTTGAAATGCCTTTTTCCAGAAGTCTACAGGTTGACACAATGGACGAATTAAAAGTTATAGAAGCACTTTTGCGGAGAGAAAAAAATGAGTAAAGTCTGGATTTTAGGACCATGTTCCATGGAAAGTAGAGAATTCTACTTAGAAACAGCTAGAGAGCTATGCAAAATAATGGATGGAAAAGACTGGTATTATAAAGCGTCTTTTGATAAAGCGAACAGAACTTCGCTTTATGGAGGCCGCGGCCCGGGCCTAGAAGAAGCAATTCTGGCTTTTGAGGAGGTTAAAAGGGAATTTCCAAAAATTAAATTATTAACAGATGTGCACGAAACCCACCAGGTAGAAAAAGTAGCTGATGTGATCGATTGTATACAAATTCCTGCATTTCTTTGTCGGCAAACTGATTTAATTGTTGAATGTGCAAAACATTTTGATAAAATTAACGTTAAAAAGGGACAATGGTTAGGCCCAGATAACATTTTGAAATCTTTAGATAAAATAAAGCACACTAACGAAAATTGTGAAGCGTGGTTGTGCGAGCGAGGAAGCAATCTTGGATATGATAAATTAATAGTTGATTTTACGATTGTTGACGAAATCAAAGATAAATATGATAAATTTATTTTTGACTGTACACATGCCACACAAAGAAGTAGAAAAGTATATACTTATCAAGGCGATCGGACTTTAGCTGAAAGGTATGTAATGGCTTCTAGCATTTTTAATTATGATGGAGTATTCGCAGAAACGCATCCCCGACCAGAAGAAGCAGTATCAGACGCAGACTGTCAGTTATACCTTTCGCGTATTAAAAACCTTGTAGAAATGTCCGAAAAAGTAGAAAAAGTGATTAAGGATTACAAATAGTGATTATTTTTGTTGATATTGACGAAACTATATGCGAAACGCCGGATAGTAGAGATTATGAAGAATCTACGCCAATTTTTGAAAATATTGAAAAGATTAATTCTCTCTATGACAAAGGACACACAATAATTTATTGGACAGCCCGAGGTTCAGGAACTGGACTGGATTGGAGAAGATTGACGGAAAAGCAGTTTGCTGACTGGAACGTAAAACATCATGAATTAAGGTTAGGAAAGCCTTTTTACGATCTGTTTATTGATGACAGGAATATTGATGCAGAAACATTTTTTAAATCTGCGCGGTGTTTTAAATGATATTGAACGTAAGCGACTTATTAGAAAAAAAGAACAGCAAAGAAGCTATATTCTTGGGTTGTGGCCCTTCAATTAACGATCTTTCCGAGTCGGCCTGGAAAAAAATAAAAGAAATGGACATTTGGGCGTCCAACAACTGGTTCATTCATGATGTGGTGCCTAATTTTTATCATCTGGAAGTAAAGCTACACAGAAATGGTGATTTTGTTAAAAAAATGGTGAAAGCAAAAAAAGACGAATATAAAGATGTAAATTGGATACTGGATTTAACAAGGCCGTACCTTTTTGATACGGTAAAAGAAGGCGAATACGAAAACATATATGTCTATGAAAAGACCTATAGAGAAGAAGCTGGCTTTTATACTCCATCGCCAGACAAGGTATATGTTAGTTGCATGGCCAGCTTAACGATTGTTTTAGATCTTATGCAAAAAATGAATTATGAAAAGATTTATTTCTGTGGTGTTGATTTGTATTCTTCTGAATACTTTTGGACTGGAAAAGAAAAATATGAAAAGCACGGTATACCATATTTAATCAGCACCTGCAAACCAGATGAACGCCCAAGCACGGCGCCACATACAACTTTTAAAACAGCTAAATTTATAAAAGAATTTGGATCACACAATAAGATTGATTTTGTTAATTTGTCGAAGAAAAGCGAATTAAGAAATTATATCCCAACAGAAAATTGGTAAAAAATGGAAAATTTAAAACAGAGGAAAATAGACAAGTTTACGATGAACTTGGATTTAGAAGATAACGGCATCTCTAAATCTCTTTATTATCAAGGAGCAAGAGAAAAGGCGTTTATGTCAATTTTGCGAGATACTATCAAAGAAAACGATATTTGTATAGATCTCGGCGCTAATATTGGCTATACAACTCTTTTTATGCTGGATAAGGCCGCTCCTTCTGGACATGTCTATGCGATAGAACCAGATTCACATAATATTAATATATTAAAATCTAATATCGAGTTAAATCACTTTACACAGAACACGACAATCGATTTATGCGCGATATCGGATGAAGATGGAACTATTGACTTCTGGATAGCGAAACAACCAAATCTGAATAGTGTTAAAAAGACGAAGCATAGCGTACGCAAAGAAGAAGTGACGTGCTTCTCTCTTACATCTTATCTTCAGGACAAAAAATATCCAAATTTCATTAAAATGGATGTAGAAGGACACGAAGTCAAAATTTTTGAAGGCGGATTAGACTATTTTGCAGAGAACAAAGGAAGAACAAACTTTTTGGTTGAGGTCCATCCTCACTTTTATGATAAAGACAACGATTTCGGCAAGATTCTAAAAGAGTATTTTAAAATAGGTTTTAATTGCTCGGCAGTGGTTGCAACTCCAATTGCGCAGCCATCTTTATATAGAGAACGTGGATATACTCCTGACAGAATTGTGTATACTGATGGTTTCATGAGAGGTATATACACTGATATTGAGAACAAAGATATGATTGAATTTACCTGTAAGCCACACCACGAAGCCGGAAGCAAAAAAATCGCAAGAAGCTTTATGATTACGAGAGAGGAATAAATGGAATTATCAAATTTGCTTTCTGTTTTTGTTCCCACACATATTATTAGAGCATCATCAGAACCATATATCGAAAACGAGATGATTGTTGAAACGATCCTTCAAGCTTACACAAAATTGGGCCTTGAGGGTGTAGAATTTTATGTGTATCCTGATGATGCCTTTAATGAAACTCATCCGGAGCTAATGAAAAAATATTACGAATACCTTGAAAGTATAAAAAGCTTCAAGGGCCTTGAAAGTATAAAAATCAACATCGTAAAAGATACTAGAAAGACGATGAGAAACAATTGGCTAAAGTTCGTCGAAGAAGATTGCAAAACTCCCTACATGATGTTTTTGGAACACGACTGGGGCTTTGCTGATCATATTGACATAAAAAAAATTATAAATAATTTTGAGAAAAACCCTTCTGTTGGATACGTAAAATTCAATCGTTTCCCACACGACGATCGAATGCGATCTCTAGCTGTAGCTCACAATTGGGATTGGATATATGAGCAAGAACAAGATTTAGATTTGGATATCCCAATGTTCAAAATCACGTTTTATTCTGGAAATCCTCATATTGCAAGAATAAAAAAATGTAAAGAATTTTATATACCACAAATGCTCGAACATTGTCCTCCTAAACTTTCAAAAGGAACTTCTCATTTAGAAAAAGATATGAAAAAAGCAGAACTTCGTTCGATTGATTCCTTGCGAGATTGTGGGTTCAGTAATCAGTCTACAGATGGAAATAAAGCTTGGGGGCATCAATGGCCCCTTTCAGGCGGCAATACAATTGGCCGAGGATGTAAAAAATGCGAAGCAGCAATAACAGAGCATCAAAAAAAATGGGGCTTATACATGCTCGGTGATTGGGGCGATAATAGTAGAGTTTTCCACTTGGGAGAGTGGTGCAGAAAGGAGTAAAAAATGGAGCGTAACGAAACAATAAGCGTCTTGGTTCCTACTAGAAGTAGAACCAACACAACACATGGAAATTTTCCAGAGAAGCTTATAAAATCTGCCGAGGAGACATCTGACGATTTTGATTCTATTGAGTTTGTTTTTTATATTGATGATGACGACGAAGAGAGCCAAGAATATTTTGAAAACTTGGACTACAAAAACGTTAAATTCGTCTGTGGAAAGAGGATTGTCTTGAGTGAGATGTGGAATCAGTGCTATAGAACAAGTACCGGTGAAATATTATTTCACTGCGGAGACGATATAAGATTTAGAACAGAGGGCTGGGATACGGTTGTAAGAAGCAAATTTCTCGAATACGATGACAGGGTTCTTTTTGCTTTCGGTGATGATGGCAAGAGGCAGCCAGGTTCTTTTGGAACACACGGCTTTATTCATAGAACATGGGCTGACGCTGTTGGGTATTTTGTACCTCCATATTTTTCATGTGACTACAACGACACATGGTTAAACGACGTTGCGCGCTTGGTTGACAGATGGTTTTACATAGATATTTATACAGAACATATTCACCCCAGAGCCTGGCTCGACCGCGACGATCACAGTTTGGGTAAAAAATATGTTTGGGATAAAACCCACCAAGAAAGACTAGAAAGAAACAAAGAAGATGACAATACAGATTTGTATAATCGTCTTTGGTACCGGCGTCTTTGGGACGCAAAAAAATTATTTATGGTCATAAAAAAGGTTAAAAAATCCAATTGGCCAACGTATTTATCGATAGGCCATAAATGAGCCTAATAACAAAAAAAATAGTTAATTGGCTAAAAGATTATTCAGAACAGTCTGGTTTGTATACATATGTCATTGGTGTTTCCGGAGGTATTGATTCGGCCTTAACTTCGGCCCTATGCGCTGTAACTGGACATCGAACAATCGTTGTGTCGATGCCACTACATCAGAATCCAGAACAATTAAAATTAGCACATGAGCATATAGATTGGCTGACTTCGAGATACAAGAATGTTTTTTCACAGGAAAAGGATCTAACAAACGCCTTTGAAGCATTCCAGCAGTTGTTCGAGAAAAATGAAAGTTCTGAACTAGCTTTAGCAAACTCTCGTTCTAGATTGAGAATGCTAACTTTGTATCAGATTGCTCAAAGCAACGATGCACTCGTCGTAGGTACTGGAAACAAAGTAGAAGATTTTGGCGTCGGATTTTTTACCAAATATGGAGACGGTGGCGTAGACATTTCTCCCATCGCAGACTTAATGAAGTCAGAAGTTAGAGAATTGGCTCGCTCTCTTGAAGTTTCAAAAAACATTATTAATGCTCCTCCGACAGATGGCTTGTGGGGGGACGATAGAACAGACGAAGAACAGCTCGGAGTTTCATATTCCGAACTTGAGTGGGCTATGGAGTATAACGGAGAAAAAAAATTAAATTCTGAAAAAAAGAAGATTTTAGAGTTATACTACAACCTACACAACAAAAACAAACACAAAATGGTTCCAATTCCAGTTTGCAAAATAGAGAGGTAAAAAAATGTTATACGCCGTTTATAGATGTTTATACGGAGAAGATTTTATTCAGGAGTCGATAAACTCCATTACAGATCATGTGGATAAAATATTTATTTTTTGGGATGATAGAGCCTGGGGCAACATAAATCATTGCATGTACAAAGGCGCGCGAGTTGACTTTCCTGAAAAATTTGACAATATTCTTGATAAAATTAAAGAATTAAATAATGATAAAATAGTTTTGATATACGATCATGTGGAAAATAATAGAAATCAGTTTACACATTTGGTCAATAATCACATTTTGCCTAATTATGAAAAACCAGATGAAATAATGGTGATAGAAGTTGATCATGTTTTCACCAAAGAACAGTTAGAAGAGTCATTGGACATATTTCGTTCGAACAACATTCAACATTGTGACACGAGACAAATAGAAGTTTGGAAAGGCCTCAAACACTGTGTCCCGCGCGGCCTTCGCAAGAGAGAAAAAAGGCCCGGTGTGGTTTTTTGGAATTTAAAAAATTTAGACAGGTTGCCGGCCACTAATAGACAGGCAAATGGCCATGGAAAAATTAAGTTGCCTACACATGTTTATAATTTAGGATTTGCAGTATCTAAAGAAGTCATGTTTTGGAAGCATATGACAGCAATAGGATTTTCACAAAAAATAGGTGATACGCCGCCGAACGAAGATTGGTATGAGAAAATATGGTTGGCTTGGGATTACGAAACAAACAACGAAAATTTAGAAATTTCAAAAGGATATGAACATTACATACCGCTAGCGGAAGAATATGATTGGCATCAATTACCAGAAAGTATAAAAGATAAAATAAAAACATGAAAATAAAACTCCGAGATTTAACACCTGTAGAAGAAATAAAAATTAAAGGCGGCCTTATGTCTATTAGCCGGCACAAGGACGACCGGCTTATTATTCGCAGGTATGTTGAACGGGGCAATGTAAACAATTATATAACATGTTATGAAAAAATATCAAATGATGGCAGCAGCGAACTAACCCCATTTGATCTTGAGACTGCAAAAATAGTGTTAGAAAGAGTTAAAAAGGGAGTGCCATATTCTTCAGTTTACATGTTTTATGAAGGCGATTATTTCGATGAGATAGACCAAGAAAAAACGGAAATGGAACATAAATATACCTCGACTGGTATCAAATTTTGGAGACACCAAGAGCATATGCTCGCTTTTAAAGAGAGCAAACCAAATTCTGTAGTATCCACTCATATATCTCCAGAAGGGGCGTGCAATTTAAAATGTCCTTATTGTTCTGTCACATATCGCGATACACACTCAAGAATTGATTTAGATGTTATTAAAAAGTATGTAACAGATTTACAGACAATCGGCTTGAAGGCGGTTATACTGACAGGTGGCGGTGAACCAACTGCTTATCCACACTTTAACGAGCTAGTCAAGTGGCTAAAATACGAAAGAGGTTTATCAGTAGCCCTTATTACAAACGGCACTTTGACAAAAAGAGTTGAACCGGACGCGTGGCGCGCTTTTTCGTGGGTCAGGGTCAGTATTAACATATTTGATGGCTGGGAAAAGAAAATTAATTTACCCGTAGAACACTTGTCGGAAGATTGTATCGTTGGAGCTTCTATGGTTTACACATCGGAACATGAAGATGTTCCAGATGAAGATATGGACAGAAATACGATGTTTGGCAAGGTTGCAAAAATAGCTGATAGGATTGGCGCAAAATATGTCAGAGTGCTTCCAAATTGTCTATTAGAGCAAAGAGACTTGTTTACGATGCATAAATCTCTGTGTAAAGCGTTAGAAAATTTTAATGACGAAAGATTTTTTCATCAACACAAAGTTCACGGTACACCAAAAAGTAAAGTCTGTTCTCAAGCTTATTTTAGGCCGTATCTTAGTGAAGAGGTCCACGTTGAGACTGGAAAAGTTGGAGCAGTTTATCCTTGCGACAGCGTTGTTTTAAATAATTCATATGCGTTCTTTGCATCCGAATATCAGATATGTCATGCATCTGATATACTAAAATTTTTTAATAGAGAGATAAAAATGAAGTTTGATGCGACAAAAAGATGCGATGGCTGTGTTTTTACTGACAGCGTAAACATGCTTCACGATTGGAAAAGCGGAAAGATAAATAATTTTAAAATTTACGGAGAACCGCTAAAACACGAAGAGTTTGTGTGATAAAATTTCTTTGGAGAAGAAAATGATAAAGTTAAATTTAGGTGGAGGCCCTAATTGGTCCGAAGAAGGGTGGGAAAATTTAGATATTGCCACTGGCCATGAACTGACAAAAAAGCTTCTTAAAAATTATGATAATAATTCAGTAGATATTATTTATACTTCACATTGTCTTGAGCACTTGCCGTGGCAAAGTGTAGACGCTGTATTAAAAGATTGTTATCGAGCGTTAAAGCCGGCCGGCCTAATTCGTATCGTCTTACCAGATATAGATATATTGTGGGAGATCATACGAAACCAAGATAGGGCCCTTTTGGAAAAGAACAATCCCAAGTATTATTGTAGTCCTCTCAATCGTGGATTAAGTGCTAATCAGTGTGTTTATGAGCTGTTTGGATATAACAGAGAGGGGGAAAGTTTTTTAAAAAAAACCATGCATACGTCTTTCTTCAACAAATCATCTATAAGTATAATGTTGTCCGCCGCCGGATTTAATACACCAGAAACGTCGGAATTTTGCAAGTCTAGTATAAAAGAGCTGCAGTCTCCGCAAACTGGAGAATATAAAAAAGAACTACATGGTTTTGATAACTCAGACACTCAAGATATCAGCCTATTTTTAGAGTGCAGGAAGTAAGATGATAAATTACAATGAAGATTATTTTGAAAGAGGTATCGTTTCGGGCGTTAGCTTGTACACTAACTACAGGTGGATACCAGAATTAACCATACCGATGTGTTCGGATCTGGTGCACCAGCTGGACATACCGTACGGCGCATCTATATTGGACTATGGTTGCGCTAAGGGATATAGCGTAAAAGCTTTACGCTTGCTGCATCGAGAATCATATGGTGTCGATATTAGTGAATATGCGATTAAAAATTGTGCATCTGATGTTAAAGATTTTGTTAAGTTGCTAGAGGAAAATGAAGAAATTCCCGTACTCCACGATGGCGATAAATATGATTGGTGTTTTGCTAAAGACGTTTTAGAGCATATACCATACGAGAACTTATCAAATTGTTTAAAAAACATAAGAAAAGTTTGCAATAAAATGTTCGTCGCGGTACCCTTGGGAGATGGCGAAACATATTTCTGTGAGACCTTTGAACTAGATAAAACACACATAATAAGAGAACCTTTAGGGTGGTGGAAAGAAAGGCTTTCTGATGCTGGATTTAAAGTAGAAGAAGCAAAATATCACATGAAGTATATTAAAGAAAACTATGCTCAGTACGAAAAGGGAAATGGATTTTTTGTCTGTGCTTGATATTAAAAGGAGCTTGAGACAGTGAATATAGGATTTTTAGGACTTGGAAAACTAGGATTGCCATGTGCTCTAGTCGTCGATTCAAAGGGGCACAATGTATACGGATGCGATGTAGATCCCAAAGTTAAAGAGGTATTAGAGACGAGACAGTTGCCATATAGAGAAGAAGGCGCACCAGAATTATTAAAAGATCATAATATAAAGTGGTCTTCTGTAGCAGAAGTGGTGTCAAATTCAGATATTATATTTGTGCCGATTCAAACACCGCATGCGGAAAGATTTGAAGGTATCACAAGGCTGCCAGAAGAAAGGGTTGACTTTGAATATAAATATCTTAAAGCCGGCATAAAGACTCTTGCAGACGAAATCGAGAAACAAGGCAAAGACAAGATTGTAATAATTATATCAACAGTGTTGCCCGGAACCACGCGTCGAGAGATTAAGCCGTTATTAAATGATCATGTTAAGCTGTGTTATAATCCGTTTTTTATTGCGATGGGAACTACAGTAAATGATTTTTTACATCCAGAATTTGTACTATTCGGGGTAGATGACGAGGAGGCGCACAAAACAGCAAAGAAGTTTTATGCCACTATACACAACAAGCCAGTATATAAATGCACGATTGAAGAAGCAGAGATGATCAAAGTTTCATACAATACTTATATTACTATGAAAATATGCTTGGCTAATACAATTATGGAAGTTTCTCATAAATTAGAAAACATTGATTGCGATAATGTTATGAAAGGTATGTTTTTGGCTAATGAAAGATTAATTAGCACTAAATATTTACTTGGCGGCATGGGCGACGGAGGTGGCTGTCATCCTAGAGATAATATCGCTCTTAGCTGGCTGGCTAAAAAACTTGATCTTTCCTATGATTGGTATGAAAATCTTATGTTTTGCCGAGAAAAACAAACTGAATGGTTAGCTGATCTAGTTGCTGACCAGCAGTACGAGACAAATCTTCCGATTGTAATATTAGGCAAGTGTTTCAAAAAAGAAACAAACCTTACCGTAGGAAGCCCATCAATTTTGTTAAAAAATTTGTTAGAAGAGAAGGATCGTGAAGTAACAATGTTTGATCCATGGATCGACAGTTGCACACCCCCGATTGATAATCGAGCTATATTTTTTATTGGTACAAATCATGATCTCTTTAAGGATTACAAGTTTCTCGAAGGATCTATTGTCGTCGATCCATGGGGGATGATAAAAAATCAACGCGGTGTCAAGTTAATAGCCATTGGAAGAAGCTAAGAGAGCTTCAGGAGAAATAATGACGTCACATGAATTAAAATCTATATTTATCCACTTTCCAAGGACCGCTGGTAGTAGTATAGAAAAGTTTTTATTGAAAACAGATGATATATATGGTCCAAAAACCAGCATCTATCGCGACAAGGAAAACAATGAAAGAATTATCAGCGAAGGCCATCACACTAGCGCCAAAGACTACATAAGACAAAATGGTGAAGAAATTTGGAATGAATATTTTACTTTTTCTTTTGTAAGAAATCCATGGGATTGGTTTGTTTCTAACTTTTTTTGGGATTTATATCAGTATAACAAAGCAAAGGCCGAGGGCCGAGCCATAAAGTATAGAAGAAACTTTATAGTAGAAGAGTGCAATTCTGATTTTGCAACATACATTAAAAAAGGAGCAGAACGTCCGGATTGGTTTGTGTTTACACAAGTCTGCGATTTTATAGGAAATCCTGATTTTATAGGTCGTTTTGAAAATCTTGAAAAAGATATGCAAATAATATGTAATCGTCTGAATTTAGAATATAAAGATTTTCCTTGTTTAAACAAAATGGATAGAAAAGACTATATGCATTATTATGATAATGAGACTGGCGAAATAGTGTACAATTTATTTAAAAAAGACATAGAACATTTTGATTATAGTTTTGGAGAACAAATTGCAAGATGAATTAAACGCAAGTCCTTATTCTACATTTAAAATACTTCATCACTATAACAAAATAAAAAAATTAAGGAAAGGCGAACATCCGAGTCCCATATCTGTTAGGTTAATATTGTCAGACTTGTGCAATCAAAACTGTCATTTTTGTACTTTTAGAATGGAAGGCAGCTTTACAAACAAGCTTTTTGGTGAACCAAATAAAAAGGGTATTTTTACCTTGAATCCATCTAGATTTTTAAGCAAAGAAAAGTCTTTAGAAATAATTAAAGATTGCAGCGAGATGGGTGTCAAATCAATTGAATTTACGGGAGGCGGCGAGCCAACAGTTCATCCAGATCACGTTGAGATTTTTAGTGCAGTTTTAGATGAAGGTATGGATTTCGGCCTTATCACAAATGGTGTTCTTTTTAAAAAAGGTTTTGAAGATATAATACTTAAAAGCACTTGGTGCCGTTTTTCTTTAGATGCTGGAAATGCTAAGACATATTCTAAGATTCGCGAGACTCCAGAATCAACT
>TARA_R110000824_G_scaffold129597_1_pt1 | contig 12888 bp, 25 predicted proteins | sample TARA_R110000824 | Tara Oceans TARA_R110000824 (sample SAMEA4397747) | marine metagenome | biome: Polar Biome; feature: [MES] marine water layer (ENVO:01000295) within the mesopelagic zone...; material: water (ENVO:00002006), including particulate matter (ENVO:01000060) such... | reverse complement strand
GTCACTCCCTTCTTTTTCCTGATGATTACTAGAAGGCCTGCCGATTCCATCCCATAGAGGAATGAGGTTGCATCCCAGTAGAGAATAAGGTGACCCATAACTAGGGTACGTTCAACAACATTATGCTTGAAGTCCTCGATTGAACTAGGGAGTGCCCAGTCTAAAACCTTGAGTTGTGCTATAATATCAAAGGCAGTAGCCCCTTCAAATTGGCTACCGTCATTCAGTACAATAGACATCATGCGGTCACGTCCTTCTTCCATTCTTTTGACTCTTCATCCCATACCCAGCAGGTTTCAAAGTCGCTAGGGTCTAATTGATTCGTCGGCTGCCTCGCAATTGCCAACAATCGAACCGGAATAACTGCAACCGAATTACAGTCATTACAGCATCTACCGTCATTGATAGGTTGAGCATTATGCCCCATACCAAAAAACGGCATATGGCATATACTACATACACTAATATTCATTTTATTTTCGTTTCCTTTTTCGTTTCCTTTTTCCATATTATCAATCCTAGACTTTTCGTCTTAACATCAGGGTGGTGAATATTCCTTAAGAAGTATGCCCTACTGTACAAAATCGCACTATATAGTCAAAATCTCGATTTTGTACAATTACACTAAGTTGAATAACCATAAGTTCAACCCATCGGTTGAAGGAGATAATATGTCCGAAAATATAGACTGGCAAAACGCCACAGAATATGAGAACGAACCGTCGCAGAGTATGAACCTCGGCGACACTGAATTGAACACCCCCCATGAGGTCAAGTTCTTGACCGTTAAAGGAGTCAGTGACGGGATGATTGTCGCCACTGTAAAGAGTGAAACCCTAGAAGGTGACACCCTATGGCTAAAAGGAAAGTTCGGTCCTCAAAACGGCCTACTTTCACTTCTTAAGGCTGCTACTGAGGGAGACTTAATCGAAGGTAATTCATTCACCTACGAGCGAGTCCCTAGCGAAAAGAGTCCCGCCGGCTATGCCCATAAGTGGACCTCTTGAGTAGTTCAAAAGTTCTATGAGTTCGATACAGGCCCCCACACCTGAACAGTCCCGCCCTCATCCCTTCGTCGGGATGGGGGCTTTTTTCATTTAATTTTGAGATTGATTTTATCCTGTAAAAGCCATTGAAGGTAACGGTTCAAAATATTAGACTTCCAAATAATAACCCCTGCAATTATGGCAACAATTAAACTTTTTATAACGGCCATATCCTCAGCCTGTTCTTCTTTTGTTTTAGGCACTAGAACCCCTCGTTATACCTTTCAAAGTCCACCACCCTGCGAAGCCTAGAAGGATGACAGTCAAGCCGGTTATGAAGAGAACTTCTCGACCTCGTAGAGATTCTCTAGTCGCTGTCACTGAATCTGAAATGCCATCAACTAGGGCCGGTCCTAGAGCCTCAAGAACTGGGGGTATTGCTTTGATTGTAGTTGCGACAGTAGTCCCGATTATCTCGCCGACAGCCTCGCCCGCATCATCTAGTTCAATCACGCCCATTTGGTCGGCAGCCCACATACTACCTCCGAGGGTTGCGACTCCTAAGAGAAGAGGCAGCATTTAGACGCCTCCTATGGCTTCTATGGGCTTCCGAAGGAGTAGAATGCCTAGACCTACCGCTACGCCCACAAATAGCAAGGGGACGGCCATAAGAATGAATCCACTTAAGACGCCCTCGGCAACCATCATTGAAGAGTTGGCTGCCCTTTTTGCGTTGTCTTCTAAATCAGACATTTAATTCACCTCTCAAATATTCGTCGGTAACCGATGATTGAACGCATTTTACCATATTTAGAATTGAACGGCTTTCCTAGTCTAGGAACCTTCCGAATAAAACGCCTCTTCTTAGACATTAGAGGGCCCCCGTCGAGATAATAAAAATATAGCGAAAATCCCGACGCCGACTAGAAGGGCAACACCCCAACCACTGAAAGAACCTTCTTCTTCTTCTTTTTCAAAGACTATACAGGATTGTGACGCTTCATCCCATGTATAACCGGCAGCACATTCTTCATACACCGGAGGGGCTTTTTCCTTGACGTGCATTTTATCGGCTTTCACAAAATCGAGGCGAATATTAACCTCCATATCAGTGAAACCGAACCCGACTTCAGGTACAACGAATTGTTGTACTCCATCAAGAATTAAAGAGGCGTCGAAAGTATTCTCTCCCGTTGTAAATGAAAGGGAATCTCCTCCCTCCATAATAATTTTGAATGACTCGTTTTCAACGTCTAGTCTTGAACCTCTTTCGCCTAAATCGGAGGCTCCGTTATTGACTGTCACGGTTGCATCCCATTCAACCCTAAACCCGTTATTTATTTGACAGGAAAAGGATTCTAATTGCCACCCACCTAGTAGATTCGATTTTGCCCGTACCTTTACTATATTCGCAGAGACATAGGCGTCACGGTCATTGAAGGTCGAGAAGGGGTTCTCTACGTCTTCTTTGAGTATCTCTTGAAGGCTAGTAGTCAAGACTTGATAATTAGTGAAAGGAGGTAATAGGTCGAGGTCATCACCTTCTACTAAATCCCGATTTTGTACAATAGTTCCTTGTAGCGGTTTATCAGGAAGTGGGGTATCAGTAGGCAGCCCTTCATCAATTTTGACTTCTAAAAGTTCAACCCATGTATCGTCGTCGGGAGCCATTGACGAATCTTTGAACTTAGTTCCGCCTACTGAAAAGAAGCATAACGAGTTGGCAATACCTGACACATTCCCGTTCAAATCTATTGAGAAATAATCGTCTCCTCTCATCCAAAATACCGCCTCCGAATCCGTAAAAGTTCCAGTAGATGAGACAAAATCGAAAGCCCTCCCCGCCTCATACAACATTCGATAGGCTGCCCCTTTTCCGGTTAAGCCGTCATCAGTGTTGAAGTACCCTGCGTTTTCAGTCTTAAGCCTGACTTTAATCATAAATCCTTCAGCGACTCTAATATGAATTGCTGATTTATTGTTCCCCGTGAAACCTTGTTCTTCAAGGTAGGCCGTATTACCTCCATCCTGAAATTGAATGCCGGACATTTCAGCGTTTTTGAGATAAGTGACTATCCCGTTTTGAATATAATTTTCCATCGCTGACTCAAGGGAGGTAGTCAAGAATGGCGAATAACTACTCCCTGTTTTTTCCTGTTCTTGAACCGCGTCCTCTATCTCTTCAGGGGATAATTTACCGTCACCGTCTTTGTCGGCTTCTTCTATCTCGTCTTTGTACTTCTTCTTGTACTTCTCTAGTGCATCATCAATCGCAGCCATTAGACGTCACCTCCATATTGAAAGAGGTCCACACCTAGAGCAGCACCGGCGAGAATGGCAATAGCCCTACAGACCTGCATAAGTGTGTCTATACGGGCTTCAATGGCTGCGACGGTAGTCTCCACTACCTTGAGGCGTTCGGAGAGCATAGAGACGTCCCTTCGCTGCTCTTTCAAAGCGATGTTTTGCATAGTATCAACCTCACTCATTGTTTGACCTCCAGTTAATGTAATAAGTGATTCCACTACCTAGCATTACACCCCAAATTAGACCTAATATCATGTCTTCACTCATTGGGGGTAAAATCGAAACCATCAAATCACCTCTTCCGCTTAGGCATTCTTATTTTGAAGACCCCTATCCCTCGGCGTATATATTGCATGTTTGAAAGTGAACTAGTCCCTCGCAAATTAACAGTCTTTTTCCGTCGAGGCATCAAATCACCTCTTCCGCTTAGACCTTCGATAAGAGGTCATGGCTCTACGTTTAGCGGCTGCCTTAGTCGCATAAGTACGCTTGAGCAATTTACCTGATACCCACGAACGGACAGCCCAACGGCTGCCCTTCTTGACTACTTTATGAGGCATATTTATTGACTCCTATCCTTCATAACTTGATAGAGAATGAATAAGACTACTAGGCCGGTCACTGTTATTTTCATACTTTCACCTCCCGTTAAATTACCCATACCTGAACTGTTGATGCTGCCCCACCTTCACCTACGAACCATAATTGATTAGGTATGCCTGAAACGTGGTTGAGAATTAAGGGGAGTTCGGCTAGAGGGTTAAGATTGAATCTACGTTGACTTATTGCTAAATCAGCCTCTTCATATGCTAGATAAACAACAGCAGGGCCTGAGTTCATGATAAGGAGTTGATTCGCTTCATGGGGAATCGAGACAGAGATATTATTCGCCGTTGTGAAACCCTGAATAAATGTCATATTGAATCACTTCTTTGATTTTTTCCAGTAGTAGGATTTTCCACTTTTTAGACTAATCCATTTAGTGTCCTTCTTTTTACTTTTAGCAAAGCCGCTAGGACTGAAGTCTTTCCATTCAACCCATTTACCGGACATAGTATTCAACCTCCCTGAGCCTTCCGCCTCCTCAGCCGGTGGAGGCTTCATTGGAGACGAAAGGATATGGGGAAAATCAGTTCTCTGCCCTCTGTAGGATAGTGCGGGCGGTGTTGCCTGCGACTGCCTCAGTCTGAACAGTATCAGAGCCGGCACGGGCGCCGATTTGATGAGTCAGAACAGGGGTATAAGTGCGGGTGGTTGCTGCTGTCGAATCTACTTGAAGGACTACATCTCCGCCAGTTAATCCGAAGGTAGGAATAAATAATCCACCTAGAACTTGGAAAGAATATTCTTGACGTAGCGTCACGACGGTAGGGTCTGCAAACATAATACCGTTTGCCATGTCTCCGTTGAGCCATCGCCACATTGAGGCCTCCATTCCATAAGGCCCCATCGCATTGATACGGATTCCTTGAGTACCTAGTTCGTCGGCTGCGGTATCATTCTGAACTAGAATACCGGCTACAGTTCCGGCGACGTTCTGAGGGATTCTGACAACGACCTGCTCAATTGCTATTGCATGAGTGAATGAGGTAGTAGGGCATACGGTTGTTGTCTGCTGCATGGCTGTATTAGTTCTCAACCACCATGAGAGGTTACCGCTTACGATAACTCCGCCGGCTGCTGTTGCAGCCCATCCGATGACTATCTCCCAGCGATTAACACCGGCTGGGGTTTGACGTCCGATAGGAATAGCGTAGTAGCCTTCATGAGTTGTAGTACCGTCAGGGAGTTCATATGCTCGACCTCCGATACTGTTCAAGAAGTAGGGGTAAAGACTAGGCCCTTCAGTAGTTCCGTCAGAATAACCCGACCTAAAATCGTGGACTACTTCGCCGTTTAGAATGACTCGTATCGAATCAATTAAAGAACCAAAATCTGAGGCTACAGGATTCCCAGCCCATGTCATGTCGAACCGCATAATTAGGAACTCGACAGGCCCTGCCGGAGCGTTGATGCCTGTTGTATATGTGGTAGCGGCTATATCGGGGAAGTCAGTAGTTGTTGAAGTCTGTTCAATCATTTGGAATTGTACGCCTTGACTCATATCAAACACCCTGCCCGTATGACCCTGAAGTTCCTACAGTGTCTTTGTGGTCGAGATTATGAGCGAGACTAGAGATAGGAGTCCCAAAGACGGCGATACCTACAGCGAGGCCAGCAGCGAATAAGAGATATGCAGCCCATCCATCAAGAGAGGCACTGGGAATAAGTCCATCCATATTTCACAACCCCGTGTTGACTGCTATCCAGCCTTGTAAAGTTCGATGTTGACCGTTAAACGGTATGTATGAGACTGCTACATCTGCGAAGGCTTGTATAAACAAGACTCCGAATGCAAGTCCCATCCCAGCAAATAGGGGGTTCATTGACGCCATGAATCCGGCGTTTCAAAGACGGTCTATTGTCTTTATGGTTGCACAAAATCGAAGGTTTCCGTTTTCAGGTTGCACAAAATCGCCGGTTTGAAAATCGGTCTTGGATTTTGTACAGTAGGGCAGACTTGAAAGACTGTAGATTCTACGGAGCCTTTGATGAGGATAGCAAACGCAACCCCCGATATGAGAACCACCTACAAGAACGGACAGTATTTTATCAGTCGCAGCCCTGTTAAAATACGCTATACCCGCACTTGTGGCATTGAAGTTAATTCGCCGGCTGATTTTAAGGAGGAGTGTCTATGTCAAAAGTGTCGAAAAAAGTAATACGGCGAAAACGTATTCTATCTCTAAAGGACCGACAGAGAATCTGTCTCCTCTATGAAAGTGATGCTTTTACTATGACCGACCTCGCTCAATTATTTTCAGTTACGCAGCCTAGAATATCTCAAATAGTCTCAAATTATTATGGCGAAAGAGATGATTTTTGATGTCTTGGAATCCCTCGGACGGACTCTTCAGGACTCGCCTACATTATCTCATAGGCGAGCGAGGTATTGATAGGGTCGCCGGAGATTATGGCGTCCAACGCCGGACGGTCAGACGATGGGCTAGGGGCGAAAACAGTCCTTCCGCCGACACTAGACGTTCAGTCTCAAACCGAGGTCGAAGGATTACCGGCCCGATTGATAGAGGGAGAGGCGAAGGAGGTCAATTCAGTACAGCCCAAAATATAACCGACCCTAGAGTTATTCGTATGCGAGAGGTTCTCGATGAGCGTTTCAGGGAGCGACGTAGAGTAGCGATTCAAGAGGCGACTACCCCTTCTCAAATCGCTCAAGCGGAGTCAATGCCTTCCTATGTGGATAGAGCCGAACTAATCAGTATGGACGAAAGGCGGAGGCGTTTAATCGAGTCTGAGTTCTACGAGAATTATTGGGATGAGTTCGGATATGATGAAGATTCATGGGACGATTGGCGAAGCGCTTATGAGGCGATGTCGGGATGAAAGACCGTCCTCCTCAACAAACGATAGTTGACTTTTATTCTGAAGTTAAGGACTCTCTAGGGCTACCCTTGAGTCCTCTACCTTCTATCCCAATTCAAAGACGGAAAAAGTCGGCTAAGAACTCGATGCCCGAATGGAAAATATGCGGAGCCGATACCGAGACAGTAGAGGGGGCCTGTTGGCTGTTCTCTACTGAACTGGGAGTGTGGGAGATAAACACCTTCGGCGACCTCATAGCATCCCTCTATGACCCTGTACATGCTAAGAAGTGGCGGACGGGTAAAGGAGACGGACGCAGAGCCACTAGAGGGGTTTCAACTTTGGAGTTCTTCTTCTATAATCTCAAGTTCGACGCTCAAGCCTTTTTACGTCATCTCGATGATGAAGAGATTCTTCTTCTCATAGCCGGAGATAAGGTCGAAAAAACGTGCGAGGTTGAAGGTTATGGACGGGTTAAGGTCCGGCTCAAATACCTAGAAGGAAAACACTTTTCCATAGTCCCTATTGATTGGTATATCGGTCAATATAAGGTCGGTCCTTGCTATATGTGGGACATCATGCAGTTCTACCCTTTCGGAGGCTTAAACGCAGCATCTAAGGCAGTTCTAGGAGAGACGAAAATTGAAGAATGTTTCGACGGTTCTATCCTTGACGTATCTCGATTAGATGATAAAACATATCGAGACTTCTACAGAGAAGACCTTGAAAAGTATGCGATTCAAGACGCTGTTTTAGCGGGTAAATTAGCGAGGAAAAAACGGGAGGAGTTCAACTCTCAAGGAGTTCGATTCATCAAGCCTTATTCGCTGGCGAATGTCGCTCAACGTAGCCTTCTCGATATGTGCGAGGTTCCTACTATCAATTCATTTACACAAAATCGAAAATTACTTGAGATTCTTCAGCAATCAAATGAAGCATATACCGGAGGATGGTTTGAGACAACTGGGGCAGGTCTAGCCAATGGAGGCGAGGACTGTACAGCCCTCGATTTAGCCTCGGCTTATCCGTATGTTATGTACCACCTCGCAGACTTAACAGAGGGTTCATGGGTACGAGGTGACGAGGCTCTAGCGTGGTGGAATTGGTGCGAAAAACGCCGGCCATTCTCTTTAGGATTCGCTGAGGCTTTCGTTATATTTGAAGAAGGGTGCGCATGGAATCCCCTCATCAAAAAGGCCCCTACTGGGACTCTGACAGGCCCACAAATAACTCAAGGATGGTTTTCCGCAGAGGAGTTAATCGAGGCCCGTAAATGGCCTCATTCTCAATTCATTATAGGTGAATGGTTTTACCACGTCGAAGGCGAAAAGCGACCTTTCAAGCCTTTCATCTCAACTTTTTATGATATCAAATGCAGTATGCCAAAAGGGACAGTCGGATATGATGTAGCAAAGGTTCTCATCAATTCGGCTTATGGGTAAATTGAGACAAGCGGTAGACGGAAAAGCCGGTAAATTATGGAATCCATTCTATGCCTCGACGATATGCGGAGCGACTAGGGCGAGGCTTTCAGAGTTAATACGTCTCAACAATTATTCGGCTGTCTCCGTCGCTACTGACGGGGTTATATTTCCGTCTGATGAGTTGACTATTATTCCTGATAGACCGAGCCCAGCCCCTCATAATCTAGGCGAATGGGAACTCGATGGTGTGGGTCAATTAGTTGTAGTCATGTCCGGTGTTTATTCTTTCAAGGATAATGAAACGGGAATAGTAAAAACGATTTTCAGAGGGTCGGCGGCTTCGCTGACTTTACGTCCTTATCGAGTCGGAGGCTTGTTTCGATTTTGTGAAGAGAACAAAAACGAAAAGGGAATTATTTCAACTGCGAATCGTCCCTATTCAGCGAAAGAGGCTAGAATACGAAAAGACCTTTCATTGATGAATCGCTTTGAAGTTCGTACCTATACCTTCAGAGCATTAGGAGATTCAACTAAGAGACGGTGGCTTGATGTAATGCCTAGAGTCTTCGGGGATTTACTCAAAAGATGGTATGTCTCAACCCCACATCGGCAGGTTGATAATACGCCGGTTGACAGCACGTCTCATGACCTTATGGCATGAGAACCCGACGATATGGGAGGCCCTCGACCATCTAATTGATACCGCATGGCTACCCTTGAAAGAATTACTAGACCGAATACATGAGTACGATGAAGAATTAGCCCCTCAGACAAAGGCTATGTTATTCGGAGGATTGGGGGTCTTTTCGATGACTTATGCACAACTAAGACAGGACGGGAACTCGGCCATTGATTCTTATTCTCAGGCGATGAATAACGTCCAACATGATAGACGCATTCAAGAGATGATGTCAACTACAGCACAAAACCTTGTAGATAGAAGAGTTGATGAAATGGGTGGTGCTTGAAATGGGTCTAGTCGAAAAGCATCCAACTGATGAAGGAAAATATCAGGCAACTTTCAATGAATACGGGCATGGAGTAGGTAACGGAAAAAGTCGAAACGGTGTGTATAAACATCACAAGACCTTCTTAAAAAGTCTCGATTTTGTGCAAAGTGATTCTCCCTCCGAACCTGAAACCTCCGATTTTGTACAAAGTGAATCTACCTCTGAGCCTGAAACCTCCGATTTTGTACAGGATAAGTCCGAGGAGTGGTCTTCTATCTCATGGGCTGATGATGAAAATACATCGAATCCAATTCCTAGAACTATTCCTAAACCCCTCGCCGATGTGGCGAAAGGTAAAGCAAAAAAGGTCAGCGTTGAAGCGACTGGGCAGGTTGTACGGTTCGGCTTTGTAGGTCTTGATAGGATGGTGACCCACTGGGGCCGAGGAGTCATGTCCTCGCCTAAGTGGTCCCTGACTCGTAGCCCTGAAGATTATGATGCCCTAGAAGCCTCTACAGTGGCCCTCCTCGCTCATTATGGGGTCGAGATACCACTTAGTCCCGTTATGGTATGGGGGGCGACTGTAGGCGCTGCTTATGGACCTCCTATTCTCTACATCAAAAAGAATGCCGACCCCAACCGAATTAAGAAGAAGTTCCTAAGTAAATTATTCGGAAAATTGAATATTTTCAAGCGTCGAAGGAAGGCCAAAATCAACACAAAGGTGACCGACGATGACGGACAGTGAATTGACTCTTGAGCGTCTCTATCATCCTGACGGGCATCATCTAGGTTCGATAGTAGCGGGCCTTTCAGGGTCAGGAAAAACAACGGCTATAATCTCGACACTTCAGCAAGCCATCAAGTCTTCATCATTCGGCGAGCATCATAGGTTCGTTATTATTGACCCTAAGTCGCAGCCTAATGATTATGATATTTTAGCCGAACCGCATAGCGATATTGAGAAGGCTATGGAGTCAATTCGTAAAGAACGGGTGACGCTCTTTTGGCCCGATATTGAATATCTTGAAGAAGACGTTTCAAACATCGTGAACTATGTTTTCGCTTTGAGTGATACCGAACCTAAATCCTCATTCTCAGTCATAATTGATGAGGCTTCGATTATGATAACACCGACTAAAATCCCCCCAGCATTGAAGAGACTTTCAGTTCAAGGACGGGCTAAACATATCAAGCCGACCTTCATATCTCAACGTCCAATTATTAACCGATGGACCGATGCGAACTTGAGCAATATGCTTCTTTTTAGGACTCTCCCCGTTGATGCTGATACCTTGTCTCGACGCTGGGGTATTGACTTTGAAAAGGCCGATGAGAACCTCCGACAACAGCCTTATTCATTTCTTTGGTTTAACCTTGAAACGGGAATAATTAAACCCATAAATCCGGTCCCATTACCTAAAGTTCCTAAGAAGGTTAAACGTCGTACATGGTACGATTTGAAGGGTCTTATCTAATAATGTTCATATAGGCCTACACTACCCCCAACCTGAAGGAGTAGCATAGTATGGCGCAGAGATATGGGTTTGAGATTGAATGCTTTGGATTGACAAGGGACCAACTACGAGAGGCTTTAGCCGACGTAGACGGTAGCACCTATCAATCAAAGTCAGGGAATGACATTTACGGTTATTATGAGAGTAAACAATTACCAGTCAGAGGATTAGCCGCCGACTGTCCGAATGGTAAAGTATGGATAGCAGCGAGGGACGGAACTATTCACAATTCATCAGGTCGAGGTATCGCTCATGAGATAATCTCCCCCGTATTACATGGAGTTGCAGGTTTAGCACATCTCAAAAAAATTATGAAGGCACTTAAGAGGGCTGGAGCGACAATCAATGCAACTTGTGGATTACATGTCACCTTCGACTTGAATCATAACAGTCGGATGATTAGGAAAAGTATCGCAGGGAAGCATCAGGTCCTTCTACGTCTAGTAGAAGCGTACGATTACTTTTGGGCTGAAGGTTTTTGTGCCTTAGTTCCATCCTCAAGACGTCAAGGAATGCCTAATTACAACGGGTATGCACCTCGGCCTAATATCACTAATTCCTTTGTAGGGGAAAATACTAATTTTAGAGCCTATAATCTCGGTCGAGGTTGCGTTAATCTAGGCAACTATGGAACCAATGGGACCGTCGAGTTCCGTCAGCATGGCGGGACTATGAACGGACATAAAATCGAGACTTTCGCCCTTCTAGTTCATCGTCTGTCCTCATGGGCTATGAATGAGAATCACCCCAACTTTGGAAAAGACCTTCGCACCTTCAGTCCTGATATTGACGGACTCCTAGAGATGCTCAATGAGACTGGTACCGTACTAGGCGGCAGGGTCCGTACTCGCCGAGATGAAGTCTTAGCAGCCAACTCAACAAGTAGGGTCACTATGCCCTGCCCAGTTCGTCGAGGCTACCGCAACCAATTTGAAGAATATCAGGGACGCTTAACCTCCTTAATATGCGGCGACGCTGCATGCTGCGGAGGTGCATACTGATGTGCGGTATAGGAGGTATCTACAACCCTTCAGGGCGGGAGTTCCCGACCTCGGAGGCTTCTACCCTATGGGAGGCTCTATCGGATAGAGGGACTCATGCTTCAGGCGTTTCATGGTTATGGGATTCATCAGACGAGCCTTGTATTTGGAAAGGTGGAGTCAGTTCAAAAGTAGCAGTTCAAAACGGGGTCATGGATAAGGTAGGAACTTTCACTCGCTACGCTTTCATGCACACTCGATTTACTACTCAAGGTAGCATCAAGCGAAACGGGAATAATCACCCTGTAGTCAGGGATGATATTATCCTCACTCATAACGGGGTTATCAGAGACGCCGAGGTGTTTTCACACTTTGGAGTCAACCGAAAATACGAGGTAGATACTGAGGCTATAATCATCGGACTCCGCCTCGGTGGTATTGAATGGGTTGCAGATAATATACAAGGTTCAATGTCTCTAGCATGGGTTGATTGTACAATAGACAGGACTCAAATCAACCTATTCACCAACGGACGGAACCCTCTAGTTATCGGGCGTACAAAATCGGGACTTATTGTATGGGCATCGAACTTGTACCACCTAGACGGCTTCGACCTTGAGAGTCATTTCAATGCCACACCTTTCAAGCATTATGTCATTCATGCAACTGGGATGATAACTTCTCGCTTTGTCTCTGATGAAAGAGTCGCTCCTACAGTTATTACACCTTATTCTTCAGTCAACGCATGGGGCTCGTACAGCCTCGGAGATGATGAGGAGGTAGAATCACCTACCCTAGCATCAAAGAAGGCCGAGAAGGTCCCTTCTCGTGGCCGTAAATTGATAGAAGGCGGATATGTCTACGATGAAGAATCAAAATCATGGCGAAGGGCGACTCTAGCCGACTATTCAAAGGGGGCGTTTTGAATGGCACTTGTAAAGTGTATTCGATGCGGTTTTAAGTTCATAAGTGGAACCCGTCAGAATTGCATAACGGGAATAGATTACTCACAGAATCCAACGGGCTATTGTATGTCATGGAATGACGGTTGGAATTACTGTCAAAAGTCTGCCCAGCCCTGCCCTACTGCTGATGACCATGACTTTGGAGGTTGTTTGAATGGAGGGGGTCTCTGAATGAGTCAGCGTATTAAGGTTCTAATCATAGACAAGGGATTGAACCCTCGCATCAATGCTATTCGTCCTTGTTCTATGTCCCTTCATGGCCGACAAGTCCTCATCTCTACCCTAGACCCTGCCGACAGGATTTATGAGGCTGTAGAAGACCTTCTAGGAGACGGG
>TARA_R110000824_G_scaffold62758_3_pt1 | contig 12906 bp, 9 predicted proteins | sample TARA_R110000824 | Tara Oceans TARA_R110000824 (sample SAMEA4397747) | marine metagenome | biome: Polar Biome; feature: [MES] marine water layer (ENVO:01000295) within the mesopelagic zone...; material: water (ENVO:00002006), including particulate matter (ENVO:01000060) such as...... | reverse complement strand
TTAAAAGACATTTAAAATCAATCACTTGGATTTATTGTAATGGGTGGGTCGCTAATAAATGCAGCTTTTTCGCCCTTTGCCGGAGCAGGTTGCACGACTTTGATGCTTTTTTTGCTGGCGCGGTAATTGCTCCAGACTCCTGTAACGCGACAGTGTGGTCGCAGGCCCGGAGCCTTGATATGAATACCAGTAGACGTCGACACAACCCTGTCCAGCCCTCGGCTGAGGCGTACCTGATCGCATCGCGACGGTGCGAGCTTATGAACCTCCAGTATTTTTTGCAGATGGGGAAGCTGGTACAGAGCATCAGCAATCTCGTGCACGGGCTGCAGCGGGAACGCGGAGCGTCCACCATTTTTCTGGGATCGGATGGTGAAAAGTTTGGCCAGGAGCGAAAAACAATGGTCGCGGAATCGGAGTGTTTGTATATCGTTTTCAAGCGGGCACTGGCTGAGATCCATAAAGAGCTGACGACACACCCTGTCAGCAGCCACTTGCTGGCTCATATTGCCAGCGCCCTTCATGGGCTGGAGAGCCTGCCGGCGCTGCGGGTGCGGGTGAAAGCCCGGTCACTGTCGGTGCCAGAGACAACCGAGTCCTACAGCATGCTCATTCACCGACTGATTGTCGTGGTTTTCGAGGCAGCGGATACCGCAGTAGATCCTTCTCTTGCGCGTTTGCTGGTGGCTATGGTGCATCTGATGAATGGCAAGGAGTTCTGTGGTCAGGAGCGTGCAACAGGCTCCGCCGGGTTTTCCAAAGGGCGCTTTGATATCGCACTGAGTCAGCGCATGACGCACCTTGTTGAAGCACAGGAACGGTGTTTTGAGGTGTTTCTCGGGTTTGCAGACGAACAAAGCTGCGGGCTTTTGCAGAGCTTCCTTGCTCATGAGCGCGAAAAGGAAGTTGAGCGCCTGCGGCGGTTCGGATGCTCCATTGGCCGATACAAACCTCTGGACCCGGAACTTGCTGATCACTGGTTTGCGCTAATGAGCGAGCGTATGGATGAGCTCAAAAAGGTAGAAGAATCGGTGGAAAACAGTTTTCATGGGCGCTGCGCCGAGCGCTATGCAGACGCACGGAGCTCACTGGCACATCATGAGATACTGATTGCAGCACTTGATCAGCCAGAAAATCCTGTGCCGTCCATGTTGGTACTATGTGAGCCAGGCAGTAGTGGGCAGACCCAATCAGGTGAAGTCTGGAACAGCGACGGTATTGGTCAGCAATTTGGACGGTCGATTTTTGACCTGGTGCAGGAGCAGTCACGTCGGCTTCAACAAATGAGCGAGGATTTGCAGAGTGCCAAGGAAGCTCTGGAAGAGAGGAAAATCCAGGAAAAAGCGGTCTTGTTGCTGATGCGTCATCGCAAAATTGACAATGATGAAGCTCATCGGGTTTTGCGAAGACTGGCCATGGATCAGGGTAAAAAGCTGCCCGAGATTGCTCGGGCACTGGTGTCGATGGCAGATGTATTGAAGTAATCGACCTGTTCAGGCCTTCGCCGCCAGAGCGGTGTCTTTTTTCATGCTTGTGTCAGTAGCCTGATTATTCCGGCGCGGCGTGATGCTTGCCAGCTTACGTTGCTTCTCATAGAGAAACTTCAGAACCTCCTGTCGGTAATGCACGTAGGTGGGATCATCCGCCAGGGTGACTCGGTTACGGGGCCTTTCCAGGTCGATGTAAAGATCTTCCCCGACGGCGGCAGCGGGGCCGTTGGTCATCATGATGATACGGTCAGACAGCAGCACCGCTTCGTCCACATCATGGGTAATCATGATCACTGTGTTTTTCAGGTCCTGCTGAATGTCCATCAGTGAATCCTGCAGGTGGGCCCGGGTCAATGCATCCAGAGCGCCAAAAGGCTCGTCCATCAGCAACACGCTGGGCTTCATCGCCAGTGCCCGGGCAATGCCAACCCTCTGTGCCATACCACCTGAAATCTCACCCGGCCGTTTGTTGGCGGCGTGTGCCATGTTCACCAGCTCCAGGTTGTGATGAACCCAGTCCCGGCGCTCCTGTTTTGCCATGGATTTGCGGAATACCTGCTGCACCGCCAACTCGACGTTCTCGTAAACCGTCAGCCAGGGCATCAGGGCGTGGTTCTGGAACACTACCGCCCGTTCCGGGCCTGGAGAGTTGATCTCGTGGCCATCCAGGATGCAGCCGCCTTTAGTGGCCTGTAGCAGGCCAGCGACGATGCTCAGGACCGTGGACTTGCCACAACCGGAGTGGCCAATCAGGGAGACAAACTCACCCTTTTTGATTTTCAGGTTGATGTTGTCCAGTGCGACGAAGGGACCTTTGGGCGTATCAAAGGCCATTTCCACGCCGGTCAGTTCCAAATGGGATTTAGTCATGATTGTCTCCGTTATTCATTCCAGGCAATTTTTTTCTGGATCATCAGCATGATGCGATCCAGCAGGAAGCCGATAAAACCGATGGCCAGCACCGCTGCCATGATCCGGCTCAAGGACTGGCTGCTGCCGTTCTGGAACTCATCCCAGACAAACTTGCCAAGCCCGGGGCTCTGCGCCAGCATTTCGGCCGCAATCAGCACCATCCAGGCAATACCCAGCGAGACCCGAAGCCCGGTGAATATCATCGGTACGGATGATGGCAGCACTACTTTCCTCACATGGGTCCAGAACGACAGTTGCAGAACCCGGGATACGTTCAGCAGATCGGGGTTTACTGCGGCTACGCCGACGCCGGTGTTAATCAGGGTAGGCCACAGGCTGCACAGGGTGACGGTGATCATCGAGGTCAGGAACGACTTCTCGAACATCGGGTCGTCACTGACGTAGGTGGCGGATACCACCATGGTGACCAGCGGGAGCCAGGCCAAGGGTGAGACGGGTTTGAAAATCTGGATCAGTGGATTGACTGCCGCCTGAAGATAGTGGTTCAGACCCAACACGATGCCCAGTGGTACGGCGATCGCCGTAGCAAGCAGGAAGCCGGCCATTACGGTAACCAGACTGGTGACAACCTGATCCAGAAAGGTCGGGGCACCGAGGTAGCTCCGGATCCTCACATCGGCATCCGGATTGTCGGCCAGAATGCGGGCGTTCCGTTCCTCCTGCATGGTCACGAATTTGTCCGCCCGCTCCCGCTGGTCGGCGTGCTCCTGCCAGAGTTGGCCACTCTGCTCCCAGACCTGGGTCGGGCCCGGAAAGGCGCCCAGCGAGGTGTTCACCTGGGGCGCGGCCAGATGCCAGAAGCCGAGGAAGATCAGAATGCCGATCATTGGCAGCAGAAGCTGCTTACCGGTCTGGGCCAGCTCGGCGCCAGTGAACCGATCTGTCAGTACTTTCAGCCCGCCGAGGATTCGGGTTCCAGAGCTTGAGTTCATTAGCGTGCTCATGTCGTTCTCCTGAGTACTGCGGGTTACGGTGTATCGGTGCTTTTCAGGCCAATATCAAAACTGTTGATGTAGGCGTTGGGCTGGTGTGGTGTAAAAGCGACACCATCAATCAGCTCACCCTGATGCGGGCGGGCAAAATTCTCCTGACTGAAGTCGGGAAAATCTTCCATCTTCATCAAGCCATCATCGATCAGGGATCTGGCCGCTTCGGCATAGATGTCGCCGCGGTATACCTGTGCGGCCGTTTTCATGTACCAATCGTCGGGTTTGGCCTCGGGTATTTGGCCCCAGCGACGCATCTGCGAGAGATACCAGATGGCATCGGACGGGTACGGATAAGTAGCGTAATGGCGGAAGAAGACGTTGAAATCGGGCACTTCGCGGATATCGCCCTTCTCATACTCGAAGGTGCCAGTCATGGAGTTGGCGATGACCTCGGCATCGGCGCCTACGTAGCCAGGGCGAGCAAGGATTTCGACAGCTTCTTCCCGGTTGGCGTTGTTGTTCTCATCAAGCCAGTAGGCGGCGCGGATCAGGGCGCGCAGCAGGTGCAAGTGGGTGTTGGGGTTTTTCTCGGCCCAGGATTGACTGACGCCGAACACCTTTTCCGGGTTGTTGGGCCAGATCTCATAATCGGTGATCACCGGAACGCCTATGCCCTTGAACACGGCCTGCTGGTTCCAGGGCTCGCCCACGCAGTAGCCCTGAATGGTGCCAGCTTCCAGAGTGGCGGGCATTTGCGGCGGTGGTGTGACAGACAAATGAACGTCCGCTTCCAGAGTGCCGCTGGTGTCGCCACGCTGAGGCGCGTAGTAGCCGGGATGCAGGCCGCCTGCCGCCAGCCAGTAGCGCAGTTCGTAGTTGTGAGTGGATACGGGAAACACCATGCCCATGCGAAAGCGCTCGCCCTTCGCACGGGATTGCTCCACCACCGGTTTCAGGGCACTGGCGCTGATCGGGTGCACCGGCTTGCCGTCCTGCTCCGGGATGTGCTGGCTCATGGTCTCCCAAACCTCGTTGGAGACGGTGATGCCGTTGCCGTTCAGATCCATGCTGAACGCGGTAATGATATCGGCCTGTGTGCCATAACCAATGGAGGCACCCAAGGGCTGGCCCGCCAGCATGTGGGCGCCGTCCAGTTCGCCGGTAATGACCCGATTCAGCAGGACTTTCCAGTTGGCCTGGGCTTCCAGCTCAACAAACAGGCCTTCGTCCATAAAGAAGCCACGTTCCCAGGCGACGGCCAGCGGCGCCATGTCTGTCAGTTTGATGAAGCCAAGTTTCAGGTCCGGCTTCTCGGGAGCGCCAATCTCTGCCTGGGCCATGCTGGCGCTGGTTATCAGGGAGACCGCAGCGGCCAGTCCAGCCAGTTGATGGAATGTTCCGGTGATGATGTTCTGGGGCGTCTTCATGAATCCTTACCTCGTGACATTCTTTCAGGCAAAAAAACGCCCGCCCTCCGTTGTCGGAAGGCAGGCGCCTATGCCTGTTTAAGCTGAGTGGTCTCGAATGTTCAAGTCAGAGGTTGCACAGCCTGTGCCAGTGATAAAAAAATTTTATAAAACAACACGTAAGGGGGAAGGCTCAGTTTCATAGGGCGTTTTTGACAGATATTGTCGGCTTGCTTTGGTGCAGGTTGGCGACTTTTTGCACCATTGTGAAACGAATGGCCCACATCTGGTTAAGCCTGTCATCGGTTAATCATTGGGTGGCGGGTGCTATACGTCGCGTTTACAGGCCATTCCCAAGGCTTTGGAGCTGCGCTGGCCCTGTTATTGCAGCTTGCTCCGGGTATCAACTGAACAGCCATCAAATACAGGTAAAGAGGACGTAGCGTGGATTCCAAGGTCAAACCGGTAGCCGGCACTCAGACCACTTGCCCTTATTGTGGTGTGGGTTGTGGTGTGACGGCCACGCCTTCCGAAGTAACCGGCGATGAGCGCCACCCGGCCAATCAGGGGCGGCTGTGTGTGAAAGGCTCGGCGTTGCATGAAACCCTGGTGCCCAGCGGAAGGCTGTTAAAGCCCCGGATCGCTGGTGAGGACCGAAGCTGGCCAGAGGCCCTTGCTGCGGTGTCCAGCGCTATTCGTGATGCGGTCGCTCAGTACGGCCCGGGGTCGGTGGCCTTTTACCTGTCGGGTCAGTTGCTGACAGAGGATTATTTCGTCGCCAACAAACTCGCCAAAGGTTTTATTGGTACACCCCACGTGGACACCAACTCTCGCCTGTGTATGTCTGCGGCGGTGGCCGCCCACAAACGGGCGTTTGGCGAGGATTGTGTTCCCGGGTGTTATGAAGACCTGGAGCTCGCGGATCTTCTGGTGCTGGCGGGCAGCAACGCCGCCTGGGCCCACCCTGTTCTCTACCAGCGTATGCAGGCTTCGCAACGGGCCGGTCGCCGGGTGGTGGTCATTGATCCCCGCCGAACCGCCACCGCAGAGCTTGCGGATCTGCACCTTAAACTGAAACCGGGTACGGACACGGTTCTGTTCAATGGTTTGCTGGTGTGGTTGACGCAACACGAAGCGACAGATCAGAGTTACATTGCGGAACACTGCAGCGGTTTTGCGGAAACGCTGTTTTGTGCACAAGAGGTTGCGCCGTCGGTGACGTCGGTTGCGGCCCAATGCGATCTTGACGAGGATGACGTCGAAAGGTTTTACCGCTGGTACGCCGACACCCCCCGGACTGTGACAGCTTTTTCCCAGGGGATTAATCAGGCGGTAACCGGCACTGACAAGTGCAACGCCATTATCAACTGCCACCTGGCCACGGGGCGTGTGGGCCAGCCGGGCGCCAGCCCTTTCTCGCTGACCGGTCAGCCCAATGCCATGGGTGGGCGGGAAGTCGGGGGCCTGGCTAATACCCTGGCCGCTCATATGGAATACGATACTGCGGGCGCCCGCGAACGGCTGGCCGGATTCTGGGGTACGGATCGCCTTCCGGAGGCGCCCGGGTTGAAGGCCGTTGACCTGTTTGAGGCCGTGCGCCGCGGTGACATCAAGGTGCTCTGGATCATGGGTACCAATCCTGCGGTTAGCCTGCCGGATTCGGCGCGGGTTTGTGAGGCGCTGGCGGGTTGCCCCACGGTGATCGTGTCTGACTGTATGGCGAATACGGATACCACGGCTTTTGCCGATATTTTGCTGCCGGCGGCCGGCTGGGGCGAAAAAGACGGCACCGTCACCAATTCGGAACGCTGCATTTCCCGCCAGCGATCCTTCCTGCCTTTGCCCACGGAGGTTTGGCCGGACTGGCGGATACTGACTTCGGTGGCGTGTGAGCTTGGGTATGCCAAGGCCTTTCAGTATCAGGGCCCTGCGGATATTTTCCGGGAACACGCGGCGCTCTCAGCCCTCGCTTGCAGGGCCAGTAATGGCCGTCAGGTGTTTGATATCGGAGCACTGGGCCAACTGACAGAGGCTCGGTATAACCAACTGGAACCGATCCAATGGCCCGTCACTCTGGATGAGGCCGGTGTTGTAACCGGCATGCCTCGGCTGTTCTCTGACGGGCGTTTTGCCACGGATGACGGACGGGCCCGGTTGGTGCCCATACCTGCTGGGCTGCCTCGCCAGATCGTGACCTCTCGTTACCCACTCGTGGTCAATACCGGCCGGATTCGTGATCAATGGCACACCATGACACGGACGGCACTGGTCTCGCGGCTTCTGACACACCGCCAAGAGCCCTTCGTTGAGATTCACCCGGACGATGCGCACCGCCTTGGTGTCTGCGAAGGGGCATTGTGCCAGCTTACCGGCCCCGGGCCTGAGCCATTTATTGGTCGTGCCCGCATCACTTCGGATCAACGACCTGGTGAGGTGTTTATACCGATTCACTGGAGTGGACGTTTTGCCTCACAAAGCGTGGCAACGAACCTGATCGCCGCTGTAACGGATCCGATTTCCGGGCAGCCGGAAAGCAAGCACGGTGTTGCCAGCCTTCGCCGACTTGCCTGCAGATGGCAAGCCCGGCTGATGCGGCGCAGTGCAAGCGACGAACTCCCGGGGCTGACAGGGTTGTGTGACTATTGGTGCCGCCAGCCACTGGCTCATAGTGATAGCTGGTGGCTGGCAGGCAGCCAGACCATGGACTGGGAGAGTGAAGCGAGTATCTGGTTGGCGGGAGAGCCACAGCTGGTCATGGCCGATTCGGCGCAAGGGCGATTCCGGGCGGCTCGAGTGGTTGATGGCCGGCTGGAAGCCGTTCTTTTGGTCGATAGTGATGTTGGTCTGTTGCCGGATCTGGCTTGGCTGGATGAGTGTTTTGCGGCTGACCGGCTGAGCCCGGATCAGCGACAGTGTTTGCTTGCGGGGCGATCTGTTGACACAGAAGAGATCGGAGCGCTGGTGTGTAGCTGCTTTCAGGTGGGGGATCGTCAAATCATCAACGCCATCCGTGGCGGACAGAAGACAGTGGAGGCACTGGGAAAAATCCTGAAATGTGGCACCAACTGTGGCTCCTGCGTTCCTGAACTTCGTGAGCTGTTGCAGGATGAGCTTTTAGAAACCGGGTAGGCAGTGTCTTGAATTATGTGTCAGCGCACCCTGCGCAGCATCGATATGGGGACGCGGTAACGCCGACCCCGGAATTTCCCCGTCCCGTCGACGGTGCACGTTTTCCGGTTAACCCGGACGATCTCCCCGTGAAACTCCCGAGTGCCGGAGCCGAACGCGACGGCATCCTCTACTTGCCAGGGCGCCGGCTGGAGTGCCGGGTCAGGGAACTGAAAAGGTTCACTGGATAACGGGATCTGGTATTCACTGGCTTGCTTCGCCAGTGCCTCCCGAGCCGCGTCTGCACTACCACTTTCATGCAACCCATCAAGAATGGTGTAGAAGTGCCGGTTGTGAACCGAGCCACGATATCTCTTGCCGGCACTGTGTTGTAACAAGTGTGCGAATTCGTGACAGCAGGTGTGCGCCAACAGGTTAAGCGTGCTCAACTCACCGTCGAAATAACCGTGCTTGTGGATTTCCCGGGCTGAGAGCCAGCCACTGGCCGTATCAGGCTGATGTTTGGCCTGAATCATCCGGAGGCCGTAAGTAATCTGGTGCTGTTTGTATTGCGGTTCAAAACGATGATAGGTCGCCTGCCCAGAGCCCACCCGGCACACCAGAGAGCTGCCAGATGCCCGTTGCTGAACCCAGCCTGCGGCGGGTTGCCAGAGAATCTGTTCGGTAACAGTGCACATCAGTTCGCCGAGCTTGCGGACTTGAGATTTCGGGTCGGTCATATCAATTGAAGGGCCACACGCCTCATGATCTGGTAAATAGGGTTCGGTGTGGATATTAACTTACTAGATTCTCGGCATCGAGTCAGACAAAACGTCGTCAGATAAGCACAAATGTGGTGGCCGAAAAAAAGAGAGGCCGTGGCCTCTCTTTTGGGCATCAAAGCGTAAATTACGCCTCGATTGGCGAACGCCAGTCGTCTGCGCCGGAAGTTCCGGCAACAGTGTGCTCCCAGGTTACTTTGCGGTAGGACACGGAAACGGTGACCAGTTGAGTGAAGTCAGCGCTGGCAGCATCCTGGCAGTGTGGCATGTTGCAGTTGATGTCGATGATGGTGGCATCTTCCAGGATGGTGGAGAAGAAGTGCTCCTGCTTGCCCTCTACAGAGGTGCGGTACCACTTCAGCTCAACCTTCGGCAGCATCTCACCGGAAGCCAGAGCGTTGTACATCAGCGGTGTGGCTTTGTTCAGTGCGGATGTGAACTTGAACGGCTTATGTACGCGTTGGCCGGAAGGCTGGCCAGACTGGGGGTCGGTAGGAACGGTGACAACGTGGCTGAATTCCTGAACCAGCACTTCGTCTTCATGGCCTTCAACGTAGATGTTGCCTACGGAATCGGATGTGAATGCACCGGCGGTGATGTTGCCCTGGGTTTTACCTTCAATAGCGATATAACAAGGGGTTGGCATAGTCTGCTCCATGACGTTTAAGTGAATGTTCGTCCCCGGGGTGTTCCCTGGACGTGTTTGCTTGGAGCAAGGTGCATACCAACGTAATAAAATTTATTTAAAACAATGTTGTAAGATTTTTATGGGCGATGCGCCGAAGTTGTGAGCAAACCCTTGCCTGGCAACCGGGCGAGCCTTTGCTGGCCGGGCAATTAATTGCCCGGATTACGGTCGATAGGCAAACGATAGCAGCAGGGCGAGCAGCAACAGGGCCGACAGCCCCTGCCAGAAGCCGAGTGGATGGCGCTCGATCAGGGGCCTGGGATGCTGTTGGTGCCAATGATGACTGGGCTGGCGTAGATTGAACATAAACTCAGACAGGGCCGGATAGCGTTTGTGGGGTTCCGGATGCACGGCCCGGGCGAGGGCCTCATCGACCCAGCCTGGCAGGTCATCCCGGTACAGGCGAGCGGGATGGTAGCTGAGCTTCCGCAACTGGCTCCGGTTGCGGAGCCCTGGTACGCGGGTGCCATAGGGCAATTGGCCGGTCAGCAACTGATAGGTGATTACGCCGAGAGAAAACTGGTCGGCCTGCCAGCCTGCGGGCTCCCCCAGAAAGGTTTCTGGTGCGCTGTAGAGCGCTGCGCCCCTGGGCCAGGTGGGTTCATCATGCTCCCGGAGTTCCTGTAAGCCGGCGATGCGGGTAGCGCCAAAGTCGATCAGCACTGCGGTGCCCTGACTATCGATCAGAATATTTTCCGGCTTCAGGTCCTGATGCACCATTTCCAGCCGATGAAAAGCCCGCAGCCCCCGGGCTATCTGTTCCACCAGCTGGCGCACGGTCTCCAGATCCGGGTTCGGATTATCCAGCAACCACTGCTTAAGACTGATTCCCTGCACGTATTCGGTGGCCAGGTACAAACAGCTGCGTTGTCGCTCCGGAGCAAAGGGCCGCACGACATGGGGACTGTTGATGCGTTGGGCCACCCATTGCTCGATGGCAAAGTGGTCCAGCGCTCTGGGATCCTGTTGCATTTCCATGGCCGGTACTTTCAGGGCAACTTGTCGGTTGCTGGCCTGGTCCACCGCCAGATAGACATGGCTGCGGCTGCTGGAATGAATCTGCCGCAGAGTTCGGTAACCGTCCAGCGGCTGCCCCGGAACCAGCTCCGGTGCCAGCGGCAGTTGGTGGGCATCCCGGGTGACTTCTTCATTGCTTTTGTTGGCGGGTATCGAGTCCACCCGCACAATCTGTGCACTCAGGTTATCTTCGCTGCCATTGGCGAGCGCAGTAGCAATCAGCTGTCTGGCCGCAGTGTCCAGATCGTCGCCGGATTCGCGGATGATCCCGGCCATGCTGCTTTCCGGCAGGTGCTCGTAAACGCCATCGGTCGCCAGCACAAAGGTATCACCAGGCCACACCGGAACGGTCAGATAATCAATGTCCAGTTGCGAGTTCAGACCCATGGCCCGATTCAGGCAGCTGTCATCCCGGGATAGCCAGACCCGGTGATCGGTAGTCAGTTGTTCCAGACCCTTACCCTGTAATCGGTAGATGCGGGCGTCGCCTACATGAAAGATATGGGCTGTGGCGGATTTCAGGATCAGCACACTCAGGGTGCAGACATAACCACGATCCTGATCATACCGGTACCGGCTTTGCCGGGTCTGGGCATGCAGCCAGGCGTTGGTTGCCCGCAGTACCCGCTGGGCGGACTGTTTGGCCGACCAGCTGTCCGGCGTCGAGTAATAGTCACTCAAAAAGCCAGCGACCGCAGACTCACTTGCAATCTGGCTGACGTTGCTGGAGCTGATGCCGTCGGCGATGGCCATTGCGATGCCCTTGGACCGGAGCTGTCGATTATCTGGAATTATCAGGCCATGAAAGTCCTGGTTGACTGGCTTGTGGCCTTTGTCCGAGTGCTGGCCAGTGGTAACGGAAAGCTGGGTGGTCATACGTTGCGTTGCCTCAGACAAAAGCACAAAGCACAAAGCCCGAAGGATGCGGCCTCCGGGCTTTGTGCGTACTGCAATTGTTTAGTTGGAACGGGCCAGTTCACTATCGTAGTTGCCGGCGAAATTGCGCTTGGGCGCCGTGCGAATGTGAGTGGTATACAGGGTAAGACCGGTAAAGGACAGGCCACCTACCAGGTTGCCCAGCACAGTCGGGATCTCGTTCCAGATGAAGTAGTCCATGATGGAGAACTCGCCGCCCATCATCAGGGCAAACGGGAACAGGAACATGTTGACGATTGAATGCTCGAAGCCCATGTAGAAGAACAGCATGATCGGCATCCACATGGCCAGTACCTTGCCCGATACTGTGGTCGAAATCATGGCACCAACCACGCCCATGGAAACCATCCAGTTGCACAGCATGCCGCGCAAGAAAATCGTGATCCAGCCGGCAACTCCGTACTCGGCATAACCCAGGGTGCGGGCCTTGCCCACGCTGGCAATCTTGTCGCCAACCGCCCCGGGGTCGGTGTTGAAACCGTAAGTGAAAACAAAGGCCATGATCACGGCCACTGTCAGGGCGCCACCAAAGTTCCCCAGAAAAACCCAGCCCCAGTTACGGAGTACGCCCTTGGCATTAACCCCCGGTCGTTTGTCCAGCAAGGCCAGAGGAGTCAGCATGAATACCCCGGTGAGCAGATCAAAGCCCATCAGGTAAAGCATGCAAAAGCCTACCGGGAACAGTATGGCCCCGGCGAGCGGGCTGCCGGTCTGAACGGCCACGGTAATGGCAAATACCGCTGCCAGAGCCAGAATGGCACCCGCCATAAAGGCCCGGATCAGCACATCCCGGGTGGCCATGTAGATTTTTGATTCACCGGCGTCCACCATTTTGGTGACGAACTCCGAAGGCATGATGTAAGACATAAAATGATCCTCTGGGCTTTCCTGGCCGTCTTTTCGGCAGGCGAAAAAAAACGGCGTCGCTCGCAGGCTACCGTTGGTTGGCAGGTGCGGGCAGACGCCGTCGTCTGAAACAAACTTGAGTGTGGGCAGACATTTGAGATCTGCCAAAAAGCCTCAGCAGGTGCCGTGCCAGCCTTGTGAATTTTTCATAAAAGCTTTTTTATTCAATGGGTAATGCGAGATAAAGCAATCAGGGAAGGTTCGGGCAGAACGGGTTGCCCTGCACCGGCTCAGTGCGGTTCGGGCTTCAATGGTGCGGAAGCTCAGCGCAGGCTGAATCTGACGGGCAGTGCGTAGCGGAAGGTTTGGCCAGACATGCCTTCGGGTACTGAAGGTAACGGGGCCGCGTTCTCCAGCATGGCAAGGGCGGCTTCGTCCAGTATGGGGTGGCCGGATTCTGTGCGCAGGCTATGGCCGATGAGTGAGCCGTCCCGGCGGAACTCGAAGGTTATAACCGGGGCACCTTCCTGCCCCAGCCTGCGTGCCCGGCGGGGGTATTCGTAAAACCGGGACAGGTGTCTGCTGAGCTTTCTCAGGTAATTATCGACGGCTGCCGGGTTGCCGGCATTCTGTAGCGGTACGGAAGACTGTGATTGAGTGCCCTCTTTCTCGGGGGCCGGTTCTGAATGATCAACGTCTGCAACCTCTGCCGGAGAGTTGTCTGCCTCGTCGTCTGCATTTGGTCCGGGCGTCTTTGGCTCCGCTACCATT
>TARA_R110000824_G_scaffold1643_3_pt1 | contig 12906 bp, 10 predicted proteins | sample TARA_R110000824 | Tara Oceans TARA_R110000824 (sample SAMEA4397747) | marine metagenome | biome: Polar Biome; feature: [MES] marine water layer (ENVO:01000295) within the mesopelagic zone...; material: water (ENVO:00002006), including particulate matter (ENVO:01000060) such as...... | reverse complement strand
GACATTTCCAATTCAGTTTTCTGTTTCACGGGATCGTCGGAGGATCCGCCAAGAGTGAGGCCGAGATGTTGTTCTGCGTCGTCTATGTTTACGGCATAAACTCTTTCCAATTGATATAAAAAATGAATGAGATTTTTATATTTTTCTTGAATTTTGTTTCTTCTGTATGTTTTTAAATAATTTCTGATGTGGTTCACCAATTCACTAAAAACTGCTTGCGCATTACCCGTTGAAGCTAACACTGAGTCTAAATCTCCTCCTTTTTCGAGCCCGGGTTTGATTAAAGAGAAATCTCTTACGTGAACTCCGGCCATCCGGTGTTTGCGTTTGAACTTTTCGCGGGCGCGCTTCTCTTTATCGGACATGTCTAGTTGACCTTTTGTTGGAATAATACTAGCAAGCCCTGAAACCTTGGCCACCATTGTCGGGCTCCAAATTAAGTAAGATAAATCTCCAACTTCTTTTTCTAGGTAATTTCTTAAATTCGTGTATTTTTTGTTTGCTTCTGCTTTGAATTTTTCTTGAATTAAATTTTCCTTACCAAATATTGCTCCCAAAGTCAACTTGTGGCGTTGGACTGCTATCAAAAGTTCACGTGCTTCCTTTAATTTCAATTCTATTTTGGCGGCACTTTTTTCTTCTTCTTCATTCAACTTAAAAATGTCTAGCTCCTCACTATTTAGCGAACTTTCGATGAAAGCTTTGTATTCAAAGTCTATCACCAATTCTTGGTCGGCGCCACTTGACTTTGCATTGTATTTTATTGTATGAGCAACAAACTGTAGTCTTAAATTAATTGCTGAGTTTCTTAAAAATGTTTCCAGTTGTTTGCGTTCCTCGGCGGTTAAACGCATCGATGTATCTGATCCGGTTGTCGAACCTGCTTGTTCTGCCATATTCCAATCTATGTCATCTGGGTTATAGCGTACGGACATTTGTATTTCAAAATATTCCGGGTTGACGTCCGCAATTTTTTCTTCCAATGCCGAGTTTAAGAAAGCTTCTGGATTAGTGTAACAATTGGGATTGCTCTTGAGATCTTGATCAATTTTGGTTGTTGCCGTTCCACCTTTCGTCGATTTATTAAATCTAGTCGAATAGGAAATTAAATCTTTATAACTCCACTCAACAGTTTTCCCATCGGCGGTTTCAGGCACTTCTATTGTAGAGCGAAACACATGATTGAATAAATTAAAAGAAGAAAAAGCTAAAGTGAACCTAACATTTTCCACAGTATTCAAAAGAGCTACGTTTTTTCCTGCAAATCTAAATGACAAGTCGGTTAGCATGACATTTCCAAGCACATTCTGATCATGGAAGATTTCTTCTAAAGAGGAAATGTCTGCTCTGGAGGGCATGCCCTCGTCACTTGGCCCAATGTTTTCGCCTAAAGCCATCGGCACTTTATATCGAACTGATGGAGTGTTAATCTCTTTAGTGGTATCAGATTGAGGATAGATTTTGTATAATTCTATTTCTGGTTTAAGTTGTGTTAAAATGGAAGAGTCTAAGCGAAAAAATAATTCGGCGCCATCATAACTACCAAACTGATTTATAACTTCAGCAGGGTTTTGAGAGATAACCGGAACTATATGATTGTACTCATATATACCCACGCATGCGTTCCGGCGGCTTGGGTCGGGCCCGGGGATAGCGCACAAGGGGCCCGGGTCGCCGCCGGTGCCCTTCTTATAATCATAGTTTTTGCCGCCTTTAACTACGCCGCTAGGAACGTTATCTATGTATCGGACCTGTCGTCCTTTTTTAGCCAATTTTTCGAAAATTTGAGTTTTCCAAAAATGCAGGAAACATTGTTCTTGGAAACGGTATCTTCCTCCCTTCTCAAAGATGCTTGAATCTACAATGCTGTCGGGGGTTATACTGTGGTTGCTCATGTCTTTACCCTTTTAGTAATATAGTCCATATATTTTAAGTACATCGCCCAGAGGGACTGGGATAAAAATTAGGTCCCCAATATTTATATGAGACTCCGTTGGCAATTTGTTAAACCATGCGATCACCCACCATTTTTCTGAATCGTTGTAATATTCATAAGCGAGTTTATAATATTTGTCGGCGTGTGTCCAAACATGTTGTATAGTATTTATACTTTTAAGTTGCTGGGGGGATGCATGGTGCATCACCGGCGTTGTATAATGTTCAATGAAGTTAACCCCTCTTTTTTCAAAATGTTCAGAATACAATTCATTGTCATTAAATGCTAGTAGTCTTTTTTTATTTCTCATACAATGACCTTTGATGCGTTAGCTTCAACTATGGCCCGTGAACGTGGCGAGGCAAGTTGAGAGGTGGAATTTGTGCTAGCCTTAGATGTGGGTGTCAGCTTTGGATCTATTTTAACTCCATATGGCCATGAAGAATTATTCCATCCTGTTTCTTCGCCATCTATCTTAAGGCCAAACGAATCTCTTGTTTGAATTGGCTTAAATTCCATGGAGATGTCAACAACATTTGGAAAAAGATTCTTTTGTGATTTTGACGCAAATCCATTTGGCCAGCCAGATTCTTTTTCTTGTAAAATATGAATTCCCTCTACAAAATTAGGGGTGTAAATAAAACTACTAATATATCCCGGTAGTGGGAGGCCACTATTTGACTGAATAAGATTTGCAAACTTAACTGCCATAAATGTTGATTTTGGCGTATACCCCGCGGTGGTGGAATTATGTTTCAAAGTTGGAAACATACTTTGAGCCAACCAGGAACACTTAGCCAAATTTTTAACCGCTTCCTCTGGACTGCCTGAAGGAACAGTCCATTCAACTTGAATAACTCTTCGAGGTGTTGACTGATGCGCTATTGGCACAGATTGGTTTGGATATTGACTTTCTTGCCACCCTGCAGAAAAGGAATCCTTAAATGACCTTATAAAGGCTTTAAAAGATATATCCGGCGAGTTTACTTGATTTTTGCGGAGCCTATTTGCACGCATAGCAGCTAAATTCTCTATGACCAAGACAGACCAGGCGCCTTGATATGCATAATCTGTACCTGCATCATCTCCTCTATATTTATTTGAAAAAATACCACTAAAACTCATTATCGGTTCCTCGCCATGCGGTCAAATATTCCTCTCGAAACATCTTCAATTTTTCTTTCTAAGATGGTTCCACCAACGTTAACACTAATGCTGTCCGTGACTAATACCCCTCGTTGGCCGCCGCCCTGGCCTCCGCCCCGGGGGGCTTCTGAAGCGCGTGCATTGCGGACTGCAGCGCTTGTGGAGGCTGCTTGTGCAGCTGTCCTAGATGCTGCTGCCATGGGCATATCTGATATCGCTCTTGATTCTTTTGTTAGTTGAGTCACAGCTACAACAACCTCTTTTGGTATCGACCGCATAGTAGCACCAAGTCTTCCAAGGGCGCCAGAAAATGCATTAACTTTTTTCTCGTCAAGCATATTGATCGCACTGGTGAGTTCAGAAACTCCAAGAGAGGCTTGCCTGAAGTTCATATTTGGTGCGGAAAGTTGGCTGGCGGCCTGCATGGCTCTTGTTAAATCAACAACACGGCGGTCACTTAAGGAATTAATTTGATTTGCCAAAGCAGTGATTTCAGGCGCGGCTTTACGAGCACTGCTAGCCATTCCCCCAATACCTTGTGCAATTATACCTGGTAATGCATATGCTGCAGGAGATTTTTCTTCTCGCATTTTATCGCCAAAGAATGCCCATGCGAGTCCGGCGGCTATTAAAAGAGGAGCAACGCCTCTTAGTGCCACCGACATTGCAGATACGCCTGCGGCCGCGCCAGGCATGACAGCCGAAAGGGCCGCGGCTTGTACTTTGGCAGCAGTTAGAGAACTGGCAAAACTATAAATTAGTTTTGCAGCAATCATACCTTTGAATCCTAAAGTTTCCATTATACTAACAACAAATCTAATGGGCCCTAAAATGTGTTTCGCAGCAAATCCTGCATCTTCAAAAATACGTTTTATTTTTTCCATTATACTTACTACTTGCATTCCAGCATTGACTAATTTATGTTGTGTGTCCGCCATGGCCGCTTGGCGTTCTGTCATTTCTCGAACTTTGGCCATATCACCGGTGAAAAATGCCCCAGCAATGCTCATATCTTTAATGCCTGCCGCGGCGGCGAGGGCCTTTTTCTCGAACCTGCCTAAAGATTCCCAACTCCTATCTGTTGCATCTAAACCTGACCTCAATAAATGTAATCTTTTTTCTTCGGAGGCATTTAACATTTGAATAGAATTAAAATAGGCGCCGCCCAATATCGCATTTAGCTTTGCAACAGAAGAAGCTGCATCTTCGAAGGTATCAAAGCGGTTCGCGATTCCGACTAATTGTTGCATAGCAACGCCTGTTTGTTTAGATAACGCTTGTAGGCCTTGGAAAACTTGCATTACTCGTGGACCAGTGTACTGGGCCAAAGTGTCCATAACTTTAATAAAATTTTGTACTGCGCGTACTGGTGTTTCTCCTATTGAAACTGCTGAATTGTATAATCTGTTCATCATGCTTGGCCCAGTTGTGCCAAATATGCGCGCGGACCTATCAAAAACGAGAGCGGTGTCGTTAAAAGATATGCCAAAACGATTTGCAGCAATTGCTGTAGTCTCCATCTCTCTTTTTAGCGAAGTGCCCAACAATCCTGAGTATTCGCGTGTAATAGAATACAAAGCACTCATGCTTTGTTGTACCGTCGCCATAGAGGCACCCATAGCCCTTATATCATGATCTTCGAAGGCTGCCACCATTGACTCGCCAAAGTCCTTTCCGGCGCCTGTGGCGCTTCTTAAAGCAACATCCGACTTATCAATCGTATTTACCATAACAGTGGTCACTTCTTGTATTTTCATAAAAGAAGAACCCGCTACGTTGGCTGTAGAGGCGACGTTACCCAAAGTTTGAACCAAGTTCGATGCCACTGAAGCTACACCATTCACTATTCCGTGAGCTTTTGTTGCGGCGGCTGTCATTTCGGCCAAGGATCCAGCTAAGGTTTGACGCCATTTGTTATCCAATCCAAAAAGCATTGTCATGGCGCTCTGAGCATGTTGAGAAGTTTTTAATTTCGCATCAGTATACTGCATTTCCGCAGTAATTTTTTGCACTATTGCTTGGCGCTCGGTCTCGTCATATTTTATTTGTTGTTCTTGGAGTCTTAAGACTTCTTGATGCGCAGTAACTTGCTTCCGAGTTAGAACATCAAACTGATTTGCGTTTGCTTCAGTTTTTGCACCTAGTGTGTTTAACTGATTTACAACTCTTTTTAATTCTGACTCAGCGGTTCTGAGCGCTCTTTCGTTTTGATAGTGAGACGTTGTAATCTTGGCTAACTGGTCTTGAAGGCCTTGCCTGTATTGTTGAAGAATTATATTTCTTTTTTCTTCGGCAGCTAGTGCTTTGCCGCTGGCGGCGGCTTCTTCGATTCTTACTTGTAGAAGTGCTTTGAAGTTTGCCAACTCTTCTGCAATCTTCTCTTTTTTAGCAGACGCAGTGCCGACGAGTGCTTGATCTTTGGTTATGATTTCACTTAGAATTCCTTCGATATTTTGTAATATCGCTTGATATTCTTTTACCTGATTAACATCAAAACTATTATCATTAGCCATTTATTTTAATTCTCCAAGTTATACAAAAGGCCATAAAAGACCAGTTGTCTTCTCAAAACTTTCAACAGCATCATTAAGGAGATACTTTGCTTCTCTTGTAGTTTCATCATCCATGCCAAGTTGCAGATATGTGTCCATATACTGATGTTCTGCCTTCAAGGCGCCAACAAAAGAGGAAATTTCTTCATTTGTGCCAGAAACAATTAGTTCAAATTTTTCAGTTGGCTCTCCTTGCTGGTTTGGTTGTTGCTTGTCCTCTGGGGTTAGATCATTCTCTTCAGCTTCTGCAACCATGTTTGTGTATTCATCTGGCGTCGGAATCTTGCCAAACATTCTTTTTAAAACTGCTTTAATGGTTTCACCAAACATTGCTAAAAAGCTCTCTTGTAACCGATTGCCTTTTAATTTATAAAAATTAATTTCTAGGGGCCTTAGCTTATCTTCTGAAAGAATCTGTTTCATTACGCACTTCTCCTTATGCTAATAGTAAATAGTTGTATTGTACAAAATAATATGCAGATAATGTTTTAGAAAGATTTCTACTTGGTCTTTTGAGTCTTTTCGTAGTCCTCTTTTTCTTTTTCGAATTGTTTTACTAACCTTTGTATGAACCAATTTCTTAATCCAACTGGTAAATTATAAACTTCGATAAAACTCCAGGAACCATAATATTTTAGTAAGAAGAACTGCTCATATACAGATTCCATGTATTCTTCACTTAGGCCAAAAAAACTCCGTCGTAAACGGAACCTCCATTTCGATGTCTACAAAACAACTTTTACATTTAATGTTTTGCGTTAAATCGATGTTTGGCACCAGCCCTAAATATGTAGTTCTGAGATAATGTGAATCTTTTGCTGGCATATTCTCTATAAAAGAAGAGATTTCTTCCCTATTGGTGAGCGCATTGATAGAAACGGTAAACGCTTTCATCTGGTCGGTGATTGGGTTATCTAATAGATTGTATTGTTTTTTCTTTTCAGAAAAGGCAAGAAGATCCGCCTCATCTTTACCATTTAAAAAACGTACCTCGACTTTAACCTTGGATACCGGCAATTCGATAACAAAGGTGCCATTTTCAGTTGAGGAAAACGAGCCTGGCTCATGTACTTTTGATTTTATTTGTTCTAGGTCAAACTCGTGATCATTTACGCTATTACAATAAGGGCACTGCACCTTCGTTTCATAGGAACTTCCATAGGCAGAAGCTCTTGTTGCAATCATTATTGCATTTTTGTCACCAACAAGAAGTTCGCTAACATTTATATCTTTATTAATAATAAGGTTTTGAAGCAATCTTTCAACTGCAATCCCTTTTTGCAATAAAGCTCGTGAAGTTAAAATATCTTCATCTTTTGCGGTCATTTGTCTCACCTCGATACACTCTTGACCGTGCAAGGGATGTTCCTTTGGGTAAAAAGCACCTTTTGATGGAAGTTCAACAAAATCTGTTGGCACCACAAAATTTAATGTATTTGAATTGTTGTTGTTATTCGTTTCTACAAAAGGGGCCGGAGAGTCAACCTTGGTGGTTGCTCCAAAACGTTCCTCGTTATTTCTCATTCATCACCTCTTAAATTAGATATTATCCACCATATGTGCTATTTGACGGGAAGGGCGAGCTAGGACCGATAAGTACTTCTGAGCTTTGGTACGTACCATTTGATGGTAGTGTCCAACACTCTGCCCAGTCAAAGCGAATGGTCAAATTGATTTCCATAATCTCATCGCGATCATATGATAAATCACCAAATTTTACATCTTTGATCCATGGATGTTTTAGGCGCCATGATTCTATCGTCTCGCCTTCAGCGTCCAGTTGTTTAATTTCAAGCTTTTCTAAAACGCTAGTCGCTTTAGATTTTGAAATTGTTGTCAAAGCTGAATTTGGTGCAATATTTGGATTGTAACCCGCTGACTCAATCATGTGTAGAACACTTTTTGTGCCGTCGGGTTTTAATGGGTCGATCAGAGTAAGGCTGATCGTGTTCCATTCTACCCTTCCAGGATAATAATATGTATGATTAAGGAATCTGTGTGAGGTTTCTGAAATTGAAAAACTTGGTTTACCTACAGATTTAATTGCCCAAGGATCAACAGCATTAAAGATCGCAATCCATCTATAGGCTCTCTTAGTATCAAAAGTTTTGCTATCGTTCCAAAATCCCATTACATAGGTCTCCTTGTATCATTTTGCACGTCTATTAATAAGTAGTGCTAATATTCTTTTTTATCATATTAATCTTCAAATGAAGCGCCGGAACGAGTGACAATAAAGTCTAAGGCAATGAATTCAATAGCTCTAGCCGGTTTCAAATATACTTTTGCATACATAATATTTCTGTCAACTAAATCTGGAGTGGTGGTTGATTTATCCAACACCAGTTTGTAATCTGCCAAGCCTAGTCTGGACTTAACGCTGCTCAGTAGTGCATCGGCTTGTGCCGTAAACGTTGACCAGGTTACCTCAAGGTTTGGATCAAACAAAATAGTAGAAGCAATTCTGGAGATTTCTTTCTTCAAGAAAATTAAAAGTCTCCGAACATTAATTCTATCCAAAGCAGAAGGTGTTAGCTGCAAGGTCTTTTGACCAAATATCACTATGCCTTCGGCAGGGAAAGATGCGATTGGGTTAACGTTAACTTCATAAAGCTTATCTCTTTGTTTTGACGTCAGTTGTTGGTTTACTCCGACAACAGGAAGACCACCTGCTCCTGTGGAAGTTAGGCCTCCTCGTGAGAATCCTGCAGGCGCGAACCACACATCTTTAACAGATTCACTATATCCCATGGCGCCCAAAGCTACAACAGATGGGGGTACCCATAAGATTCTATTGTTATTTGGATCTTGTACTTGCACCCAAGGATAATATGCGGCGCCATAACTTGAATCAATTACACGATCTTTCATGGTACGTACAGCAGAATCTAAGTTCCCTTGGTTGCTGGTTGTGCTGTCTGTGTTTTCTGTAAACGGTTTATAATCTTCTTCAATATCAATAATTGCCATTGTATCCGCACGATCTTCAGCAACAGTAACAAGCCTCTTGGTGATATTTTGATTTGTTATTCCAGGAGCTGTCAGCAGGTTACATTCTATTCTCTCAGGGTCTTTGAGAATTTCAATGGCCTTTTGCACCGAAAAATATGCATAACTGCTTTTTTCAGTTACCGCGCTAGATAGTGCACGACTATTATTAAACGGCTCTGGTTCCTTAATATCTAGTCCGTCAAAACCGCCGTACATCAGCGTTGTAAATTTATCAACACCAGCATCTGACGAAGTTAACAGGAAGTTAGTGCCACTCATTGCCGTAAGTGAGTGAGTGCTTCCTTCTGCGGTACCAGCTACTTGACGACTTCCACTAACATATTTAAAATCGCCTCCTGTGTTGCTAGTGAGCATTATATCATCCAAAGTAAATACAAATTGGCACTCAGCATTGAAGTTATCAGACGCTAAGTGGAAATCAATAGTATCTCTAGATGTTTGATCTGGAAGTGTTCTAATATAATCAGTAACAGATCGATCAAATCTAACATCATTAGCCGTTCTCCGCGTGGTGTCGACACCCCAGTAGGCTTTTGTTTCGTCTGAGATTCCACCATCCGATCCAGCGGCCCTCAGAGCCAAAGAAGGAAAGGCAAAGGCGCCAGAGAACGATCCCGTGGTACCGACCCAGATCTCGCCAGCTGAAAGGACAGGGCCGATGATGCCTTTGAGTCCGGTGAATTCATCGGAGAACAGGACCTCATCATTTCTACTACCCGTCGCTCTGTGGTCCATGTCGGAACCAGCTTTAATAAAAGTGTTTTGTAGATCAGTTATGCTATGACCACTCACCACTGGGCCGCGTAAACAACCTTCGCCTGTGATGGAACCACTGCTGAATGTAAATCCTTTATATCTTGGAGGACCATAGAAACCAAATGGGAGATACTCTCTACTATAATATTCTTCTCGGGTTTTTACTCTTACGTATTTAGATTTATTTTCATAATCTCCGCCAAACTTTAAACCCTTGTTCGTCTTATCATAAACAGTTTCTCTGTCTCCAATTCTACGAGCAATATAATTTGTAGAGGCAGGATTCATGTTACAATTTCCAAATTTTTCAAGTATTTTTTGATTTTTATCCGTGTCATCTATAACACGGATTGTGACAGAAAATGTTGGCCATGTTTTATTATTTTTGGCAGGCCTAATGTCTTCAATTGATATTTTAATATTATTTTGGTTCCATTCAGACCCAGCATCCAAAGACACAAACTTAAATAATCGTACGGCGCGGTTTTGATTATCTGCTGCAAAAGTGTTGTAATCACTGGATACATCTTGTGAAATAATCCAGCCAGTTTCAGATGGGATATGCTCTTTGCGTTGTTTGCTGTATTCGCCCTCTGCAGATCCAGATGCCAATTGAAGGAGAACCCCCCAGCAATTGTTGGCCGTACCAGCGCTGCTGCTAGCGTTAAGATTGTCTTGGACCGCGCGGTCGTAAGACTCGCCTAACCAATAGTTTTTAGTGGTAGAATAGACCGAATCGTTTACTAACTGAGGATTTGTATTAAAAACTTTACGAATGTATGCATCATCGTCCGGGTCAAAGTTAAAACTAGCTCGAATTACTTCGTTATCGCTTCCATCATAAATTATTGCTTTCCATGATTGGCTGTCAACATTGCCTAACAGAACTGAAGAACCTGAAACTGCGATGGCAGTGGGCACTACGGTGGCGCCTTCAGATCCGCGGAGCGTGCCAGACAGTTGCATATAGCCTTCGTTTAGGTACCAAACTGCCGCAAGTGTGCCAGTTACGGAGTCGTGATGGACGCCGTGGTTTGTTGGGGACGTACTGTTTGAACCAGAAGGCATAACAAATAAGCCATAGGCGCCGCCGTTTGCACCTTGAAGATTTTTAGTGCTCCATCCTGCATTTCCGTGCTGGCCAATGGTAGTGTCCGACCAAGTATCCGGACTTGCGTGCTGCGCACCAAGTAGTCGAATAAATGTGACGGGGCTGCTGTGTTTTAAGTAGGCCTGTGCTGCATATGCAGCGTACGTGGGTCCATTATAATTACCATCTCTCCACACGTCAGTGCTTTCTTTACCAGGAATTGGATTACCAAAAGTTTCTACAAATTCAGCTAACGAGCTTACAGTGGTGGGCCGAAAGCCCGGGCCTCTCTCTGAGCGGCCAATTATTACTGGACCCATTCGTGCTGGTTCTGCTGGTATCTGTGACCGGTCAATTTCATTGATAAATATTCCAGGCGAAACAAATCTAAATTTTTTAACTGACATTCTTTTAGTTCTCCTTCATGACTAAGTAAGACAAGACGTAAACCTTTTTCTTCTATAAATAGTAATGAGAAACTGCAAAATCCATTACTTTCTTTTAAAATAACCTTTGCTTTACAGCTGTTGCAATACGATTAAATTTATTTATTTATTCCCGCGGATCCGAGGATCATTTCTGGTTCATTTTCTAGACGCTCTGGATTGTCTTCCTGGTCGTCTAAGTGTTCTTGTATATCGCCCATAACAATGCGCTCTCTAGGGAGTTTAACTTCCACGGTATTTTCGTGTATAACTACTTTTGGAGTTTCTTGATTTTTACCCTCTCCCACTAAATAACCCAATACCTTTATGTTGATTTTAGTTTCATATTTTCTTTCATCTTCTCCCAAAGAAACTAGATTATTCATCGATTGAAAATCTCCCTGGATGAAACCCTCGTAAAAATGATTATTAGTTCTCATGGCAAAATAATTAATCGCTCCAGTTTTTGTAGCAAAGGGCGTCATTAATTCATTCATTTGTTGTTGATATTCTGTCCGTAAGGTTATCGCATAAACGACCTCAACGTACACCGGCATTGGCATTGATATCCACTGATATACTACTTTTTTATTTTCTCTTGGAAAATTAAGCTGCTTTTTTTTTCTGTGGGAATCTGCATTGGCAAAATTAGATGTTTTATTTTGATTTATTTTTCTTGTGTAGATTATTGAGCCGCCGCGGCTGTTTCTATCAACGTTACCCCAGAAAACGCCTTTCCTGTTCATATCTTTTATAACAAGATTTCGCTCGATGGTAATCAAAGGAAGAATCAGCGTACCTGAACCGTCTCTTAAATCCTTATCATTTTTAATTTGATAAGCCCTTTCTGCAGAGGCCCAAATGATTGGTGTTTTTTTCCAACCTTTATTTGTTGTTGCCCTTAAATCCATTTCTTCATTGATATATTTAAAGATAGCCTCGTCAATAGTTTCCAAGGTTGAAGGCGCGAATGGGATTTCTTTATTTGGCATCGAATAACCCTCTGCGAGATTTAATACATGTTGCTTCTATTTCCATTTTATGATCAGTTTGGCCAAATAATTGTCTTGGCTCGTTTAAAGTGGTTATTTCATAATGAGTGTCGCCGTATAAAACAAAGTCTCCTTCTCTCACGAACAAGTCTTGATCCTCGGTTAATCTTCTCTTGTGAAAGTGTATAACAATGGAAGGCCGCCTATCGATACCCATACTGGTCGTTTCAGTATTATACCCTCTCCAAACAATCAATGCATAAACTCTAATTGGAGGCAAAAAAGTTTTCTCTATTGCTTCTCCATATAAAGAGTGAAAATTAGTATTTTCCAAGCTGATGGGATAATACAAAACCTGTTGGCCGATGACTCTTTCAATAAGTTCATCATTAACTTGTTTAACAAGGTTACGCTCTTTCCTTCCAACAAACATTGGAGGAGGCGGCGCACTAGGCTGAGTCCATTTATCTCTTGGCATCTTATATTATCCTAAAACAATGGGGACAGGATAAGGAATTTTGCCTTTCACCCCCATTGCGGCCTCTGTCATTGCTGCATCTTTTTCAACCAACTTGGCATACGTAAGTTCTTCTAGTGTCGTTTTCAATTCTTCTCTTAGTTTTTCTTGTTCTGTTTGGCTTTGAGTTATCAAATCTCCACCATTTAAACTAACTCCCTCTCCGGGTATAGGTATAGAACTAAACTTACTTCGAATCTGGCCAAGTGTTTCTTTGCTAAGCGCCAAAGCAAACCTTCTAATCCATTGTTTACCAATGGCATTAATATTTTCATACGGAAGATTTTCAAATGGTAATGTGTTCATGTTATTAACGCCGTCGATGCCATCATCTTTTTCAGAATCTCGGGCCCATATGTCATCTCGAACATAAAATTCAAACCAAACGCTACTTGGAGAACTAACAACTGGCTTTGGGAAAAGTCTTAATCTGTTATTTTTAATTTCATATGAATAGTGGCTGTTTCTAGTATATATCGC
>TARA_R110000824_G_scaffold38267_9_pt1 | contig 12907 bp, 17 predicted proteins | sample TARA_R110000824 | Tara Oceans TARA_R110000824 (sample SAMEA4397747) | marine metagenome | biome: Polar Biome; feature: [MES] marine water layer (ENVO:01000295) within the mesopelagic zone...; material: water (ENVO:00002006), including particulate matter (ENVO:01000060) such as...... | reverse complement strand
AAATGTTTAAGGCAAAAAGTTATTTACTTCCAAAAGAAAGAAGACAAATTGATACTGATGCTGTATTAGAAGGTGTTAAAGATGCAAAAGATAGAAAGAAGCTTAAACAACTCATGGAATCTCCAGAAGCTATAGAAGCAGGTCTTGTACCAAAACCAAAAAAGAAGGATTTAAAAGGAGATGAAAGGTCTGCAACTTGGGACCAAGCACAATTAGATAATAAAATATATGAATATAAAAATAAATTAAGTAAACCTGAAAAAGAATTATTCGACCATCTAATGATAGGTACATATAATAGAGGAAGAATAGCTGAAGTATACAAGTATCTTGACAAATTATCTAAGGATAAGTATAATCCTATGTTAAGAAGTTTAGTAACTAAATTAATAAAGGAAGCATCAGGTACTAAACAAACTAGATTAGCTTTTAATTCAGAAGCTATAGAAAATAGTGCAATACAAGACCATTTTAGAGCTATGAATAAGGTTTATGGTAAAATGTGGGAACAACCTACTGAAGAAAGTATTAAAAAGAAAAATAATGAATTAGAAAAAGAAATTGAAGATGCTGGTATAGGAAAAGATAAATCTGTTATGGATGACCTTGTTCAAGGAGCTCATAATGGAGAAGGTTATGCTGGAATTAAAAAAGGTGAATTAAATAATAAAGATAAAAAACTTATTACTGAAATAGCTACTATGTTAAAAAGATATAATAATAAACTAGGAGATAATTTACCAGATTTAAATGAACAGATAAGAGGAGTATTACTTGAAGCTACTGGAAAAGCTAAAGATTTGAATGCTCTACATAGACAAGATTTTGAAAACATTAAAAATTGGTTAAAGGAAACTGAAAATGGAACTATTTTTCAGAGAATATGGAAGAGTAAGACTCCAGAATTATTTAAAAGATACTGGTCTTTATTTCCGAATACTACTAATAGAGAATTGATGAAATATGATATTCAATGGATGAAAAAAGAAGGATTATTCCAAACTGCAGATGGTTCTTTTAAAACAGGAATAATAAGAAGACCTACATATTTTTTAGAAATACTTCAAAACTGGGTTCATAAATCAAATACTCTTGCACAAGGAGAAGCTGAAACTTTATCAAAAGAAATAGAAAGTGATTTTTTAAACCTTTCTGAATTTAAGGAAGGAAATGGTTTATTCAAAATAGCTGTAGCTCAAAGAGAACAAGGTATTATAAAATCTATAAATCGACAATTAAAGATAGGTGAGATTACTAGTGGTGAGGCTGAATCTAAAAAAATAACTTACTATAATCTTAAGAATAATACTGAAAAAGAATTTAATTGGTCTAAACTAAAAGACAAGGATTTCACTATATCTAATGATTTAAATGAGAGAGTAACAGTTACAGGAAAGGAAATTATTGAAGGTTCGAAGGAAAATAATCTTACGGGGATAAATAAAAAACTTTCTAAAAGATTTGAAAGTTTACATAAACTTATAACAGGTGATGAAAAAATATTTAATAAATATGTAAAACCAGGACAGTTTTTTGACCCTAAACCAAAAACAAGAGCTCCAAAAAAAGAAGGAGAAGAAGTTTTCTATGATACTCAACCAAAAATGAATTGGAAACAATTTATTAAAGATGCTCAAACATCTTTTGAAAAGGGTGATAAAATTAAAATGGAAGTTGGTATTGATGGAATGAGACATATTATGCGTTCTATGATGTTTGATTTAGGGGCTAAAGGAAATAATTATAATAAATGGATATTTAATAAGACAGGTAAGTTTGACTTTGATGTATATTGGCCTCATATGTTTTTTGATAAAGGTGCTGTAGAAAAGTCTATGAGAATTGCTTTAGACAAGATTCATAAAGATTCTACTTTAACTCCTGAAGCAAGAGATAAGAGTTTACGAGATATTATTATGAGACATAAATCATTAACTGGAGATTGGCAGTTTTCTGAAGTAAGTGATTGGGATAAGGTTGATATTCTTTCGATTAGAGATAGTTTAAAAGAAATTGCAAAAGATAAAGGTAAAAAGAAAGATGTTATTAAATGGGCTGATATGAAAATATCTACAGGGTCTTTATATTCTAGAAAAGGACATATAGAAGGTTGGTCTACTGATATGAATGTCTTAGATTCTTATGTTAAAAATATAACTGATACTTATTATAAACAATTAAACCAAATCATTGGAAGAAATACTATTGATGACGCATATAAAAGAATGAAAACTAAATTTGGTTCTGAATTAGCTGGAAGATGGAATACATTCTTTAAATTATATACTCAAGGAGCTATGGGACAACCAGATGTAATTCCAGAAGAGGTTTATAATGATGCTAAGATGAATTTAAAAGGAACTCCTTATGCTTGGTGGGCAGATAATAGAGTTTTAGATAGAGTGAATTCTATTAGAAAAAAACTTAATTTAAAAAAAGGTGATTTACCTGAAGAATTAAAAGACTTTACTTATCAAGATATAAGAGCTTGGTCTAATCTAGAAGCAAAATTTGAATTAGCTGCTCTTCTTGCTCATCCTAAATCTGCTATAACTAATTTATTTGGTGGTAGTTTACATACTATACAATCAGCTGGTCCTGCTGCTTTAATCAAAGCTAGAAGTATAAAATATTTAAAAAGAATAAATCCAGAATGGAATAGTATGAATGATGTTTCTGATTGGGTTGTTAAAAAAGGAGTTGTTCCAGAGTTTATGATTCATGAACTTGGATTAGGAAAAGAATCTAAAGGAATGAAAGGGATAGAATCTTTTATTGGTGACTTGACTTCAAAAATTAACTCTAATGACCCTATTGCTAGAAAAGAAATTCGTCATTTAGGTAAAAAACATGGTTTATCAGATAGTGTTATAAGTACAGCTGGTAAATTTATGTCTGTACCTGAAAGAATTTTAAGAAGAGATGCATTTATGGCTCATTATGTTAGAGCTTGGGAACTACATGGTGGTGCTATAAAAGACCCTAATCATCCATTTCTTGTAGAGATAGCTAAAAAAGGTGTGAAGGCTACACAATTCCTATATGAGGCTCCATTTAGGCCTTTCTTCGCAAGAACTTCTTTAGGTAAGGTAATGACAAGGTTTCAACTTTATGCGTGGAATTCGGTACGTTTTCGTAACGATGTGATAAGAGAGGCTAAAAGAAATGGTTTTAGACCAGGTACAGCCCCTTTTGAAAAATTTAAAAGAACTATGACTATTGATTTATTTATAGCTGCTATGGGAAGTATATTTATGTATAGTTTATTTGATACTGCTATGCCACAACCTTATTCATGGTTACAGGATACTGCTAATTGGTTATTTGGTAATGAAACGGAGAGAGATAGAGCTTTTTATGGTACTTATCCAACTGCTATAGCTCCTTTACAGGTTATTAGTCCTCCTATATCAAGAATACCTATGTCTGTTATAATGTCTTATGCTAAAGGGGATTGGAGTAAATTAACTGATTATCAAATTTATACTTTCTTTCCTTTTGGAAGAATTGCTAGAGATATATTCCAACCTGGTAGAGGGTTGATTGATAATCCATCTAGACTACCTGAAAAACTTTTTGGTATGCCTTTACAAAATATTAGTAGATACCAATCTCAAAGAAAGGAAGATATTGAGGAAGGAACAAGATATGACCAAGCTAAGCCTGGAATATTCTAATGGCTGATATTGACTTAACTCAATTAGACGAAATGGTAAATCCATCTGAATTTGATGGATTTGGTAAAATTAAACCTGAATATAAACAAGGATTATTAGGTGCTGCAGCTACTTATGGTATTTATAAAACTGGTGCAGAATTAGGAAAAAGTTTATTAGATACTCAAGGTTATGGGAATTTTCCAGGTGCTCCTAAAAAATATATACACGATTCTAAAACTACTCAATTATGGAGTAATGCTATGCAAGCTAGTAAATCTAAAACTAGATTAGGAGCTATTAAAGAAATTACTCATAGTGGATTTACAGGTTATCCTTTAGAATTAAAAGCTGCTAAATCCTCTATAGCAGAGGTTGATGATTTATTAACAAATCCTAATTTAGATGCACAAACAAGAGCAAATTATGAATTAGAAAAGAAAAGTAGAGTTAAAAATTTATCTAAAAGGAGAGGACTTCTTAGTAATCATTATAGGGCTTTAGGAACTAGTCCTGAAAATTTACCCTTTAATGTTTCAGATGATTTTAAATCTACTACTATAAAAGTTGATAAAACATTGGTTAAACTTGACCCTTCAATGAAAAGTAAGTTAGGAAAACGTGTCTTAGCTACAAAACATACAGGTGGACAAATAAGTGATTTTAGAGGTTTCGCTACTAGAGATGCTAGAGTAAGAAATATAAGAAATTTAATGGAGAATGGAAAAGTATCTGAAGCTCAAAAAGCTGCAAAAAATGCACATTATCTTAGGAAAGGTAAGGTTATTATTCCAGATAAAATTAATGGCATTCCAGTTAATAGAGGAAAAGAACAAATGGGAATGAAGCTTCGTAAAATGACTAATAAAGTAAAATATAAAGGTGAATATAGGCCTGTTTATAGACTAGGATTTGTTCCTAAAATTCCTCAAAATATGAGTTCTAAATTAGAATATGTTACTGGACAACATTGGCAATATATGGATTTTGTTAAAACAAATGGAGGTTATCATAGATTTAGGGGGGGGATGAGAGATGTTCATAATCTTGTTCCTCATAAACTTGGTAAAATAGCAGGAAAGGCAGAAACAGCTTTTGCTAAACCTATTGTTAATTTTTCAGATTGGAAATATAATATTATTACAAAAGCAAAAAAAATAGGTAAAAAGGCTGATTTTAGTAAGAGTTTATATATGACTAAGGGTTATAGAGGTAAGGCATTAAGTTATGGTAAAAGTGAATCTGCAAGTAGAATTGCTAAAATATTAAAAAAATTAAAAGGTTCTAAAGCATTAAAAATAGCTAAATTTATAGCTACAAAAGGAAGAAAATGGTAATTAAGTAATTCCAGTTTTTAAAACTTAGAATATTTTAAATACCTTTAATTTTATTTTCTATATATTGAAATGGGTTAAAAGTATGTGACAAACATTCCATATGAATTACTACACCTTCATCATCATGAAATATTCCATCTATATCTATAAAACCTCTAGAAGCCTTATAGGCAGGTGCTGACCCACCTATAAGCTCTTTACATTTTGCACATTTTGTCATTTTTGTTCTCTTTTTATTTGTTCTAAGTATCTCTGATTTCTTGACTTACTTTTATCATCTTCTGTCATACCCCATAATAGGCATAAATAAACTATCGCATCTGTAATTCTTCCTGTTACTTCTTCTCTTTGAGAATCATGACCTTCAACATGTGCTATTATTCCATCCATATGTTTCAATAAATAGACAAGTAAAACCTTATCTCTACTGAGATTTAGATTTTCGCCTATTCTTTCGAAGTTTGCAAAGGCATTATCTTGTCGCCTCGCGTACTCCTTCTGTCCCGCTTCCCTCGTTTTCTGGATGTCCTTGAATATCTGCGATATTAGTTTCTCCATCTGTTTCCTTGTCATCTTCTTTAGTCCTTTCTTCAACCATTTTATCTAAAAATATTCTAAATTTAGGCATGTCATTTTTAAACTTTATATAAAGTCCTAAAATATCATCAATTTGTCTTAATACCATATGCGCTTCATTAACTTTTTTGTTAATTTCGTTCACATAATTTCCTAAATCTACTACAACATTAGCTATTTCTTTTATAGTTGGTTTTTTTTTGAATCTAGCCATACAAGCTCCTTATTTCATTTTATAAGTTTCACAAACTGTGTACTTTATTAGTTACTCTCAACCACCACTAACTGCACAACATTTATCTCTTTTTTTTCTTAATTTTACATTCTCTTTATTTAATTTCTCTGTATAATTACTCATTGCTTTATCAGCATCTTTTTTATATACAGAAATTCCCAATTTATATCTTATAGTATTATCTTCTTTTATTATTTTTATCTCTGTTTTTTTATTATCGAAATAAAATTTTATTCCTTCAAGTAATTTTACACCTGTTAATGTATCGTTACCTACAACTTGTTCTATTATCTTGGAGATTGCTTCGTAGTCGTCTCTTGGCATAACTCTAACTCCCCTTTTAAGAATTTTATTTCTTGTCTTAATTCATCATTTTGAATTTGAAGATGTCTTCTTTTATCATATTCTGTTTCCGATGTCATTTTCCTTACCCTCCATTTTTTTTAATATCAATTCATGATAATTCTTGTTTAAAACTCCTTGTCTTCCATTTGTTCTATATACTGGGAACAATCCCTTGTCTCCGCACAGAAACAAAGGATTATCACATACCCAGCGCCCCTCTCTCTCCATCCTTAATTCAGAGAAATATTTCTTATTTCGTTTAAATTCCATTAGTCAAGTCCTCCAATGGTATGAGAGCTATTTCACTTGTGTCTTCATCTCCTCCCATAACCATTTTACCATTACCATTAAATACAGATTTCTTGACAATTTTCTTTAGTTTACTAACAGGAAACATTAACACTCCTTCTATGTTTCCATCTATTGTTAATACTTGTGCCCACCATTCTGCTTGTGTTGTATTTAATCCACTAAGTTTACCTCTAGAGGCTAATTCAATAGCTACATTACCAGTTTTTTTCCAAATATCTCTCTCTGTTTTTACTTCTACTTTGCCTACTGATAATATTTTAGCAAAACTCTTTTCAAATTTCTCTCCAAACTTTAAATCAACATCAAACTTATTATCTTTGTTATACTTTAAATTCTGATATTCATTTAATTTATTTGCTACCATAACGGATTGTTTTTTATAGTCTCTTGCCTTTTTTTTCGCCATTGTTCTGATGTTAAACCTCCTTTTTTCTTTTTTCCTATTTGATGAAACTTTGTTCCCATTTTAGGGAATGAATGTTTAAAACTCATTTATTCTCCTTTAATTTTTAGGGGTAAACCAGCATGTCATTGCTTGGTCTATCCGACCTATTAAACTAATTATTGCTATTTAGTCTATCCAACTGTCCACCGTTGGCGTGTTGTTTACCCCAAATTTATGAGAGCCTCACATATTCCTTTGCCATGTTTCATAACAGGTTCAAGGCTACTAACGAAACATTTCGCCTTATCTCTTGTTCTATGGACTTACAGGACCAGTTATTGGCTCTCATTTGCGTGTGTTAAAAATCTCTACTTGACATCTTTCTTAATACATATTTTTTTAAGTCAAGTTCTTGCCTATCTAACCATTTTAATAATTTCCTGAAATTTCTATCTGTTAAAGGTCCTTTTCTAGTATTACATCTCCCACATATCATCTGAAGATTTCTAGGAGTAGAGTTACCACCCATACTAAGAGGCATAATATGGTCACATGCCATGTTATTAACAAGAAGCTTCTTATCGCAATAATTGCAGGTATGTCCATAAACCCTATATAATAATTCACGAACTTCCTCAAGCGATATATCAAATTCAACTTCATATTCTTTACTCCTTCTTTTAAGTGTCGACCTTAATGTTGATGATTTTTTCATTAATCTATGAAACGTCTTTTTAGCAAACGTTCCATGGTGTTTCTTTAACTTTTTGCTGAACCTCTGTTCCCAAATAGTTAACCTATGAGGGGACTTTCGTCCCCTTTTAGGTTTGTGATATTTTTTCTTCTTTCTTTTAAGCTCTTCCATAATCTCTTAAGTTTATTTTAGTTTTATTTACAAGTGATAAGTTTGTTTGAAATTCTATTTTCCAGAATCCCAAAACTATACTTATTCCATTTAAGTTTTTACTATGAGTTTTTATTATTCCAAACCTAAATAGTCTAAGTAATATAATATATAACCTATCATCAAGTAAAGCTATTTTTAGTAATCGTCCCATTATTCAGTCCTCCTTAATCTAAATGATGGAGTCCATTCAACTTCAGTTTCAAATAATTCTCCATCTGTGTTTTTGAACAATTTCACTTCTCTTTTCGTAGAGTCAGATTGTCCATTTAATCCAATCACTTTTCTAGAAGCATTTTCTATTGCACCTGAACCTTTACCTGCGTATAAGTCAAGTACTTCGTTTCTACTATATTCTCTGCTTACTTGAGATATTTGAATTACTATCATATCTGTATTAACTGCTAAGTTAGATAAACCATGTGATATATATTTTATCTTTTCGTATTCTCCTCTATAACTAACAGGAGTATCTACTAAATCAATATAATCTACAATCAACAATGATGGTTGTAACTCTCTCACTTTTTCTGATATTTTATCAAGAGTTGGTGATATTGTTTGAACCATTATATGTTCTAGCTTATCTTTATGTAATTCATACAGTTCATCGTAATTGTCATTAACTTTATTTTTTTCATATCCAGATACTATTTGTAAGTGTCTTCTATGCATATACCACGATGATAATTCCAAACTAAGGAATAATGTAGGGATTTGCCAATCTTTGTTTATTAGGTTGTTTTTAAAGTCAACTCCTAATGCCAAACATTGAGCAAAAGTAGTCTTATTAGACCCTGTTGGTCCAAATATAGTGACTAACTCTCCTGGATATATGACTGACTCTTTATCTACTCCTAAAGCCCTACCTAGGTCTATAGTTTTACCACTAAAGTCAGTTGTTAATCTCTCATGTAACTCTCCTTGCATCTCATCTGCTGATTTAATATCTATTAAATAGTCTTTCTTATTAAAGAACATACATTGAGTTTTACAATGTTCAACCATAACAGGGTCATGACATCCATATTTATAATTTCTATTATAAACCTTTTCAACCATTTCCATTATTTGATTTTCATTCATACTCTTGTTATTCCAATGTAACATAGACACTTTAGCATAATGACTAGGTATCCCGTGTCTTTTAAAATGACTGATTATCCTCATTGCTGTTACGTGTCTGTTTCCCTGTTTAGCTCCCTGTTTTAACATTGATTGAACACATGGAACTATCTTATTAGGTTCTGATATTTTATTAAATACCTGAATATCTGGAACATCTGTTATTACTGTATGTTCTAACTCTCCTTTACCTATTAGTTCGTGATATTTGAAATCAAAACGATTTTCTTTAGCCATCTCGATGATTTCATCAGGTTCTTTATTCATAACTTCATCTCTAGTTAAAGGGATTTTGTATAAACCTGTCTTTTGATTAGTAGTATGTTGTACCCTATAAATACCTGTTCTCATATAGATACTTGCATCTAAATTGGGAATCAGTTTTCTTAATGTTTGTTTAACAATAAAGGGTAAATCATTTCCAGGTTTAAAATTGAATAAAGAAGCTGATAATATCAAATGGTATCCAGAGCCAGAAAAATAAGATTGAAAACTTTCGCAATCAATATCTGAATCTTCTAGCTCTAGAATAACACTTCTCAAGATGTCTAAAGTCTTTTCGTCAGTATTATCTCCCTTGTCAAAATCTATAGGAATCTTGTCAATATATCGAATTCCAAAGTAATCCTTAAGACTACCTGTCTTTTCAACATATTCTACAGCTGTTTCATCATAAATAAATACAGACCTGTATAAAGGTTCCTTGTCTATATAGTTAACAAGTTTGTTAATAGGTATTATTATACCTCTATTTACTGGCGTTCCTCTAGCTATCTCGACATACATCATAGATTAGCTAAACCACTTCCAGACATTTCTACTTTATTAGAAACCTCATCAGTAACTTCTTTGAGATAACCTTTAGATTTCATCCAATCAATATCACTCTTTAATTTAGGCTTATTATCTTCTTTGTTTTTATAAACCTTAGTAAATACTCTTACATAAGCAGTTCCACCTGGAGTCTTAGGTTGTTCTTTATAGAAGTAACCTAAATAATCCATATTTGGTTCATAAGTTCCATTTGAAGGCAAGAAGTTTTTATTAAGATATTTTGCAATATCATCTATTTTATCACCTTTTTCATCTTCCCATTCACCTTTAACGTTTACACCTGCTCCACATCCTATTTGTTCAAAGAAATGATACATTCTTTTTAAAACACTACCACCAGTTATCTTTCCATCTTCTTTTTCAAGAGAACCTTTGATTTGTAATGTTCTATCATAATCACTATCTTTCTGTTTTACTTTAACTTCAATGAATATGTCTGCCCAGTCAAAGAGTCCTGATTTATCAGTAAACTCTAGTATTCCAAACTCACATACACCTGTGAAATTAGCTCCACTCTTTATTCCTTGCGGTTTAAATATCGCCATTATTTATCTCCTTTATATATTAGATTCCATTTTAACTCGATGTCCTTACCTCTTAGGTGGGGACTCCTACTTCCAGCTTCAAGTGCTTCATTTGACTTAAATGATACCTTTAGCTTTCCTTTTTCATCATCTCTATAGACATATCCAATAGCGTCACAGTCTGCCATTAACATATTCTTTAACTTACCTGTTAAATCAAGACTTTCTGGTTCAACTATCGCTTTACTGTCTACAATGGCTCTCGCCCATTTCCTATGTCCGATGATGATGACATGAGGAAATATTTCTTTCAAGAAATGTACTGTATTAAGGACTTTTTCTCTTACCATACCAAACCCCTTACCAAATGCTAAATCTTGAATAGCAGATACATTTTCTTCTTCACATACAGATTTCTCTGCCCATACAGCTATCCTATCTATTGTATCAATAGCTACATATTTATAATCGTGTCCTTCTTGAGCTGATTTTAATAAATCAATTAATTCATCTCTATTTTTTACTGTTTCAATGTAACCTTCTATCATATTTGCTCCATCTTCTGTATCAATTATTAAACAATCTTTTAATTGACTTAAAGCTGTAGTTTTACCTACTTTTGGAGCTCCATATAATAACATTGTTTTCGGGTTCTCACTTACTGCTTTTCTTTTTACTTTTTTTAGAGTCATACTTCCTCCTATTTTTCTTTATTTTAGGTTTTACATTACTATACATTGCTTTAATGCATTCTGCTATAGTTTCCATTATTTACTCCTGATTATTTTGAAATGAACTGACTCAAAAAGATTGCTGTATACGGTGTATACCACCTATCTTCATCTTATTTGAGCCAGCCCATTATATTACAACATACAAACTATTTATACAAGGTATTTTTCTCTATTTGTGTTGTAGGGAAATTGAAAGACAAAGCTGCTTCGTGTGGTTGCTTAGTAAGCACCTTACGAACGGTATTTGCTATAAAACTTCCTGCCATATTCGAACAATAACTTGTAGCTTTCATGTTGCAAGGTTCCGAACTACCATCCTCATCAGAATACCATGTTTTCTTATAATCTTTAATATTCGGTTTAATAAAGGTATACTGTTGATAGTGTTCTGCTCCCATTCTTCCATCTATAAGCAATTTAGGATTAAATCCTTTATAAGACAAGCATGTCTCTATTGCTTCTAATCTTGAACTCATGCTATCGAATCCTAATATAATAATATCATTTGGATTAGAATACATAAAAGTATTAAACATTTCGTTCATTTCAAGTACTTCACATCCTGGATTAATATCCTTTAATAACATGTTTAAAGCTTCTGTTTTATATTTACCTACATGAGAATGTCCATATTGAGAAACACCTATATTTGGTGTCTCTACCTTGTCCATATCATATAATACAAAATTATCAGCTCCCATTCTACATAACTGGGTAGATGCGGAACTACCTATAGCCCCGCAACCCAATATATGGAATACATGTTCGTTAAGAGAATCAATCAAACCAGAAGACCTTTGGTTAATTATACCAGCCATGATTTTCATTCCTTTCATATTCTCGTTCATGTAATTTATCCTTAAACTCTAATAATTCAGTAGAAAATGTATATTGAAGTTTATTTAGTAGTTCTTCTTTACTTTCTAGAGGTATTGATATTTTATAATCAGTTATTTTTAATTTGTCCATCTTAGATTGAATTGTTTTCAATCCTTTTTTGAACTTCTTTAAAGATATTTCTCCTGATATAAATTCATCCATACATTCTTCTATAGATTCACATATTTCACTATAATATGCTTTATCTTTTAGAGCTACCTTGTCAAAAGTAGTGTTATACAATGGAGTATCCCAGAGTTGTCTTTGATTCCCTTTTACATTCCAATGAGAAACCATTTGATTTTGAACATAACTACTTTTATTTGAACATAGTTCCTTATACTTTCTCTTCATACCTTCTGTAACATTAACTCCATCTTTTCTTATAATATTAAGAGTAGTATCGTAATGTTCTTCAATATCCAAACCAGATGCTTTCCAGAGACTAACTCTGAATTTATACTCTTGTTTAAGATTGACAACTAAAGCCAAGGAAAATGAATTATTCTTCCATGCTTCTATTTCATTCTCATCAGTTCCAGACCAAAATGCTTCCATAGTATGATGTGAATGCCACCAAACATATTTCATCTTTGGGTTATTGTATTTCATACCATATTTCATTTTATATTCTGTAACTGAGTTAGCTTCAAGTTCAGTATTACTCCCTGAATTACTTTGTTTAAGTATCTCTATATCACTAATAATATATCGATTATCTTTATCAGGAACTGCAGTAGCTAGACCAGATATTTCATTTTTATCTTTATCATACGCTATTGTAGCCCAAGATATTACTTTATACCAATCCTTTTCACTTATATGAAATAATTTATCTAATTTCATTATCTTACACTCCCTTCTGTTACCCATTGTAACATCTGTTGTTTTATCTCTGCTTCTGTTAATTCTACATTTACTTTCAAACTAGCTTTCTCTGCATAAACATTATCATTCCAATAATTCACTTCTTCAAATAAATTAAAATAATGATTATTATAATTCATATCATCTTTCATTAAAAAATAATTAATAATATTATCACTAGAATATACTCCATG
>TARA_R110000824_G_scaffold160437_5_pt1 | contig 12914 bp, 27 predicted proteins | sample TARA_R110000824 | Tara Oceans TARA_R110000824 (sample SAMEA4397747) | marine metagenome | biome: Polar Biome; feature: [MES] marine water layer (ENVO:01000295) within the mesopelagic zone...; material: water (ENVO:00002006), including particulate matter (ENVO:01000060) such... | reverse complement strand
TCCTTCATTCTCGATATCGAGCTCACCCCGACTGGTCAATTCATAACGTCGATTCGCTGAAATCAACACCCAACTCGAGCTATCGGCTACCTCGTACTCTATAAAAAATTTTTTCGCTCCGCGAACTTCAATCACACAACCATCTCGACAATACCGCATATCGTCGCTAAACCGCACGTCAAACGCACCTTCTGGTGGTAGTGGTGGTAAACTATAACTCAACAACACCTTGTCGGGAATATCTCCTCCGAAATGTAAATCCGTACCGTTTATCGTGATCGTGTGTGTTTCGCTTAACCAATCCCGTGTTCTCAGTGAGCTGTTATTAGCACCATTTATCGATATCACGATATCGCCGTATCCGGTTGATCTTAACCAATATCCGTGACCTGGTTCGAATTCATTCACTAAATAATACCCACTATCGAATATATAAATTGTATTCGGTATCACCAATTCATACGGATCCGATATTGTATGTATCGTGGTTACTTCCGAAACACCCGATATCATGTTCCAGCCTTCGATTAACGATATAGTCACTTCCTCTAATTCATATCCTATAAAGTTTGTATATCCCGATTGTGCAAATCTAATCCAATAACCTTCACCGTTTTCTAATTCGGTTTCTAACGTGTATCCGCCATCAAAAGAAAATAATGTATTATCTATCGCATCTGGGAAAACGTGTTGATAATTCGAATTCGATACGATGAGTGGTAAACCTACTGTTGTCCAACCATTTTCGTACGCGAATGGTATATGGATAATTGGATCTTCAAACTCATTTGTTATTGATGATTGGTATATCTGGTGATTGCCTGATAGATTCTGTATCATCACGACACCCGAAACATTTTCCATATTCCAACCAGGTTCTAAATTAAAATGATGTTCATACGTTGCCGATTCTCCATAATGAGTTAGATCAAAAGATTCTTCGTGATATCGCTGAACAGTACACCAATAGTTATTCGAAAACCAATAAGTTAGAATAAATATTAGCTTGATATTTCCACTAGGCGACATATCGTCTGTCAATATGACATCAGCTACTAAATCGACTCCACCATTCCCATCAGTATATCCTACAAAATCTATATGTAGTGGGCTTTCATTATATATAAGTTGATTATAAACATCGAGATAGTAAGGGTACATATCTGTGCCACCGCCAACAACTGTTTCTGTTCCGTTGAATACAGTATGAGGTACTCCACTTACATTATACATAGTTTCTCTCTGTGAGAAGTTTGGACTTGTGTTTCCATCACCTTCCCAAAGCATCGGTACTACGTGTGACTGATTATCGTATAGTTCTAAGAGGCCAGCACGGGCATCTGGACAGTACGGTCACCAAGTATATGTAAATACTTCACCGACTACACTTATTTGTGTTGGTAAAGTTCTACTCAGTTGATTAGATGTTTCGGTTAGTTCTAATTCTGGTGTTAGCTCGCAACCAAAAAATAATAACCCTAACGTTAATAATAACTTTTTCATTTTATTCCTCCGATTTTCTTTCTTGTTCGGGTTTATCCGACATTCCCGACATACCACACGTATGTTTATCTTGTCCTATACAACATTGTGGTGCTTTCATTTTCTTACTATCTTCTGCAGTAGGTGATGTGCCTATACAAGATGTAAAAATAAATAACCCTAATACTAATAATATTTTTTTCATTCTGGTGCCTCCTGTCCAAAGTGTTCATAATTCTTTTTAATATATTTGTTCCATTCTTCTGGTACTTCGTCATCTGCAAAGATAGCCTCAACGGGACATTCTGGTTCACATGCTGCACAATCTATGCATTCTTCTGGGTCTATGAACAACTGCTTTCCTTTAGGATCAAATCCTTTTTCTTTTGCAGTTTCTCCGATGTCGTCTTGTGTAAAATGTATACAATCAACTGGACAAACTTCTACACAAGCCGTATCACAAACTCCAACACAAGGTTCTGCTATAATGTATGTCATGCTATCATCCTCCTTAATTTTCCTCTTGAATAATTGGTTTACCAGTTTCCCAGTCTATTACATCTACGTCAAATGTATAATATAACTTACCATCATCGCATAAAAATCTTGTAGGAAAATTTCTTATCTCAACAAGTTTAACTTTATCACCGGTGTCCTTAACAATCATTTCGTGTCCTATCGGAACATCGTTCATTGTATTGCATATAATTTTCTTCTTTTTCTTTATCATATGTATCTTTTACTACCTTAATCGCACCCTTCCATTCTCTGTCAATAAAAGGATGTCCTTTCGGTAGTCCACCTAACCTATTAAATATTACTTCATCAACAATTAATTTATGTTCCGTATCTTCTGCTACTTCTATCCCAGCCAACGTTGTTCTCTTTTTCTTTTGTCTTTCAGTGATTACCCATCCCTGTACCCAGTTCTGATAAACAACACCAGTTCTCTTTTTAAAAGCATTGGTAAACTTCTCTATCCAATTATGATCCAAATATCTTTTTCTTTCCACCATGATATTCATATGCATGACCATTTTCTTTTAATAACTGATTTACTGATGTGTCGTGCCCTTTAACAAACAGTTCACCGAGACATCGGCCGTATTTCCCCACACCGTGGGATACGATTTTGAACTTGCCGTCGTCTGAATTTTTCAATAGATCTTTCACATATGCTTTCGCAGCTAACCCTTTGACCTTTTCTTCTTTATCTCGTGTTCTACTTTCCCAAGCATCTACTCCATAAAATCGTATCCGTATCTTAATCCAGACGTTAAATCCTAAATCGATCATCGCATCTGCGGTATCGCCGTCCACAACTCGTAATAACTTTGCTGAATATTCTCTTCTAATTGCCATGATTCACTTTTCTCCTCATCACGTTATCATTCGTCCTCCCATATGTGTTTTCCCCGAAGTCTGGCCTCTATAAATCGTTTTCGCGTAATCAGTCATCTCGCGACCAAATCTATCTTTAGTCTGAAAATCAATGGTATCGAATAGTTCTAATTGGTTTGGATTGTCATTTGGAAAGATTGTGTAGTTCATCCACCCGTTATCGTTTAAATCTTTTATAACGAAATCCGATGCCCAATTCCAATTCGAATCCTTATATTCAAACACAACTGGTAATTGTTTATGTCTTATTATCATCCAAAAACCTTATCCTCGTGCTTCTTCTGTAACCAGTTTTTTTCTCGTCTGGCATCGTCTTCAAATAAACGAGAAGATGCTTCATGATACTGTTCTTTGATATCGTTGCCTTTTATTTCTTCTTCCAATGCACATCCGAGATGTAGTTTAGGATGTACTAAATAATCGTAATCAGTTTCAAATGTAGATTTACCACAAGTCTGGCAAATCCAACTCTTTTTCGTATCTCGCTTTTCTAATTCAGTTTCCGTATATTGTCTGTAAACACCTGCACTACTCAGCGCGACAGAAATTAAATCAGATATGGTTTTCCTCGCGGCATCAGAGTCAAGATTTATCTGACCGGTATTCATATTGTCTAGTGCGTTCTTTATTATTTGCTTCATAGCCATCCCTTTAGTTATTTTCTAATTCTTTCAGCATAACTTCTTTCAGTGCATTATATTCTGCTTCTGTAATAGCGTCTTGTTCATATAACACATATAACTTTTCAATATCCTTTAAAATTTGAGCATCGGTTTTTTTCTCATCGGTATCCCTTTGATAAAGATTATTATAGTAGCTCAACCAAATCACGTGGTTAAATAGATGATGGATACGATGATTAGGCCAATATTTGTGTTTATAGTTGTAGTGGTTTCCGTGACCACATCCGTGATGGTGTCTGTGATGATGCCCATGACGCTTGTGTCCAGATAGAAAATTCAATTTCCGATTGCCTTGAGCAAATGTCAATGATATTAATAGTGTTAATAGTAATACTTTTCTCACAACTTCTTTAATTGTATTCTTCATCGTTGAAATTCTCCTTCTTCCAATTTTCATACCAGTCTAAATACGATCTATCTTCTTTATCTTCAATCACCTCTTCATCTGATTTAAGATAATCCTTAACGTGTTCATAATTTCCTGGCCAATCCGATTCTACCATTTTTTTTTACCCATAGTTAATTTTTTAAGCCGTCGCTCCACTTTCCTTAGTCTGATTTCCATCTCATCACATTTTTCTCTGTAGTTTTGTGGCTCGTGTGAAAGTCTTTCTAATGATCCGATCTTCATTTTCAGACCTTCGATTAAATTTAAAATAAGTTTATCCTTCATCCATTCCATCCAACCGTTGCTGTTCCGCTGGTCTTACCACGTATTCATCACCGGGATCGTTTGGTTCCGATGTTGGGGGACTGTTTTTCATCATCATGATTTTATGTCTTTCGTCTTGAAGGTAGTTAATCCATTCGTCGAGTGTCTTTAATATCTTGTTCTTGTCAACATCGTGATCTTCATTATCGAGTATCTTATCGACCCACTTCTTGACCATTCCGAGGTAACCCGATAGCCAAACGGCTATCTCTTTTCTCTCTTCTTGCCAACTAGTGTTCATTTCAGTTCTCCAATTGTATATATAAATATCAAATTAACTGTTCAGTTTTGTGATTTTAATTTCATTATACTTAAATGGTCTCGTTCCATTCGTTACGAGAAAATCTACACGTTTAATCCATTTTGGATTCATCGTATCTCTGACTTGCCAAATACCGTCATGCTTTCCGTTTTGTGTGCCTTCGATCGCTACATATTCACCATACTGAAATGGTCCACCCCATCTGTTTAATAAATCTCTCGATAACGCTATATATCTGTACTGAGATGCATGTTTGGGATTGATTCTTGTTCCATCCGCTGTGATGTTTGGTGTTGCATCACATTGAGCTCGAGTCGGACTATACATCGTTCCCGTTACAGTGAATTCAGCCCGTCTAAGTTCCATTTGTTCCAATTCAGTAGACAAAACCATATTTTTAAATTCGAGATCTCTTATCTTTGTCCACAAACCGGTAATTATATTTAAAGAAAATGATAAAATAACTAATCCGGATACGAAACCACTTATCGCGATATGAATGTGTTTCATTTTTTATCTCCTTCGTATTCTTGTTTCATTTTTTCAAGCATGTCTAAAAATTCTTTTCGTTGGGGGGTCATTTCGAATTCATCGTCTTCAGATGCTATATCTGAAGCGTTTCGGCGATGTCGTTGAATACATTGTTGCAAGAATGTGAACTTGCCATTTCTCATCAGTAACCTATTTAGATATGTTCATCATCCCCACGGATGATTTAATTTTACTCTATTGAAAGAATTGATCAGTCCTAACGCTTTTACCTTTTCTATATCGAAATGCAGTTTAAAGTTGTCATCAAATTTCCAGTGAGCTTCTCGCTCACCTTTTCTGAAACCATAGACGTTATCATCTTTCTTCTTCACTACATTCTTTCTATTTAATTTTTTATAATTCTTTATGAAATTATCCATGTGTGCACGATTGAGCTCGTGATAATCCGAGAATATTCCTGCTTCGTTTATCTGTTTAAATTGTTTCTTCTTTGTATATTTTTCAAAATCTTTCTTGTACACCGTGTATTGTTTTCCTGAATGTGTATCTTTTAATTGATATTGGCGTGGGCCTTTTGATCTGACGACTTCGTAATCTCCCGCATGAAGCTTTTCATCTCCATAATCTAAATCTTTGCCCAACTCAAATTTATCACCTTGACGATATGATTCGTTTATTTTTCCTTCTTTAATATATAAATCCTGCTTTGAATCCCATTTATAATTTGCCGCTTTAAATCCTGATAGTTTTTTTGCTCGTTGGTATTCAGTTGAACTTAATTTAGATTGTTTCAACAATTTATTACTTTCGTTTATTGATTCATATAAATTGACACCTTTGCTTAATGATGTTTTTATTGTTTTCGTTTTTCCATAGCTATCTTTATATGTAATCTTCCAAGAATTTCCACCTCCGTTAATATCAATAATCTTAACTGGATACCCCTTTGAATCTTTGTATGTATTTCCTACTGATAGTTTCGCTATATCTACTCTCTTCATGGCCTCATTTATAGATTCGCGTTGCAATGAGAGTGTATATTTCTGCATCAGCCTGATCGCGTTCGGCCCTCGAATTGATTTCAATGTATCTACGGCCTTCTTTTGTTCCTTTGGGGTCTTAGCTAAAATGAACTCTCTATACAGTGGATCCTTTCCAAACTTCTTCAATAACTTTTTTCTAATGGTCGAGGCACTACTTCTTTCGTTCACTGAGTTTTCCTGAATGTCATCAATCTGGTCAAAGTCGAATTCGACATCCCGGCCACTCGAAGTAGTGAGAAACACACCATGTTTCGGATCCCCCTCATACCAGGTGTACCATTTAGAGCCGACTCGAACCATGACGGGTTTTTTATTCGCGAGCTTGTTGTATTTTTTAATATCTCGTGGCTTGAGTTTCATATTATTCAAAAAATACGTTTCTTTATAAGTTCATTGAAAAATTCTTGAATCTGTCTGTCACCGTAATCATTTATTTCAAGTATGTGTAACATGTCTTTACCCGCCTTGACAAATGTATACAAATCTTTGGTTTTCACAAGTCCAGCTGCTCTGTTATACAGAGGACCTTCATTTAACTCCTTTTTTATCATTTCTTTAAGTTTTGATTTAGTTATTTTCATTACCTTTTCTCCTCGTATCGACTTAACGCACCCCACATCTCTGCAAAGGCTCTGAGATCATTTCTAGAAGATTTTCTCCAAAGTCCCTTTTTAGCATTTTTTGCTAGATCGTTTGACATAATCTGAACTTTCTTTTTTAAAGTTGTGTAATCGTACGTTCCGATACCGGAAACATTTATTCGATCGCTGCGATCTTCAGTTAACAAGTCTTTAAGTTTCATTTATTTTCTCCCGCAATAATCCGTATATAAATATAAATATCAAGGGTTTCAGCATTCCGTTCGGGTAATTTAAAACGTCTGTATAAATGATATTACTTTATTTCTTATTTCTTTTTGCTTTTATATTCTCTAGAACTCGCATAAAACATAACTGCCGCAAAACTAATCATTAACACCACAACTACGACGAGGCGTAAAATTTCATTTTCCACTATAAATATTTCATCACTGTAATATGTTCAATAAAATACTCTCCACCATTCGTAGCTTTAAATGTTTTAGGTAAATTGTCCCACTGCCCTTTCGGTGGTTTACCATTACTGGTAAACGATACTTCTATTCTTTCTGGCGGAAGTCCTGACAAATCACATTCATCCCATTGTAAGTCACCGTCAATACCTTCTACTTCAACGAGAGGTTTGCCCCTATTTAATTGATATAATGTATCTAATGGAAAGTTCATTTTTTATTAACAAATAGCGGGACACGATTCAACCAGATAATCAAACCTTTCGGTAGCCCCAAATCCGGTTTCCTCGTTTCCCTTGGCTTCTCTTTATGATAAGTTGAGTGTGCTGTAGGGCTAATATATTCCACTGTAACCTTTAAAGTCGTCGTAATCAAGAGCCAATTCAAGTGACTCTAATTCATCGGGCAAATTAGTTACATTTACGTCAATATCCTCCAGTGATTTAAACATCACCTCCATTGGATTGAAATCTTCGCAATTCAAGATTGCTTTCATCAAAATAGGATTGAATCCCGATACCATCGCGACATCGGCGTCGTTTGAACGAGCCGGTGACCCTTCGCAATGAGATGCGCTGAGATTCCAGAACACTATCTTCGGCATTTCGTATCCCGCTGCTTTAAATTCTTCTTGTATAATTTCAAAATGCACTGGTTGAGATTCATCTAACTGTCGATCCCCCCATCTATATCCGCGCTGTGATTGATCGAACTGCATATCGGAAAGAACCAATAACATTGTCGGCATCGCTGATTGCGGTACATTGAACGAAACCGCGTTATCAAGTATTGATCGATACGCTTTTTCAAAATCTGTGTTCATGCCCCAATCTGCACGCACGATTCTCTCTATTCTCTCCTTCAATGAGGCCCCCTGCAGTCTAATGAGTTCGGGGGAACCACTGAATGTTAAAAACGTATCATTAAAAGAACCTTTATTGTGTTCGGATAGATATAATCCCAACGATACTGCTATCAACATCGGTAGTCCTGTCATACTGCCAGATACATCTATCATCGGCAATATGTTTTCACCTTCTTTTATGTAGTCGGGTAGATTACGCCACTGTTTTTCTGCTAAATCGAAATCAGCGTCTTCTAAAAATGAGTCCATCCAAGCTGGATTACATATCAGTTTTATGACATCATGTGGATACGATGCAGATACTGATGCTTTCGTATCGTCGAGTTTCCAATTCTTAAATCGTTCATTCCTATCGTGGCGATCATATGCTTTCTTATATTTCCTCATAGCTTGACCTGGAACTGATTTGTATTTTATATCATCCCAATGTTCATCAGACATCTGTTGTTCGACGGTTTCGCTATGATCTTTCAGCCATCGACGATACTTTTTATTCGTAGTATTGAGTAAATCACGTAACCGCTTTGCATGTGGTCCTTTTCTCGGTGCCCATTTGCAAGCTAATCTATCTTTATTATGTATCGCTTCTGCTATGACATCTTGTACTTTTCGATTATCGAAATACTCATAGAGATCTTTCCAATAACCCAGCTGAGTAAGCAGTTCAGCGTTATCTTCAATAAATTTAGGAGAATCCTTTATAATCTCTTTCATGATAGTATGAAAGACTACACGCTCACCACCACCTTTACGTGCCGCTCGCACCCAGAATAATATCTTGGCTGCTACTAGTGGATTCTCCTTGAATGCTTCGTTGAAACTTTCTAAAACGATTCGTCTATAGGCTGTTCGATACGAGCCGATATGGGAAAATAAATCGAGACATTTCTGTCCAGTCGATTCATATTGGGGTGCGTCATTTTCTGTCAGGGTCATTTTATTTCCGACTTTAGTTAACGCTTTATTATTTTTTAACAGTTGTGGCAAGAGAAGCTCCTAATTGTCATTATATCTTATATACATATATATGAACTAAAAATGATAAACACTCACTTTTTTATTTATATTTTTTCCATATTTGATTAGCGGAAAGTAAATCAATTTTAGGTGGTACTATACCGTTTTCGACATCTTTTAACATTCTTCTGCACCAAGATAAATCATCTTCCTGTGGATTATTATGATGGACCCTGTACTCCAATCGACTAAATTTTTCTATGGTATTGTCGTGACTATATGTATTTTCTTTATTCACTTTTAAATAATCTCTGTCCATAAAATGCTTCTACGTGATGAAATATAATGAATGTCAAACATATCGATGCAATGAACGGATTAGCGGGAAGTTGAAAAACACTTATACCCAAGTAAGTTAGAAATAACATATAGACGGATTTAAATAGAAATCCAGCCATATTCCAACCTAATAGTTTTAACTTATCTGATTTCAGCTGTGACATCGCGACGCAATTAAATGCTGAAAAGATTATCGGGCACATTATACCGAGGAGTGAAACCGATGCCATATCGGGATGACCTGCCATGAACGCGACAACCGAAATAATAAATGAAAAAAACGCAACTGTTGTGTAACTGAGTAGTAAAAAGGGGTTTTTATTCATAGGGATTCCTATCCATTACTTTCTTAAACATATATAAACACACACCAACGAATACATCTTCCCAAGGTGCTGCTCCTGGGAATGCGTAATTCCATACGATTAAACTTGCGAACCATATTGAAAACGTCACTTTTCTAACCATACTGAACTCCATATTTTAGTTGTTTCGGGATATATTTCCAACGTTGATTCTTTTATAACTTTAGCATACTGTTGTATTTCCCATTGTGCTGTAACTTCGTCTCGTAATTCTATAAAATTCATAATCGCTTGAAATGAAGCTGTCCAGTAGACCTCAGTGTATTGTGATAACGGTAATACGATCCTTGCTTGTTCTTTTGCCATACCGGCTTCAATCATTCTATAGTATGTCATGTCGACCTGTCGCATATACTGATCGTAGGTATCATTCATTCTCTTTTGCTGTAAATCATCCAGTACCCCGTCAGACGCTTGCTTGTTATCTTCAGATTGTTTTCTCCAAATATCTGGTACATAAAAATCTTTAACGGGAACGTATCTTCCACTTATCTCGTTCCAAGCATGATCTTTTGTCGATGAACTCGAAGTCGTTTCGATACCAACGACGTGCTTGTACCACTGACGCATAACGAACTCGGGTGCTTTAATATGAAACTGAACCTGTAAATGTCTGAATGGTGAAAAGTGTTTATATTTAGCAAGATAGCGAACCAATCGGGCATCTGTTTTATCCCATTTTGTTTTCCTTTTACCAAACGAAACCCTTGCTGCGTTCGCTACAGTCAAATCCGTACCGAGGCTGTCCATAACTTCAACAAACCCTTTATCTAAAACTTTTGTCACGCATCACCCAATTCGCTCGTATACATATTCATTCCCTTTTTCGTTATGTTAACTATAGGAGTACCGTCATCCTCACATCCGACAATTTTAACCAAGCCTTCCTTTATCAATTCTTCAATTCTATCATTAAATCGTTCCTCCGTTATAGTATCTCGCAACTTTCTGTTTAGTTTTACGAGATTTTTGTTCAGCATTTGCGCTTTTCATTTCTTTTTGGTTTTTTGACCGACACTGTACCGATTTTTACTTCCTTACCGTTGGATAGAACTAAAATCCTTTCACCGTGTTTTGTCCATCTGATTGTTATATCCATATTAAATTTTCTATCCCACCCACCCTTGCAACTCTAGTTTCCCAAATAAGTAGGGTTACTAGCAAACTCCACTAGCCAGTTTTAATTAACTGAAATCCTCCAACTTTCTAATCATATCTTGCAAATCGCCAATAGTATCGTCCAGGTAACATTCAGTATTGTTCATCGAATCTTTGGACGATTCATTAGCGCGATAATCGGGGAGATTCTCCCTAGCGGAAACTGCTTCTGAATATGCATTCTCCGTACTTTCTAATATATTTTCTAATTTTGTTATTAATGACATTTTTAATTCATTCCTAAAATAATATTCCGTGCGCGTAACATATCTCTACAAAAATTGGTATACCGTTTTTCAAATTCTTGGCGCTCCTCAAATTCTCTCTCAGCAGCAGATTTTAATGGTGTTTTACTACTTAAATTTTTAATACACTCCGCACATCCCGGTTCTTTGTGGAGTAGACATTCTGGTTTTCTTTTCATTATTATTTACCTTTAATTACTATACAAATATACGGACAAAACCCCATGCGGGGCAACAGGTTTTTTAATTATTTTTGTGGAGCGTGTGGGAATCGAACCCACCTGATTTTCTCGGTGCAAGCGAGATGACCACCCCGAGCAGTCCCACGCCCCAATTATAAATATACGAAATAAATCAATGCGATACAACAGATTTTTTAATTATTCTTCTTATTAGCGGAATATACAACTCTTTTCCATTGTTTATCAGTGAGCTGTTCATCTAGATACGGACTATCTTCATATACGCGAACTTCACTACCGCTGATTTCCGATGGTATATTTGCGTAATCGTTAATTACTGACTTCGCTATATCGGAAATCTCATCAATCAAGTGTTGTAATTCTTGCTTTTCTTTATTATCTTGTGTCATTGTGAACCTAAACATACATGACATTTCAATAATTCGTTTACTGAAATGCCATGCATAATATAGTTTTAAATATCTATCTATTTAAGTTTTAAAGCCTTTTTGAGCTCTTTTTTTTCTGACCTCGTGAACCTAACACGTTTCTTCGCATCGTTAAGCGATTTACCATCCTTTGATTTACGATAACTTCTGTATCCGAAGGCCTTGGCAACCAGTTTCTTCTGTCTCTCGTCTAATTTGAGTTCAACATTACCGACACCAACTTTAAGATCGTTGGTTTTAAACCCGAACATCTTTGCAATTTTTTTATGATCAGATTTACTTATCGTGATAACTTGTCTCTTGCTTTTATCGATAGAAGCAGCATCTTTGAAACCAAACGCTTTAGCAATCTTCTTCTTACCCGTTCGAGCTGACTGTGTATTATTATTGCCTTTTACTTTATCGAGCCCTGAAGCGTCTTTGAAACCAAACGCCTTGGCTACCCGCTTCTTATCAGACCGGACCGATTGCGTATTATTATTACCTTTTACTTTATCGAGCCCTGAAGCGTCTTTGAAACCGAAAAGTTTCGCAACCCTCTTCTTATCAGATCTACTGATTTTAGTAGTAGACTTACTACCCTTTTTATCCAATGAAGACGCACCTTTGAAACCAGCTGCGATTGCAATTGGGGCCTCTTCCCATTCTATTTCTACTGCTGTATCATCATCTAGCATCATATCTACATCTTCTTCTGATATCACATCAGTACTTGTTTGACCATTAACAGTTCCGATCGCCCATGACAACGCAATGGCAATTATCCCAATTATCAGGTACTTTTTATTTAACTTCATCTTATTCTCCTGTGTTAGTTGTTGAAATTCCGAGCATATTCTATGTATACAACTCTAGAATCTTCTGCTCTTCTTTCGTATTCATTAAAGAATTCTTTTGCTCTTTTTCTATCGCTTCTCTTTAGTGAGACGACACCGAGATTAAAAAACGACTCCGGTACATCCGGTATACCGTTTAATATCTGTTCTGCTTCGTCTAATTCACCTTCATGGATTAAAATAGATGCTAGTGTATTCTGGCAATCCGGAACACTATACCCGTATCGTTTTGCTTTCTCTAAGTAAACTTTCGATAAAGCATACTCACCCAGATCATCATATACACACGATAAATTGAAATACCCAGCAGCGTATTCATCATCTCGTTCTATCGCACCCTTAAACCGTTTTTCTGCTTTGTGTAGATATCTTTTAAACGTTCTCTCTCCGCT
>TARA_R110000824_G_scaffold120047_1_pt1 | contig 12929 bp, 8 predicted proteins | sample TARA_R110000824 | Tara Oceans TARA_R110000824 (sample SAMEA4397747) | marine metagenome | biome: Polar Biome; feature: [MES] marine water layer (ENVO:01000295) within the mesopelagic zone...; material: water (ENVO:00002006), including particulate matter (ENVO:01000060) such as...... | reverse complement strand
CGCGGCCATAGGAACAATCCTGCGCTTAACTGGATCCGGCGGCACCAACTTTGAACTTAACGTCGCAGCTGCCGATAGCGCTGGCAACGTCGGGCAAGGAGGATCCAACGCCGCCTTCGCTAAGAATTTGGCCCGCCATATCACTGACTCTGGCTCGGCCGCCGAATTCACCGCGGTCGCTCTAAACGATAAGGTAACCATTAGCTCTCAAGACGCCGGCCCCGGACCAACGAGCGCGCAACTCACTTCTAGCAATGCGTCCTGTCTCAGTGTCGCAGCCGCCACCGGTGACACTTTGTCCGGCTCCTTCGGCGGAGGTACAGCCGCGTCGCTTGACGGCGCGCTCGCTGCGATATTATACAGCACCGATGCTGACACAACATTCGCCCTTAGTGGCGCTGTAGCAGACTTCACTACGGTTCTCCCGGGAAGCGGAGCCCCGGTAGCTTCAACAGATGCCATCATCCGCGCAGTCGGACCCAACAAAGAGTTCAAGCTTGTCATCACTGACTACAAGGGCTCTTCGGACCTGACAACGACATTTAACTTTACCACCACGGACAGTCGCTACATCCGCAAAGCATTTAACACCAATCCACAGTTAACTAATAGTGACACGACGGATTCCTCAGTGTTGCTCAAGTACTTCTTGGGCGAAACATTCGATCGCCATTTGAGTGCCAACATTACGAGTAACACAGCAACCACAACTTATGCTTCTATTGTTGCTCTCAGTGGTGGACTCAGCACCAAGGTGGGTTCGGACTTCAAGACAGAACTACAGTCAGCCCGCACACCGGACATTATCAGCTGCAGACTTTCGCCCTCATACGAGCCGATAAGCCTCTTCCATATTGAAGCTCTAGAACAGCCCGGCGACTGGTCGAACCGAAACATCAAGATATCCATTCAGGACATCAAGCGCTCCACGAACGATAGTTCGGATTACGGCACCTTCTCAGTTGTGGTCCGTCACCTCAGTGACTCCGACAATGTTGTTCGGGTCATTGAGCAGTTTACTGGCTGTGACCTTAACCCGAACTCCCTTAACTACGTTGCCCGTAAAGTCGGTACACAGCAGCGCGCATGGGACCCTGACTCCCGGCGCCTCAAGCTTGAAGGCGACTGGCCAAACAACTCCAATCACATTCGAATTGTAATGAAATCGACAGATGGTGTCGATGCCACCCTATTGCCTTTCGGCTTTGAGGGAATGCTTAAGTATGATAACGAAGTGAATATGACAGCGTCAGCCCAAGGCAACTGGATATCTGGATCCGACAAACCCCCAAGCACTATTGGTGCTGGTCCATTCTGGGCATCTGGTTCAGCGCTGACGGCATCGGTATTCTATCCGGACCCAGAGCTGCGCATTAATGCCTCTGACGGCGGGCTAAGCAACAGAACAGATGCCTATTTCGGCTTCCAGACCACCAAGACCGCCGGCGGAACAGTATTCGATCGATCGACCATCGATCTCCTCCGCCCACGCGGCGGAATTGCTGGAGCAATGGATGGCTCCCCCGTCACCAACTCGACCGATCGCTCTGTTAACTTCACACTTGATGATGTTTCCGGCTCCGCAGGAGTCTGGCTTAGTGGCTCCCACACAGCCTCCTCATTGACCTATGTCAACGGCGCCGTTTCAGGAGTCCTCGACGCTGGCTACGACCGCTTCAGCGTCCCGATGTATGGCGGTTTCGATGGTGTCGATATCAAGGATATGGATGCATTTGCAAATATTAACATCGGTGCCGATGAGACAACCAGTTATACTCTCAACACCTTGCGTCGCTCAATCGATACGATCGCCGACCCGGAAACCGTAGAGATGAGTTTGGCCACCATTCCGGGACTAACCCAAGAAGGGCTTACCACACACCTGATTAACACATGTGAAGATCGAGCGGATGCATTAGCAATCATCGATCTCCCGGATGCATTCGTTCCAAGAGAGGAATCGACTGCAATCAATCGTAAGAACAAATCATCCGACATCAAAGGATTGATCAACGGGCTGCGCTCCAGAGGACTTAATTCCTCTTACGGTTGCACCTACTACCCATGGGTTCGCGCCAGAGACACCATCAACGGTGCCTTTGTGTGGCTCCCTCCGTCTATCCCCGCATTGGGCACGCTCTCAAGCTCCCAGCGCAAGACGCAGGTTTGGTTCGCACCAGCCGGCTTTAACCGCGGTGGACTGACAGAGGGTTCCGCTGGCATCCCAGTGGTCGACGTAGCTACGCAGCTGCGCCGCAAAGACCGGGACGACCTCTACACCGCAAACATCAACCCGATTGCGAAGTTCCCCGCAGAGGGCATTGTAATCTTTGGTCAGAAGACCCTGCAGGTTACGCCCTCGGCACTCGACCGTATCAATGTACGTCGCTTGATGATCTTCGTGAAGAAGCGCATCTCCCAGATTGCCGCCAATTTGCTCTTTGACCCGAATGTCAGGCAGACATGGCTGCGCTTTACGGCACAAGTTAACCCATTCTTGCAGGATGTGAAAACAAACTTCGGCTTGTCTGACTTTAGGGTTATACTTAATGAGTCCACGACAACACCAGATTTGGTGGATCGTAACATCATGTATGCACAGATCTTTCTCAAGCCAGTGCGAGCCATTGAATTCATCGCAATTGATTTCAACATCTCGCGAACCGGAGCATCATTCGTTGATTAAGAAAATGTGGGAGGTTTATTCCTCCCACACTATATAATATAAGATCAATAGGAGACTACTTAAATGCCATTTTGGACAAGCGCACTATCAGAACCACGGAGATCGCATCGCTTTTTGCTTTCTCTTCCAAACCTTACATCAACAGATCAGGCGTTCGCCTATGAACAGTACCTTGCCAAGTCTGTGACAAAGCCATCTTTCACGATCGGTGAAACCCCTCACAAGTTCTTGGGCAACACCTACTACTACCCTGGCAGCGTCGAATGGAATACTGTCGAAGCCAACATCATCAATGCTATCAGCCCAGACGGCAACCAGATTCTCTATGATGCGCTCCTTACGTCCGGATATCTTATCCCGACGTCTCAGGAAGACATATTTCTCACCGCAGGTCAGCCACCAAGTACTCCGAACAAAGAGGGATCTCTTAATGCCCTTGGAAATGTAGTTATGCAAGAGCTTAATGGACAGGGCGGATTAGTCGGCACCTGGGAACTCAACAATGCATTCATTACCAACGCAACGTTCGGCGATCTTAGCTACGATACCGATGATCTACTTAATATTACCATGACTTTCAGGTATGATTGGGCTGAGTATAAATCCGGAGATGCTGTTGCAGCGGTTACGGACCTCTAGAATCGAAAGAAGGTGACTTTTGTCAAGAAGAAATAATAATGAGCGGCTCGGCGCGCCGCACCCAGACGCGCAAGCCCCCCTAACACAGAATACTGCCGGAGACCTCTTCTCCTTTGTAAACCCCACAGAGTTTGTAGAACTCCCCAGCAAGGGCTTCTCCTACCCTGAGGATCATCCACTCTGCGGACAAGAAACCATTGAGATTAGACATATGACCGCAAAGGAAGAAGATATTCTTACTTCTGAGACGTTGCTGAAAAATGGCTTGGCCATTGATCGCTTGGTCCAGTCGGTCATAGTGGATAAAGATATTACAGTAGATTCTCTATTGATAGGTGACAAGAATGCCATTTTGATAGCCACACGAATTACAGGCTTTGGTCCGCTTTACGAAGTGGGAATTACATGCCCTGCATGCACAGCCGTCACCAAGCAGGAATACGATTTATCTCTGTTATCACACAATACTCCTGATGATAGCAACATAGAATTATCTCCAAGTGGTCACTATCAAGTGACACTGCCCAGGACACAGATCGTCGTGGAAATGAAGATTTTGACGTCGCAAGACGAGAGAACCATCACCAAGCAACTAGAGATACGAAAGAAGAAGAAGCTACCAGAGAACACAGTAACTCTCTTGCTAAGCTCCATCATTGCGTCTGCTAACGGGGTGACGGATAGAGCGCAGCTTTCCAAACTAACTGAGCTACTGCCCATTCAGGATGCTAAACATCTTCGTACAGTATACGAAACAGTTAAGCCTGATATCGATATGGACGTTGATTACATTTGTGGCGAGTGTTCACATGCTGGAACGGCGGTGATGCCTTTGACGGCAGACTTTTTTTGGCCTAACCCCTAGTTACCAAGAATCGGTATACGAAGAATTTTTCACGCTTAAGCATTATGGCGGTTGGTCTTTCACAGAAGCCTATAACCTCCCCATTGCGTTGCGACGATGGTTTGTTAGGCGTTTGGTCCGAGAGTTCGAGAAGCAAAATGAAGAAGTTGATAAAGCACGCCGTAGCTAACGCTGCGGCTTTTGCTATATAGGACTATTTAATATATCTCCAGAGGTTTAGTAATGGAAGAAAAGAAAAAACTATATTTAAACACTAAAGACAAAGCCTTGAATGAACGCGTTTACAGTCAGTTTGCCAATGATGTGCGCGGAATGCTTATCTCCTTGTATCAAGCCGGGATCGCCGTCCCTATGCACTTGGTCGGGCGCCCAGATCAGATTGACAGCTTTATGACAGCACTCAAGAAGGAAAAGCGCTATATGGATTCTTATATGCGCAATGGACTTGATAATCATAAGACGATGAGTTCAAAATACCAGCTCGATAATGCGGTTGAGCAGTTTGAATATGAAACCGGTCTTAAGTGGCCCTTCAAAAACTAGGGCGAGTTAGATGGCAATAGAAAAAGAAAACCCGCAAGAGAGATTAATAAGATTAGCGCAGGAGGAAGAGCTAGCTCTAACTCTCGTCGAGGCATATAGAGCGCTCGGCGATGAGACCGCCAAGCTTGAAGACGCAGAACTCCAGCTTGCCAAAGCGGCGGAAGCTGTAGCAGTTGAGCTTTTTAAACAATCGCCGGCAAGTAAGGATGCTGCAGATCACCTAATAAAGACCCGCGATGCGGTAGAGAAAGCCACCAAAGCATTTGAAGATCTCAAGAATGAGATGGGGCAAGGAAAGGCACAAGCTGAGCTGCTTAAGGGATCTCTGTTCAACGTCACTGGTTTCTCGGCAAAACTTAGCAAAGTAATACCCCAGAGCACCAAACAGTTTAAGTCTTTTGGCAAAGAAATGCTTAAAGCCAGGACAGCTGCCAGCGTTCTCTCAGCCGCCGGCGGCGCTCTCCTCAATGCTACCATTGGTCTCATCAAAGCTCAGGACGAAGCCGTCTCTGCGTTCCGACAGGCAACGGGGGCCCTAGCCGAGTATAACTTTGAGATCACTCAAACCGAGCGCCGCAACTTCATTGCAGGCGTATCTGCTAAAGACGCAGCCGCAGGATTCCAGGCTCTGCATGGAAGCTTTTCAGCGTTTACACAACTTAATAAATCCCAGCGCGCTCAGCTCAACGATACAACAGTTCTTCTGCAGAAGCTAGGCGTCGACGCCACAACGACTGGCACTATTTTTGATCAGGTCTTCCGCGCTGCCGGCGGCTCTGTGGAGGAAGCCAACGCGACGATGTTAGAGATCGCCGGAACTGCCCAAGCCCTCGGCGTTCCCATGAAAAAGCTAGCAAGTGACTTTACGAGCGCCTTCGGTACCTTAGTCCAGTACGGCGATCGCGCAACAGAGGTGTTCAAGGGACTGGCAGTTCAGGCAAAGAATTCTGGACTTGCTGTGGGAGATCTAATCAAGATGACAAGTCAGTTCGACAAATTCGACAGCGCAGCAACTGCAGTTGGTCGCCTTAATGCTATTTTAGGTGGACCATACCTTAACTCAATTGATATGTTGAATGCTTCTGAGGAGGAGAGAATCGAGATCCTCACCCGTCAAGTAGAGATGGCTGGCATCCAGTTCGATGCACTTCAGAAGTATGAACAGCGCGCAATTGCATCCTCTCTGGGTATGAGCGTGGAAGAGGCTAATCGCCTCTTTAGAATGGGCGAAGAACAATATCAACTTCAGTCAATGCAACAGGAAGAACTTGAAGCACAAGCCCGTGAGGTTCAGACCATCGCCAAGGAGCTTAAATCAATGTTTATGGCTTTGGCAGTTGATATGCGACCGGTCATCGATGAGGTTATTAAGCCGATGATTAAGGGGATTGGCAGTATAGCGAAAGGTATTGGTGATGGCACAAACGCGTTGGGGATATTTATGAAAGCACTGATTCCAGCCGCCGGACTACTTGCATTGCTCCTCGCCCCATTTACAGGAGGCACCAGTTTGGCAGTTGCCGGCGCTGCCCTCGCTGGTACTGTGGGGCTCGGTCTTTATGGGTCCACAGTTAAGGGCACAGCCAAATCAAGCGCAATCGCTCCCGGTTTCGAAAATGGCACCGGAAACGGTACAATTACAACCCATGAAGCCCGAGTCCACACCGGCGAAGCGGTACTCACGGGGGGGCAAGGATCAGAAGTACTTAATAAGAAACAGTTAGCTGAGATGATTATCACCGCAGTCACTGCCGCCGTCGACGCAGCTGCGCCCAAGCGAGCCCTCCCACAACAGCAATCACAGGAAATCGCTCTCACCCTCGACGGTACCGCGTTTGCCACAGCCACTATGAATGCTGTTAACCATAGCGGCGAACTCAGCCCCTTCGGGCGGAAGCTAGGTTAACAACAAGATAATGCAAGCACCCAGTTTACGAAAAAGTGAATTCTTCACGATAGAAATGCGCCACGTTCCCACCAGCTCGCCCGGCAAAATCAACCGTGTTAAATTTGAAGGCTGGGTCACTGAGTTTGCAGATCAGTTTGAGTCACAGTGGAACGAGGAGTTTGTGTATGGGCGTATGGATCCACTCTCCACATTCGAGCGCACCAGTCGCCAAATCCAAATAGCTTTTGATGTTGTGTCAGATAATAAAACAGAAGCACAGCAAAATCTGGTAAGTATCAACAAATTGATTACCTTTCTGTACCCGGTCTATGAGTCGGATCCGAAGAAAGGAAGAATAGGAAACACCCTCAAGGGCGCCCCCCTCATCCAGATGAGATGGACCAACCTTGTGTCTAATGCAGCCGACGGAGGTTTCCTAACTGGATACCTAAGGGGAGTTAACTATAGCCCCCGCATAGAAGAGGGCGGCTTTGTGGGGGGCAAGACCGAAGCTACTCGAGCGACAGCCGACACGGGCCCCGTACCCGACGACTCCCCCTCAGGCGCGCCGTCGAGAATTGTCAGCTCAACCGCGCCAGCCTCTGGACTCATCTACGTTCCCAAAACCCTCAATATTAGCCTCGATTACACTGTATTGCACACACATCTGATGGGTTGGACCGAAACAAACGGTGTAATGAGCTTCGGCGGCGGCTTGGGGAATCAATTCCCCAACGCAAACGTTATTGGATTTGAACGATCTGGCGAACAAGGGATCCTGACCACCGACCCTGAGACAGGACAAACGATCATCGCCAATGCCCCCGGCAACAACCCGGTCGTTAACTCAGTCCTAGCCGGTGTTCTAAATCCGGATGGCAAATAATCATGTCTAGACGCTACGACAGTCGCATACTCTTCTCCAACACAGATGAACTATATGAACAGCTCCGTGAAGCCCGGGGACTGACATCAATCCGTCATTACAATACAGCTCGCATGGCATATCCCACTGAATCGGAGATGCGAGACCTAACAAAGATCTCACATATCTGGTCAACAGGAGATCGATACTATAAACTGGCATACCAGCACTATGGAGACCCACAGTATTGGTGGATAATAGCTCAGTTTAATCAGAGACCAACCGAGGCTCATGTCGAACTGGGAGACGTTATTTTCATACCTCTTCCTTTACAGACTATTTTGATGGCCTACAATAGATCCAGCGAGTAGTAACGATGACGCAAGCCGCATTTAACCCAGCTTCAGAAGCAATCTTCGAGGATCTTTTAAAAAGATATATCGAAGCCCTCGACGCCAACGTAGCTTTCAACGAGCTGTTTGGAGCAACTGACAACGATATGGGCGAATATGAGGATTATCAAACCTCTATTGCGCAGGCAACAAAAGATTCTGATGATCCCATTAATACCAAAGCCGAAGCGAAGGCACTTATCGTATCATCGAAGTTCAAAGACAATCAAATACTGTTTAAAAAACTAGGAGTCGCAACCCTTGTGGACCCAGAGATATTGGAAGAGAATCGCCTGGTTCTTCCTGCGTGGCAGACTTTTAAAGACATGATTCCTTTAATCGGTAACCGCGGTCAGGTCGATTTGTTTTATGATCCCGGCGCCGGCGGTAGCAAGACGGGACTGCAGACGATCGAAGCCGGACTCAGCGGCACGGTGACTAAATCGTATCCCTATGCTGGATTTGTATCCGAACCAATGATCATTTTTTTAATAAATATGGGACTTCTCCGTTCTAAGTCAAACCCCGAGAGCGCTGCCGCATATTGGGGCTTGGCTGAACATGCTTTAAATATCATAAGCGAGGGGGTTGCCTATATAAATTCTGTGTATGCCGCCGAAGCATTTCCAACCGAGTCCGGAGCGACTGACACTAAAATCCGAGAGAGAGCCTCATACAGCAGCAGTAAAATACTGGGCGCTATCGGAATACTAAACCAAAAGAGGTCTTCTGCTAGCACAACCGAAGCTCCCATTACTGATCTGTGGCAGAACGACCAGAGCTTTCTACAGTCTGTCGGCAACGCGCTCGCGAACTGGGCCGGCGCACCTAGTAACGTCCCTGATATCACCTATACACTAGTCACTCAAGAACCCCGCGCCACCGCGGGACTACGTAGACCTGAGCAGATTGCATCAGTGAAAGCAGTCCTCAACACCGTCCAGGTCGGCGGCTTAGACTCACTTGTAGAGACTCTGGCCCTTTCTCACTTCGGACCACAGTTTTTTAGCGCCGCCAGCGAAGCCCAACGCGTAGCCGCCCGCAAAGAAAACTTTATTAAATTTCTTAAGGGACAAAAAGTTAGCGACGGCGACGCAAGCGGACAGTCTGGCGGCTCCTCAAGTGTAGCCCTCAAAGACAAAAAAGTCAAAGAAGCAGTCCTTAAGGCCGACCGCAATATCAAGCCATTCGACCTTCAATGCCACTTAATGCAAAACATCGTGAAGCTGGCACATCAGCGACAGGGTGACCATCAATTCCAACCAAGATACCGTCACATTAACCCAGTCATCACAGGCGGAAGACCTGCCGAAGTCTTAAATACAATCCAGCACGGCGACCAAACCGAAGCAATCAAAGAGTTTATTAATATATGCCCAGATGTCTACGGGTTGTTGGAACCATACATACAGATCTGGCGCCAAGAGTTTAATGATGACGGTACCATTAAGCTCGACCACACAGTCACTCCCCCTGTCCCCGTCGAAAAGCAACTTCATATAGAGAACTTTTTAAACCCAGATGATCTAATCACCTTGCCAACCGGACGCACTCCCGGCGCAGGCATAAAATCCTTCTCATGGTCCTTAAAAGGAGTCCAGCCTGCGGAAGTTGATAATAACATCAGCGCCACTTTGGTTATGTATTTTCAGACGATCAATGACTTTTTCAATGGTGCCTCACAAGCAGGAAAGGGTGAACCCAACTTCTTGGATCTTATTATCAACTCTCCCGCTGTGCGTAAACTACGAGAAGGAAAGTCAGACGCTGCGGATAATAAAGACAAACCAAACCAATGCAATTTTGTTCAAGACAATCTACATAAACAGTATAAAGGCACCAACTACAGAATACGAGTTAACGCCGGCTGGTCAGTACCCCCTAGTTTGATGCCCTCTATCGAGATTTCGAAGGCCATGCGCAGCGCCATAGAGCAGACACAGGTTTCTTTGTATTTACAGCAAGTCCGCCACAACCTTGATTTCAAACAAAACGGAAGCCTAGAGTTGTCTATTGAATATGTTGCCTCTATCGCCGGACTTCTTACCTCCAAATCAGCAGACATTTTTGCACCCGTATCTTCGCTCGAAACAGAAGCGAGGTTGGACGCGCTAGATGAGAGGTTGGGTGTTATTGAAACCAAAGAACAGGACAAACCAAATAAGGTTACAGACTCCGATCGGAAACTGAAGAAGGAACTTCTTGAACAAAAACGCCAAGCTCGCCAAGAAGACAAACTTATCAAGTACAGAAAACTCCTATGTGGACTGTTCCAGGAGCAAAACTCGCGAATCTATAACCTTACGATAAATGCTCTGGATTTATTGCGTCCTCCCATGAGCGAACTCGATGGGCCGCAACGCGCAGCGCGCGCCAAGAGGTTTAAAAAGGAACCCGTTGCGGTGTACCTCGCAAGCGAGGTTAACTTCAGTCTCCTAAGCTCAGTCGATGCAACACTTACAGGAAACGGACTTACACAGGAAGAGAGTGAGAGCCCATCGGGCACTGCACAGGCTGCCCGACGCTTTAGCGAAACTGAACGGACGCGGTTTGAAGACATTAAAAAAGATCCGGGCTCATTTAGATTTATACCTTTCTTTTATTTAGGGGATCTCATTGACTCTGTGCTGCAGCAGATTACAAATAATAACGGAGGCTCCTCGCTAAGCTTCAAGATGTTCCTCTCTGAAACCGAAATGATCGATCCCAATATAGCCCTTCAAATAGACGATCTAGAAGAAGTAATAAGATGCGGAGAGGCTAGCAACCTAGACTGGCTTGTGCGACTGGTAGAATCAGACCCAGTCCAATACGCGGATATTGCAAATATATCTACTACTATGAATATTGGCGATATTCCTATTTCACTGGACGCATTCCAAGTTTGGTTTAAAGACAATGTAATCAAGAAAGACCGGGAAAGCTACTATTTCCTACACTTTATTAAGGATATTTGCGCGGATCTCATCACCAAGGCAATGGGCTCTCAATGCTTCGGATCAAATATCAATTTCTCACAGCGCTTCGACGCACAACCCCTTCACCTCGCGAAGTCTAGCTTACTCGAAACAGGAAAACCGGTGCTCAGCACTGATTTGGGAAGACTGCACAAGAAAGTGTTGCCAACCTTCCCCAGTAATAAAAGCATCGGCGGATTCATTTTGGTCTCCACCGATTCCAAGCCGTCTAATCTCACAGGCAACTACCACAGCGACATGGGCCGCGGCGTTTACCACCACTTTATAGGTGCATCATGCGGGCTCTTGAAAACCATGGCCTTCAATCGAGAAGATCAGGAATTTCTCCGAGAAATGAAGATACAAAAGTTTGGAGCACTAGGCGCCGAGCAGTTACGAGAGTTATACTCAGCACGCCTGGAGTTAGTTGGTAACAACCTGTATAAAAACGGTATGTATATTTATATCAACCCAACCCTGATTGGTGCTAGCAGAGAAGAATTGGACTTTCTTGGTCTACATGGTTACTACCTTGTGACAGGAGTTGAATCCAAGATCACACCGTCTGGCTTCACGACAAGCCTCACAGCCTTGCATGAAGGAATCAGATTCGACAAGTCTCGGTTGCCCAGTATATCGCTTCTCTCTGGCGGCGCCGAACCGGCACCACCGAACGTTAATCCAAACGCTGGGAAGTTGTCGGAGTCCGATATCGTGATCAGCAAGCTCATTGGCACCGAAGAGGCTGACGAACTCGCCCAGAAGAGGAAGAAGAGCATGGATGAGTACCACGCCGCCCTCGCGGCTGAGAAGGCAGCTGCGGAGACTCCGAAAACCCCATGACCACTTTCGACTACACCACTTTTGATCTCCTCAACCCTGCCGGCACCAACGGTCTGAGTTCATATGCACTATACTTCCAGCGGTTAATGTATAAAGAAGAGATTTATCCTTCAAATCTCATCACCCCCCTTGACACTTGGTACGACAAACAGTATTATGGGGCCGTGGACAGAACCCAAAATACAATAATCCCCCAGTTAGCTACGCTGGCCCCAATTACCAAGGCGACCACAGAAAATCTTTTGGCTTTAAACTTTGTGGCTAGGGCCTTTGATAAGTTTGCCATCAAGATGCAGTCAGCGACAATCGGAAGAGTCCTAGCAAGCAATGGTAATACCAAGATCTTAAACATGACAGCCAAGAGAGCCTACAAAGATCCCAGCCGTCTCTATCAGAGTTATCTTCAGCAGCTATATTTGTCATTCACGAACACTCTCAGCGAGAAACAGCAACGAGAGATCGTAAACTTTAGAACTTTTGTGGCTGCATTCGCCCGCCACATGACAACCGTCGCTTCTACGGTGCCCGTCACTAAAACCAACTATTTGTTAACGAACATTGTATCAGTACTCAACTCGGGGTTGGCTATTTCTATCGATAATGGTCCACCCGAGGATGATGAATATAAATATACTAACTGGATCAACGATCCTAACTTTGACTTTTATATTAAAGCGGCCAAAAAGTTTGGATTCTCTGTTAACAAGAACATTCCTTGGGTATTAACTGCTGATTTGTTCTCGGATGCAATGATGGACCATCTGGAGCCTTATTTAACGAATGATTATGAACTGATTACAAAGAATAATTTCTTTGAGACCTATTATGAGAAGACATATCTTACTGATATTCAAAATCTCAAGAACTATTTGGTAAACTCTTATACTCTATTCCTTACCAACAACCCGATCTACCAAACCAGAGAGCATAAGATTTGCAACATGCCCGCAGGCAACTGGGACGACACCACAGTTAAAACATTTGATCGATCCCGCCTCCCGGCCAATGTGGCCGGCATCCTAACCGACAAGTATATGTTGGACCTATATTTGAACCTTCGTTCTACAGAGGTTGGCACACCAATCCAGATTTCGAGAAAGATAAGGCAAGAAATCGCGCAGGTATATCACGTTCAACCCGACAAGAGCGTTAGTCCTCTACAGAACGCCGCTGAGTACATCAATCTGATATTCCGCGATTATATCTACACAGTAGATTACCTCGTCTTGAACGACAATTTATTAAAAAACC